>Ga0307512_10002167_pt1 | contig 25653 bp, 32 predicted proteins | sample 14_EM_MG_FD_200267 | JGI IMG/M metagenome (GOLD analysis project Ga0307512, IMG submission 200267) | Populus trichocarpa ectomycorrhiza microbial communities from riparian zone in the Pacific Northwest, United States - 14_EM | ecosystem: Host-associated > Plants > Roots > Unclassified | place... | reverse complement strand
CGATTTATTAAAATCTCAGCAAGCGGCAGCCCAAAAACCTCTTTTTTATGCAAAAAATGACAATAATCTCAAAGCCGCTTGCTGAGTTTTAAAGATATCAAATATCGGAGACCGCCAAAAGATGCGCGGTCTGCAGCTGCTTATTTCATATACCAAACACTAAATCATCGGATGAATATTTGTGCACTTAGTTGAGGGAACAATGTTGTACAAACCCGGCCCGAACCGGCCAGGTCCGGGTTTTCATGGAACCGCTATAATAGAAACGGTCCGAAAATGGAACCGTTGCTAACCCTATGAGTTGGTCTCCCAGCGTGTCTCCCAGCATGTCTATCTATAGATTCATATTAGGTTCTTGTTGTTGCAGTGTGTTAATAGTATCTTATCGAAATCGCATATTCAACTGCCAATAATTTGTTTTTTCATGTGTTGTTGTTTGCAATATTGATTATTTTGAAATCCGTGCATCAGCAACGACCCTAATTTCCGTCTGAAACACCTGGGTGTTCCGGACGGCCCTGACGGCTCTGACAGAACCTCGTACGCTCTGACAGAGAATTACACACTACCCGTCGCCCAGGCGACGGGTCGCGTTGCATACGTACCTCCTTTACGTTGTGGTGACATATATGCATCATCAGAACGACACGTGTGTTACACTCTTCACAGGGGCTGCAGTTATGCTGAAGCCGTTTACACAACGCGTGGCGATCGACGACAAGCCTGGGAGCACTAGGGAGCGCCGGCGACATGTCTGGGAGCACCTCGAATCACAGTCATGTATTCAGTTTGTATTCTCATCTATGTATCTATCTATCTATATAGCTACCCATCTACACACACTATATCTGGACTGGCTGCGGTCTGCCGAATATATACTCCCCGTCACCCTGTCCACCTCCGTTACCCCTGTATCTCCGTACATCCGCCGTCGCTCCTTGAAGATATACTTGATCGAGCGTGTTTGAGATGCACTTGGAGACGCAGATTGAGTGAACTCAGAGATGGACTTGGAGACGGAGATTGAGTGAACTCAGAGATGCATTTGGAGGCCGTGATTGAGCCAGTTTGGAGATGCAATTGGAGGCCGTGATCGTGCGAACTTGGAGGCCGTAATCGAGCGAGTTAGGAGATGCACTTTGAGGCCGTGCTCGTGAACTCAGAGATGCACTTGGTGGCCGTGATTGAGCGAGTTTGGAGATGCACTTGGAGACTGAGATCGAGTGAACTCAGAGATGCACTTGGAGGCCGGGATCGAGCGAGTTTGGAGATGCACTTGGAGGCCATGATCGTGCGAACTTGCAGGCCGTCATCGAGCGAGTTTGGCGATGCACTTTGAGGCCGTGATCGTGAACTCAGGTATGCACTTGGAGGCAGTGATTGAGCGAGTTTGGAGGTGCACTTGGAGACTGAGATCGAGTGAACTCAGAGATGCACTTGGAGGCCGTGATCGAGCAACTTTGGAGATGCACTTGGAGGCGATGATCGTGCGAACTTGCAGGCCGTAATCGAGCGAGTCTGGAGATACACTTGGAGGCCGTGATCGAGCGAGTTTGGAGATAAACTTGGAGGCCGTGATCGAGCGAGATTGGACGAGTACTTGGAGGCGGTCAATGGGCGGCGCACTGGGTGATGAGACTCTATTCATCAGTTAGTTAACTCGCAACCGTGGGAATGTGACAATGTGACTTTACCTTGGAGCTCTCATGGGGAGCTGGCTGATGGCGGTCGATCGTGTAGGGAGGTACGCCGAAAGCTGAAGCTACATTCAGGGGTCAACTTGTAATCCTGTGAATGAAGGGAAGACAAACAATCTTGGGTGGATGCTGTACTTGGTGTATGCTGTACTCAATGTCAACTCATGATCATGTCATGGAGAGATCGAGAGGGATGACTTAACTTTGTATTCTGCGATGATGGTTGAGTTGTAGACAAGAAAGAGAGATGGAGGATGAAGATGGGAGCGATATGGAGAATACGAGCGGATATGAGAAATCAGGGGAACGACATGCCTGATTGGGTTGGGAAGACCTCGTATCGGTGTGAGTTCGCACCGGATCAGGACTCGTACCTGCCGTATCGGGGATGGTCAATTGACTCGCACACGAAATTCTCGTAAGTCCCAGTTTCTCATGATGATTTCCCCCATCTCCTCTGATCTCTCTCTTTCTTGTGCTCAACTCTACCATCACCTAAGAACACGAAGTTAAGTCATCCCTCTCTATCTCTCCATGCCATAATCATGAGTTAACACGTTTCTCATCTCTCGGCGGATGTTGTACTCAACTCTCTACATCCCACAAGTACATGTTAACCAATGAATAAAGTCTCAGCTGCCATCGCGCCTCCCTCCAAATCGACCGCTTCCAAGTACTTCTCCAATCTCGCTCGATCATAGCCTGCAAGTGCATGTCCAAACTCGCACCATCACGGCCTCCAAGTGGATCTCCAGACTCGCTCGATTACGGCCTGCAAGTGTATCTCCGAACTGGCTCAATTACGGCCTCCAAGTTCGCACGAGCATGGCCTCCAAGTGCATCTCCAACCTTGCTCAATCATGGCCTCCAAGTGCATCTCTGAGTTCACTTGATCTACCTCTCCAAGTGCATCTCTGAGTTCACTCGATCTCAGTCTCCAAGTGCATATCTGAACTCGCTCAATCACGGCCTCCAAGTGCATCTCTGAGTTCACTCGATCTACCTGTCCAAGTGCATCTCAAACATGCTCGATCAAGTACATCTTCAAGGAGCGACGGCGGGTGTACAGAGATACAGTGGTAACGGAGGTGGACAGAGTGACGGGGAGTATATATTCGGCAGACCCGGAGTAGATAGACATCATCTCATTTCCATCTCCCCTTATCATACAATGAAAATTCACACTCTATCTTTCCCAACTTTTGGTCTCACTCGGTCTGTCCGAGATTTCGTGGATCCGCGCAATTGAGTGGATCCTCATGGCCGTGTAGTATCATATCTTCTCACCTTCCTACGCTCCTCGAGCTTAATGTAGAAGGAACGCGAGGAGATATTTTCGCAGCCTCACCCATTGCAATCCCCAAGCAAACGTGTACCCAATGAACCCATTCCAACGTATGGTCACAGTTGGCCACAACGCCAGAGTGTTTGTTTAAAATCAGAGACCGACAGAGCGGGAAGAAACGGCGACACGGCTATCGGAGGGCGATGTGCAACGCGACTCGTGGTATCGACGCCGGGCACGGAGTAATCCGCCACCGGGGTGTCTCTGACTGCTCTTATGGAGCGCGTCCACTCTGACGGAGCCATTCCGCCCGGATGGAAATGTTTTTTGCTGATGTCTGTGTAGCCCGTAGGTTTTGGCTGCTCTGCCACATCTCCAAAAGGTCATGGACCTTGGCCATTTGGTGCAACTTCTTTTGCTTCGCCTCTCTCTTCATCACCATGTGGTTAACAGTAATGGTAGGATCCAATATTGAGTCGTCACCAGCCAGTAATCCGGTATTGGCTCGAGCTAACTGGCATACTACGACCCTTTCGCGAAGGGTCTCGCCTAGGGTGTTTGACTGCCTCCACCTGATCACATCTTGCCCAACAGAAACACTGGCCTCCACTCCGACACCGTGAGGTATGATAGAGAATTTATCCCATGCTGCATTGGAGAGATTGGCTTACTTTGAGTGTGTTTATTCTTGCTGCGGCCACCAGTTGGTGATATCCAGTAACCAAAATGTGCTACCGATCACCATTCGGTCGGAGTTGTAATCACTAAGATTTGGATTTATTCGCCCCCAGTCCTGTGGTAACTCAGAAGGTTAATTCTAATAGAGCCTTGGGGCTGTCAATGCAGGTGCTGCATGATCACTTTGTCCTGGTGTCATTTCGGCCACATTGTTAGGCATTAGGTATTGTTCATCATTGCTGGACAAATCATATGGATCATAAGAAGTTCGACCTGATCTAGAAGCCATTGAGAACGAGAGGAGATTGTTGTTCGGTATGCTTTCGAGTATTGTGACCGGCAAATGTCTATGTTGAGCACAGTATTCTCTCTCCACCTACTGCAGAAATGTCTCGTGGTGATGCGTAGTATAAATAGTCTCGTCTTCGGGATAAGTATCCATTCCTTTGTCCCACTTCCTCAACAATCGCAACTTCTGGAATGGATCAAGAGTATGTGCTGAAATGAGAAGCATACCAGTCGTTGGAGTCACTTCAGTATAATATTTGGCCAGCTTCTGCCGCGCAAACTTCACGGCAAAGTATAAGTCTTCCTTCCATTGTGTCTTCATTTTGGCCAAAGCTCGCATCACGCCAACCATGTGATCGAACATGTCATTGTAGCCAGTGATGAGGTGATGCAGAGTAAGGGTATGCCATTTCGACATCCACAGGGTCCAGTATCGGAATGGCCATAAAACTTCCAGGTCATACTTGACATTGGTCCAGTCATCCTGTGTGGTGAAGAGTGGCCGGTAAGCACTGTATTTTGGGTTTTTAAGCCACTCCCGTGTGGATTCACTTAATATGTAGGCACACTCAAGCAACTCCTGTGTCGAGTTCCAATGTATCTTCACATCCATAATGGGTAGTAATGCAATGCGGACTCTGGCTTTTTGACAGTCAATTAACTCGTTTTGACGACCAGGTGTCAGCGTAATCAATACAGCAAGCATTCTCTGCTATATGAAGGTCAGTTTCAGGACTTTCAAAATATCTTCAAATACGTACTTTCTCAATTACCTTTGCAAAACCTGGTCTTATGGCCGACACCTTGTTGATTCTACCATTGTCCTTTATTCGAAGTCTTTGACTCTTCCCAATATCTGTGCTGTCATTCTCTCCAAATTGCTGATCACACTCATGGGCTTCCCAAGACATGGTGCGGCCTTTTACAGCGGGACAGCTCATTGATGCACCCAAAGTGAGCTGAATGACGTGCGCCATGCATGGTACGTGGTTTTTGAATGCGGGTCACTCAATTGCGCAGGCTTCAAGAGGAGTTTGTAATTCGCAAGTCATTGGGTAATTTGAGGACGCGTTATCGGTTGTAATTCCAAGAAAACAGCCGTCAGTCAGCTCAAAATGATCACGAACTTCCTTCAAATGTCCGACTAGCTGTGATTCCGTATGTTGACCCTTGACCTGTAATCCTCAATGAGATTTCGAAATAGGAAAAGAATAGGCTATCAACTTCATCAAATGCCAGTTGTACATCCCTCAACACCCAATTTCGATCCAGATCATAGGCAATAACCGACGTTATTGCTTATATCTTCCTTGATGCCTTCTGTCTCAAGCTAAACTACCTTTGTTTCTTGATGGCAACTGCTCCTTAATTGCATCCAGTGACAGTGAGGATTCCTTTGGGCCAAAATTGTTCGGGGTGCTGGCCGACGGTAACACCGACTCGCTTCGTAATGCATTGTATGAATGTCGTAGCTCAAGGCTTGATGTCGTGTTCCATGGAATGTCAGGCAAAAGAAATCCTTACCTGAGGTAGTGATTGCATGTATCTTGGTGAAATTCGGCAGTTTGAAAGTCCTTTGCTGCCAGTTTAGTGCATTTTGTCTGTCAATTCAGTAAGTATACTTCAGACCTCTAGATTAAATTTCAGTTCCCTTTGCAAACTTACAATCGGAATACCTCAACTTCTGTGCTCCCTGGGTATGGCCAAAGCTGTTTCATCGACCTTTGAACTAGTCAAGACAGTTGTGTCTGACACTGTCAATTCGTGTAACTTTGCGATATGTGCTTTTGCATGCAAGTGTTTGCCCATTGTGCTGGTCCCATGTTCTGATGGATGGCAAAGAACTTGATGACAAACAATACATATGATGCCAGGGCTGCCAGTCTCCTCAATTCCGCAGTGTAAATAGATTCGCGACGAAGGTGCATGTCTAGAATCATTCCGAACAATAGGCTGCGTCGAGCCTACATTCATTGAAACCCACCAAGCATCGGAGATGATTGGTAAAGTATGGTTGCTTAAATCACAAATAAAGACATGTTCATTTTTTGAACATATCATAACCTCTAGCAACGAGGTATTTAAAGATTTTGTATCTGACATTGCGGTAGGAAATTGCACTCTGGGTAATTCTATGTAAAGGCATATGCCCGTGTATGGCCTCGGAGGAAGGAATATCAGTAGATACGGTTGCAAATGTAGATGTCAATAGTGTAGAGTAGTGTAGGTAGTGGAAGTGAGATTATCAGTAGAGATCTAAGGCTCATGGCTAGCCGACTATATATAAAGAGGGTGTTACCCGGCCCTGGATACGTCACGTACAGCCGTGACGTTACATTATCCCCCTCTTTAGGTGCAGACCCCGTGGGCTGCATACACCGGTACAAGAGGAGAAAAGGAAAGGAAGCAATCAAACAACTGTTCAACGTATGCAAACGTACGAACCCATAAGGCCCACAGCCGATCAGTACCATACGGTAGCCATTCCGCGGATCTGGTGCGCGGGGAAACTCCACCTCCACTTGACTTATCTCCGAAGGTGGTAATAACCCGTGCCGATGCCATTTGTACTGGGCCGAGATCCAACGGAGTAAAGAAGTAAACAGAAGAAAAGAAATGAGGAAGAAGGAACATCCAAAGTGACAGCGTCCTCCAAATCTCCACTTCTGGAATGTCCGGCATCCGACCATTCAATCTCGCACTTGTAACTCGGAACAAGCATCGATCATTGTCAGAATTAGACACAGCAATCTCTGTGAAAACCCCAATCACAGTATGAGCCTCGTCTTGACTCGGCGGCATCGATGGTGGCTTCCGCTCGCTGCTCATCATCGCCATCACCATCGCCATCGGTGATTGCATCGGTATATCTAATTTGTATGCATTCCAGTAACCGGTCATACTCACTATACTTAAGTGGGGTAGCACCCGAGCTCTCCGAATTCCTCGTGAACAAATCCGCAGGCCCTGCCCATCAGTGATCATTGTTGCTGCTTTGGGAGCTGCCTCGGCAGTCATAACATATGTATATTCAGGCCCGTTTGCGCTCTCGTGAGCCCTCGTGCATAGCTTGGTCGGCCTGTCTTGATGTATCTGAGATCATGCCTTGCACCCGGTGGCTCTCACACGGTACCCGTCAGTAGTTATATTCATACTCCTTCAGCATCGGCCAAGCAGGCTTATAGGCCTCCAGTGTGGTCGTTCGGCATTCGATTTGGTAAGCCGTTTGGTAAACATCCCGGTCGGTGTCTTCGGTAGAGGGCTCCAGATGATCCTCGTATCGAATCCGAATATTGAGTCATTCGACCGTGATCTTGCTCGAATCCCATTCTATGACTGTCGCTCACGATGCCGTTTGGTATATTGATCCTCTCATCATCACTCCGGTGCTCTTGCAGTCGCTCTGATCATTCTCCTGCTGGTCAGTGCACTCGTAGATACACTTGACATCCGCCCTATGCTCGGTGCACTTATCATCTCCAATTGCTTGCCGGCTTTCCTCCAGGTATGCTTTCTGCTCTTTCTCCAGGTGTGCATGCTGTCCCTTGTCTGGGTATCCATATCATCGTTTTCTGAATTCGCTTGCCGCTTCATCTCCAGGTGCACTGTTGACTCTTCTTCACCTACCCTTGTTTACACTGCTGGTGATCTCTGCCGGTAAGTGCGCTCCAAGGTGCTTCCTCCCAGCACTTCTGGTACGGTGATTGCTTGCAGTAGGGGTTGGTTTTGATTCCGGTACGGCCATTCCCCATTTGTACAACGTAGCTCAGCCGACGACTAATCTATTTCGGTTTGTTCGTGTGCCGTATAGGTTGGTAAGACTTGATTCTGAAGTTGATTTCCGGTGGCAGCTGTGTATCTCGGGATTGTTGAGACTGAATCGGAATCGCCGAGACTGAGTCACGATCGGATTTAGGATTGTGACTGGCACATGCGGCGTCTTGATTGATCTGTCGGTGCGTTTGCCATCACTTCTCTGGGTGCACCTTCGCCGTTCTGGGAGTACAATTATTACTTCTTCTCCACGTGCACTTACCGCTCCTAGCCATCTCTATTGGTGAACGCGCATCACGGTGCTTCGTTCCTGCACTTCCGGTACGGTCATTGTGTGCGGTTGGGGTTGGTGCAATTCCGGCGCTGTCATCCCCCTCGTAGAACATCATTACTCGGCCAACGATTGATGTCGTACGGCTTGGGCGGTATCGGCATTTTAGCTGTGATTCGGGATCTGAATCGGGATTGCATTCAGCATTGCAATTCGGGCATGTAGCTGTTTGATTCGATATCTCTGAATAGTGCTCAGTATCATACATGGTGGATCGATGCTTCCGGTACATCGTATACTTGCATATGTGCGTTCCATGGACACTTCGTAGTTAGAAATCGATGTCGTGATCTCGAGAATGGTATCACTTCGCATCACCACAATATCTTAATACAATGGAAGGGGATTGATTGTCATCCCTCTCCCGCGATCCATCTCCTGAAATCCATCACCTGTCATCCACCTCAGTCATCCATCCATATCCGGTCGTGATCCAAATGAGGGTGTGATCTACCACCAGACGGGATCCATCCCTTGTTAACCATCTTGGGCTGCATTCCATTTCTGGCTGCGATCCATCTCCGGCCGCAATCCATCCCTGGCCACAATCTCTCTACAGGTGTGATCCATTTAGTGCTAGCAATTCATTTCCACCATGTGCATGATTGTGCTCATATGGGCTGCATTGCGTAACTTCTTCTGTAACTCCGTACGCTCTCCAAAGGTCATTGTTACTGACCTCCATAATGTCCGTCATCCATTGACTCTTCATCGCAGTCCCATAATCCATCCGGTGACATGTTGTCCATCATCAGAAAATACCTACTCATCAATCTGTCCATATGGCATGGGATGTTTAGGTCAAAATCCATGATCCGGCCGTGTGAGCACATGATCATGATCAACGCAATTGTGCGACTATCACTCCACCCAACTCCGAGAAGTTGTAAATCCGCCCATAGTGCAAATTTGATCTGGGCTCCGAATTAATGGGAATTGACCGATGCGGCGGGAGTGTCTCCGCCTTGGTGTTGCTGAACCTCCACGAAATCTCTGTATCTCGCTGGATAAGTCCTCCATCATCTGTAGGCACCATCTTTGTCGTGGTACCGGCTCCATCCGCAAATGGTAGTTCTCAATTCATAATAGATATATATGGAGCAGTGAGGAGGGATATCCAGGAGCCCAGATGTTAAACGGCTCGACCATGGAAGGGCCAAGGCCTGCCGTCCAGTACTGCCTTCGTGTCTTTGCGTGCCGACCACGTTTACACAAGTATACCCTGCGGAACCTCTGTCTGGCGGTGGCCGCCGCTGCTCCCTGCTTGCCCGTCCAGTGCTTGGTGCCTATCTCACTTCTCGAGGTGCTTTCCACGGTCACTCGCACCAGCCCTAGACTAGCTCCCAATGTTAGGAAGAACTTCCAAACGACCTGCTCACTGGCCAGTAGATCGTCAATAGCACGAGCTCCAAGTATTTGAATATACGAAGTACAGCCACCTTCAGAACGCGTCTCCTCCGTAGCCGTGATCCATGTACATTCCCGGGGAATCCCTGATGGCCTGCCCGGTCCACTGCCACCTCTTCTGCTGACTCTGGGGTTGCGGTGGCAAAAGTCGATTGCTTTGCAAGTCGACGCTAGGATTCCTGGCCTGGTACCAAGGCAACCCCTAACAATCTCCAGCTCACAGTGTGTCCACCGCGGCTGCCCCCATGTGTATCAATAAGCTCATAAGGCGAATCACATACTTGTCACGCCCGATTGGGACTGCCTGACAACCAAATAATATCCTTGCCTCACCCAATTGGGACTGTGTGACAAGCAAATAATGACCATTCCCATGTGGGGATACGACACATCAATTGAATCTCCACACCTTAAATGCATGCTGAATCCGCTGGTCTTCTAAGAGTGCCCAGACAGTCCATCCTCCGGTAGCCCCGTGGTTCCTTAGAATCCCACCTACGAAGTGAAATTATCTCCATTGGAACCTAAACACCCTCTTCATATGCCATCATATTGTGACATGTCCGTATTCGTTCGTTGGTGATTGATCTGCTTTCATTGACTTGATTGACAAAATAGAATAGAGTTGGCACACATGGCTCTCCGTCATCACAACGATCCGATTCGGTCGTCCAATCAGGTGCCAATTGTCCATAGTAATTGCCTATCGTATCTGCTATCCACATTAGAACGTTCCGCGGTGGAATAATCATACTTCCCATTCGGAGTTGCAGCACGATCTGCGATCTCTGCCCCACTATCTTGACCTCTGCCGTATATAGCCTTGAATGGCATCCGTTGCCGCTGCAGTGAACTCCTCACAGCATCCGTAATGTAGCTGACTCGATCGAGTGGTGTAGAAGGAAATCACGATTTCAACTGCAGTCAGCGATGTGGACTGATGTGAATCACGTGTAATTTGTAAACCGTCTCTGGGGAATGGATAAGCTTTGGCATTGCCGGTGACGCGACTCTCGTGGACGCATGGGCTAAAGAATCGTCCCTGTAATCGTCAATTGACTGAATTGGAAGCTAACTTATCATATATGATTGATGCCGCGATTGGTAGCCATCGCGTTCTCGTATGATGCATTCATTGCAATGGACTTCGTTTGAATTGGTCATTGATGCGTCTCCAGGCTAGTTGGTCTCTGGAATCAACTCGGATTGTCTGTACTACTGTTAACCTCGATTGGGTGGACTATTCATGCCTCTTTTGTATCTGCAATTTGTGGATCCCAAGTCCGTATGATTTCTCATTCGTAGGTGTCGCGACAAGTCTCTGGCCAATTGGCCTCTGGAATCTGCACAAGATCGTCTTTGTTACCGTTAACCGCAATTGAATAGACATATCAAGACACTTGGCTGATGCAATCAGTGCACCCAAATCTGTATGATATCTCGCGTTAAGAATGGGTGTCGTGACATGTCGGAATGGGGTAATTCATGAAATCCAGTATGCGAAGCATATCTGAATGTAAAGAGCGACAATGGTGTAAAGGCATACGCCCGTGAATGGCCTCGTAGGAAGGTATATCAGTAGATACAGTTGTGAACGTGGATGTCAATAGCGTAGAGTAGTATATGGTAGGAATGGTAAGATTATCGCTAGAGATCTAAGGCTCGTGGTGACCCAACTGTATATAAAGCGGGTGGTACCCGGCCCTGGACACGTCACGTACAGCCGTGCCGTTACATTCTACCTGAATAACTGTCAAAAGATTCGTTATAGGCAGATAGAACGCTGGTTCTTAAAAATTGTGATTAGAGCTACAAGCAAGAAAAAAGTCAGACCTGTGAGACATCGCATGCATATTCGTGAGGTTGAATACAAAGATTTTCAAAGACGAGGCGGTTGCCACATCATCAGTAGCATTTTCGCCTATAAAGGCAGCCGATAGTACAATTTTGGGTCAACGCCGTTACATTGCTGTCTGGTTGTCCAAGATGCAAGCCCAAAAATCATTGACGCTCCGTTGATGCTGATTTTGAGGAGGTAGTAGCAATACTGTCACTAGCATTTTTGCCTATTAAGGCAGTGAAATATTATGATTATGGGAGTATGCCGTTGCACAGCTGTTGAATTATCCGAGATGCATTACCAGAAATCATTGACGCTGCGTTGAGGCTGATTGATAGAAGGTAGTAGTGATATCTTCACTAGCATTTTGGCCTATAAATGCGGCCAATATTATGATTATGCGAGTATGCCATTGCACAGCCATTGGAATATCCCAGATGCATGACCACAAATCGTTGACGCTCCATTAACATTCAATTCAAGGAGATAGTAGCGATATAGTGAATAGCATTTTTGGCTATGCAGGCGGCCAATATTTTGATTATGGTAGTATGCCGTTGCACAACCATTGCATGATCCAAGATCCATGACCAGAAATCGTTGACCCTTGGGTGACGCTCACACTCAGGAGGTTGTAGCGATATTGTCACTAGCATTTTTGCCTATCAAGGTGGCCATTATTATGATTATGAGAGTATGCCATTTCACAGCCCTTGAAGTATCCAAGATGCATGACCAGAAATCTTTGCTGCTCCTGTGACGCCCATTGTCAGGAGGTTGTAGCGATATCGTTACTAGCATTTTTGCCTATACAGGCGGCCAATATTATGATTATGGGAGTATGCCTTTGAACAGCCCTTGAATTATCCAAGATGCAAGACCAAAAATCGTTGACGCTCCGTTGACACTCATTTTTAGGAGGTGGTAGCCATAGTGTCGCTGGCCTTTGTGACCAAAAAGCTGGCCAATACTGTGATTATGGCTTAATACTGTCGCGCAGCCCAATGATTATCCAAGATTCAAGACCAGAAATCAGTGACCATCCATTGAGACTCCGTTCTAGGATGGTGCAACGAGCATATCGCCTACCATTTTACATCCCACGCTGGCCCATAACTTCTCTTTGGATCGGTGTGACGGTACAACCCTTTGATTGCCAAAATGATCAAACTAAAATCGTTGACACTCTGTTGATGCTCACCTCAGAGAGATACTAACAGCCATTGGGTGCGCAATCATTTTGCTTAAAATTCATACCGTCATTTTTGACATCCAATATTCTGTTTCAAGGTATAATCTTTTGCTTCCAGAAGCATCGTGGCCTCTCAGTTTCTGAGCCACCACTATTCACATCATGAGTCCAGTGAATGACATACCTCCGTCAGGTTTTGGTGCTTTCAGCTGGTATGTTACGTCATTAGTGTTGGCAACGGGTCCGGGTTTGGACCGCAAAAACGGGTCGGTTCGGTTCCAGACACGGCCAAAAACCGACCTGCGGACTCATGGCGGGCCAAGCCCGGACCTGTACCCGTCAACCTGAGTGTTTTGCCGCGTTTGGCTACACCAATCGGTTCGAATCTCTCATTCGGCATTTCGGGTTTCACATGTATGGTCGCATTCAGATATGCTACTGTGAATCGTAAAATATTGACATTGGTACTGCACCCTTCATTTTCAACATATTAGCCGCCTTGATGTGGAAAAGAATCATACTCACGCGCCCAACCACATCCTGAAAATGAGCGTCCACAGAGCGTCAACGATATTTGGTCATGCATCTTCGGTAATATGAGTGGAGCTTGATCCCAAGCATCCATAACATAGGATATGGCAGCCTTTGTAGGCAGATATGTACCGTATATTCTAGCCACATCCTCCAGGACAGTAACAACTTGTTTCATTTACAGAACTACCACTAAGTATTCTTGAGCCTTTTGGCGTATAGTAACAGTCAAAACGATGTATAAAGATAATAACCGCCACATCGCGCTGTGATTAACCATGATGTAAGGCCAACAATCGTTGACTCTCTGTTGACGCGCATTTTGAAGATGGGGCAGGAGGTGTTTCACTTTCATTTTTGCCTATAAAGGCAGCCAATAATCAGTTTATGACAATGTGGAACCTGTCGCCCCGCAGATTACCCATCATACCTGACCAACAAGCGTTGACGCTCCATTAACGCTCATTTTCATGATCGGGCAGGGAGGGTATTGCACTCTGTTTTGCCTATAAAGGCAGCCAAAAATTAGTTTATGACTTAGTCCAACCTATGGGAGGAGTGATTTCCAAAGATGCATGACCAAAAATCGTGGACGCTCCATTGACGCTCATTTTCATGATGGGGCAGGGAGGGTGTTATTATTTGTTTTGCCTATAAAGGCCAGCAGAAATACCTTTATGACTAAGTACAACCTATCGCAGTTGTGATTTCCCAGGACGCATGACCAAAAATCGTTGACGCTCCGTTGACGCTCATTTTCATGATGGGGCAGGGATTGTATTGCAATCTGTTTTGCCTATAAAGGCAGCCAAATAGTACTTTATGACTTACTACAACCTATCGGAGTGATGATTTCCCAAGATGCATGATCAAGAATTGTTGACGCTCCGTTGACGCTCATTTTCATGACGGGGCATGGAGGGTACTGCAATCTGTTTTGCCAATAACGGCAGACTAAAATTACTTTATGACTTAGTCCAACCTATCGGAGGTGTGATTTCCCAAGATGCATGACCAAAAATCGTTGACGCTCCGTTGACGCTCATTTTCATGATGGGCCAGGAAGGGTATTGCGATGTGTTTTGCCTATAAAGGCCGGCTAAAATATCATTATAACTCAGTATGACCTATCAGATGTGTGATTTCCCAGGACGGATGACCGAACATTGTTGATGCTCCGTTGACGCTCATTTTGCCATGGCTGTATCCACAATATGCAATCAATTAATTTGGCAGTCCATCATTCACATTGTTTTGGCTGTCTTTCTGGTGTTGTTATTTACTTTCTTCTTGATCACTACGTTGTGCATTAATAGTCCATAGATATATATAATAATAATGTCCTTAATCCTGTGTCTTTCGGTCACTGCTCGTCATCAGTTGCAGGATCGCTCAATTCGCTGCTTTTGTCTTCAAAATGAATGTTAGCCGCATTACCATGCAACAGATAGTGTACTAACCTTCATCAATCAGCAGATCTGGATCGAAATCGGTATCGTGCTCGGTATCCTCATCATATCCAAAAAATTCCGCACAGGGAAGGGCTATATGCGAATACATATATCCGGCCGGCAAATTGACGATCTGACAAGGTTGAACTCCGGAGGTATTACCGGTTGGGGCGGGTGTGGCGTGTGGCGTGCCGGGCGGATGTGGAATCGGCTCTGCAGTCTGCACTCTGCGTCGGGCGGGTGGAGGTTCACAAGTTCCTTTGCGACTCCATCTTGTCTGCGGATTCATTGAGGTGCCAGTTTTGCATCGAAGGCAGCCGGACGTTTGGTTTTGACGAAGCATTGCCGGGTGTCCTAGTATCGCAGCCTTCACCTTGTTATGCCCAGGAAACTCAACACCCCGCTTCTTCTCTTCTTGGACCTCGGCGCGTGGTTTCTTAATAAGATATTATGTTTCCTCTATTGTGGTGCGCAGAAAGCCTTCTTTGGCCATTTTGGCCATATTCAATGCCAGGCGCATGTCGGACTGTTCCAGCTGTACCCGACCTCCCTGCCTTGCCATAGTCGCAGACATGGTGAAAACTTAAAAGCCATTAGTTGCTGCTTCTAACAAGGAAATTCGGGTGTTGCCTCTACCATATACGCCTCGGTAGCCTCCTGTAAGGTGATCAACACCTGTTTTGTCCACTCCCGGGGATGGTTATCAGGAAATTCATCTGCGAAAATCGTAGCGCTGACAACATCATGTTGTTTGAATTCGCAGACTGTGCGGACGAATGCCTTTGTCGACCATGGAGGTTTCCCGTTACGGGCAGCAATAGATTCGTTACGTAGCTCTCTACCGACACCCGCTGTATGTTATACAGTTAATCGACTGCCGATTACCTCGATACGGATACACTCACATCCCACCGCATGCTGCTTCATATTTTTCCTGCTTCCAGTCCTGCGGACGATTTTTAAATGTGCATCCGGGGTCATATGTTTGGTGGCTGCATTGGAAGCGTCGCGGTGAACTAACTTGTTTCTGCGCTCTTGTTGTGTGCCAAGAATATCCATATTTGATGTAGCGCCCGCCAATCTGCCGGTATTCGATCTGCTCTGACCTGGCGGAGGTGGTTGTGTATCCATGATGTGCTGGTGTGGAATAGGAGAGGAAGATGATAACGAGAGGAAGTGGGAAGCCCTGAGGACTACATAGTCAGCTTCATGTCAGAATCGAATAAATAGCAGCCAACATGATCGTTATGCTCAAGATGAATCGTAGTGAGTATGGCTGCAAGTTGCAGGGGTTTCCCACCGCCCCACAATTTGCAAAGAGTCGGTCTGATGTTGTTTGTTTGATAACAGGGATAAATTACAGTGTAAGACCCCCGGAATCGCTCAATTGCTAGATATAAATTGGGTGCAGTTCACGGGAAAAGACGTCTGCTGATGTTTGTCTCAAATAATCCCCGGGATATTACATGAAAATGACACTAACAATCATGTCATATTGTACGGTTAGCGTGTCTATTCCTGATTTCTCGACTGTCAAGAGAGAGATTTTGCTTTGTTCAAGATGAGTAAACGTACCAACCTTGCCATAAAAGACGCAGCTTGCCTCCATATTATCCATAACTTGCAACATCCAACATCTCGCCCAACAACAAATTCCACGCAAACTACAATGGTCAATGCTCCAAAAAAGAACTGTTCGCCACTCCTGGCAGGCAGATACGGTAAATTGACAAAGCGGTCAAACCAACGACGTCATCATGCGAATGGAGGACAGAGCAGGTCGGAGGCAGAGAGAGTCCGAGCCCTTGGGGCATTGCGCAGGATGAGATCCAAAAAGAAGCTTGCGGTGGAAAAGCGACTAGAAACGCACTTCTTAAGCAATGACGAGAAAGAGAAATGAATTGAGAATTCTATTGAGAGAGAAACCGCTGGGGCCAGAAAGCGAGTTGAAGACACAGAGGCAGCAGTTTAGCAAGAGCAGGACAATATGACGCGGGCTGAAATCGCGGGATTGACTTCCAGAGAGCCCGACAAGACATTTGAGGAGATGCAGGTTGCTATCGGAGACTGGCTGAGTGATCTTGCAAGTTCCGACCATGGGGAGGATGGGGAAGACGGGGATGATGAAGACACTGAGCAGGGCAAGCTGAGCGATGATGGCGAACCTGGCTGGGTGATGGGCACATTCACCAAAACGGTCCAGCAGCGCATGGAGAGCTTTCAGCAGCAGCAGATGAAGCTCGACAAACTGTCGCAACCTGGATGGGAGGATGCAGCTGACTACTTCCGTGAATGAGATGAGAAGTACGGCACATCCGAATTGAGGGTTCCGGCAGTCATTCAGCCGCAAATAAACGTTGACGCTCTGGAACCTCCGCCGACAACATTTGGAGAGTTTATGGAGAGTCTCCACATTGTCCCTGCAATATCGCAAAGGCCGCAAGGGACTTCTCGACCAGGAAGTAGTCATATCAGGCTAGGTTCGGTCAAGCCGCAGCCAAAATCAAACATACTGAGTGGTGAGCAAGCTGCGGAGCCTGATTCGTCCACATTACTGAATGTGTAGCCAGTTGAACCAGTAAGCTTTTACCCCAGCATATAGCCTCCCGCTAATTACCATATAGGTATCAAATTCTGACGAATAGATGGTGACGGCTCTCGCGTCTGCGGAAGAATAGATATGCAAAGTGGAATTCTTGAAGTCGGATCGCAGTGAAAAGCAAGGTGTTTACCGATTTTGCTACGTGTCAGCTATTTCTTGATTTCAGTGACCAAATTGTGAGACATGATAATTCGTCTGTGCATTTGCAAGGGTCGAACGCACCATGCGAATGTTCTTAAATTCACATCGCAGTGTAAGACGGCCCAAACGTTCAGTTTCCATTTGCGTGTGACTGTCAAGCGACAAAGCAAAAGCAATATTAGTGACAAAATATGGTAACAAAATTTGAGTGAGTGATGTCATACGAGTCATAGGCAGAGCGGTCAGTGAGCACGACGAATCAATCTCAACGACAGCCGTCATGCTCAATTCATCCATGTATCCAACTGCATAACTCTCCGCACAGACCTGGTGCACATGGTTGAGATATCTGAAGTTGCTTGTGGTACATCATGGAAATTGAGGAGAAGGAGCTGGATAAGGAATGGTGAGGAAGTCGAGCTATATTTACTAAAAACTAGTGAAATGATCTACATGCCGTCAATTGCCGGCCGAAAGCGCGAGAATGTAATAGGCCAAGACATTTCTCACTCAGATAGGGTAGATAGTAGTCGATCAGAAATTGAGACATAACAAAACTCCGGGATGCATATCATAATACATACAAACGTAATACTGGATGTCAAAAATGCGTATATGATTCGTTGCATACAATTGTTGAGTGTACAAAGGCTGTTTTGATGTGATTAATGTGAGAGTCAACTGAGTGTCAATGATTTTAAGTCATACACATTCGGCAATGAATGGGCTGCATTCTCATATTGTTTCACAGTGAATGGATAAGTTGGCGTTATTGCGAAAAAAGCAAATGACACGCTCGTTGCCACATGCTAAAAATGAGCGTCAACGGAGTGTCAATGATCTTTGTCATTGCATCATGAAACATCCAGTAGGCTGTGTGGGTACAGTAAGTCATAATCGAACTATCGGCTGCCTTTCAATACAACAATGGTGGTAGCAACATTTCTACTATGTCCTAAAAATGAGCGTCAACAGAGTGTCAACGAGTTTTGGCCTTGCATCTTGGAATATGCATGGGCTGTGCAGCGACGTTACTCCATAATCGTGCTATCGGCCGCCTTTCTAGGCAAAATCTCTTGTGACAACATCGCTACTATGTCCTAAAAATGAGCGTCAACGGAGCGTCGACGACTTTTAGCCTTGTATCATGGAGAATCCTATGGTTATCCAGCGACATTGTGCCATAATCAGATTATTGGCTGCCTTTCTAGGCGAAAATGGTTGCAACGACGCTGCTACTATGTCCTAAAAATGAGCGTCAATACAGCGTCAATGACTTTTGGCCTTGAATCTTGGAATATGCATGGGCTGTGCGGCGACGTTACTGCATAATCGCGCTATCGGCCACCCTTCTACGCAAAAACTCTTGGAACAACATCGCTACTATGTTCTCTAAATGAGCGTCAACCGAGTGTCAATGACTTTTAGCCTTGTATCATGGGGAATCCTAGGACTTTCCGGCGACATTGTGTCATAATCAGATCATCGACCGCCTTTCTAGGTGAAAACGGTTGCGAAGACACCGCTACTATGTCCTAAAACTGACCGTCAATGGCGTGTCAATGACTTTTGGCCATGCATCTTGGCCAATCTGAGGGCAGTGCGGCAACATTAACACATAATCAGACTATCGGCCGTCATTCTAAGGAAAAATGCTTTTGACAACATCGTCACTATGCGCTGAAAATGAGCGTCAACAGACCGTCAGCAATCTGAGGCCTTCTATCTTGCAACATCAAGGGGCTGTGCGACTATAATGTTCCAAAATTGCACTGTCGGCCGCCTTTCTAGGAATATATACTTAGGACAAGATCGTAACCATGTCCCGAAATGAGCGGCAACTGATCGTCCACGATTTGCGCGATGGCATCTTGGATAATCTTACCGGAATGGAACGCAGATAAACCACAGTGAACCTATCGGCAGCCTTTATGGGCAAAGATGCAAGTGACGATATCGCGTCCACCTCCTACAATTGAGCGCCCACGGTGCGTCAAGGCTCCAAACACTACACAGCCATAAACTGCATTATGCTGATCCGAAATGGTGTTTTACACGGTCAGTCGTTGTAATTCGTTCTTGTACTCAACTTTACAAATATGCATGCAATGTCTTACTGATCTGATTATTTTCCTTGTAGCTGTAGAGTCAATATTCAAGAACCCGTAGTCTGGTATACTGCATCGTTATTTTCAGCAGTCTTTTGAGTTGTATTGCCCAGCTTTCTAATTTCTACAGCCATGTCGGATACAGAATCTTGGAACACCTCATTGCTCGAGGTTATGATCTCTTCCAAAAATGATCGTGTCTGTATTCACGATTTGAGCAACCTTACTTTGCAAATCATCTTCGACGCATGGTGGGCTTCAATGAATGTAGGCTTCCAGCGGCCTATTGCGTGGAATGCCTCTAGACATGCGCCATCGTGGCGATTCTATTTATACTGTGGAATTGAAGAGACCGGCAGCCCTGGCAACATATGTATCGTTTGCCATCAAGTTCTTTGCCATCCATCAGAACATGGGACAAGCTCAATGTGGAAACACTTGCTGCCAAAAGCTCACATCGCAAAGTTAAAAGAATTAACAGCGTCAAAGGTCACTGAATTGACTCGTTCGAAGGTCGATGAAACAGCTTTGGCCATTTTGAAGAGGCAAGGAAGTCGAGGAATCACAATACTAAGTTTGCAGAGGAAAATCATATTTGATATCCAGTTTAATCGATATTGACCGAAATCACAGACAAAACGTTCCAAACTGGCAGCTAAGGACTTTGAAACTTCCGAATTTCACCAAGACACGTGGAATCGCTACCTCATGTTAGGATTTGTTTCGACAAATACTCCATGGAACGCTATTTCAAATCTTGAGCTACGGCGGTCATATAAGGCATTACGCGACGACCTAGTAGTGCCGTCTGCTACGACTCTTAGTAACATTTGCCGGAGGGAATATGCACTGACCCCGGATGCAATTCAGAAGCTATTGCCAGTACGAAATAAAGTGAGTTTAGCTTTGGACGGATGGACATCAACAAACAATTTGGCCATAACATTGGTCATTGCTTACTATATGGATCGAAATTGGACATTGCGTGAAGTTCAACTCACTTGCGATGAGGTTGATCTCCCGTTCTGTTCCCGTGTCGAAAGCTAATTAAGGATGATACGTCATGGGCCAACATACTGGAGTAAGACTAGCCGTACATTTGAAGGATGTGCTTGATCGTTTTGAGCTTACTGACGGCCGTTTGCTTGGTATTACACCTGATAATGCTTCCTCAAATTACTCGATGACACGCGAGCTACAATCGACACTTGAGGGCCCTGGAATCGAATGCCCAGCATTGAGGAACCACATACTGCGCATGGCACACGTCATACCACTCGCTTTAGGTGGATTTATGAGCAGTCTCGGTGTGAAAGGCCGGACCAAGTCTTCGGAAGCCCATGAGCGCAATCAGCGATTTGGAGAGAATGCAAGCATAGACAGTGGGAAGAGTCAAAGACTTCGAAATGAGGGCAATGCTAGAATCAATAAAGTGTCGGCCATGAAACCAGGTTTAGCAAAGATAATTGAGAAAGTACATATTTCATGATATTTTGAAAGTCCTGAAGCTGACCGTCATATAGCGGAGAATGCTTGCAGTATTAATTACACTAACACCTGGTCGCGGAAACAAGTTCATTGACTGTCAAAAAGCCAAAGTCCGCAATGCAGTACATCCGAGTATCGATGTGAATACCCGTTGGAACTCTACACTGGAGTTGCTTGAGCGCGCCTACCGTGTACGGGAATTCACCCGTCAGTGGCTTCAAAACCCAGAATACAGTGAATATCGGCCGCTATTCAAAACTCAGGATGAATGGATGATAGTCGAGTATGTCATGGAAGTATTGAGGCCATTTCGATATTGGACCCTTTGGATGTCGAAGAGGCATACAGTTACATTGCATCACGTTATCACAGTATACAATGACATGTTCAATCACATGGATGGCGTGATGCGAGCTTTCCCCAAGAAGAAGACTCAGTGGAAGGAAGACTTGTTCTTCGCGGTGAAGTTAGCTCGAGAGAAGTTGTCAAAATACTACGCCGAAGTGACTCCAATGACGGGCATGCTTCTGATTTCCGCACACATCGTCGATCCTTTCCGGAAATCCTGATCGTTTAGAAAGTGGTACTAGGGCATGGATATCAATCCTGAAGACGAGACATCCTACACAACACAATACCAGGATGCCTTTCTGAAGTATGTGGAGAATGAATACTGCGCCAAACATCGACGTGTGCCTGTCAATACACTCAGAACCATATCGAGCAGGAATCTCGTCCCTTCCGCAATTGCTTCAGAGTCCTTTCAATCATTCTCTGATCCATCTGATTCGTCCAGCGATGATGAGGAATACATAACTCCAAACAATGTGGCAGAGACGACCCCTGGACGAAGCGATCACGCAGCCCGCTTAGTGACTGCCGCCAGGCTCTATTTCAATTCGCCGCCTGAAGCACCAAAGAACTGGGGACAAAGTAATCCAAATCTCAATGATTACCATTCTAACCCAATGGAGATTAGAAGTACATTTCGGATACCGGACATAACCAATTGATGGCAACAACAGGAGGAAACGCACTCAAAGTACACCGATCTCTCCAATGTCGCACGTGACATATTCTCTATCATACCACATGGTGTCAGAGTGGAGGGCAGCTTTTCCCTTGGCCGAGATGTTATTGGCTGGAGGCAGTCAAAAACCACAGACGAGACCCTTCCCGAAAAAGTCGTTGAAAGGCAGTTTGCTCAAGCAAATCATGTGATTCTGGCTGGCACTGACCCGGAATTGGATACCACAAACACAGAAAACGACTCGGAAATGAAGAAAGAGGCGGAGGAAAGGTAGTTGCACAGAATGGCCAAGCTTCACGACTGTTTGGAGATGTGGCAGGGCAGCCAAAACCTACGTGCTACCCACAAGGAATCTCACGGTCAAAACGAGCAGATGACCGCTGTAGGATACATTTCGGACACCGAAGAGATCGTCAAAGCACCCTAGTCACTCTTTCAACATGATGGTGCCGCTGCGTTTAAATTGTCAGAAAGATCGCCTTCACCACCAGCTTTGTCTGCAAAGGACCACCCTGGAGGACGAACTCAAATCTGAAATGTTCGCAGAATCCGTAGAATCAACTGTCATCTAGTAGAACGTGACGAGGATCGCACACCGGAAAGCCTCTCGGAAACTGATGATAGGCTATACTGGAACGGCTACTTGCATAATCCAAATGACAGCGAGGTTGATTGCACAGCGGATGATGAATCCGATATAGAGCAATACAATGGGATCGAGGATTAGGAATGCCCAGAGCAGCAGGATGTGAGCGCCACGCCGAATGTGCCCAGATTGGTTCGGCCGACACAGAAGTCAAAGAGACAAGCTGACAAGGTGTCATTGACGGTCAGTGCAGTTGAAACGTGGAGAAATAAAGGAGGGAAGAACAAGTAGGACAGAATGTGTCAATGGTTCACCAGCTTGATGTAGTTTGACTGAGAGTTTCAGATAGAGATATGTCATGGGCGAATGGTAAGAAGTAGCTTGCGAATGTCGGTTCTTGAACAGATGTATATCAGGCGCAATGAATCTTTTCCCATGATACATCATTTTTAGTCGGGTGAGAGTGAACAGTGCAACATAGTTACGCCGCTTGGTTTTGCCACAGGGCCGAGTCTCAATGAGGCAGAAAGACAACTCATAAAGTCAAATCAGGATGCAAACAATTATCAACAGCAGCAGATGTTGAATGGACAAAACATTGAAATGAGCGTCAACGGAGCGTCAACGATTGGTGGTCTTGTATGTACGGTAATTCACCAGTGACTTGGTCATTGTTATGCCTAATGGACGTACTGGCCGCTTTTATTGGCAAAAGAGATAGCAACATGGTCACGGCCCGATTCTCAGCATGAGCGTCAACGGAGCGTCAACGATTTGTGGTCTTGTAAGTACGGTAATTCAGAAGTGACTTGGTCATTGTTATGCATAACAGACGCATTGGCCGCATTTATTAGTAAAAGAGATAGCGACAGGGTCACTGCCAGATTTTTAGCATGAGCTTCAACAGAGCGTCCACGATTTGTGGTCTTGTATGTACCGTAAGTCACCAGTGACTTGGTCGTTGTTATGCATAACGGACGTACTGGCCGCTTGTATTGGCAAAAGAGATAGCAACACGGTCACGGCCCCATTCTTAGCATGAGCGTCAACGGAGCGTCAACAATTTGTGGTCTTGTAAGTACACTAATTCACCACTGACTTGGTCGTTGTTATGCATAACAGACATATTGGCAGCTATTATTGGCACAAGTGATAGCAACACTGTCACCGCGCCATTCTTAGCATGAGCGTCAACAGAGCATCAACGATTTGTGGTATTGTAAGTACGGTAATTCACAAGTGACATGGTCACTGGTATGCATAACGGACGTATTGGCCGCTTTTATTGGCAAAAGAGATAACAACACGGTCATCGCCCCATTCTTAGCATGAGCATCAACCGAACATCAATGATTTTCAGCTTTGCATCTGGAGTAAGTCATGTTCCGATTGGTTGTGGATATTCATTTCTGAGATAGTGGCAGCCTCTACTGGCAAAAACAACAGCGACAAGCTCCGTGCGGCATCCTGACAATGAGCGCCCACGGAGCGTCAACAGTTCAAGGGCTTGCATATCTCGTAATCAAGGCCTCGTGTGGATCTTCGCATGCATAACTGTATTATTGACCGCCTTGCTAGGCAACAATACCATATATCGAAGGTGAAATACACATACCAAATTAATCGATATTGCAAACTGCTCAACAAGCAAAAGCACATTGTTGGTTGCTGAAAAAGCGATTTTGATAAGATACTATTAACACACTGCAAATTCAAGAGCTTTATATGAATCTACAGATAGGCCCGCTGGGCGACCAGCTGGCAACCCGTCCAATTCAGACGGGTTGCATCAGAAAAAAACATTTCCGTCCGGGCGGAATGACTCCGTCACAGTGGACGTGCACCGTCAGAGCCGTCGGAGACACCCCTGTGGCAGACTACTCCGCGCCCGGTTCCAATACTACACGTTGCGTTGCATATCGCCCTCCGATCGCGGTTTCGCCATTTCTTCTTGCTCTGTCGGTATCCAATTGTAAACAAACTCTGTGGCGTTGTGGCCAACTGCGACCATACGTCGGAATGGGTTCATTAGGTAAATCAGCAAAATGTAAATCGGTCCGGAAGCCACACACAGGGTTCCATAAGCACAAGGCATTTCATCTATCATATTCGTCTTCGTTACAGTCACAAGATTCGCTACCTCATAATATGGCATGCATTATTTAAGTATCTCTATATATATACATACGGTCAATCTCGCCACAGATAGTAGTCGAGCATAATTGGAGGTTCTAGCTCGAGGAGCATAGGAAGAAAGTGAGATGATATGATACTACCCAGCCGCGAGAATCCACGCAATTGCTTCGATCCAGATGAGATGAAAATGAGATGATGTCTATCTACCCCGGGGTCTCCCGAATATGTACTCCCCGTCGCTCAGTCCACCTCCGTTACCCCTGTATCTCCGTACACCCACCGTCGCTCATTCAGGATGTACTTGGAGGCCGTGATTGAGCCAGTTGAGAGATGCACTTTGAGACCGTGATCGAGCGAGTTTGGAGATGCACTTGGAGGCCGAGATCGAGTGAACTCAGAGATGCACCTGGAGGCCGTGATAGAGCGAGTTTGGAGATGCACTTGGAGGCCGAGATCGAGTGAACTCAGAGATACACTTGGAGGTCGTGATACAGCGAGTTTGGAGATGCACTTTGAGGCCGTGATCGGGCGAGTTTGGAGATGCACTTTGAGGCTGCGATCGAGCGAGTTGGAGATATGCACTTGGAGTCCGTGATCTTGCGAACTTGAAGGCCGTAATCCTGCGTGTTTGGAGATACACTTGGAGGCCATAATCGATCAAGATTGGAGGAGTGAATGGAGGTAGTCGATTTGGAGGCGGTAGATCTGGATGGAGGTGCGACAGCAGCTGAGACTCAATTCATTCATCAACTCGTAATCGTGGGAATGTTGAGATTTGAGTACAATAAGGTCCGCCGAGAGATGAGAGCTGGCTGGCGGCGGGAGACAGTCGATCATGGGATGATGCAGTACTCGGTGTGTGCAGTACTCGGTGTATGCAGTACTCGGTGTATGCAGTACTCGGTGTATGCTGCACCCGGCGTTAACTCATGATCATTGCATGGAGAGATAGAAAGGGATAACTTAACTTCGTGTTCTTAGGTGATGGTAGAGTTGAGCACAAGAAAGAGAGAGATCAGAGGAGATGAGGGAAATCATCATGAGAAACTGGGACTTAGAGAATTTCGTGTGCGAGTCAATTGACCATC
>Ga0307512_10002166_pt1 | contig 25658 bp, 24 predicted proteins | sample 14_EM_MG_FD_200267 | JGI IMG/M metagenome (GOLD analysis project Ga0307512, IMG submission 200267) | Populus trichocarpa ectomycorrhiza microbial communities from riparian zone in the Pacific Northwest, United States - 14_EM | ecosystem: Host-associated > Plants > Roots > Unclassified | place... | reverse complement strand
GCAGCGGATACACAGTGGTAGATGAACAGCAGCAGATACAGTAGTGGATATACAACACAGTAGACACAGTGGCAGATACACAGTGGCGGATACACAGTGGTGGATACACAACGGCGGATACACAGCAGCAGATACACAGCAGCACGAAATCAAGATACACAGTGGTGGATACACAGCAGAAGTCTAGGTGATCTGCCTGATATCGTAACAAGTCCACCATGCTCAACGTTTCGAATCCTGGGGGCGGCAAAGCCGCCACCGATGCTAGTACTGAATATATATTGAGTGATACCTATTGAGAGTAGACTTCACGTTCCTAGCAAATAACAAGTTAACTTGGACTTGCATGTAGCGCGATCCGCGTTTTCGACGGAAGCGCTAGAGAATAGGTGCGTCGTTGTTGTTGTTTATTCATACTGTATGCACTCTAATTAGAGTATGACAGGACCTAACACCCCCTCCGCCTCCGGGCGAGCCGGCTAGATGGCGGAGCTCCCCCCGCTACCCTTCATCCCCGCTGATATATATGAAAGTTGAGAGATAGAACAAAAGCAAAAATGAACTGAACACAAGGAGAGCGAAGGAAAGGAACAAAAAGGAACGGATATACACCCCCATCGCCGCCGCCCCCCGCGCCTGAGCCAGCCTCTGCACCTCCTCCATTCCGTCATTCATTTGGGCGGGAATTTCCTGACTTCAGTAGCCGCCAGGAAGTCCATCACCGCTTGGTCGCACTCTCTCATGCAAAACAGCTCAGAGACCTGCACGTGTCTGCATCTGCCAGCTTTCCAGCCCATTGCCTTTCCCACCACCTTCCATAGTGTCTTTTGCTGGTCTCTCCACTGGCTGCAGTGGCAGAAGAGGTGTTCCCGCATCTGGGCCGCCGTCCTGCCTGCACCGCCGCACCACCAGCATTTGTCGTCCTCTCGGTGGCCGAATCGTTTTAGGTAGACTCCAGTGGGTGCATGCCCGCACTTTAGTCTGTAGAACCTGGTAGCCAGCGACTTCATGCTTGTCATCGGAACAGGTCTCTTGGTCTCCATCTTGCCCTTGAGTCTGTAGCTGAAGTGCTTGCTGCTCTTGTCAGCCTCCCGCTTTGCCTTGGCTGCTGACCTTCCCTTGGAGATTCGTCTAGCTCTATTGGAGGCCGAGGTGTATGGCCGCTCTATCGCCGTGTCTCCGCTGGCGTCTCGGGCCAGGGTTGCCTGGCGGTCTGTTTCTTCATTTCCGGGGATGCCGGAGTGTCCCGGGACCCAGTGAATCTCGGTTGCGATGCCGTGGGTGAGGAGAGCCTGTGCTCTCCGATTAATCCGCCTCGCTACTCACTGCCCCGGGCCCGGCTCTAGGTGTGCCGTTCGTCGAATTGCAGCTTGTGAGTCGCTAAAGACTGCCACTGTTTTCACTCCGTGCTCTTGCAGTCTTTCTCTTCTTTTGACCGTCTCCCCAAGCGCGAGTCCAATCGCCCACAGCTCGGCATCGAAGACCTCCATACGTCCAGTGCCCAGATAACTGCGGCGGGTCCTCCATTAGAATAGGTGCGTCTGTCACTTTGAAGGCCAATTCTGGTCCGTGCGTCCATTCACACTTTGGTATGGTTGTAGGCGTAGGCGCGCTCCACTTCTAGCAAGTTTAAGTGCAAATTGCGGATTAGGGTTTAGGAAGCGACCGAGTTCTTGAGAATCCGACGAGTTGAGCAGTACACCTGAGGATCCATGCATTGTGTGAATTCTCGGGCTCTCCCTTACAAGTGGATATCCCTTTGGGATCTCCTACCCTCTTCCCACACTCCTCGAGTCGAACCGCTCTTCCTCACGGAATTCTTCTAGATACTGTGCGGGAGTGCTAAGGGTAGCTTTCAGGCCCTCCCTTCACCACATCGCAGTCAAACGGAAGTGGATAACAGTGGAGGTAGTGGTGGTGCAGTTGTATGCTTGCTTGCTTCCCTACTGACTTGCAACTCGGTGCCCTGCATTGCATCGCTCTCAAATATTTCGCGCTGACCCAGTACAAACATCGCCTTTAGAGCGAGCCGCGGCGTTACGGGGAGTTGGTATTGCAGAAACTGGCGGAGGGGTAATGTGGGCAAGCCGCGCCGTCTCGCAAACCCAACCGCCTCATAGCTACGACGGGAACATCATATTAGAACCAGAGCACTCTGTACGGTGCTAGCGGATGACAGGAGCCGATAATGGCTATGCTTTCCACACCTCGGATGAGATAAATTAAGCCATAGCATCATAATCTCTCACCCAACACCGTACTCCAGAGCCAAAGCAAACGGCTCAGCGACCAATGGAACCCAGATCAAATGTTCCACTCTCCTGACCTTCGATGAGATTCGGATCTCCGTCCCAAACCGCTAACCAGGAACGAGTATCTTGATAACCGTGGTCTAACACATTCAAATCTATTTCACCAGCCAGCAATGACTGCAGAAAAACAGGGGACGATGGGTAGCAGGTGGGAGCTCCGCCATCTTGCCGGCTCGCCCGGAGGCGGAGGGGGGCTTTTAGGTTCTGTCATACTCTAATTAGAGTGAATACAGTATGAATAAAACAAAACAAAAATGACTGCAGAAATAATCTCCCCGGGTCCTGAAACCGCATACAGCAGCGAATATAGTTTACCCTTCAACTTTAGTTACTGTGCCGTAGGGTCTGGAGACCGAGTACCCAGGACGGTATGTACCCCCTGAGATGGTATTAATCCGTGCCACTGCTTCTCTTTTGCAGCGTTCTCGTCGGTACAGTGATACCTGGTTGGTGGCGGAGGCGGACGCAGCAAGGGCGGAGGGGTTATGTGAAGGCGTCATGCTATTTCTAGAAGCACCACCGCAATTGCAACTGCTACAGCGAAAGAGTGAGGAGGTGGTGGGATTCGTAAGGAGGGGATGGAAATACTGGCTGGTTATGAGTTTAGTAAGAGCGAGGTTGATAGAAGCGAAGGTAGACTGCTGGCGGGTAGGGATTGTTCGAAAGGAACAGGTTGCTGCAACACCTGAAGAATCGTGATTTGCGTCTGAGTATCCACGGCCTTGTTTGTGTAGCGGTTGTAGGCTGAATTACAGCCTCCAGCATTGGTTGTGGGATGTGCGTCAGTGCGGTCAATTCATTGGCATCGGGTTCGTCAGTGCTGATTTCACAGTACCCGACACAATACCCACTCAGATTCCTTGGTGAGTTTCTTTTCTTCGACACCGGACATTGCGGGTATCTCTACTTAAGTACCTATTCTGGCTGCCTCCAGCGCGCTTGAGCACCTAAGTACTTTTCTACCCTGACGCCCTGCCATGGTTTCGCAGCGAGTAGGAGGCTATTAGGTCTATAATAACAAGCGACAAGCCAGCGGGTACAATTGGGAAATTGGCGTAGCTCCATTCCCTCCAAACGAATCCTCAACAAAGTTACATACATCCCAAAGATATTTTAATTCAATGCATTAAACTCTAAATCGGGCTCAATTCCCTGAGTGGCGAATTTAGGGCTAGCCGTTGACGGCTCTCTGGTAATCCCACGAACGTATCAGCATTAACACACCAACGAGAAGGAAGTTTGCTGCTCCATGAGACCAAACAAGGTCGCCGATGTCCTAGCTTCAGCAAGTATAGCACATGCAAGTATAGATGTTATTTACGCCGTCATATTTAGTTAGTACCTAATTCTACGCAAATGTTGCATTGCGAGTCGTACAACATACTTAATAGAAGCGAGTCGCGCTTACCTTGCACCAATGACTGGCAATCCCACAGCGTTCATTGAGTCTGGGACCGATTCCCCATTATTTCCACATCTCTCAAAATATTCGATCCCCATTACCAGAGCACGCCATAGATTGGGACCAGAAGTAGTTACAGCATAAAGCAATTGCCAATGAAGTCAGATGCATCCGCAGTATGAAACCCCGCAAATGCAATGCTGACCGCGTTGAACGAAGTCGGCAAATCCACGCGAACTGAGTCCATCTATCAGGTCTAGATTCTTGCTCCGTGCCGGGATTGGCATGCAGACGCCATTGTTTTCACGAAGTATACAATCGCGCAACCAAAAATAAGTGAACACAAGAAGATCACGACTTTGTTAGCAACCATTCAACCAGCACCTAAATGCCATCTCCACCTCGATGAAGCATATTAACCCGCTCTCTAAGATGATACTCCTCCATTCTCACGGTGTTGAAGCTTTCTGGAGGTTATTGCTATATTGATGTGTGTACTAATTATACGTTATGTCTACTAATTTTTGTTGCGCGACTGTACATGTCTCTTTTCTTCTTTTGGGTGTACGTATCTCAATGCCTTTTCCCTGTGCTGGGTATCACCGGTAGCGCATAAACCCCATATGCACACTCACTTATTTCAGAACGAAATGTTTCACTCTAGTGTGGAGTCAGTAACAGATCGGCATCACTTTAGCCTTAAAAGTCAAAAAAGCATAAAACAGCGCATTAGTTGCTGAATTTTATTGGCCCAATTTCACAAGGGTATGCAAGAATCTGGATTTTGCATATGAGGCTGAACGATCCGCAGGTTGCATATGAGGCTGAACGATCCGCAGGTTCAGCGCAAGGCCACCACCCTTCTGCGAACCTACCCTACCAGATAAAAGGTGAACTTTAACTTACTTTTCACAAAAAAACTTCGCTCCGCGACTTACCATCCTCAGATTGATAATCCCACCATATACCTATACAGAAAAATATAAGTTCTCAAGAACGCCCCCATACGTACCTGTCTGCAAGCTTACCGATCAACACCTACCAAACCATGGGAGGACCGAGCGACGTTATCTACACTCGCAAAGGACAAACCGTCTGTAGATCAGCGGACATCATCGATGTTGCAAAGTTCCTTATATTCAATTACCTCATCCATGCATTTACTGTCATATCCTCCCCGGGCGAAACGATACTCTCCAGCTTTGTCGCTGCTTTGAGGGCTCTCTTCGTTCCTGGAGTTGGTCTTGAACGGGCTGGTGCAGTGATACATAAGGCACCCATATGGCTACGACGTGGCCCTGAGAGCGATGAGGTCCCCAAGTTCCGAAGGTTCTGGATTTGGGTAAAGGCGAGATTTGGATACCGTCCGCAAGGTGACTATAGTGAGCCTCTAGCTATTGCCCTGGCTGCTGGGGCCTTATGCACGATAGTGAAGCATGATGAATTGAAGTCGTTGGGCCTTGACGAAAGGTGGGCTTTCTCTGTGGATCTGATCCATCTGTGTTCTATTCTTTGTATACTCACAAATAAGCAGCGATATTCTTATACCCAAGTGGTGCTACGTGCATGGGCGATATAGCCTCCAGGAGCAGACTCAGCCTTTTCCTCGTGCCCAGTGGTGGCAAATAAATTTCTTCCAGCTTGCGAGCACGTGGCTAGACAAACTGGTAACGAGAGAAATTCAGCGTCATCAGAACGAGGAGCACTTAGTACGCGTACCACAGCGTGTGGAGATCACCAGCTTGCCCTGCGACCCAGAAAACTCCACCACTCTAGAGATCTCCTGCAATGACAGTATACTAAAAGCCCTTGTCGCAATGTGCCAGCTTCTGTATGCAGCGTGGGAGCTTTACGATGCACGTGGGAGACAGATGGATACCTTCGGATATGCAGCATATTCTCTCACAACTATACCATATGCCTTGATGTCGTTTGTGAACTTGTGGGCCACATTCTTGGCTCCGCAATATTCTTGCCTATTCTTGGTACTACGCGAATCACAAACCAATTCTACCGATGAGCAGTCCGACAAACAAGGAATGTCTGTGCATACCCACGATGTTAGCACTGAAGATATCAATAACAGGATGAAGGGTGCAGTAGGAGTTATCGACAATTGGCCTGAAAAGGTGAGATAAAGAATCTGATTACATTGAGGAGCACCCATCGTACTGATCAGAATATTCTCAATCAGACGGCATGGGACCCACTCATATTCAATCGGGTCACAGTTAAAAATTTCTACATATATTTCGGTACCTTGATCCACATTGCAGCGCCATATATAGCCATAGGACTCCTAACAAGGTTTGATCACCGGCAAAGCTCTCTCAGACAGCGAGTGTGGATTATGATTTGGATAGTGAGTGGACAGGTATCTGCGGTTCGTTTCGTAGAGCGCCTACTGCCGGATTGGATGCGCAAGAGCCGCATGCACATTGTGTTTCTTGTACTTAATTTCTGCTTAGGGTTAACATCGTTTGTTGCGGCTATCGGCGGATATATTATTGTCATCAAGATGATTCTAGATTTTGGTGTATGTGTTAAGGTATAAGGTTAGATCGTTTCTGGCATTCTCCTTTGAATATTCTTGGGATTTGCTTTGGTATTCTCAGAATACGGGACCGGAATCTTTAGTAGTAGGGGTATACATTGTGATCTCGAGCGGTTATATTCTTAGAATACCCCATACAAAACGGAATTTAAATTCGTCCAGCACATCGATTCGCAACATTAATACCACTGCTCTGAATTTATCCGTGATACGCATTACTCGCTCTGGATTTTTATAAGCTGAGACTAAGAAAACGCAAATATAGCTGCGCTGAAATACTGCAGCTTAATAAGAAAGTCAAGTTTTGTGGGAACTCGCCCCGAATGGAGAATGCACTCAACTCCATCCAGGAACGACGACAGCGACCTAGAAAAGTCGAACAATCATCGCATCGGCGCATGGTAGCCAACTTAGACTAGCAAGCAGGAACTAAGAAATCACAAGCAGAGAACGGGATCAGCGACTCATTCAAACCTTATACCGGCGACGGCGATGACGACATCTCTCTTATCATAATCGATTTTTTCTCCAGAAGTGCCCGGAGTTAGACTTGGAACCTAAAACTATTAATAAAGCTATGCTTAAAAGATTCAGTGGGAAAACAAAATTAAAAGCAGAAGGCCTTCAGTTATTAAGCAGACTCATAATGAGTAGGCGCCATTATGGACCGAAGGAGCGGGTCCAAGACTGCCTATGTAAGATACGCAAACGTACATGATATCAGCTATCTACTAACCGTTTTTGTGGGTGCTATTTGGTATGATACAGTTCTTAGCCAACAACACTCCTTCGACCAAATATTTCTACGTGTAAAATACTAGAGTTTGCCTAGGAAGGAGCTCCAAAAGATCACGGAGTTTCTTTTTCACTCTCTTGGAATACAACCATCAAGGAACTTTGATTTTGCTGCCGGTTACGGGCCCATTAGATGCTAGGAACAATGTATGCACATCGCCAAAGCTGTCGATTGAAACTTATTAACGTTGTTGCTACACTCGCCTCAGTTTCAGGAGCAAGTTCGCTGTTTCAACGATTTGAGATGCAAAGCAGTTGTCGTCGCCATCAAGAAACGCCAAATATCCATCAAATTAGCTGGTTACGATTGCTTTCCTGAGTGGCGGGATACTTTTCAGACGGCTTTGCCTGGACATGAGAAATTGCTAGTCCAAGATAGATTTCCAACAGAATGGAACAATGTTACCAAGTATAAGTATCGCTGTAGAGATAGCAACTTAGAACCAATACCTCAGGAGTATGAGTACATTACAAGATGCCAGCCTCATACCTTCATGTCACCAGATCCGAGGCAGAGACCAGAGTTTGTGCCCAGGCCCGAGGGTTGGACATGTAATATCTGTAAGCATCAGTTATGTGTCTGTAGCTGGGAGCTCATCAATCCGGTTAGGGTGGAGATGTTTACATCTGGAACAGACTTGGGCGAGCTAAGTACAGAGTTAAGAACATTGCAGTTATATGCGTCCTGCAGTTTGAACTTTGAACAATGCTGACTCAAAATCAGGCAGTGTCTGCAGGTGCCATTATCGGCAACTATACCGGCGAAATCATTCATGACGATGATTTCGAGGCCGATGATTACTATGGCATGACGATTCTTGGAGACAAATTGATTCTCTCGCAAGTACCCAAAACTGCAAAAATTCAGTCCTACACCGCATCTGCCCTACGAAAAGGTAAGTAGCATTGCATCGCACAGCCGCTGATAATTAACTTGGTTTTGAGGGTCGTTTACGCGTTTTTCGAATCACCCCTGCATCGTTAATTGCACCATCGAGTACATTATGGAAAGGCCGGCATCTCGCTGTTATTACTACGCAGATAGATATTCAACCGTTTGAGGAAATCACTATAGATTATGGATCCTCCTATTGGAAAACTCACGCTGAGCTTACCTGTCGGTGCCCAGCAAAGGTTTACTTGCTAGATAGTGGTTATGGTAAGTATGAGAGACAATGGGAAAGAGAAAACAACATACGTCTCACCAAAGACCAATATTACACACCTTACCATGCCTTTTTCGGCTAAGTGCTCTCGCAGGAAGGAAGAACACATATTCATCAATACCCCATTCTAGAAGTTTAAATTCTTCAATTCCCAGTTCACGATTTGCTGAACCTGGGTTTGATCCGTGCAATCCGGAAGTTCTCGCCTGCGTTTTTGATTCTTAGCTATAGTCGTTTTTTTGTATCTTATATTGGAGCCTGTATTAGCATGTGCAGATACGTGATTACCCAACAGATACGTTAAAGCTCCCGTGCCACAATCTACCAGACGTTCGAACTCGCTTGAATCATACTGATCTTAAAAATCGGCAATATCAGGCTGGACACCTATGCTCATTGGCATCTTGCTGGTCTCTTCTCTCAGCTATCCGGAAACCCCATTGTGTCATACTACTCGCCAATATCATAAAGTAGATCAAAATTACCGATCCAGAGACCCAAAATATTATCAACAGATGTCTTATGAGTTAGAATATGATTGTTGCCAGAGGCATGGCATTCGCCATCGACAAAGCAGGCCGCCGTTGGCTGTTATTGATGTATCTCCCCACCACTCATAAATGCTGGCTACAACGACAATAAACTGATTTGCATATAGAGTATACTACTGATATGATGGTATGCTTCATTTGCCAGATCATTTCGTCGAAATACCCCGTCGATAATAAGTCCAAAGCCGCTAGTTCAGTAGAGCTCTAATAGATGGAATAGTACTTTGTTGAAACCCGATATACACCACTTGAGGAGGTCGCGGCATACTTTAATGATCCTGTTGCCGAGAGGGTTAAGGAGTGTGTAGAGGCATTAACCGAGAAGTCTCACACAGCGCCATCCAAGTTTGAGGCGTAGACGAGCTGTTTTCGTGATTCCTTTGGGTGGCAAAAAATCTTTGTTTTTGCAATGTTATTCATGTTTGCTTAGTTGCACCACATTGAGCGGAGAGGAGCTAGTGTATATAATACAATGTGTGAATTAATCTCATGATCTCACAATATTACTTTATTTCTCTGTATTGTATATCGTTTTGTGTATTGCATCCGTTCCTAAATTTACTCGCCGCTCGCAAGCTTGCTCTTTTCCAAAGACGAATTTCGAGCTTGAGCATACACATCTATGCGCGGATATAAACCAGACCCATTCCCATATCACCTGCCACATACCAAACCTAGATACAGCCGAAACTTCTATTCTAACTGGGGCGATATTAATGGATAGCAATAAGTATTTACTTACATGACAGTATAGTCGGTAAGAAGTAAGTTACGGTGTCACATACTTTTGATGGGGATCGGCGGTGACTCCGCAACTCACTTTCTTACCGCGACTGTACAGTCTTAGAAGACAAGTTGATTCGTATGAAGATGTGTGAACTATCGTGGGATCGACGATTGAGCTATCCATCAAGTGACACCATCTAATCTAATCTAATCTATCGTCAATCGAAGCCACAGATGTGATATTTTCGAATTTTTGTCTATATAACACAGCCTTGAAATTTTACCCGGCCGGAGGAGACAACCTTCGGTTACAGCCAAATAGAGCGAGCTTATGAGCAACACGCCCGAAGGAGCCGGAGGCGAGTTCAGGCCAACTTTGGGTGGAAACCAGCAGAAGTATGGGAACTTATTTTTCGGGGGTACTTGTTCTTGTACAGCATAGTATGCAACTTAGTTCCGCCGAGACTATCTATGGATCTACCCAACGGATTCTCCGCATTAGTTTTAAGATAGCTAGCATGAGAATCAGTCAAAAACGTCCAAAACAACTTGAGTTTAGCACAGGTATAGAATAGGACCAAAACTGAGTTGATCCATTTTCACCGATTCGATAACCAGCCCTGATGGAATAGTGCAGTCATAAATTGAATACCTAAAAGCCTCAAAGGGATATACGCGATCCTCCCACTGATAAAAAGTCACGCAAGACGTCTTGTTCGAGAACCACAATACTCTATACCATTTAACCTTCTTACTGACACCTTGACCATGGGCAAAAGAGTCGCCACGCGATTCATTTTGGATGCGGGGCAAAGCGTCGCAGGCACGATGATTCAACGCAACCTTGTTTCATATGTACGTGCAACTCGAGCGACTGGTGGTTCGTCAATTCTCATATCAGTTCTACCGACGACCCCTCCCTGTCTGAAATGAAACAACGGAAATTATGAGAGGAAGGTAGGAAGCCTTAAGCTTAAGGATAAGGTTCTATGAGCTCTAAAAGCTCCCGACTATTATCACGGGCATTATATGCTCCGATCCATCCGAAGCCAGCCCACGTCATCGTCGTCACCATCGTCAGAGTCTGTCCACAGTACGACACTAAAGGCTAAAGTATAGCAAAAGTTTTATGATGTCAGCAGCAGATAATGGGAAGGATAAGATTAGATGCAAAGATTAGATAGTGGGCAGATCGTGGATAGCAGCCACTTGTCTCCGTACCTGCAGTAGTGCAAAGCCAGAGTAAATAGAACCTTCACCTTACTCCCCACCATCGTCTCACAATTACATCATTGAGTAAATTATAATTAAACAATCACAGTTAGCCAAACCCTATTAACTAACTTAACCCGTCTTTTCCCTTCCTACCGCGGTTATGGTACTCTGAGCATCAAAACCACGGACTCGATACATGACGATGAGTATCCCGTAATTGTTGCAGTATCTAGCTTGTCACTCACTACACACACCTTGAAATAGATAGCTTCGACTTAAAGTTTGGTGCAAAAGACATGTCGTGGTTTAGGGTAATATTGACAGTTAAGTTTCAATAAACAGACCCATCATGAGATCTTGAGGACTACGCAGCAGGCAATGACGCTCCAGAATGCTTTGGTCGGAATCGTGCCTATGGAGCACAAGAACCTAATGCCTAGATATTTTGCGCTTGCCTAAAGCAACGTCTTCGGCTGATTGTCTCTTATACTAGCAGATGCACTGTTGATGAAGGGACTTCCAGGAATTTCCATCCCAAACAAACCCGCATTGCTCGTGCATCTGACAAACTGTGCACAAATTCTTCTACAGCATCCCACCAGATATAAAACCTCCTCAATGTCAACCAAAATTCAAAGCCCCATCCCATCCCAGTACAACAAAAAACTTTTGTCTTTCGTTACAGTTAACCAGTGAACGCATTACTTGCCACGTTTAACTTTTCCCCCTAATTTCTCTACTTTACTTGCTATGTTCAACTCTTTGGTAGCCTGGGGACTGTTCTTAAACGGCATCGCTACCACTCAAGCCGCTACTGATTCGAGTGGGGTCGTAAGTACTTATAGTTAATCTCATGGTCTCAAGCCTGACTTTTTCGCTATAGGAGCAAATTCCTGGTGCTGCCGTCATATACAACACCCAAAGCATCCCAATCTCCTTCTCAAGCCCTACGACTTCCGTCGGCACTGCGTTGAACCCAGTCGTAGCTACTATCAGCGGTACTGAAGTCTACGAGCCATTCCCCACGGTTGTCAATACTCCCGGCACCACCTTTACTCCAATTCCGATCAAGCCCAACAGCACCAGTCGAAGCAGTAGCACCGTTAAAAGCAGCAGAACCGTTGAGAGTAGCCCTACCGCTGAGAGCAGTAACCAACTCGCCCGGCGCCAGGTGGCTATTGGAACCGGGGGTCTCCGTGAGACTGTCATAGCAGAATACGGGACTAATATCCTCTACCAAGCCGTCCAAAGTAGTGTCTACTACCCTACCAAAATAGTTGTTGGAACTGCTGGAGTCTATCGCGAGATTATTGGAGCGGCTACAACTGGTAGCTCCGCTTACCCCCTGTCAAGCGGGTACGCCCAAAATGGTCTTTACTATCCCGGGAGTATTCCACCTGGGATTTTCCCTTCAGCTGCGACTGCAGTCGCAATTGGAGAAACATTTGGAATTGACCGCATTTACCACCGAGCGGTTGGAACAGCCGGCGTCTACAATGAGTTCATCGGCTACAAAAAGGCAGCCGGTACTGGAACTCGCATTGGCACTGAAGTAGCATCAACTGGGGGCTATTCTCCCACAGCCGGCACTGCGGCGAGCGCCCGCATATACCGCCGACAAGAAGTACCACCAACGTCTACCGCCACCAGTATTGAAACAGCTATCGGCACTCCAGTAACTAGTGCTTCTGTCGCCGATATCATTCTCCTTCCCGGATCCGAGGGCTCTTCAATTCCCAACCCTACTCCACTGTCTACTACCATCCCAAGCACTATAGTGTCTTCAGTAACAGAGGTCGCTGCCTTTTCTGCCAGCCCTATTAGCACTTTGGCCTCGTATCCAATCCCGAGCGCAGCCCCTGGCGTCAGCCCTCCCTTCTCGGGTATTGTCGGAGCTGGTGGAACAGGCGTATACCCCACTGGAGCATTGCCTTCCGGTCAGGAACCCATCATCCCAGCTAATTCTGGAGCCGAAGCTACTGTGGGACGCAGAAGCGCCGTCGCGACCTTTGCCTTAGTGGTCTGTGGTATCATGGCCATGCTAGTCTAAGATGATATGGTCCATATGGATACGAAATAGATGCGGTAGTCTTTCTCCGATTAATATAAGTGGTTAGATTCTGGCTTAAAACACTGCCCACTTGCTTAAATGGGTATTTAAATAATGTAAGGGCGAGTTAGAAGTTTTTTAGTAGTGGATTTCTCAGAGAGAAGAATACTTTCAATTTCTCCCATTCTTATAGACTAGAATTGAATCTAAATATTCTTCAACAACCTCGACTTGATCTCTATTCAACTGCATACATGACGACAAGTTCCGAATTGGTAATACAGCTACAGCATTCCGTAAGACAAACATTTCAGAGCTTCAGTATGCCTATAAAAAACGCTGGCCGTACCGCGCTGACCTACCCAGTCAAATCCATTGGCTGCTGGCACCTTTAATTGAAGACACAATCTCTCACTCGTTCTCTAATTTGAAGTTAAAGCGAGTGATACCTTGTAGATAATTCCGCCGGCGCATTTTGTACTGTTGGTCTGTACCTGTGCAATGGTTAAATGTAGAAACTATGCATCTGTCTATTTAGCCACGCGCAAACCCATCAGCTGAACCGCTCATGCTGCACGCGAGCAGACCCATATTTCCACACAAACTATTGATCTAGAAGAAAGTTTCTGATGTGTTTCCGCTTGTATACCGCCTGAACTTCTCTCATAAACTGCTTGCTTCCTCCAGGGTATGAAACATTTAAAGCGATAGGCTGTAACGCCCTGGTTCTCTCCAAGATCTATATCTGAACCTCCACTGAGGGTTTTTCTGCAAGAGGCACAAGCGTCCTGTATAAACTCCTACAGTATATGATGGAAATAATCCACAACTAAATGATGAGTCCGCTAGACACAACCGTATGGATGCTATTCCCATCAGAAGCAGCCGGCCGATGGAACGAACAGTGCGCGCGCTTGGCAGACATAATCGCCAGATTTTTTGCTGATCATACGGTAAATCAGGCTCCACGGTATATTACAAGCTTAGTGCAGGCATCGGCAAAAGAGCTGCCGTACCAGTTCGTCACACACCGACATCAGACTCGATTACCTAAGAAGGCAGCTGGTAGTTGCGCACATTTAATATTAATGTGGAGACAACCGACCCGAACCCACGGAGTGGACTGCCGATGCATACACGTGATATATCACAAATACTCCCTTCCAAGATTTATACGCGTGTCTGGGGGTCCGGGTTGGCAAATGGCATATAAGAGTTTAAAGCCCCACTCGTTATACCATACTGCTTTGGAAGTGGATATCCTCCGTCGGCATGTTTTTCTCTGCTCAACTTCTCCTCCTTGCCATTGCGGTCGAAGTAGTCTCTAGTGCCCCCTTTTTGGGAACGATCGTCGGGCGAGAGGACCAACTTGCCGATGAGTACGACTATGTCATTATCGGAGGAGGAACAGTATGTTTCCGCAATCCACGGCTGACAATTCGCTAGAGCTAAGTTTTGCAGGCAGGTCTCACGGTTGCCAACCGTTTGTCTGAAGATCCAGCGAGTATGTGACCATCCACTGAACATAAGGCCGAGACTGACGTTCCTGAAGTCAACGTGTTGGTCCTTGAAGCAGGGATCCCGTCTGTTACCCAGAACTTATAACCGGTATTAGGTCGCTAAACGATGCACAGCGACCAAAAGGAAGGTATTGCAATTCTCCAGCGGTACCTGGGAGGTACTATGAAGACAATTTATGATTGGAACGTAACAACTGTACCTCAGACCTTTCTGGGTACCGCAAATTCCGTCCAGAACCTTACACTTGGAAAAGTTCTGGGTGGTTCATCCGTCATGAATGGAATGATGTTGGCCCTCCGTCCATACATAATGTTGCAAACGCTAAAATGCAGTAGGTTCGACCGTCCGAGTCCCCAAGATATTGATGCATGGGAGGAGCTCGGGAATCCGGGGTGGAATTGGCAGGGGTTGCTACCATACTACAAGAAAGTATAAGCCGCATAGCCGTTTAACAATATCGCTGTATTTCTGTATATTACACGCTGACAGACTAGAGCGAAACTTTTACACCCCCGTCACCGGAGCATATTAAGCAATTTGGCATCACCTGGGACCCTACGGTTCATGGCACCGACGGATATATCCAGTCAAGTTACCCCAACTACATTTACGCTCAAAATAGTATTACCCTTGTTACCGCTATAGAGAAACAGTGCTAATGGCCGTAGAAAACTTCCAGGATGCTATGGTCTCCTTGGGAATTAAGCAATCGAAAGATCAAGCTGGCTCAGCAATCGGGGCCTTTTGGTCTCCTAATAGCATCGATCCTCATAATCAGACACGGAGCTCCGCACGGAGTAGCTATTACGATAAATTCGCCAAAAGGGCAAACTTGCACGCTCTTACCAGCCGTCAGGTTACAAGGCTACTCACCAAAAAAGCTAAAGATTCGGTGAAGATTGTCGGCGTTGAGTACGTGGAGGCAGGTAAGGAAACCACCAAGCTGGTTGTAAAAGCAAAAAGGGAATACATCCTGTCTGCTGGAACTGTACATGATCCCCAGATACTGCAATTGTCAGGTATGTGCCCTGCTTGCAGCTGAAAACTACCATGTACTGATAATCCCAGGTATTGGGCCAAAACAGCTTCTCAGCAAGTACAACATCGATGCCACGGTTGACCTACCGGGTGTCGGAAACGGCTTCCAGGACCATCCTTATGGCAGTCTTATCCTCAGTCTGTCTAACGTGTTTCCCTCTCCCATCGACATGGAAATGAACGTTACCTTTGATGCCGAGCAGAAGGCGCTCTATTATAAGAATCGCACTGGCACATGGACCGCTGGAAGTCCCAATTCTGTCGCATTCCTCCCACTCGTCAACTATACCGATGCATCTGCCGTCATTCTCTCTTCCTACAACTCCCAAAGTACGTCCGATCACCTGAGGACCGGATTGGATAGTGCGATAATTGCCGGTTTTGCAATACAGCGGGAAGTTTTATTGCGACATCTTGCCACGACGAAAATGGCCTCCATGTGAGTGGCACCTCTCTTTGACAACATGCAAACTTATACTAACTCATCATAAGGGAGATGATCTGGCTATCGGGAGCCAACAGGCGATACCAAATGCCATTTTCATTCTCTATCCAACACCCCTTTAGCCGAGGCTTCATCGAGATCAACTCTACCGACCCATTCGTCCAGCCCGTAGTTGACCTTCGCACCGCTTCAAACCCAGTAGATCTAGATCTGTTCGTTGAAGCGCTCAAATTTGGCCGCAAGGTTGTCAAGACTCCAGCCATCCAGGTGTTGGGGCCAACTGAACTTCAACCCGGTAACGATAAGGTGACCGACAATGAGCTCAGAGAGTATGTACGAGGATCTATTAGAACAATGTTCCACCCTGTTGGAACGTCTGGGATGATGCCAAAGACGCTTGGAGGGGTGGTTGACAGTAAATTGCGAGTGCATGGAGTGAGCAATTTAAGGGTGGTGGATGCCAGCATCATTCCGTTAATCCCTGCTAGCCATTTACAGAGTACTGTTTATGCTATAGCAGAAAAGGCGTCAGATCTGATTAAAGAGGATCAATACTAAGTGGTATTGGGTTGGACAGTGAAGAGGATGAAATGGGATATAGTATTTAGCATGGTTCGATAATAATATTAATAGTTGATAATAACCCACAATAAAGAACCTAAGCTTAGAATCCAGAGTTGGCTGCCGCTCGTAATTCTGGAGACCTTAACGCCCTACAATGATATCATCACATATAAGATGTCTGTTACGTGCTATTCGGCTCGCCAAAATCACAAAACACAGTGAGCTACCGTCTGAAACAATGCAGTACCAGTACATACAGTACTCTCTTATCCCGTGTTGTGATATCGTGATATGGGAGAGAGGATTGTGTGCATGTATAGACTATGGTGCAGGGAGAAGAGAGAAAGAGAATACTTTATATAGTACAAGAGAGTGGCGACAGTTGCGCGGCCTTTTGCCACCACCGGATATGCAACACCCCGGTGGACAATTAAATCGAATGATCGGCTAGGCACATACCCACAGGCACTGCTGAGGAGATAATGGCGTCTTCACTCGTGTTCAGATGAAAGGTCTAAAGTTTGTAAACGGTATGATCAAATCAACAGGTAGTGATACCAACCAAAAAAATAGCACAAGATGGACAGCGGTGTCCTCGTGCTCAGACGTCTAGACACAGGCGGAAGTGTTGGCGCGGTTTCGCGATTTCGCGATTCCCCGCAAGCTCGGAGTTTCAGGCTTCACAAATTCATCAGACCTTTAATATCTAAATGCGGTAAAATTAATCCGTTCTACCCCGTTACAACTAGCCTTAGATTTCCCTAACCCCAATAACCTCAGTACCTTGGCTCTTTCTTCCATTACCACGGAGTGAGGCCTCATCGCACGATTCGGGTTTATAGTCGTCCACGGGCGCTCGCTCGGATCCTTGACCCTTCGACGTTCCTTGGCTTCAGAGCCTCGGTTACTGATTATCACTACAAATCAAGTGGTCGCAGCGTTCTAATTTAGAGTAGTAAGAAGCTTCGTATGGGAGATCCTTTCTGTGTTCATCAATATTACTTACCCTAGTCTGGATTCTCTCAAACCTCGCAAGCTTGTATGGCAGGCAAAAATGGATAAAACTATTAATTTAGTATATGTGTGAAAATGTAATTTTTTGAATGGTGTGGTGGGTGATGGAAAGTCAACCCAAATACCGTAAGAAAAAATCGCAATTTTTGCAGACAGACGCAAGTCAAGCGTTGGGATAAAACAATCGAAGAACGGTCCCCTGACCGCCATTGAACGCAATGGTGACAGTTCAACAACAGTTCATCCCAATAGACTAACTTGCGTCCGTCTGCAAAATCTCCCATTTTCTCTTACAGTAATTGTCACACGAACCGAAAAAACTCTGCAAATGACATATGCATGTATTTGCTAGCGTGAGTTTGCATATGCGTACATACGTGACTGTCACACTAGTGATGTACTTAGATATTATTTAATTGATGCTATTCTCGCGGTCCATCACTCGACATGCTAAGAGTGAGACCGAGTCAGATATCAAGAGTGATTGATCAGTTGTGACTTGTGAAACAATCATGACAAATAACAAAGATGAGACTGCAAGCAGGTAACTTTGGACTGCAGAAGCGTGCAAAATTAATAAATGCACACATATGCAAGCACACGCAGGCAAATTCATGCATATGCCATTTGAAGAGTTTTTATCGGTTCGTGTGACAATTATTTGGGTTTGACTTTCTACCACCTTCCAAAAAGATTACATTTTCGCACATATACTAAACCAATAGTTGTGTTCACTTTTGCCTACCATACAAGCTTGCGAGGTTTGAGAGAATCCAGACTATACTTACCCACACAATTCAAATGTCAAACGTCTCTAAATTTCCCGATTTGCGCAATATGCGCCCAGACTGAGAGTTTACCCCCGCAATCGCACGGTGCCTCCGCCGACTGAGAGTTTACGAGTACGTGACTAGCCACCTGGGAACGAGAGAAGCCTCCACCAGGAGCGCTGAATCTATTTCACCAACCAAACCAACAAACCAACCTCAGCCCTAGCGAGCCTAGTAGAAACGTTAAAGCTCTTATGATGGCCCGTACCGGCAGTTTGGATAGGACGCTACGTCACGTACAGGGGCGTGTCCACCTGCGTAGGTGTACTTAAGGTAGAGAACATCGCCACCAAGCGAGTTGCCACGGAATGCTCTACGTGCTACTCTAGTACATTTCAAAGAGTTACAAATGCTTCTGAGCAACCATCGTAGTATAACTTAACAGCAGACAAAAGAGTGAGCACCCTAGATTTCGAACTCGCGCCTAGCGTTTAAAACAAGTATCACGCTTCGCCAATTAAGCTAGGCGATTATTTTTATTTATTATAAGACCAGAGCTATTTATCTCGCTAACACTAGAATCCATATAACAGAAAGTTGGCCCCTCTCAATAGCAGTGTGGACATCTGTACGTGAATGACGATTATATCAACTAGTTGGAGTAGTCTCTAGGAGGCAAAATCTCGCTAAAGAGAAACTTCTAGGTAATCCCGTTAAACCAGCCAAAGGGCTGTATGCCTTCAACCCATAGTGATACTGAAAAAGGACCATATTCTTCCATGACGTCATGACGCGGCACGCCTCCATCTCTATCCACCCTTACCGCGCCTGTATTCGAGAGCTAATCAACACAATCTTCTCCAAACACCCGACATCTTCTGGCTCGTACTTAATTCGATGATAAAGTTGTGGGTATTCTCCGTAGCGTCCTCCTGTGCAGGTAGTTCCTTACGCTCTTGTTTGTTAAAATTATAACTATTTCTTCCCTCCGGAGCGGTTAGTTACTCAAACTTCGCTTCTCACTTCTATATATGTCAAGCTTCTGCTGCTGCAATAGCCATCCCCCAGCAGCAGTTATTCGATTATTACAGCGAAAGTCCGAAGAGATTTATTAGAATCTCAGAAGAAATATACGAAGAAGAAGTATTGCAAGTATAACGATTTCAAGAACTGTTCGAAAGACAAGCATATACTGAGAAGAGGATTTGAGATGAGATATTATAGTATTCTGTATCAATGTCTGAGCAAGTCTAAAGAACTGTTCTCTAACCAAAGAAACAGTATCTATATATACAATAATAAACAGGTGATTGTCCATAACCACAGTCATGGATCAATAACCACAACAGGAAGAGAAAAACTCTGCAACTGTACACAAATACATAAGAACCGTAAAGAATATAACAGAACAATCTAGGCGTGTTATTTTAAGATAAGCGCTGATAAATCCCTCTTCCAACAGAACCAAGAAGGTTCTAGACAAGTTCTAAATGGAACTTTCTAGACAACCTAAATATAAAAGATAACAAAAGTATTAAAAGTTATTAACACACCGCATTATTCTTATCCATAAAATACCATCTTATCGTAAGGAGAATACTTAAGTAAGTATAATATTAGTAAAGAGAAATGTAGATACTTCCGTATTTTCAATACCCCTTCTCACTTTGATCCAAATATTTTTGAACATAAGTGGTCATTAACATATCTCGTCATTCCCTTTGTACATATATCTGCCAAATTTCCTTCCGAAGTTACATAAATAACAGGCACATTTCCTTGATCGATTTGTTTTTGAGGAAAGTGATATGCCACATCAATATGTTTTGATCGGTCGTTTAACTTTGGATTATATGCCACATCTATAGCAGTGTTACTGTCACAAAAGAGAGCGTTCGGAATATCTATTTTCAACAACTCTTGGATTCCACGCTTCAACCAGAGATGATGTTTTGTCGTCATAACAAGTGCCATATACTCAGCTTCACAGGTAGAAGTAGCAATGGACCGCTATTTCCGACATCTCCAGGAGATAGTAGAATGTCCAACTTGAAAATTAGAACCCGAAAAGCTTCATCGTGTATCAAGACAATTGCCATAAGATGCATCCGTATAAGCAGTCATTTTGAGTTGATTATTCCAGGGATAAAAGAGGTGTCTATCCTTCATTCCTTGGAGATATCAAAGTACTCGTTTCACCGCCATAAGGTCCTTTGTGGAGGGAGATGAGTTGAATTGAGAGAGGTGAGTGATTGTATACGCTAGGTCAGGTCTTGTTCCAGTAACTAAATACATCAAAGATCCGATTATTTGTTGGTAGGCCGTTGCATCAGTACACTCGTCTTCGTCTTCAATGGCCTTCAACTGATAGTTTGAGTCGATAGGTGTCGAAATGGACGTGCAATCTTGCATCGAAAAATGTTTCAGAATCTTATCAATAAATGTTGTCTAGGAAAGAGTGATCCCATCGTCGGTAAACGTTATTTGGATTCCTAGAAGCCAATTAAGCTCACACATGTCATTGACTTTGAACTCAGTCTTCAACATGTTAATGGTTTGCTCTTTTAGCTCTCCAGTAGCTCCAAACAGAGTGATATCGTCCACATATATAGCTAAAAAGAGATCTCCTGATTCGTGAACGAGAACACAGGGATCCCAAGCAGTGATAACAAATCCGAAATGTCCTAGGTATTCTACTAACCGGTAGTACCATTCCCTTGAAGATTGCTTCAGTCCGTAAATAGACCTCTTCAATTTTGCCACCATCCCATCTAACCAGCTGCCTTCCAGTAGATCCATATATACTTCTTCCTTCAAAATCCCATATAAGAATGCAGTCTTGACGTCCAGTTGTCGGGGTCGCCATCCTTTGCATGCTGATAATGCCTGTAAAAGTCTATGAGAATCGTAACGAACTACGGGGGCGAATATTTCATCGTAATTCTGGCCTAAGATTTGTGAGAATCCTTTGGCACTAACCGTGCTTTATATCGTTTGACTTCTCCTTGAGCATTTCCTTTAGCTTTATATACCCAGCGGCTAGCCACTATTTTTCTTCCCACTGGTTTCGGGATAACATCCCAAACATCATTTTCCTTAAGTGACTTAAGTTCTTCATCCATTGCCTTCTTCCAATCGGACCATTGTGTTGACACTCTGGCCTGTCGGAAAGACTTTGGTTTTTCAACCATTAGTACGCTTAAATTTGCCCATTGACTTCCTTCGATTCCTTCCAGAGTTTGAGGTTCCGGAGTAGGAGGTCGAGGAGGTGCATCACGCATACTGGCATCAGGGGCGTAACCCTCAAATCCATAGCGTTCAGGAGGATTCACAACTCTTCCGGCATGAGTGACAACCTGACCAAATGGAATTGGTGGTGGTGTCATTGGTCAAGGAGGAGGAGAAGGAGAACGTCCCAATGGAAGTTGAGATTGTTGGTTGGAATGTCGATGTTCATCTTCTAGGAAGTAGTCTGCAGCAACAACCATTCGAATAGATTCATCGAATTCTTCAATTCTTTCGAGTTCTTCGATCAATATTCTTTCGTTAGGTTGTTCGGGTAAGGCTTCTCAATAGGCCATGGGATTGGCATCGTAAACCCAATAAGGAGCACCTAAATATCCATCTCTTTTTCCTTCCTCAAAATCTGCTTGCATTAGTCGACCAATAGTTGGATGACCATTGTCGATCAAATCATTAGCTTCTTGAGGATTCTCATCCATCCATTGACGCCACATACTATCCGATGTCTTACCCTCATTATTATAGGTATATTCAACAAATGTTGATGGGATATTTCTTTGGAGGGGAGTGAGAATTTGGTTAATATTATAGTTTTTCATTGGCGTAGCCCCTTCTGTCTTAAGAGGGGGGAAGAAAATGTCCGCTGATACTATAGTCTTTTTTGGTATCAGGTAAGAACACTCGATAATGATGGTGGATATTAGTGTATCCGGTAAAAATAGCCCTTTGTGCCCTCAGAGATAACTTCTTTCCGTCCGTTCATTTCTGATACGGTACATGGATACAGCATTCTCTGCCGAAAGGTTGAAGGTGCTGGATCGATGGCTTGGTGCCATGAAAAGCCTCATAAGGAGTTAGATCCTTTAATGCCGAATGGGGTTGTTGATTTTTTATATATACTGAGGTTAACACAGCCTCAGCCCATAACTTCTTATCATAGGTTGATGCACTTTCGAGCATAGCTCTAAGTGACTCTCCTATTGTACGATTAAGTCGTTCTGCAACCCCATTTGACTCCGGGGAATACGGAGGGGAAAACTCATGTATAATTCCTTTTGAAGCAAAGAACCCTTTCAAGTCCTTGGTAACATACTCCCCTCCATTATCCGTTCGAAACACTGCAGGTGTCTTGTGGTGTTGAAGTTCCATTTCTGCAACAAAATCTTTGAGTATTTTAGTTGTCTCAGATTTTTGCTTCATAAATCGGGCCCACGAAACCCTAGTAGCATCATCAATTAGAGCAATGTAATAAAGGGAATCACCATATGATGGAACTGGAAAGGGTCCGCTCAAATCGGAATGAACAAGGTCAAGTTTTTTCCTATCCTGCTACGATATTGAAGTTGGAGGAAGCTGAGGCATTTTGCTTTTGATGCAGGAGGAGCAGACGTAATTCGTTGGTCTTTCTGGTATCTCAGCGTCGGAATATAACTGTAGCGATTTATCCATTGTTGATGGTGCTAAATGTCCGAGAGCCTGATGCCAGAAGTCATAAGTAATATGGGCCGAATGTGATATCTCAGGAATTTCAAACAAATTTCCATCAAAAACAGCTTCAAAAACAACTTTTGTTCCCTTATTAATTGAAATATAATCCCCCTCTCCAAACTCTGTATATTCTTTTTCCTGCAATTTCCTCCAAGAAATCAAAGGATGTGCCAAATCAGGAACATGCAAAACACCTCAAACACAAAAAGAAGAAACCGATCCATCTCTCAGAACACAGTCCATCACCACATCTCCCTTGCCGACAATCTCCATGCTCTTTTGTGAACTGGATTTTACAAATTCGCCACATACCAAGTAGTTGAGGAGATGTCCTGCATAGGGGGTCATGTGTGAGGTACAGGCCGTGTCAAAGTAGAAGGATTTGTTCCTTACCTTTTGATCCTCAGTAGAAACATTTGCTTCCTCAGCCTTATCCTTCTTATCTTTCTCCTTCTTTTCCTTATTCATCTTTTGCAGACGAAAACATTCATTCCAGGTATGTCCTTCTGATTTTCCTGGATTATGTTTCTTGCACCAGGTGCAAGTCTTCGATGAGAAGGAGGAGGAGGAGGAGTTATTGGTATTGCCCGATTTCGTAGGTTTCTTCCCTTTTTTCTTATTACCTGAAGGTTTAGAAACAAAGAGAGCCGAATTGTCTTCAATCTCGGAAGTGTCGATATCCATAAGTCGTTGCTTCACATCAGCATATGACAAACTATCTATCATAGTAAGATTATCAATCACGTTTTTATGGTGTTTCACCACAAAACCCAAAAAAAAATCTTCCTTGGGCTTACCTTCGTTAAGAAACGTAGCGAAGGTCTTTCGGTACAAATCAGAGGAGGCTTTCGAGAGTTTCTTAAGGTGGAGCCACTGGGACTCAAACTTGGTTATAAATCCTGGTAAGTGTTTGGGGTTTTCCCTTAACAGAGTATATGTAACCTGAGATAACCAGATGGGTGCTTGTCAGTAACTTCCGAGTTATCTGACATGCAAAACGGTTACCCTAGGCATCCTCAGGACTTTCAGTCACAATATCCTTTAGTGGGGATAGAGTGGTACTCGTCTCGATTGGATAGGGGAGTCTCATTCTCTAGCGGATTCATTGAAAGGGCACAAGCTACGGCAGTCCTGATTTGATGATGCAATAACACTGCCAGATCGAAAGGTCTTAGGACCTGCCGAGCGTGTTGTTTCCAGCCAGATTCATTTAATTCGATAGATTGATTATGTCTGATTGGACTGGAGATCACTCCGACTCACAGACACGGTAATCGTTAGCCACTAAGCTATTAAGTGGGATCTTAAGCCTAATCTCTTATGTGAGGTTAGAAACTAGGCACTCCCTGGTCAAAGAGAAAGGTCTCGACCTAAGCTATGGCGTGATTAAGAGGTTATGATGTTGGCTGATGATATGAGGCCTGAAGCATCCCCGCACATTGGTTTGTGACGGAACGGCAACTGCAAAGTGCGGCTTGCTTTAACATGCATGCGTACGTGTCATTCATCTACGTTGGCATAGTAGTGGTTGCCCGCCACTTAAATCTATGATGCAATCATACAACAGTATGTGAAGCTGAAAAACATTTCTACCCTATGTGGGGAAGCGTTCCAACTACCGAACCATACGAAAGCAAGATGTCCAAGTTGAAGTTATGATCTGATATATGATGTCGTGCGGGTGTGGTCTGATTCTTATCAGGAGCGTAACACTTAATACCTCACCTGCATGAACACGATAACCTTGGGGAATTCGTGGCAATCTCTGTCAGGCGCATTCATTTAGAATGTAAGACGCAGTATACGTTGCTATCAAAATCATGGAAGACGAAGTATGGGTGCGCATGCGTAAACATCCCGAGAAGCTTCTATAAAGAGATTACATTGTTCCGGCAATGAGAAGAACAAGCTCTAGCAGCAAAACAAACAGCGATACCTACCAGCGGAAGAAAACCGTTATTTATTATTGAGTTTTTATGATACCTATATCTACCTATTATTATATATAAAATCTATTAGCTTTGTGTAGCGGCAGCCCCGCACCTCTGAGAAGTATCCTCCTAGGAAATGACAATTACATTTGAGAATGACAACGACGTTATATAATACGCATTGGAAAAAGTAATTGAATATGCCAGAAGAAAACAGTACATCTTCGTGGCGCAGAGTATTTGGTGGATTGCCTCCGTCATAGGAATCGATCAAGAATTATCTACGTATATCGATAAGTTATACAATCGATTAGAGATACCAGTTAAAGAATCAGCGGAATTATCAGTACCAACGCAGTTATCATTAGAATCAGATAATTCAGCTCAACCACATCCAGAGAGGAAGAATCAAATAAACAATACGCGAACGGAATCACAGGACGATAGTGATTCTAAGAAAGAACAACATTATAACGAAGTATTGGCTAAAGCTGAGAGATTACTAAATAATTCAAAGAGCCAGAGGGAGAAGGTTATAATAGATCCCTTAAGACGAACCAGGAAAGGGAAACAGATTCCAGCTAAATTGACCAAAAGCGAGAGAAGGAGGTGGAATCAATTAACGCAAGAATCTCCTGATCAGATTAAGACTTTGCTTTGGAATTAGGGAGATTATGCTTAGACGTAATATTGCCGATAGTATCTGAACGCCAGATTTATCAAGGAAGAATCAACTAGGTGAATTGTGAAGATTGTCACGGCGCAAGAAGGTACGGAGGTACTTGGGAAATATAGAAGAAAGATACGGAAGGCGTGGAAGGAATTGTGTTACGGAAAGGCGGAGACGTTGGAAGATGCGGAGGAAGCGGTGAG
>Ga0307512_10002165_pt1 | contig 25665 bp, 27 predicted proteins | sample 14_EM_MG_FD_200267 | JGI IMG/M metagenome (GOLD analysis project Ga0307512, IMG submission 200267) | Populus trichocarpa ectomycorrhiza microbial communities from riparian zone in the Pacific Northwest, United States - 14_EM | ecosystem: Host-associated > Plants > Roots > Unclassified | place... | reverse complement strand
TGTCGAATCTAGCCATCGGGCTCAGATTAGTCACCATGCAGCTCAGCAGTCAGGGAGAAACTCACCGGCTGTCGAATCAAGCCATCGGGCTCAGTTTAGTCACCATGCCGCTCAGCAGTCAGGGAGAAACTCACAGGCTGTCGAATCAAGCCACCGGGCTCAGATTATTCACCATGCAGCTAAGCAGTCAGGGAGAAACTCACCGGCTGTCGAATCAAGCCATCGGGCTCAGATTAGTCACCATGCCGCTCTGCAGTCAGGGAGAAACTCACTTTCTGTCGATTCAAGCCATCAGCCTCAGATCAGTCACCATGCAGCTCCGCAGTTGGGGAGAAACTCACCGACTGTCGAATCAAGCCATCGGACTCAGATTAGTCACCATGCAGCTCCACAGTCAGGGAGAAACTCACTTTCTGTCGAATCAAGCCATCGGGCTCAGATCAGTCACCATGCAGCTCAGCAGTTAGGGAGAAACTCACGTTCTATCGAATCAAGCCACCGGGCTCAGATCAGTCACCCTGCAGCTCAGCAGTCAGGGAGAAACTCACGCGCTGTCGAATCAAGCCATCGGGCTCAGTTTAGTCACCATGCAGCTCAGCAGTCAGTGAGATACTCACACGCTGTCGAATCAAACCATCGGGCTCAGATTAGTCACCATGCAGCTCCGTAGTCAGTGAGATACTCACACGCTGTCGAATCAAACCATTGAGCTCAGATTTGTCACCATTGTATTGAGCAGTCAGGGAGAAACTCACTGGCTGCTCAATCAATCCGGCGGGCTCAAGTTAACCACGGATCATCAGTCGTATCAAATTATTGGTGCTGACTCACATCCTATGGACGAAACTCGGGTGTTGGCATTAGTTATACGTCATTGTTTAGCTGCAAGGCGGGGAGAAACTCACTTTCTATTTGGTTAAACCGTCCGGTTCTAGTCAGCCATATATATCATTATGCGACGGGTTTAGTGCTACATACCGACTACACGTTACAACATTTATTTCAATTAGCGTCACATTACGGCCCTAAATAGTCTCATACAATCTCACCCTCTTCAGGCCAAGCCAACGAGCTGAGGTCAGCTACGTTTCACTGCTGGGGAAGGAAGGCCTTTTTTTGTGCAAACTCACTTGCTATGGAACGCAGCCCCATGTTCTAGTCAGCAAGACAACCTGTAGGCCGCAGAATCTTGTAGAGAAACCCACGAGCTATATATAGGGGCCAAGTAGTAACCATCCGTTAGCCACTTATCATCGCCTTTTTCAATAGTCCGCGACGTACTCGCTATTGAATCCAGCAGGCGTTCTCTGGTTAGTCAAGTATTCACTCCACATTAACAAACTGGTTCAAACTCACTATCTATTGAATCAGGTCATCGATCACTGGTCAACCATGCATTGTACGGGCCCAGAGTAGATTGAGAGGTAACTCACGGGCTAACGTATATAATGTATTAGGCTAACGTTAACCATGCATATTGTCAACTGGAGCCAAGGATTACACTCACAACCTCTTAACAGCTAGATGCAGTGGTATCTCCTTAGAGTTGTCAATAATGGTTTTATTGGCTCCCTTCTTCACAAGCAGCCGAACAATCGTCTCATCCCCATTTTCCGCCGCATAGTGCAGCGCCGTCCTGCCGAAGTCGTCCTTTGTATCTTTCTTCAAATCTTGGTCAAGCAGTAGTTGCGTCGCTCCAATCAGCCCTTTCTGTACTGAAATAATCAAAGGAGTTTTCTGTTGGGCGTGAGGAGCATCCTGTGTACACGTAAGCAGCAATGCCTGCACTACGTCATGTAGCTTAAGTTCTGCAGCGGCATTGAGGGTACTGTATTGCACGTTCTCAGAGGTTTCCTGATACTCGTTAGAAGGGAATGCATTTCCGTAATTGTGTCCGAAACGGAAGTTAAGGAAGCTTCCTAAAAAGTATGAGGCATGATTATTGGCCAATTGTGTGGTTAGTGTGATAAGGAGGTCAGAGACATCCTTATTAGGGCCGCAGAGGTCAAGGTGGTCCTTGATATAGCAAAGTATATATCCAACCAATGGCCAGTCGTTTAGATATTCCGCATAGGCTCGAAAGTCGCTCGGACTCCAACTCTTGATTTTTGAAAAATTATCTCGCATCCTGGGGCCTGTGAAACAAAGCCACAAATATTTAACCCACGTTGTAGTTATTACTCCGTGGGCCTTATGGCTAATCTCGAACATTAAATTTGAGGCATTTGGGAATGTCCGGATCAAGAACTCGCGAGCAGTTTGGTGCATAAATTGAACGGTTTCATCCGCTGTAGATGCAATCAATTTTATAATTCAGCTCACTCCCAAGGGAAGTACCTTTAATTTCCAAGAAGTTATCCCCACAGTATTGAATTCGTCTCTTGAATGCATGTATGTCCTGTTGACGCACTAGGGAAGGGTTGATGTCATCCGGCATAGCAAGGGAATCCCGCAGCTCTACAACTGTAAGAGGGCGGAGCGCGAAAAGAACAAATCGGAAGACTCTTATTCCGTCTTGGATAATCTCAGATTGTCGATTCTCCATCCTGTGGAATATCGACTTATAGATATTTTCTAGGTCCTGAGGGATGGCTTTTAGACATTCTAAGAATTCGCCCTCCGGATGTCCCCATTCAATGCGGTTAATCAGTTCCATCCTAACCAAGCTCACCCATACGAATACACCTTGAGCGTTTTCGGTGATATAATTTCTTGCGTCGCGAAGGACTTCCCCAGATATTAGGAGATCTGTCTTCAGAAAATCGTCCGCAAACTTGGCAATATCATCCTTATTCTGATCCTGCAAGGTTATCATGGGATAGCGTCCATGCATGGAGTATGTGAGCTCGGCAACAGGACGACTCGCCAGGAATACTTTTATGTTGCAAGAATTTTCATGTGAACAAAGCCGGCATATCAATTGTATAATGCTGCGTCTATCATTTTCCACAGATTCGTCGATTGCATCAAGAATGAGGTAGAGTGGTTTCGTTGAGGAATGGTTTGCGAACGAGGATAAAACCTGTTTAAGGGTTTCGTAAGGCCATTTTGAGTGGTTGCGATGTTGAAAGTCCCGGAATTTCTGCTGGAAATGAAAAAATGCCGACTCGTCCTGTTCAAGTATACTGCGCAGAATTGACCGCAACATATTCTCATGGGTACTCTCCAGTACGGTCCCGCGGAATGTGTAGAAGTAATGGGCCACAGCACTTGAACTGGCATTTGGCACCTTCTCAAGATTTTTCACGAAATATTTTGCGAGAGTGCTTTTACCGCTCCCTGGTTTCCCCTCAATGTACAGAAGACTAGATGTTGCTGATGTCGACCACTGTAGGTATTGTGGGTGTCTCCAGAGCCACCCCAGCGAACCGTGATGCTCTTCCGAAATTTTGTCATAGCGTGTATCGTCATAGTAAAGAGAACGAAGACACTCTGGGTTAGTCCGTTAGCGAGAATCTAGACTGCAGAATGTCGGATATGTAAACCTTTTCTCTCCTTGTCATATTCAATACACATCATTCTATCAAGTATATTTCCGTATTTAGGTGATTCATCGATTGTAAACAAAGCTTTCAGCTTTCGTGTTGCTCGCATGCTATGCTTCACAATCAAGCGGACAATATCTTCCGTCATGCCATCAACGAAAATGGACAACTCTTGAATCCCTGCTGTCTTGACGGCTTCCACTAAAGCTTCGATAAGCAAGTTTCCCGGAGCATCTAGAATCTTCTGTATGGTCGTATCGGGATGATTGTCCTGCTTGAAAACCTGCGTGCGTTGCTGAAAATGCCGGCCTAGCAAAGTGAGGAGAAAAGCAGTTGTGATAGAGTCCGCCTTTTCAACATTTGAACTGCAGACAATCTGGTGGAGAATTGTGTGGGTGAAGACAGGCAAGCGTCGAGCTTCTGGGACAGTTGAGCAGAAAAAGTACAGCACGGAACTGTTTGTCTGAGAAGCCTTTTCCTTAGCAAGCTCGATCAAGTGGGAGCAAACTTCGGTCGTCCTGTGGCTAGGCGGTGCAGATAGCAACATTGCTCGTGAGTCGTCCGCCAATTCCCATTGCGTAAAGTCGATGTTTTTAGAGATCCAAAAATTCTCCGGCTCGTTCCTGTGAAAAGGAGGGATCGTGAATCGATATTTGTCCTGGTTGATGACTGACAACTGGCGTGAGAAAGTATCCCAACCGATGGTTCGAACTGGAGCCGGGTACGGTCAGTTATAAGAACCATGATATATCTCTTTCAGCAAGGTTCACTACCTAAATCTTCCATGTCGGCGTGGGTTGGAGTATCTATCGGAGGGCCATATTGCGGGGAGTGATTTATGATATCTCCTAAACAGAGGTTGGTTAGCAGAAAGTGTTACCCCAGCACAGTATAGAACAGATAGGCGTACCAAAACTTACGGACCCATAGATTATCGGGCAGTTGAGTTCATTGTCGTTGTTATCAGTGTAGGTGTGACTGTGGTTTGTAGTTACGAAACATTGCGAAGAGTTGCAGGTACTGTACTCTTCATACGTGCACTTGGCACAGGGCGAATGATTGCACTCGGGACATGTACTCTGTCGATTAAAGTACCATGGAGCGGCAGCATGCGAAGTTACCGAGGTTGGGTTGCAGCAGAAAATCGATGCTGTCCCTTCAAGCGGCAAAACCTGGTACGGATCCTCTTCTGTGGATGCACCAAAACGATTGTCGGTGACCCATTCTTGGACTAGCTGCTGCTTTTCGACTACTTCGTGCGACCTGAGCCGGTGCTTCAAGCTTTTCCCAGGATCGCTCTCGGCTTGTTCTTCTCTGATTGGGAATATAGTTGCACCAGGAGCAAATCCTGAAGAGCTGGCGATGCTGGAATTACTATCGAAAAGTACTTCATCACTATCTTCATCACCATAGGATTGCCGAACTGAGGGAGGGAGTGCTAGCAATCGGATATCTTTCATGTGGTGGCCAACATGCCTATACCAACTACCGCCAGACATACAATCAACGCAACAACCAAAAGGGCATTGTGATTCCGATCTAGCTCCGTGTGACGTTCGCTCATGTTCCATCCACTCCCGTTGACTTTTATAAGGATTGCTTTGCACCTTACAGTTATGCACAAGACATATATATGGCTCGAGGTCAATAAAGATGTGCTTGCTATACCAACCTGGTCATTATTACCATTCAACACCTATCGGGAAATTACTTCACTTACCTCCATTCTGCGTTCGTCCCAAATGCATTACGTTCGTTGCAGATTGGGCACGTCCCCCCCTTGGGTCGTGGAGGCAGTGTAACAGCAACCATCCCGCCTAGTATTGTGGTTGCCTTAGATTGAGCTGAAGTTGATGCTGCATAGCTAACGGGTGATTGTATGGAGTCAGGGATAGTAGTTGGAGTGCATGCTGTTTTTGACGAGTTGGGAGTAGAATGAGCAGCCGACTTAGATCTTAGAGATGTACCCAAGGCAGAGTCAGCACGAGTCGGTTGATCCATTGGAGTTGCCACAACAACTGGTTTTGGAATTTGCTCTTTCCTACTGAATGATTCTAAACGATGGTGACAATCAAGAACTCCTTGCGCAACAAGCCTGACCAACCACGATTCAGCGTTTGGGTACCTAGCGCTAATGATAGTGATGTAATTCTCCAATCGATCCGGGGGATTTTCCGCTAAGCGGCTTTCCCGTGCGGTGATTTTTTCCGCCGTTTTCTCTAATACTGGTAATAAGCTGAAGAGGGAGTCTACGATGAATTCAAGCTCCTGTGTATGAGAGGACGTTGTAATGCCTGACAAGGCAGTTCTCTCGCCCTCTGTGGAGCCGGTATGGCTTCCGGAATCGCAATCGTCGGAAGCCTTAGATTTAGTTGAAGATTTCGGATATGCATTTGAAAGGGCGTGTTTCAAGTCGTTGATGGTGTCCGTGTCGCACACTATAGACAAACAGTCAGCCCTCTCAAATCTATAACTCCCGGTATATAATCTTACGAAATCCAAATGCTTCAGCCGCACTCGCGATGAAGCCGGAAAAGTGTAGAATCACGGTCTCCAAAAGAACCGCATCCTCAGCTAACAGTTTGTCCAGATGGCACTGCTCGGTATCAAAACTCCGAGCCCATAGTCGAAATTTGCCAATCACTGGCTTTGCGGAGATAAATGCAGGTGATGGGTGCGCGCGAGCTCTGTTTGCCATACTAGCAGTCGATAGGAAAGTTAAAATGCACGTCAGCAGCGGCTCAACCGGGCCAAGTGGAACTGTTGCTGTGGATTCCGAGCCCATTTTTCTGTCATTGAAACCGGACGCGAGTTTGAGTAAGGTTCAGACGTTGTGTAGAAAAAGTTAGGAACTGCGCTGGGCTGTAAAGGTAGGAGTTGCGATGGTAAGATCCACACCTTTAGTGCAGCAGAATGGTATTAAGCCCCACAGATGCCAATAGTTATATCACACAGCTTCCTCGCAGAGTTACTTATTTTGTAATCATGGCATGCATTATAGGTACCATCGCCTCGCGGACGCAATATTCCCTTCCGGCCACCCACGAATTTTTACTTATTCTCTGCATCCTGCACCATGTCCGGCATTAGCTCTGCAGCGTGCATATAGAACTTTGCGCCGATGCAAACACCGCATGCAGCCACACTTCACTGGTCAGAAACAATATCTTTTAATTTTACTGGGACACGTTGCACCGCTAGTGCTGCAGTCAGCACAGTGGATGCCAAATCACAGCAACACCAAGCTGCAGCCAGGACGAGACTCCAATGACTCGTGCATCTCGATCCTTAAACCCCTCCCACCTTGTGGAATCCACCCAACACTTACCGACTACCATTACTAGACTGTTTGTCGATATACATCTCACGACACGCTGTAAATATTAGCGCTTTTAGGCAAACGTAACGTACACTTACCGCTTTGCAAAAGAGTTAAGTTAATTTCTTTAATTCTGGAGATCGCGATCGAACCGAAACACGTTTTGTGCTGTCGCAGAGAGTCAGCTATCAGATCCCCGACTGACACCTTATCGTCCTGTAGGTAGTCGGCAGCTCTAACTCGTGATAATTTAAATAGGTGATGGGTGCACCATCATCGCAACACTATTGCAGCTGGGAGTATCTGAGGTTGCGCTAATGTAGAGTCTTGGTATTTTCAGGCGGTAATATTGGATGTCCAAAGTGTGGGAGGCAATAAATACCTCATACACAACTACCCCGCACAATGTACTAACTGGGATGGTTATCCCCACCATACTTTCCGTTTCACCAAGAAGTCGTTGTGCACACCTACTCTGGGCGCAATCAAGAATTCACTATATCCAACATTCACAGAAGCCTACAACCACGCAATCGGACCCCCCCAATTCAGCTCTCCAATACAAGGTCAGCTTAAGGCATTCCTATTATTCCCTACAATGGTGATGGAGACAGCCGGCGTTGTTATCGGTATCCCTGCCTTGATATCATTAACCGCCAAGACATACCTCGCCGTGAACAGGCGAATCGAGCAATATCGAAACTATGACAAGGATGTGGAATGTATTCTCACAAGAGTACACATAGCGGAGAAGATATTCGAACTTCACATTCGCAAGCTATTAACAGAAACCATTGGCGAAGAAAATACCGAGCTCTTGCTAAAGCCATTGGATAAAGATTCACCGACCAATAATGATATTGGTATCCAAATCAGCAATGCCTTGGGCGATTATGGCCAACTGCTGTACGATTGCATCAAACGGGTCCACAACGTACTCGAACAGATGATTGAGATTGAGCTTCATGAAGGGCCGCTAGACGTCTGTACCGAAACTCAATCAGTCGTCAGTCTTACTGTCTCAAGGGTAAGTCTTGTCTATCGAACTGCAATGCCCACTCCTAAATGTTCTACAGGCGCAACACATCTTAGACAGACTATCTAGCAAAAAGAAGCTTGGGAAACGTACAATGCAACGGATAATCGGAGAGCAACGACACAAGCTATTACTTTTATTACAAGCACTTCAAGACGAAAATGAGAATCTCCACAAGTTGCTGGATCTCCAGATGGCTCAAAATCAGATTGAGATCAATCAGAGCCAGCGCAAAATTTTAACTGCACTAACACAATCTGCAAGCCCCACGGCTGTAGACTTCCTCATTCGCACGTCTCCCGAAGTGCTTTGGAACCACAGAACTACCAGGGAAGCGTCAAAGAGATTATACGACACCCTTTTGCAGTTTTCACCTTGCTCCTGCCATTGCTATCTGTGCTTAGAGACTTGTTGCAATTCCAGTAGAGGGGAAATTTTGCAAAGCAACTTTCCGGGAGCCGTAGATAGGCAGTCTGGCACGACGTTTACCATTCTGGTAGTATCTAAAGGAACATGTGACCCTCAAACCATGGATTTATCAACTCCTACGCAACACAACTCTTGCGAGGAGATTTTTCTAGAGATTACCAAGAAACCAAGGGATCCGGATATCAACCACCACCCACCCTGTCCAGGCCTTTGTGGTACACTGTTCGCCGACCGACAAGAACTTGAATACGTCCTTGACAACTTCCATGTACAACGAATTCAATGCCGTCAAGAATATGCTCGGAATGAACCTCCACCGGCAGCTATCACACTTCGCGAGTTGCTCCAGGATAGGAACCGTATTAAAACCTATGAGCGCCTTCTTCTAGCTGCTAAGCTGGGGGACGCCGCATTTACGTTTCATTCGTCGCCATGGATGGAATTCTGGGAGGCTACAACAATCACATATCTAGCCGCATACGAGAGTTCAGAACAGCCAGCTACTTGGACTCCTCACATCGCTAATCCGTTGGCATCTGATCGTCTTACTATGCTTAATGACGGCATGTACCGCCTCGGAATGATTCTCTTAGAAGTCGGAGGCATAACTCAGGAAGAACTACACGAAATAGAAAAACCAACAAATAACGAGGAACACACAAAACAGGCGGTGTTGGCACAGAAGAAGATCCTGGTTGAAGTGGCATTGAGCGGGGTTACGCGCCAGATGGGCAGCGCTTTCAAGAAAGCCGTCGAGCAGTGTTTTATTTTCTGGTACCATGGCGCTGTCTCAGAAGAAGAAGTGATGACGTGGTTTCAGACCATGAAAAAGCTGGAGGCACTAGCCTACGACTGCTATCGTGGTAATGAAATCTCATAAATACATCCATTTCTAGACATTACTGATAGTTGCCAGACGACGCATGAACTTCAGAAGACTGCAGCGTAGTGTGTGATTTTGATTCAAAGAGATAATAGTGGCGAACGCAGAAGATTGTAGAAGCAGAGAAAGAATTCAAGAGACGGCTTGGATATAAGTGTGTTGGTTCTGAAGTACTGGTATCAAGGGGGGATATTGAAGGCGGCATTTTGCTGGATCCCGGTCTGGGGATGTAGTGCTTTTGTTGTGACGGGTCTGTTGTGCTTAAATTTTTCCAAACTTCCGTCGGACTTCAGTTTGGAAAACCTTAAGGGGTTCTGGCCCAAAAGCACGTGTCCATGTAAAGGCACGTACGCTCAAGCGTGCCAATGTATGAGAATAGATAGGATATGGTTGCAAACGTGGACTGGAGTGATCTTAAAGGTAAGTTGAATAGTAAGGTTTTCGTACAGATCTAAGTGCCGTAGCGGCGACCTATATACACTGGCGTTTACCCGGCCTCGGGTCACGTGTCGCCGTTACAGTCCAGCAGAACTCCGTCACTCCGTGAGCGTTAACCAACTGAAGACGTCGATAGACGGCGAGTGAATAACTGAATTTGATCTCACGTAGCGAATCACGGTCTAAGTGATAAACCACAGATTCCACTAATAGAGAACAATTCAGCTGAAGGCTGCTTTGTTTGTTTGTAATCATATTGCATTCGGCCGCTGGCGGCCATGGCATATCCCATACATATTTCCTCCCCGCTTCTTCCGTAACATAAAGAAACAAAAGCAAAGTTGCGAGTCCTCTTCCCCATTCAAAAAACAACATCAAAACTTTTACACCCCCCCATCACTCGACTCCTCGTGATCTGAGTTCTCCGCCTCCTCCACCACTCCGCTAATTCTACCGACATCTGTACAAGATAAAAAATCCATCAGAGCCCGTGAACATTTTTCTTCTGCAAAAACGAGAGACATTGGCAATGAAATCTTTGCAGCTGAAGGCTGCTAGAGTCTTAGAAAGGTCAGCTTGCTTTGAAGCATAGCTCCGTTTTCCTTTTCTAACTCATAGATACAATTGGTTGGCTTCCTTCACTGCCCCTTGTTCTTGCTGCCCCTGTCGCTCTATCTCCCGTGCGTGCATAAGAAAATCTTGGTTGTGCGCATTAATTGTGATGCAACCTTAACACCTCACGACCCTGTCCGGGTGTAACAAATCCCTCATCCCATCTCCAGGCGCTTACGGTCTTAAGCCGAGCTTATCTCCGTCTCGTCTGTTTCCTATTACGGCAATACATCCTTTATGACCTCACTCACTAAAGATTTGGTCCGGTACGCCGGGAAAAACCGATTAGTCTGCAGACTGATGCAAACGGCTTCGCGATCGCCGCCATTCTCAACCAGTACGACGGTTTTGGGATTCTCACGCCAGTCAACTTCTACTGTCGAAAATGCTCAAGTGCCGAACAGAACCACGACACGAACAATCGGGAGCTCGAGGCCATCATGGAGAGTGAGACGCAATGGCGTCACTTCATTGAAGGAGGAAATCATGAGATCCTCATACAATGTGACCATAAGAACCTCGAGTACTGTCAAACATTAACAGTGCTCTCTGGGCGGCAGGCCAGATCGGCCGAGATGCTCTCTTTGTACAACTTCGTTATCGAACACCTGGCAGGCAAGAGGCACCCACCGGATGGACCTTCGCGACAACCCGACCATCAGATCGGCTACGAAAGACCGATGGCAAGGTTTCTAGCCACCTTAGCAGCAACCACCATCAACCAACCATATGGTGACCTTCTACTGGATATTGAGACACCCCAGAAGTATGACCTGTTAGCTACAAAAATAAAACCAACCTTGGTCAATGTTCCAAATAAAAATAAGAGTTAATGGAGATTAATCCACTGAACTCTGATCTTTAGGAGGAGGATATACGTGCCTGTGGCACTGTACAGTTGAGCGACCAGTCTTTCCATGAAAACTCCGGATCTGGTCGCTTGTTGTTGTTGTTTATTCAGACTGTATTTACTCTAGCTAGAGTGTGACAGGCCCTTATCCCCCCCCGCCTCCGGGCGAGCCGGTTAGATGGCGGAGCTCCCACCAACTACCCTTCGTCCCTGCTGACAAAAGAAAGAGAGAGAGAGAGAAGGAGAAGAAAAGAAAAATAGAAATAGAAATAGAAATAGAAAAGAAAGACTGGCCGCTCCGGCCTCCATGCCTCATTTTGGGGGGGAACTTCCCGACGTCCGTGGCCACCAGGATGTCCATCACCGCCTTATGACATATCTCCATGGAAAACAGCTCGGATACCTGTGGCCGCCGGCACCGGCCCGCTTTCCAGCCCAGGGCCTTCCCCACCTCCTTCCAGAGCTCCCACTGGTGGTGATTCCACCGGCTGTGGTGTCGGAGGAGACGCTCCCGTATTTGGACCACTGTTCCCCTGCACCACCAGCACTTGGTGTCCTCTCGGCGTCTGAATTGTTTTAGATAAACTCCAGTTGGCGCATGCGCGTACTATAGTTGGTAGAATCTTGTTGCCAATGACTTGGCGCTTGCTATTGGGGTAGGTCAGTTACTGCCTGCATTGCCCTTCAGTCTGTAGCCGAAGTGTATGCTGCATTTGTCGGCCTCCCACTGGGCCTTGGCTGCTGATCTGCCTTCAGAGATCTGTCTGGCCCTATTCGAAGCAGAAGTATATGGTCGCTGTATTGCCGTGCCGCCGTTAGCCTCTCAGGCTATGTTCACCTGACTGTCTGGTCCTTCGTTCCTGGGGATGCCGGAGTGCCCAGGGACCCAATGGATCACTGTTGCGATGCCTTTGGCGAGGAGGGCCTGCGCCCTTCGATTGATCCGTCTTGCTACTCGCAGTCCAGGGCCCGGCTCCAGATGTGACACCTGTCGGATGGCGACATGTGAATCACTGAAACCTGCCACCGTCTTTCAATGCAGGCCACTCAATTGCGGAGGCCTGAAGGGTTGATTGTAAGTCGCGAGTCATCGAGTAATTCGAGGAAGTGTTATCAGTCGTAATGCCATGTGAACAGCCGTCGGTAAGCTTAAAACGATCAAGAACTTCCTTCAAACGTATGCCTAGCCGTGCTACAGCAGGTTGACGCTTGACTTATTATCCTTAATTAGCTTTCAAAATCGGAAAAGAGCAGGCCATCACCCTCATCGAATGCGAGTTGAACATCTTGCAATGGCCAATTTCGATCCATATAGTAAGCAATGACCTACGTTATGGGGAATTTGTTCGTCAGAGTCCACCCATCTCAAGCTTAACGAACTTTATTTCTTGACCGCAATTGCCTCTTAATTTCATCAACTGTTAGTGCGTATTCCTTCCAGCAAATGTTGCTCAACGTGCTGGTGGACGGTAGCACCAACTCATTCTGTAATGCATTATATGACCATTGTAGCACTACATTGGTTATTGTGTTTCATGCACTAAGAGCCGAAACAAATCCTAACATGTAGTAGCGATTGCAGGTGTCATGGTGAAATTCGCCAGATTGAAAGTCCTTCGCTGCCAGTATGAAGCGTTTTGTCTCTCAGTTTAGTTACTATAGCCATGATATAAATGTCAAATATGAATTTCCTTTGCTAACTTACAATTGAAATTCCTCGACTTCCTTGCCTCTTCCGAATGGGCAAAGCTGTTGCATCAACCATGAAACTGGTCAATTCAGCAACTTCCGACTCTGTTCATTCGGCAAACCTTGTAATGAGCCCTTTGCCCAACAAGTGTTTCCTCATTGAGCTGCTCCCGTGTTCTGATGAATGTCCAAGAACTTGATCGCGAGCCATATATATGATGCCAGGGAAGCCGGTCTCCCTAACTCGGCAATGAAATAAAATCGCCACGAAGGCTTATATCTTCAGTTATTCCACGCACTAGGATGCTTTGAGCATACATTCATTGATACCCGCCAAGAATCGAATATGATTTGTAATGTAGAGCCACTCAAATTGCGAATAAACACACGTTCATCTTTGGAAGAGATTGTCACCTCTAGCAGTAAGGTATTTATTGATTTTGCATCTGACATTGCGGTAGGAAGTTGAATGCTGGGTGATTCAACTTGAGAGAGTGTCAAAAGTTACCTAGTTGTAAAGTAGACAGCTGGTTCGTAGATATTGACTCTAGAGCTACAAGCATGAACAAAGTCAGATCTGTGATACATTGCATGCATATTTGTGAAGCGGAATACAAGGACATATAGAGAAGACTGACCGTTAATAACTGCATTTAGGAACATTGCAGTGCAGTTTGTTGCTGTGTAGCTTTCGGAGCCCCCACAAAAGCACTTGACACGCTGTTGGCACAAATTTTTAGGAGGTGGTTGCGATATCATCACTACCAGTTTTGCCCATAGAGGAGGCTGACAGTATGATTATGGGTTGATCCCGTTGCATACCCCTTTGATTAACCAAGACGCAAGATGAAAAATCAGTGATGCTCAGTTGACGCTCATTTCTAGGAGGTAGCAGCGAAATCATCAAGAGGAGTTTTGCCCATAAGGTCGGCCGATAGTACAATTATGTGTCAAAGCCGTTGCATAGCCCTTCGAATATACATGATAGACGACACAAATTCTTTGCCACTCCTTGGATGCTCTTGGTTAGGAGGTACTAGAGATATCATCGTCAGCAGTTTTGCCAATAAATGCGGCCGACAGTTTCATTATGAGGTAACGCTGTTGTACATCCCTTTGATTATTCAAGATGCAAGACCAAAAATTGTTGACGCTCTGTTGACGCTCATTTTTAAGAGGTAGTAGCAATATCGTCACTAACATTTGTGCCCATAAAGGCGGCTAATACTGCAATTGTTGGTTAATGTAGTTGCACAGCCCGGTAATTATCCAAGATGCATTACTCAAGATCTTTGACGCTCCGTTGACGGTCATTTCTTCAATTGGGCAATGACCATGTCGCTTTCCTTTCTACCTACAAAGCCGGGCAATACTTCCTCTTTGGAAGGATGTGACCATGGAGCCATTTGATTGCTGAAATGGTTAGACCAAATATCGTTGATGCTCTGCTGATGCTCACCTTAATGACATAATCACAGTCATTGGATGTTCAATGATTGCACGCAAAATGCATAAAGTCATTATTGAAGGCCAATATATCGTTTCTATGTGTAATGATTTGCATCCAAATGAGTCGTGACATCCCTGTCTCTGAGCCACCACTACACACAATATCTGAGCAACTTATGACGTAGGCACATCACGTTACAGTGGTTTTGCCCGCCAATTAAAGGCATATCGATCCATTCACTAGTCTTATATTTATATAGCCTGACTTCTTCACATTTCCCTATCCAGCTTCTTCTCCTCGATTTCCACGACGTGACAGAAGCAATCATCAAAATGTCGACCATGTGCACCAGGTCTGAACGTGGACTTATGAAGTTGGATGAAAGAATTAATGCAGCATGATGGCTGCCATTCATCTGGGATTGTACTGTGCATTGATGGTATCACTGACTTAAATTGTGTTACTAAATTTTGTCTCTAATTTTGGTTTTGGTTTCTCACTTAACCATAACAGGCAAGACGACATCAAGTTTGTTGGTTGTCTTCCAAGTTGGTTTGGAGTCTAGAATTTTCCAATGGTCCGAATGACCGTCGAACACACACTGAGGAATCATCACGTCTTACAATTAGGTCACCTAAATCAAGAGACAGCTGACACTTAGCAGAATAGGTACTTGAATTGCTTTTGCCAGAGATACGTGGTCAATATTACCTATTTGGCTATCTATCCCTCTGGCGACCCAGGAGCCATCACCATTTCTTGGTCGGACTCCGATTTTTGTCTGGTCACTAGCTTGGGACGCTATATGTAGGGGTAAAAACATACCTGTTCGACAGCCTATGACAGGGTAATCTGTGACAATCAGGTGCTGCGACGGGTGGAAGAGACGCTACATGTTGATGTGACTGTTGTCTCGCTGAATCCAGCCCCATTTGACTACGTCCGGGTCGAGAAGTCCCTTGTGGCATTTGGGATTGTCCAGAGACAATATGAACAGTCTATATAAGCTCTCAAATTGATGTTGGGGATGGTGTGGCTGCAGTCTTGTCTGCTTGAGGCTTGACAACCACTGGAACCATCAATTCGGCTTTCCCATACTTGATATCTCTCTGACGGAAGTTGCCGGCAGCGTGCCCCCAGCCCGGATGCATCAATTCATCAGGCCTCATCGGCTCCTGCCGAAAACTCTCAATGCGGTGCTGTACTGCTTTGGAGATTATGCTCATCACCCAGCCGGGTTCGTCATCTTCACTGATCTTCCCAAGCTCTATATCTTCTTCATCATCTGCCTCGCCTTCCCCATCCTCGTCATCATCTGAACTTGCAAGATCGCTCAGACCATCTCCGATAGCATTCAACATCTGCTCAAATGTTTTTTCCGTCTTCCTGGTTGTCGATCCCACCTTTTCAGCATTTCTCATATCTTCCTGTTCTTGTATAATTGCTGTCTCTGCATCTTGAACTCTCTCCCTTGCCACAGCGGTCTCTCTATCCATAAAATCCTCGATCCACTTCTCTTCCTCTTGTTTGCTTACACAGTACGTGTCTGGTCATTTCTCTCCCAAAAGCTTCTTTTTAGATCGTAAGCCGCGCAATGTTCCCAAAGCTCGGAAAAGTACTGTCTCCTAGACACACTTGCCTGCATTTGCTTGTGAACATCTTCGTGTGGGGCGTTTTGATGATATCCCGTATTTGCCTGCAGGAAATGGCACGAGGTTCATTTTCGGAGCATTGACCGTTGTCTCGTGTGTTGACTTTGTTGTTTGGCGAGATGTTGGATGTTGCAGGATGTGGACCACATGGAGGCAGGTTGCGTCTTTATGTCAAGGTTGGTACATTTGATCAACTTGAACAACGCAAAATCTGCATTTTGACCGTCCCGTCATTGGGAATAGTAATGCTAACAGCATAACCTGACTTGATGGTTAAGTTTCATGTAACATCCCGAGTATATTTTGGGACACACAACAGAAGACATCCTTTCCGTCGAAGAATATCTGTTCAATGCCCATCAAACTGGAGATTCCAGCTGTCGTTCACATCAATATATCCGTGTAAACACACCCACGACATAGGACCGACTCACTGCCAACCCTGGGCCGGTTGGAATCCCGTGCAGCCTGCAGCTGTACACAGTTGGCCCTGGTCTTCAGTGAAATGTGCAAGTTGGCTCTCGCTCATTCCATTTTGACTCGAAGCCAACTATATATTCCTCAGGACATCCCACTTCTTTTCATTATCATCATCCTCAACTTTTCCACAACAGCAAGTCATAGCTCCACATACATGGCAGCCAGGTGCAAGTGGATCCCAAGACAGCCGAAAGACAGGCGCTGCAGCCAATTCGCCACTCGCTGAAGCACTGCTGTGACGCAGACACTAGTTAGTCTACCGCAATTGTGCCAATGGAGCCACTGAAACCATGACCCATCACGCATAATCTCAGCTGGTGCGTACAATGGGAAGCGGCAAGCAGATGATGCCGCATGCGATCAGATGTGAGTAACTCCCAACCGAGGTACGCAGCCATCAATGAACAATATAAGGTACACCTGGTGTACATAGAGGGCTCCATGACTGATTAATCGCTGCTGGTAATGGGAAACCTTCATCGTCGAGGAAGGCATTTGTCTGCACAGCCCTTGGAATCGAACATCAAAATGGTGTCATTTCTGGGGTCTGTGCAGACAAATTTTGTGAAAATGGTCCCCAATAGTGGACGAAACAGGCTGTAGAAATCTTAGAGGAGGCTACTGAGTCGTATATGGTTCAGCTGATTGCCGAATCTCCGTATTATATGTAACTAATTTGTTGTAGGTTTTAAACATGTCAGCTACGATGGCAAGGCAAGGAGGTTGGGTACAGCCAGCATAGTCTGACATGCTCCTTGACATGAACATGGCCAGAATGGCCAAAGGAGAGTTGCCACATGCCGCAAAAGAGGAATTTCAACACCTGATCAAGAACCCTCCCTCCAAAGTCCGAGAAGAGACAAAGCGGGGAGTTGCATTTCCTGGGCATGAATTGGTGAAGGCTGCAATCGGAAGACACCCGGCAATGGTTCAAGAATATCGGACGGACGGTTGCCTTCCTTGCAAACATGGCACAGGTCACAATCCACAGACAAGCTGGAGTTGCAAAGGCACAGATGCACCTTGAACAAACCCGGCGCCGCCTCCGCCTGGAACGCCACCTACATGCCCTTGTAATGATGGGGGAGCTCCAAGGTCCGAATCAGACGGTGTGCCACCCTGTCATGTGTATATGCATACCCTCCCTCGCATTGCTCAATTGTTCAATCTTGATGCATATGCCGAGGATTGCAAGTGCGATACAGATTACATTCCAGATGTGTTAACTGATGAAGGAACATCCACGGGTTGGTACACTATGCGCTGCATGGAAATGCAGCGGACATTGATTTTGCAGACGAGAGCAGCCTATTGAGCGAGCCTGACAGCCACGACTAGTGTTAGAAACGGTTCCGGACCGTCACTTTGGTTACGGGTCCGGGTCCAAACCGAACCGTTACCAAATTGGCGGTCTGGGTCGTCATTAAACCCGAACTGCCCACTCTGGTACGGTTCCATGGTAAACTCCCAACCCGTCTGAATTGGGCAGGTTGTCAGCGGGTCGCCCAGCGGGTCCATCTGCAGATTCATATAAGGTTGTTGTATTTGCAGTGTGTTAATAGTATCATATCAGAATCGCGTTTTCAGCAACCAACAATGTGCTTTTGCTTGTTGAGGAGTGTGTAATATCGATTAATTTGGGATCTGTGTTTCACCTTTGATATATGCCATTTTTGCCTAGCAAGGCGGTCAATAATACCGTGACGCACGCGAAGATCCGCGCAATGCCTTGATTATGAAAGATGGAAGTCCTAAAACTCTTGACGCTCGGTTGACGCTCATTTTCAGGATGCCGCAGGGAGCATCTCGCTGTTGTTTTTGCCTGTAAAGGCTGCCAATATCCCATAACTGGATGTCTACATCTAATCGGAACATAACTTACCGAAGATGCAAAGCTAAATATCGTTGATGCTCCGTTAACCATCATTATTAGGACATAGTAGCGATGCCATCGCTACTGTTTTTGCCTAGAAAGGCAGCCGATAATCTGAATATGGCCTATTGTCGCCGCACAACACTAGGATTTTCCATGATACAGGGCCCAAAGTCGTTGATGCTACGTTGACGCACATTTTTGGAACATAGTAGCGATGTTGTTGCAAGGGGTTTGGTCTAGAAAGGCGGCCGATAGCACGACTATGGCGTGACGTCGCCACCCAGCCCATGCAATTTCCAAGATGCAAGGCCAAAAGTCGTTGACGCTCTGTTGACGCTGATTTCAATGTATTGTCCATTCAACATCTGCTGCTGTCGACAATTGATTTCATCCTGATTTGACTTGATCGGTTGTTATTCTGCCTGATTGAGGCTCAGCCCTGTGGCAACGCCGAGCAGCGTAATACTCTTGCACTGTTCACTTTCACACGACTCAAAATGATGTATCATGCCAAAAGATTCATTGCGCCTGCTATCCATCTATGTATGAACCGATATTCACGATCTACTTATTACCATTCACCCATAATATATCTCTAACTGAAACTCTCGGTCAAGCTACATAAAGCTGGTAAACCATTCACGCATTCTGTCCTACTTTTTCTTCCCTGCTTTGTTTTTCCGCGTTTCAACTGCATTAACCGTCACCAACATCTTTCCAGCCTCTTTCTTTGACTTCCGTGTCGGCCGAACCAATCCGGGGACATTTGGCGCGGCGCTCACATCCTGCTGCTCTGGGCATTCCGGATCCTCAATGCCATTGTTGGGGCCTACATCGGATTCATCGTCTGCTGCGCAATCATCTTCGCTGTCATTTGGATTATCCAAGTCGCCATTCCAGTTCAGCCAGTCATGGGTATCCGAAATGCTTTCAGCTGTGCTATCGTCGTCGCTTTCGACTGGATGACGGTTGATGCTGCGGATTTGGCGGACATTTGAGATCTGAGTTCGTCCTCAAGGGAGGTCCTTTGCAGACAAAGCTGGTGGCAAAGGTGATCTTTCTGACAATTTGAATGCAGCCGCACCATCATGTTGAAAGAGTGACCAGGATGCTTTAACGGTGTCTTCAGTGTCCGAAATGGATCCTATGGCGGTCATCTGGTTGTATTGAGCACGAGATCCCTTCTGGGTAGCACGTAGCTATTGGCTGCCCTGCCACATCTCCAAAAAGTCGTGAACCATGGCCATTCTGTGCAATGTCTGTTCCTCCGCCTCTTGCTTCATTTCCGAGTCGTTTTCTGTGTGTGGGGTATCCAATTCTCAGTCAGTGCCTGCCAAAATCCCGTTATTGGCTCGAGCAAACTGCCTGACAATGACATTTTCGCAAATGGTCTCGCCTGTGGTTTTTGACTGCCTCCACCCAATAACATCTCGGCCAAGGGAAAAACTGGCCTCCACTCCGACACCATGTGGTATGATAGAGAATATGTCGTGAGCCACATTGAAGAGATCGGGGTACTTTGAGTGCGTTTCCTCCTGTTGGCGCCACCAATCAGTTCTGTCCGGTATCGAAAATGTACTGCTAATCTCTATCGGGTCGGAGTGGTATACACTGAGATTTGGGTTCATTTGTCACCAGGTCTTGGGCGCCTCAGGCGGCGAATTCAAATAGAGTCTGGCGGCGGTCAATAAGCGGGCTGCGCGATCTCTTCGTCCAGGTGTCGTCTCAGGTACATTGTCAGGCGTTAAGTATTCCTCATCGTCGTTGGACAAATCATATGGATCAAACGATGATTGATAGGACCCTGATGCGGCTGCGGAGGGGACAAGATTGCTGCTCGGTACTGTTTCTAGTTTATTGACTGGCGCACGTCAATATTTAGCGCAGTATTCATTTTCCACATAGTTTTGAAAGGCCTCTTGGTATTGTGTAGTGTACGATGTGTCGTCTTCAGGATTGATATCCATTCCCTTGTCCCACTTTCGAAACGATCGCAACTTCCGGCACGGATCAAGGATTGGTGCGGAACTCAGGAGCATGCCCGTCGTTGGTGTCACTTCAGCGTAGCATTTGGAAAGCTTCTGCCGAGCTAACTTCACAGCGAAGAACAAGTCTTCCTTCCATTGAGTCTTCTTCTTGGCCAAAAACCGCATCACGCCATCCATATAATCGAACATGTCGTTGTACACTGTCATACCGTGATGCAATTTTACTGTATGCCTCTTCGACATCCAAAGGGTGCAATATCGAAATGGCCTCAACACTTCCATGACATACTTGACATTCGTCCATTCATCCGGAGTTGTTAATAATGGCCGATATTGAGCGTATTTTTGGTTTTGAAGCCACTCGCGGGTGAATTCCCGTAAGGGGTAGGCGCGGTCGAGCAACTCCAGTGTGCAGTTCGAACGTGTCTTCACATCCATAATAGGAAGTACCGCAATGCGCACTTTGGCTCTTTGACAGTCAATGAACTCGTTTCGGCGACCAGGAGTCAGCGTAATTAATACAGCCAGCATTCTCTGCTACATGAAGGTCAGCTTCAGGACTTTCAAAATATCATGAAATACGTACTTTCTCAATTATCTTTGCTAAACCTGGTTTCATGGCCAACACCTTGTTGATTATAGCATTGCCCTCTTTTCCAAGTCTTTGACTCTTCCCAATGTCTATGCTTTCAATCTCTCCAAATTGCTGATCGCGCTCATGGGCTTCCCAAGACTTGGTGCGGCCTTGTACACCGAGACTGCTCATGAATGCACCTAAAGCCAGCTGTATGACGTGCGCCATGCATGGTATGTGGTTACTCAATGCCGGCCACTCGATTCCAGAGGCTTCAAGTGTTGATTGCAGCTCACGAGTCATCGAGTAGTTTGACGAAGCATTACCAGTTGTAATACCAAGCAAGGGGCCATCGGTAAGCTCAAAATGATCAAGCACGTCCTTCAAATGTAGGGCTAGCCTTGCTCCAGTATGTTGGCCCTTGACCTATCATGATTAATTAGCTTTCGAAACGGGAACTGAACAGGCGATCAACCTCATCGAAAGCGAGTTGAACTTCACGCAATGCCCAATCTAGATCCATAGAGTATGCAATGACCGATGGTATGGCTAGTTTTTTTGTTGATGTCCATCCGTCCAAAGCCTAACAAACTTTATTTCGTATTGGCAATCGCTTTTTAATTGCATGCAGAGTCAGTGCATATTCCCTCCGGCAAATGTTACTAAGGGTCGTAGCAGACGGTAGGACTAGGTCGTCACGTAATGGCTCATATGACCGTCGTAGCTCGAGATTTAATATAGCGTTCCATGGAATATGTGCGAAAACGAATCCTAACATGAGGTAGCGATTCCACGTGTCTTGGTGAAATTCGGAAGTTTCAAACTCCTTATCTGCCAGTGTGGCACGTTTTGTTTGTCATTTCGGTCAGTATGGATTTAATTGGATATCAAATATCATTTTTCTCAGCACGCTTAGTATTGTGAATCCGCGACTTCCTTGTCTCATCAGGATGGCCAAAGCTGTTTCATCCACCGTCGAACTGGTCAATTCAGTGACCTCTGACTCTGTTAGTTCATTTAACTTTGCGATGTGAGCTTTTGCCAGCAAGTGTTTCCCCATTGAGCTCGTCCCATCTTCTGATGGATGGCGAAGAACTTGATGACACACTATACATATGAAGCCAGGGCTGCCAGACTCCTCAATTCCGCAGTGCAAATGGAATCGCCACACAGGAGCATGTCGAGAATTCTTCCAAGCAATAGGCCGCTTCGAGCCTACATCCATTGAAGTCCACCAAGCATCGAAGACGATTTGCCATGTAAGGTTGCTCAAATCACGAATAACAACACGTTCATTTTTGGAAGAGATCATAACCTCGAGCAATGAGGTGTTCAAAGATTGTGTATCCGACATGGTGGCAGAAATTGGAAAGCAAGGTATTCCGACTCGAGAGACTGCCGAAAATAACGATACAGTAACGCAGAATGCGGGTTCGTAAATATTGACTCTACTGCTACAAGGAAAATAATCAGATCAGTAAGACATTGCATGCATCTTGGTGAAGTTGAATACAAGGACAGATTGCAACGACTGACTGCGTAAATCTCCATTTAGAAACAGCATAATGCAGTTAATTGCAGTGTAGCGTTCGGGGCCTTGACGCACCATGCGCGCTCGATTGTAGGAGGCGGACCCGATATCATCAGTAGCATTTTTGCCCACAAAGGCTGCCGATAGGTTCATTGTGGTATATCTCCGCTCCATTCCGGTTAGATTATACAAGATACCAGCGAACAAATCGTTGAGGCTCCGTTGACGCTCATTTTGGGACATGGTTACGATCTTGTCGTTAGCATATTTGCCTAGAAGGGCGGCCGACAGTATGATTGTAGATCATCGTGGTCGCATGGCCCATTGATTGTCTAAGATAGAATGCCTCAAATCGTTGACGCTCTGTTGACGCTCATTTTCAGGGCATAGTCACGATGTCGTAGAAAGCATTTTTGCCTAGAAAGACGGCCAATAGTACGATGATGTGTTAATGACGCCGCACTGCCACCTGATTTTCCAAGATGCATGGCGAAAAGTCGTTGACTCTCCGTTGACGCTCATTTTCAGGCCCTAGTAACGATGTCGTCAAGAGCACTTTTGCCTAGAGAGACGGCCGATAGTAAGATTATGTCTTGATGTCACCGCACTGCCACCGGATTTTCCAAGATGCATGGCGAGAAGTCGTTGAGACTCCATTGACGGTTATGTTTAGGGCATAGTAGCGGTGTCGTCGCAACCGTTTTTGCCTAGAAAGGCAGCCGATAATCGTATTATGACTTAATGTCGCCGCACAGCCCTACGATTTTCCGTGATATGAGGCCCGAAGTTGTTGACATTCATTTTTAGGACATAGTAGTGATATCGTCGCAACCGTTTTTGCCTAGAAAGGTGGCCGATGATCTGATTCTAGCTTAATGCCACTGCACAGCCCTACGATTTTAGAAGATTCAAGGCCCAAAGTTGTTGACGCTCCTTTGACGCTCATTTTCAGGAGATAGTAGCGATGTTGTCGCTACTGTTTTTGCCTAGAAAGGCAGCCGATAATCTGATTATGGCCGAATCTCGCCGCACAACACTAGGATTTTCCATGATACAAGGCCCAAAGTCGTTGACGCTCCGTTGACGGTCATTTTTAGGACATAGTAGCGATGTTGTTGCAAGAGGTTTTGCCTAGAAAGGCAACCGATAGCACGATTATGGCGTAACGTCGCTGGAGAGCCCATGCAATTCCCAAGATTCAAGGCCAAATATCGTTGACGCTCTGTTGACGCTCATATTTAGGACATAGTAGAAATGTTGCCAACACCAGTGTTCAATAGGAAGGCGGCGGATAGTTTGATTATGACGTACTGTAACCGTACAGCCTACAAGATATTTCATGACGCAATGCCAAAACTCGTTGGTGCTCCGTTGAAGCTCATTTTTAGGATGTGGCAACGACTGAGTCATTTGCTTTTTTCGCATTAACGCCGACCTATACATTTACTTTGGAAGGATGGGATCGTGCACCCCATTGATTGCTGAATGTGTGAGATTTAAAATTGTTGACACTCTGTTGCCTCACACAGTAATCACATCGAAACAGCCTTTGTACACTCAATAATTGTATGCAACGAATCATATACACATTTTTGACATCCAGTATTGCGTTTGTATGTATTATCGTTTGCATCCAGGAGTTTTGTTACCTCTCACTTTCTGCTGAACTGCTATCTACGCTATCTGAGTGTGAAATGACGTGGCCCTATCACAATCCCGCGCTTTCGGCCGGCAATTGGGGGCATGTAGATCATTTCACTAGTTTTGTGTAAATATAGCTCGACTTCCTCACCATTCCTTATCCAGCTCCTTCCCCTCGATTTCCATGACATATCACAATCAATTTCAAATATCTCAACCATGTGCACCAGGGCTGTGCGGAGAGTTATGCAGTTGGATACATGGATGAATGCAGCATGACGGTTGTCATTCAGATCGATTCGCCAGGCGCACTGACCGCTCTTCTCATGACACATATGACATCACCCACTTGAATTTTGTTAGCTCATTTCGTCACGAATATTGCTTTTACTTTCTCACTTAACAGTCACTTGCAAAATGAAACTGAACGTTTTGGCCGTCTTACAGTGCGATTCGGGTTCTAGAGCGTTCACATGGTGCGTTCGACCCTTGCACATACACAGACGAATCATCAACTGTCACAATTTGGTCCCTGAAATCAAGAAAAAGCTGGCATGTAGCGAAATTGGTAAACAACTTGATTTTCCCCGTGATCAGATGTCGAAAATCACAGTTTGCATATCTATTCTTCCGCAGACGCAGGAGCCGTCACCATCTCTTCGTCGGAATCCGATATCTATATGGTAATCAGCTGGAGGCCATATGCAGGGGTAAAAGCGTACTGGTTTAACTGGCTTCGCTTTCAGCAACGGTGACGAATCGGGCTCCGCAGCTGGCTCACAACTAGGTATGCTCGATTTCGACTGCGGCTTCACCGAACCTAGCCTGATATGACTACTTCCTGGTTGGGAAGTCCCTTCCGATATTCCGTGGACAATGTCAAGACTCTCCATAAGCTCTGCAATTGTTGTCGGTGGATGCGGCGGAGCTTCGTCTTTCGTTTGCTTCTGAACGACTGCCGGACCCCTCAATTCGGATTTGCCGTTCTTCTTATCTCGTTCACCGAAGTAGTCGGCTGCATCCTCCGATCCCGGTTGAGTCAATTCGTCGAACTTCTTCTGCTTCTGCCGAAACCTCTCCATGCGCTGCAGTACCATCTTGGTGATTGTGCCCATCATCAAGCCGGGTTCGTCATCTTCGCTCAGCTTGCCCTCCTCAGTCTCTTCATCATCCTCATCTTCCCCATCCTCCCCATCGTCGGAACTTGCAAGATCACTCAGACTATCTCCGATAGCAACCAGCATCTCCACATACGTCTTTTGGGGTTTCTGGACGTCAATTCCGCGAGTTCAGTGTATGTCATATCGTCCTGCTCTTGTTGAACCGCTGCCTCTGCGTCTTCAACTCGCTTTCTTGCCCCAGCGGTCTCTCTTTCAACAAAATCCTCAATCCATTTCTCTGCCTCTGCATTGCTTAAGAAGTGCGTTTCTTGTCGTTTTTCCGCCGCAAGCCTCTATTTGGATCTCAAGCTGTGCAATGCCCCAAGGGCTCGGACTCTCTCTGCCTCGAAGCCGCTCTTACCTTCATTCGCTTGATAACGTCATTGGGTTGAGCGGTTTGTCGATTTCTCGTTTCTCCCAGCAGGAAGTGGCGAAAAGTTCTTTTTCAGAGCATTGACCATTGTAGTTTGCATGGACTGTGTTGTTAGGCAAGATGTTGGATGATGCAAGTTATGGACAATATGGAGGCAAGCTGCGTCTTTTATGTCAAAGTTGGTACGTTAACTCATCTT
>Ga0307512_10002164_pt1 | contig 25678 bp, 24 predicted proteins | sample 14_EM_MG_FD_200267 | JGI IMG/M metagenome (GOLD analysis project Ga0307512, IMG submission 200267) | Populus trichocarpa ectomycorrhiza microbial communities from riparian zone in the Pacific Northwest, United States - 14_EM | ecosystem: Host-associated > Plants > Roots > Unclassified | place... | reverse complement strand
CGGTACATGGCTCGCCTCGTCTCGCTCTATGTTCTCCTTTGATCTCATCCAAACCTCATTCCCGTAGGTCACCCCGCAAGAGCGGTACCTTTCGCGCTCCCTCGATCTCATCAGACTCAGAAGAAGGCGGATATGATAGCTCGACTTCAGACAGTTCCAACGATACCTCTCAACCAGAAGTCCTTCCTTTGTCCGCGTGCGCACTATTGCCACAACTCTATCGTCTGTACCCTAACCGCTGTAGCAGCTCATCATCGAGGAAGGACAAAAGTGCAGAAGAAATGAATTACATCGCGGACGCCATAGCTTCTATTAGACTTGCTACATCTCATCATGACCCCTACGAGGAATGGTCCAAGCAAACGAGACGAGAGGCACGAGTAAGTTTCTTCGATTCGACTGCGGATTTCGAGCTCCAATGTTGACCCATTGTCCAGCGAACAGCACGGCTGGAGCGGTCACAACTTTCCGGAGAACAAAGAGCCAAATTCGAAGCTGCACGGGCTCGGGATGCCGAACGTCTTGCCCAGCTCTACCAGAGGGCGAAGCAAGAAATTGAGGATCGCATAGCTGTCGTGCTCGCCAGAAGACAGGCTTTCAAACATAATGTGGATAGTAGCACACAAGCTCGAGCCAAGAAAATGAGGGACCGGATCGAGGCCGTCATAAAATTCGAAGAGGATAGGCAGAGAGCGATCCTCGAGCAGGAACGACTCGTCAAGGAGGCTGAAGAAAAAAAAGCACAGGAGGAAGAGAAACAGAGGCAGTTCGCTCTCGACAAGCAGAAGGAGGACAAGCTTAAACAGGAGGTTCTCAAGGCCAAACTGAACGCCGAGAAACAGAAACAAGAACAACTAGAGCAGGAAAGATCGCAGAAGGAGGCGACCCAGGCTTCACTTGGTCTCTCGACCCCCTCCAACGATTGGGAGACCGCTCGAAATCTGTTGAAGGTTTGACGGCTTTTACCGTTTCTGACCGTGCAGAATGCTGACGGTCATCATAGCGGGTCAAAGCTGGTCCACTGAAGAAGGTGAAGGAAAACCGAGAATTGAAGATGCGATGGAATAGGATTCGACGGGAAATAACCCCCAAGATCGGACAGCTGACCAACGATAACGAGGCTATCCAGCGCGTCGTACGTTTCCTTCGTCCACAGTTCTGGCCCATCCCATTACTCACAAAATCTGCTAGTCCAAAGGGCTGCTAGAACTATGTCACCCGGGTAACTTCGCTGACAACAATGACCTCTACATGGCCGTGCTGTCTTCGCTATCCAAGGCGATCCTTCTTCAGGCAGAAGTCGAGGTCACGGCGGGGAAGCGCAGCGCTATTCCTCTCGCACAGGTGGCGTCGTTCTTCGTCCAGAACCTAGATCGATTCCCTCAAATCTTCTACGTGAAACTCGTCCAACGGACGGGTGGTTGGCCGATCCCCGTGAAACCGCCTCCCGAAGAAGGGATAGAGTACTCGAAGTTGGCTGGGTTCAGGGAGGACGAAGGCCTTCCCGAATATACTTCCAGAGTGGCGGGTCTCATGAGGGTGTACTTCCATATACTCATCACGCCCACTAATCAACCGACAAACATATTCTTCCGACCCACGATGTATTGGACCTACTTCGCGAGGTTGATGTGCGACCGCAGTCTGCTTCAAAGCGGACCAGTCGGTCCAGAACTTCTGGCTAGTGAGTGCAGCTTATCGTAACCTTCTCACCCTCGTTGACTCCACCTTGCATACCTAGCCGCACTTGATGTCGGAGGTGTCCAAGCAAGAGAAATCTTCGGCAAACAGTGGCACAAGCTAATGGAGCTGCTCTACAGCGGGCTGACGGAGGTGAATCCTGATAGTCCCATAGGCGGCAAGACTCCAGAGGGAACGGCAGCAAGAACACGAGCGTTATTAGAGGTCGAGAATGTCATGAACTCTTGAGTTCGACCCCTACACTATTCGTTACTGGACTCTCCGTTCTTTGGTTATCATCTGTAACCTGTATGTAGGCTCGACGACATTTCACGACACGATCACTACATCATCCCTTGTAGTCACCATACACCCACACGCCACCAGTAGTACATGCTATACATTCGGTTTGTAATGCAACTTTTGTTTCCCAGAAGTTCCGTGTGATCGGACCCGAAAATTGATGGATGTACTACGGAAGAAAGCGAAGAAAACAAGAAACGAAGGATGAGAAAATATGCTATAGGTACGCAACATGTGTGAAAATCCAACGCACAAGGAAAGAAGAGAAAACCTAGGAGTGAGAGTAATAGGAGGAGAGGATATATACACTAAGGAAGATATAGACGAACGAAACCGAGAGCTAGAATCGTTGTAGAAGAGTGTACCGTGGCAGGGGGAAACAATGAAGGTCCCAATTGAAATACGAGCGTAGGGGTGATGAGATCGGATAGCCATTGGATCGAAAGCAAATGGAACTCGAAGGCTGAGGATGAGATGCCTATTTCACCTCTACTCCTCGTCTTCATCTTCTTCCTGGATAACAGGAGCAGCGGAGCGCCCGCCCGGTAGTTGCCTTCTGGACGTTCTCCCCTCCATCGTTTCGCCGAAGGTGTCTGCAGCTTGTGAAGGCTGTCCGCTGCCAAATGCCGGTCCCTTTCCACGCAAATTGGGGTTCCCGGTGCTCAACAATTGGGGGGAGACCTTTCTGTTCTTTGAAGCCCGGTTGGTAACTTTTGAGGAACTGGGAAAAGTCAGTGGCTCGTTGAAGAAGCCTCCAGGAGAGGGGCTCGGCGGTTGTGCGGTGGTTGTTTGCCGGTCTGTAGATCCCGCGGTTGATGGAAGTTGACCGAGTCCCCCGACGAAGTAAGCAGTATTCTCGTCCTCATCAACCCAGTCAGAATCGTCGTCATGGCCGACGCTGAGCGATGGTCTACCAGAAAACACGTCCCGAATGTTCGTCGAGTTCTCCGGGGCAGATGAGACAGCCAAGACCTCAACGGTCGTCGGTCGGGTGGCCCTTGTTTGCCAACCAGGAGGTTCGACACCCCATGCCTTCTTCCAACTTGAGCGGCCCACGGATCCACTGAAGGGGCTCATGAAGGGTGCCTGTCGCTTCTGAGCAACGAATTTTGTGGTTGCGTTACGCCGAGGAGTGGACTCGTCGAAAGAATTTCTATGTGTGCGGTAAGGGGAGGCGTTACGTGGTCCTTCGGACTCCGATTGATCGTAGAACGAATTACGACGCGAGGAGGACAACGAATGAGCTGACGACGCAGTCGAACTAGAGCGGACATGAAGAGTTGGGGCTCTTGAACGGTGAGGAGTATGCAGTTGTTTAACGACGCGTGTCGACGAACCCGAGCCTTCCCTGCGGTGGTATTTGTTGGTAGTGGGAGACACTGTCCTTGCCCGCACTGATCCAGAAGAACTTTGTGAGGGAGATTTCCGATGACGGCGCCCGGCGACACTGATCACAGATGAAGGACGCGAGGAGTATTCACCCCGCTCGGAGCCTGGGGTGTGAGCACCGTAAGACTTACGGCTGGGGTCACTCCTCTGGCGAGTCATGGCAACTACGTGATCCGGATAACCCCCCTCAAGCACTGCGATGGAGTTGATTGAAGACCTGCGGGAATTGACACTACTTGACCGCCGAGAAGATACGGCGTGTTTTGCCCGGTGCCCTGTGTTGTGTTTCGAGCCACCACTGCTGCGTCGCTTCATCATACCCCGAGCTCGTCCGTTCGTGGGGGTACCAGGTGCGACAGACAACCCAACAGTTCTTCCTGCTTCTTTCCGCTTCGCTCTCCGACCTTCATCAAACCACATCCTAAAAGCGGTCAAGAGGCTCGCCCGATTTCTCCCAACACTCCCGCCTTTGGAATTGACCCCTCCAAGATTTGGTAATGCTGTCAGAGTATCTCCCGGGGATGTTGCCTCTGTAGGGGAGGGAGACTCTGGACTCGAAGGCTTCGGTGGCTTGGTCATTACCCAAGGGGACGAGAGGTGTGACGGGTCCAGGTCATAGTCGGTTACTGCTGGAGCCTCCGGTTTGGCGGGTGGAGATTTAGGTCGCTTGCTAGGCAAACTCCCTTGCGAACTCCTGGTCTCGTCGCTATTCCCTTGTTTCTTTTCAATTTCCTTCTGCTTCTCTTTCTCCCGTTCCTCACGCACGGCCTCAGTCGACTTCTTCCTGACCAAACCAGCAGCTTCCAAAGCAGTAGTTGCGCGCTGCATAATACTAACACTTCCCGCTCTCGTCTTCCGATTCTTGGTAGGGTCCTTGAAGGAACTTCCGGGAGTTGAAGGGAAAGACTTCGTCAGGTCGACAGAGGATGATGGCGACAATGCTGCTCGTGTTTTGGTGGGTTGGGGCGGTGTCGTCGGCGTAATCGAAGTAGGAGCAATGGGGGTCGCAGGGATGAGCGCAAGTTCGGGTGCTGAGCGTGTCATGGCGGGGAGTGCATCGAGGTCAATCGGCCGCTGTTTGTGGTCGGGTTTTCGTGACTTGTCTACTCGCTTCTTGGAAGAGGGTCGCTTTGACTTGCTTTCTGCGACGGGGTTGTGTCCCTGCTCCAGCTCAGAAGCCTCTGCCTTTCTGACTAGCATCCACCAAAGTGACCCCGAAGAATCACAAGCGTCACTGAGGACGGAGTGTACAAGTTGGCCGATGTCGAAACCCAAGTTGCTTAGTGAGTTCAAGAGTCGCTGTTCAACGGGAGTTGAGAATATTATTGGAACAGGGGACTCCAAAAGGGTGGAAAAGTTGTTTTGTTGGGCTGCTGGAGGTTCTGGGGTGTTGATTACGCTATCCTCGTGATCAGAAAGAGCGGAAGAGACCGAGCGTCGTTTGGTCCTAACTGGGGTGCGAATCGGATGTGCCGGAGGATCCTTTGACGAAGAGTTAGAGCGTGAGACCTGTTGGGGGATGGACTGAACGTTTAGGGTCAGGGTTGGTGTCTGCTCCTCAACTACGGTTTCGGTTTGTGGAACTTTGGACTTTCCGTTGACCTCGGCCGTTTTCTTGATCGTGACGTCGCTTGCGTTTCGCCGGATTACGCGGGCAGCATGGTCAGAGGTAGAACCATCTTCCTCAGACCCTTGTTCAGGAGTTGTTGTTGGAGAAGCGAGAGTTGGAAAGTAGTCTGAGGTGGCGGAAGTGTTGGAGGCATCGGAGGCGTTTGATGTCATATCCTGGGAAGGTTCAGCGGCAAGATCCATCGACTGAGTCTTCTGGGAGACAGCGAGGGAGGCAGGTCGATGCATGGTAAACCAGGGGTGAGCGAGAATTTGAGGTATTGACAGCCTCTGCAGGGGGTCCTGGTTCAGGATCTTGGTAATCAAGTCACGAGCCTCTACATAATCGTGGTCAGGAGGTGAGCGGCTCCCGCTAGGTGGAGGTGGAATTCCTACCGTCCGAGAGCCACTCGGGGTCCTCGTACTCTCCTTTGACGATCTTCTCTCGCATTACAACGTCGTCGTCGTCGTCGAATGGTAAGCTACCAGTGAGCAATGTGTATAGGATAATCCCCAAAGACCAAACGTCGACCTCTGTTGTAATTAAGCCACGTTTGATATGCCGAATCATTGCGAAACTTACCCGGTCCGATGTACTTCTTCCCTAGCAACATTTCGGGTGAGGCATATCCAGTGGTACCGCAGAAAGTCTCCAGCAGAGTGCCACGTTCATACTCGCGTGTGAAACCGAAATCTCCTAGTTTGACGCGACATCTTTCGTCCAATAGAACGTTTTCTAGCTTGAGGTCGCGGTGAAGGATCCCCTTGCTGTGGATATATGCCACGGCGAGACAAAGTTGACCGAAAATGATTCTAGTCTCCGACTCAGAAACCCTCCCCTTCTCGACCAGATAATCGAATAACTCTCCTCCCGAACAGAGTTCTGTCACGAGCCAAATGTGATTTTCGGTGGCGATGACTTCATATAATTGAATGATATGTGGGTGATGTAGTTGACGGTGATGATGTATTTCTCTTGTGAGGGTGGCAGACATTGCTTTCGGAGTTTGTTTGACGGCCACACGCGTGCCAGTGAGCCGATGTGTTCCGAGTCTGACGACGCCGTAGGTACCTAATCACATGAGGAGTCGTTAAGCGGATCGCAGTATCAAAGAAGCGGAAACCCACCTTCACCGATTACTTTTCCAAGGGTATAATTTCCGACGACTCTAATTTTCTGAGAGGCCAGCTCCTTCCCGAGTTCATTATAGGCATTGGCGAGTTGTGCCTTGTGATTCTGTGACAATGATGCGGAATGACCGTGGCCAGCGCTCATGATGATAGTTGCATTGAGATTGTGGGATTGTGAAAGAGGGGCACAGACTCGATGGTCTGAAGATGAAAAGGCGCGGATGAAGATATGAACGTATGAGAACAATGAACAATCAAGGGGAGGAGTTGGTCGTTGTGTGTGCACTGAGCACTGTGATGGGCGAGGTGGAGAAAGGCTTGATTTCGATCACGTGCACAACGTGTGGTTTGCCATAGGCCGAATCGAGATAGTCTGGGATCTAGAGGTACATTGTGTCTGAGGTACAAAACGTAGTGCATATCTATCAACGCAAAGAACGACGAGGTCGAGTCTAGAGAGCCATTATTAAACCGAATAACGAAGGCCAAAGAATGAAGACAAATCGGAACTTCCAGTCCACGCTCCGACTCCCACGTACTGCATTCTTGGGCACAGTGGGCTCGGAACGAGGTGGTCCAGAGGTAGGATACAAAGCTATGTTGTCAGAAGCCGACGAGACAGGAGTTGCCGTCAGAGGGACCCAAGAGATGTCAGTCATGTTCGGAACCGCGTGAGTGTGCAGAAGTTCGTCAGAGAGTGTCGACTGAGAGTTGCCAGGAAAGGCTGTAGAAGTGTTTTCCAAGTCCGCGGGGGACCCCAGAGGAGACGTTCCGTCAGTTGAGTTTGATCCCAGCGTTCGTATATTTCGAATCGCAAAGTATGCGGTGTAGACTGTGAGGGGGGGTTCTTCGCAGGTGAACTGCATATAACTATGACTCTGCTCGTCAGAAAATTCAAAATACCGCAAAAAGGACCGTGTACTATCTGTCACTCTCGGCGATATCCAGAGGGATCTCGACGTCCAGTGTCCGATTCACGGGATCAACGCCAGTTGCTAACGTGCCAACAAGCTCCTGGAGGCCATGTCAACCAGCGCAGTAACCATGACAGACCAGACAGACAGACATCATTATCATGGTACAGAACGACCTTAAGCACGGAGATTTCATAGAGGTGAGGCGTGGGGTCGTCATCGATCCATTCGACCAAGTTTTGACGACCAGCGTCGTAGACAGTACCAGCCACCGGGCTCGTGGGGTACAAGGAGGCAAGAGCACTGCTAAAGACAAGCGAAGCAATAAGGAAGGCTCGAGCGCAGGTCATCGTACAGGGGCGCCGACGGGATACAGAGGGGATGGTCGTGGTTCGTGACGAAGAACAAGAAACAGTTCAACTTACAACTTCAAACCTGTCCCGGAGGATCACGTGGGGACGTCGCGCCTGTGGCATCCGGGCGGTTGCAGCCTTCAGTCGGTGTGTTGCACGTATTCCATACCGCTGTTCTCCACTCCCACTTCATGTTATTCTTCAGCCGCGCTTTCGGATGCTTCGCACTCTCCTAACCCCGCTTAGTTCTCGATTCTCCGCTACTTTCCCAAACACACCTCACACTGTCAATGAAGAGGACGACGTTTCGCCAGAGGATTTCGCACGCGATGTCCTGGTTGAGCTGATGAGGAACTCGATTGCAAGGCTGAAGGATGCCCAGGACGTAGGTGCCAGGCTCGAAGTTCTGGAGGAGATTCTTCGGGTTGCCCAGCAAGATGCCTGCACGAAGGATGTCTTCCGTGAGATGGATGGTTTTCTCGTCCTTGTTAACCTGTTCACCACCGTCGACATGGGTGAACCACCGACGGGACAGATTCTGGATCAGCTGCGCCTCGCCTTTGCCATTCTTTCCACAGTTCTGAAACAGCACGCGATCAACATGGATTACTTCCGTGTGAGTTGGCATCGAAATGGATACCTATATCTATTATTCATGGTAACATAGCTTCGTGTTGGATATGGATCTCTCTCCAGGGCACTATCTCCATCTATTGCATCCACGCCTATACAATTGCAGACGCTGGGTCTATTAATATCCTTCGCAATGCAAGATTTCTCCCTGTCGGATTACTACCAGCCGGGTCAGTCCGACTCGCCTGAGGTGCAAGTGCATCTGGATGTCATTCGCCAGCCCTGCGGTATTCAAATACTTTGGGATTACCTCACAGACATGCCTCCCGAATCCCGGGACGCTACACTACAGGCTCTCGAGTACCTTACGTCTCGGTGCCTCCGTAACCGTGCGATCTTGAACAACCTCAACGTTGCGTCCTCGCTTCTCCAGTTTTTGCTGCTATCACCACCGGACTCTCGTGAACGGAGGCGAATCCAGAAGACCCTGAGGCGTGTTCTGGAACTCGGACTATCGGCCTCGGAGGCCCGGCTTATCCTCCAGTCGGTTGTCCTTCCCGATGATCGGTTACACCCCGAAGTGTTGGAAGTTGTTCGTGGTGCCGCTCGAGGTAGATGGCCAACCCATATATCCTTCATGTCTCCTGCATCCCTCTCCTTCTCTCATAAGGGAGTCAAGGCACTGCCATATGCGGGTTTCACGTACATGGTCGGCGATTTATCTGCTAAGGGGGGACAGTTGTCTAATTCCCCACAGGTTTGGTTATGGGTTGAGAAATTCCCAACAGATAACAGCCAGAACATATTCGCCTTTGACGTCGATTCCACTCGGCTGATATCATTAGAGATTCACCCAGATGGCAAACTCTCGTTCAAGAGCGCCGCGCAACAGGAGCTTGGTGTTTTCCCCAACGCAGTAATGCCGAAGGCGCGATGGACACATGTCACACTAGTTCACTATACGCATAGATCTCTCAACCCCACAATCCGTCGGTACCCTCCTTTCATATTACTAGAATGTGCTAAATCATGTTCAGGTCTATTTATCGATGGCGTTCTCTGTGATGGATTGAACTGGCCCTATCCCAAAAATCCCACAACTGCGACATCTGCGTCATATGTTATCGGGGATGACACCCCGGATGCTACAATGCAATGGTGCTTATCTACCTCATACCTGGTCTCAATTCCACTAGGTGAATTCCACCACATGCTCACCGCAATTGTCGCTAAGTCCCGCTCTAGACAACGAGTTGCCACGCTTCATTCATCACCTTGGACCCAAATACGCTGCAAATTTCCAGTCTGATGAACTGATAAAACAACTGACGTACGAGGCTTCAACTTCCCTGAACATTCACTTGTTCAATCTTGGACCACAAACCGCGTCATCTGGGTTGCTCAAGGTCCTGAAGTCCGGTGTTGGCTTCAGCGAGGATTCAGTCGTGTTTATGCTCAAGCCCAGTGTGCTAAACGAAGGCGAAGGGAAGTTTCCAGATTCCCTTCAGGAGGAGCCTGCGCAAGCGCCGGCCAACAAATGGAAGAGACAAGGGGATATAGCGAAGGTTGAAAACCATGGGTTCGATTACGCAGTATGGAAGCTGGGAGGAGCTGCGGTATACCTCCGCCTGGTCCAGCTTGCAAGCGTACGTCTGTCCATTGTGGGGTTGCCGTATCGATAATAACATCACACCTCCAGAACCCCCACGAGCTATCCCGTGCTTTGGGAATTTTAACCGATGGGCTGCGAAATAGCTGGCAGAACTCGGAGGATATGGAACAGTTGCGTAGGTTCCCATTCACCTCTCTTTGCTTACGAGCACGGCTTTAGTATATTTCAGGCGGTTATGACATCCTGAATCACCTCTTGCGATCAAAGGCGAATTTGATCAACATGACCGGATTCGAGACCTTGTTTGAGTTCCTAGGGCTCAACTTCCGTTCTACTGAGTAAGCGTCACTTTCCTATAATGTGCTTGGATTACGATTTTACCCCGATAGTCATTCGACGATAGTGAATACCGTTGCCTATCGGGCTATCGCATTGGATTTCCTCCTATGGTCGCGCACCAGTCCAGAGATTCAACGCGCGCATCTGGAGCATTTCACGATCCTCATGCAAACCAGCCGCTATAAGCGGTTCAACGTCAAACAAAGATACCACAAGATGGGGATTGTCCGCAAATTCCTATTTGTCCTGCAGACAGATATATATCAGCCTGCTCTTTTACCTGCTCTTACAGATGCTCTGCGATCGATCGTCGAAGCGCATTTTAGCCCAGACGAGACCATCAAACCGATTCTCTCCATGATCGCGGCTAACGTCCACAACGGTTGGTCATATACTGAGGGTTATTTTCCCGCACTCTTCTAACTCACAAACAGATACGGGTCCGACTGCTTCCCCTCGCTCTACTATATCCCGTATCGATCACGCGCACCAACGTGAGCGTGCGGAACACGTCTTGACAATGCTCGTATCGCTCCTGTCTTCCTCTCCCCAACTGCTACAGAAGTTTGCCGCAGCCGTTCCTTTTACTCGGATTTGTTTGTTGTTACTGGGAGATCGTCCATCACCGACTGTTGCGACAGAGGTTCTTAAACTCGTGCGCGTCAGCATTGATTCCAGCCAGACTTTCGTCAGGAAATTCGAGTTAGTTAGCGGTTGGGTCGTTTTGAAGAACGTTTTACCCTACGCTTGGAGCAAGGACGTCCACCAGATTGCATTCGACATCCTCTTAGATTATAGGGGGGACGATAAGACCATCGTTCGGTGCCCAAACATTATTCCTGCAATCATTGCTTCCCTTCACCGTGGGCTACAATACTCTGCGGCGGATCTCCCTGCTATATTCGACACACTGTCTGTGGAAGGTTGGAGTGTCCCCATTTTCGTCGCTCCTGTGTGTTAAACACCTTGACGTAGGGTCCACACCACCGATAGTCACAGGGACAGATCTGGAAGCGTTGCTAGAAGCACTTATCCAGCTTCACTCGACGAGTCCTTCGTTCAAACAAATCTTTAAGTCAACGCAGGTCACACAACAACTCGTCGATACCCATTTGGCTTTCGCCTCTGCCGTAAGGTCTCTCCCAGAGATCAACCAAAGGGTTACTAGCCTCATGGATAAGATGTGTCACTTCGTCATCGCGCTCGCCTTGGACCCCTCAGTCTCTGAGACACAACAAGCGGAGGTGATTAGATTATTTTAATATGCTCATCCCAACTCACCCGACTCCAGCTAATGGCGGCCGCCGAAGAAGCACAGAGAGCGCTCAATCCTGACGCTCCCTCCTCGACCATTGATCCTCAGTTAATTCCAGGAAGGCGGATGAGCAGACACAAGTCATCAAGCTCCATCAACTTGAATGTAGGTGAAAGGGGGGTGCAGAAGTCTATGCAGCGACTACAAGACTGGAGGACAACGATCATGGTATCTGAAAGGAAGCGTCTTCGTCGGACAGCGATCGACATGTGAGTAGCACCCTGGCTGTCGCCTGGCCCATATTAATTCATTATACTCTCAGCCGTGAGAACCAGCGACAGATTGCGGGTCTGACCGATTGGGTCAAGATCGTCACGAACGAGCGTGGTCTTTGGGCAAATACCACGGCCGAACCGCAGTGGATGTTAGACGAAACAGAGGGCCCTTACCGTGTGAGGTTCGTAGTTTCCTCTGCTCACGGGACGTTGCGGAATCTGACCTCGCGTAGGAAGAAGCTCGAGCCCACCTTCGACCATATCATAAATTCTAAAATTGACCCGACTCGTCATTCGGGTGAGGCGGGAGACGTGGAATCAGACGTACAATCTGTGATAAACGTCGAAGTTCCCCCATGGGCTGAATCATATGAGCTCACTTCAACGGAGTCCGAAGGTGTGTATCGTTATCACAACCATCGGACCGTGCTCATTTCGATAAGACCACTGGGCCGATGATGATCCCGAGGACAAACATCGAAGAGTTCGCCATCAGCTTGAACCGGGCGATGTGATCGAAGCGGTCACCACAGTTGCCAGGGTCATTGGTGTGGATTCGTCTGGTAAGGGGGGAACGCTTCATACTCAGGCTGTAGATCTGAGACATTAGCTACAAACAGCCGGGCTGCTCATATTCGGCCGCAACAATCTCTACTTCCTTGATGGTCTGGTGGAAAATGACGACGGGGAAGTTATCGATGCCCATTATGCTCCTCGGAAACTGCTCTTTATTCCGGGTAGCACCATTGAACTGGATGGACGCCAAGGCGCTCTTCGTTGGTGAGCAACATACATCCTGGAGCTTCCTGTTACTTACCCCATATCAGGTCCTATGACAAAGTCCTGAGTCACAGCAACCGGTCATTTTTATTCCGTGACGTAGGGTAAGATTTATATCAGGTCACCTCATGACACACTCAGTGACATGTCATGGTAGGATCGAAATCTACTTCCAGGATAGCATTTCGCTCTTCCTGGTCTTTTTAGACAAGAAAAATCGGCAAGCTACTCATCAGCGATTATCAACCATTCTTCAAAAACGTTTGTCAATAGAACCACAGTCCTCTACGTTACTAAGGTCACCTGGCATTCCTGCAATCTTCGGTAGGGTGGGGGCTAAAGTTCTCTCTGGGTTACGGCCGGATGAGCTTTCGGCGGCTCAGAGAAAATGGCAGACTCGGGAGATAAGCAACGTGCGTTTCTTTGTACACGCCTCCGTCTCTGAGGCTGAATCTCGCTCAAAGTTCACATACTTGAGTATTCTCAACCAACTATCTGGGAGAACCCCCAGCGACGCCACCCAGTACCCTGTATTCCGTGAGTTTGGAGTTTTACCGCTTGCACGCAGTGCTGAACAGTCGATCCAGCATGGGTCATTCAAGACTACACGTCCACTACTCTTGATTTAAAGTCCACAGAGACATATCGAGAGTAAGCCCAGTGGATCCACCCCTTCAAACCGGAAACTGAATCGTGTTCATAGTCTCTCGAAACCAATGGGTGCACTGACAGACGCTCGTTGTGACGCTGCGAGAGTCCGCTACACAAACCTGGAAGGCGTCGGGGAGAAACCTTTCCATTATGGAACACACTTCAGCTCATCGATGATTGTTTGTCATTTCATGATTCGCCTTCAGCCCTTCACCAGTATGTTCAAGACACTGCAAGGGGGAAATTGGGACCTGCCGGATCGGCTGTTTACGTACGAGAGGTTCTATTCGTAGTCTTTGGCTATCTGATGCAGGTATCACAGTGATATCAAGAAGGCTTATGACTCTGCCTCGAGAGATATCAGGGGCGATGTCAGAGAGTTGATTCCGGAATTTTTCAATTTACCAGAGTATGCACTTCATAGACAACCTTTCGACGATGACTCACATGATCTTAGATTCCTTGAGAACCTTGCTAACCTCGACTTTGGGAGACAACAGAGCACCAACGAGAAGATTCATGATGTTAGACTGCCGCTGTGGGCTAAGCAGGATCCATACCTCTTCGTGACGTTGAACCGAGAGGTACGTGTGGAGTCGCGCGTAAAGATTTTTGGCATGAACCGTTTTATAGGCCCTAGAGAGCGAGCACGTCAGTCGGCATCTAAATGAGTGGATCGACCTCATTTGGGGCTATAAGCAACGAGATCCTGAGTCCTTGAACGTCTTCCATCCACTAAGTTACGAGGGTTCAATTGGTGTGTATTCGTTGCCGGTGTAGTATGGCCCAATCTTACATCAATGTCACGCGTAGACCTGGACAAAATCACCGATGAACTCGAGCGAGAAGCAACAGTCGGGATTATCCATAACTGTGCGTAAATAATTTCACCATTCTACAACGTTTTTTCCTTAACTTTTCCCAGTCGGACAAACACCGAAGAAACTGTTCCAATCTCCGCACCCTCAGCGCATTATGCAGGGAACATACACACTACCTCTCATATTGCAGCGAGGAATCGTCGAGGACTATCGTCTACTGGAGCAGAGTCGGCGAAGTGTAAAAGGTGCGATCGGGGAGTATCTGCCGTGCTCGTTCTAACCCCTTTCAGATCTTGGAGCTGGGTGCCCAGTGTATTCCCTCTTCATAGATTCGGTCGGTAGCATCGGGGCGTGTCGTATGGGGGTGGTTTCTGTTCCACCGTACACGGAAGAGCAGGTTGAGTGGTACTCTCGGGGTGGGAGGTCAGATGAAGTCAGGACCATCGCTGATCGGAAGGTCTGTACTTTCAGAGGTTCCGTCGTCGAACCTGGTTGACATTGATAACCTAGGTGGTTCAAGTCGTTGAGTCCGTTCCCTGTAACAACGTAGCCTTCGCGGACGGTGAAAACATGGCATCCGGGGGCAACGATCACACGGTTCGACTCTGGAAGCTGGTGCGCAGCTACGGAGTACCGCTCCGCGTCACGGTTTCCCATGTCATGCGTGGTCACAAGGACTCCGTGACTTGCGTCGCTGCCAGCCGAACGTGGTCCATTGTTGTGAGTGGGTCGAAGGACGGAAGTGCTATCGTCTGGGATTTGAACCGCGGGACTTACGTTGCCTCGATTTGGCACGGTGATGACGAGCGATACGAGGTTCATCTGGTCGCTATCAACGACAGCATGGTATGTCCCATATATCGTGCCGTGACTTATGTCCACTAACGACAGACACTTCAAGGGAAATATCGCTACATGTTCCCAAGAAAAATTATGTTTACACACCGTAAATGCTCGCCCGATTGCTCAGTTGCAATTGCAGTCCACTTCGGTTCTCCCATGCATCACCTCCCTTGCATTTTTGGAACGAGAATACACCGCGCAAGGAGTGCTTGCAACTGCTAGGTCCGATGGGACCATTGTCCTGAGGACTTGGAACACCGATGACACACCAGCTGGGGGGAAGGCGGAATGGAAATTCCGAACCTTGCGAGAGCTGATCGTGAGGAAGACTGGTGCCGGGAGAGGCAGGGCCACTCAGATCACCGCTCTCAAGTTTATCGGGTGAGATAACTCTCTCATCCTGCTACATCACCTCTTGACCTCGATTTAGGGAGGTTCTGTATCATGGACAGGATGACGGAAAGGTCTTCTCATGGACTATCCCCGAACAGCCATGATCCTAACGAGAAGCACGTGCTTGGGTCTTTGTTATCGTTCTGCTTTCATGATCATCGAACACGCTCTTAGTAGAGGCCGGATTATAACAAACTGGGATGAGCGGATATATGTGCATGTATTATACATGAGGAAGCCTAAAACAGTCACAAGCATAACGTAACGATAGAGATTTTCTTCCGCAATTATGAGTGGCACTGATTAAGGCCGGCACCGCAAAATTGTGCAACGATGATCCAAATGAGAACCTACGATAGCATGATCAACAGTGGGAGGACTCAAGGGGATGAGGGAATACTTACAATGGCAACGACGACGCTCAGGCCCAGGATACGAGTGTTTTTCCACCACATTTGTCGCCTCACGGTTCTCGCACCGCGCCTGAACGCCGTTGCTTGGTTCGCCATATTGTCGGTCTTATCTACCAACAACTCTATGCGCTCGCCACGGCTGAGGATCTGCTCCACGTTCTGAACCATGATGTCCTTCACTTGGGCAAGCTGGTTCTGGGCGTTGGTGAGCTCATCGTTGGGTGGGTTGGTGTTGTACGTGTGCATGAGTTGCGAGATAACCGGCGAGAATGACCCTTGTAGACTGTACGCCGGACCGTCGGCAAGAGAGCCGGAGGAAGTGGGTTGAGCAGTGAACTGAAGAGGGTCAGGTAAATTGGAAATCGGGATGTAAGTGGGTCAACGTACCTTGTGCTGAAGTTCCGCTAGGAATGTGAATGGCATCCTCCTGCGATCAAGTCAGATTCTCCGGAAGAAAAGCCCGAGTGTGGCCGTGCAAACCTTCCTGCGGAGTCGTCCGCCATAACTAAGAAGGTGAAACCACCTTCGGAGACATAATGAAATAGATAATTCTCCCAAACGTAGGTAAGTTTGCTGTTGTTAGGAGGGATCTTGGACAAAATCGTCTGCGTTGCTATCGCAAATCGGGGGTAAGATTGAGGGTTACCAGAACGGCTACCTCGGTGCTTTCTGACCTTGTGAGAAATCCCTCTTCCCAGCCTGATGCTCGGCGAGAATGATCGTCCCTCGTGCGACTAAAGCATGGATCTGAAGCAAGGCATTAAGCTATCCACGGAAGCGAAAAGACGTAATTCACCGACGCACCAGCGACATGAGTGATGGTGGAGGTGCCGGAAGTAAAGATGTAGTACCACGTGACTGCACCTGCCAGCGTTTGCTTCGATCCACGACCACACCACACCCGCAAAACATACAATGGTAAGCTGTGTTCGTCATCGTTGGCTAGAGGTATGGATTCTAACACATTTGGTCAGTCCGACTCAGACGCCTCGAACACTCCCCTTGCCGGCCGTTCTGCTTCTGCAGTCGCCAAACCACCCGGCGCCGGCATGCGGTAAGTCGCTGTGTACAGTGTGTGATGAGCTGGAGGATTGAACAACTTTTTTGGTCAGGCGACGGGCAACTGGCAGTACCGTCTCAAAACCCAACTCAACGCGGGCAGCAGGTGCGGGTGGTTCATCGAACACCATGCTCAAACTGTACACAGACGACTCACCCGGCCTCAGGGTGTAAGTGCTTCCGGTTACTTCGACTACTCATTTATCTAACTCGTTTGTAAACGCAGTGACCCATTCATTGTTCTCGTCCTCTCGCTCTCATTTATTGCCTCCATCTTCTTCCTGCACATTTCGGCCAAGATTATTAAGAGCTTCACGAAATAAGCTCTTGCAACACAGAGTTGCAGCATTGTCGGGATGGATACCACGCTCAATTCGTTGTAAAATTGCATACTTACTGTGTGCCTATCGACTACATCATCGTAATATTGGTTCATTGCATAAAACATGCGTACATCCAAGCTACCACGTATGCGTGAATTCCCTCTACGTGTCATCACGTGAGCTCGAGCTTGAGCCAGGCTGTGCTAAGAAGTTTCTTATACCAAGTTCTCTGGGGTCATGTCCGTTGTGATCACGATTGTCATACAGGCTACACTATACATGTGTTGAATATTTACTTCCGTGATCCCCTCCTAAATCATACATCCGATGACGGAATCCATGGTGGTACATTGGCGCCCCTCATCAATAAGGGTCTGTGTGGTGTAAGGAACCATCAAGGCCAGAGGAAAGCAAGGTAATAAAGTATTAATGCAACGAAGGTGAGCAAATCATAGCAATTGGATAAAGGCGGGGACCATTACTCCGCTTCACTGGCCGATAGGCTGCGAGTTACAATAGTTCCAGCAGCCTTCCCCTTCATCTCGCGGTGGTAAGGTGCAGCGCGCAGAGATCGTTTCCGCGTCCAAAGTGGAATGTCGGGTTGTGAGGGAACAGGAACAGATTCGGCGGGTCGCGAGGATTGAGGTGGTGGTATTGGTGTGGTGGAAGAAACAGTCGACCGGCGAGCAGGAAGGACTGGGCGATGGTTCGGACTGGGTGGAGGACGATGTGATGACGATGACGAGGGACCTGTGCCGGAGCTAGCAGAAGTACCAAGTAGTCGTCGACAAGTCACAGATGGATCCGTCAGCAGATCGGAAAGCAATTCCTTCATCTGGCTTTCATCATGGAGAGAACCATCCTTGAGCATCGGGGTCGAGATAATCGACAAGCAACCGACGTAATCGTACGGAGGAGGTTGGGGTGACGTCTTGTGATCTTCAATAAACCCGTCCCAGCTCTGCGGGAACGTTAAAGGGAGATTGAGAGGCTTGCTCTCCTCCTTCTGGTCGATCGAAATGTCGTCATCTTTCTCGCCGAGTTCAACGAAGGGGCCGGAGGGCTGGATTGCCGTATGTTTCTGAATATCCCTTGATTCTGAGGTTTCAGCCTGCAAAGCAGCGTACTTCCCCCGAAGCTCTTCGTACTGATAATCAGATCAGACCAAATGTTCGGCCGGAGAAACGATGTCGCAGTGAATGTCTCACCTTCCTACAAGGGGTTCCGATGACAGGATCAGCGACTCGGATTCGAGGGTGCAATTTACGTCGCCGTTACTCACCAATGCCACCACGACTCCTGTGCTTGTAGCTCATCCTTCAGTCCCTGGGCGACCGCATCCGCGGTTTGGCGTTCCAGGGCCTCTTTCTCCCTGGCAATACTCTCCAGTCGGAGTTTCTCGGTCAGATCATCGATTTGCCTCGTCAACCTTCTGTACTTGGTTTCCCAGGACCTATGGTACGCCTGAACTTCCGCCTGAAACTTGTAAAGCGACTTGTCCGCCGCTGCAGGGTCCTGGAAGAAGGCCCGATAATAACCAAGGAGGAAGTGATTGAGGAGTTGGTATGTGACGTAAAAGTCTTGATGCTTGATATGTCGTCGTCAACATCAAAACACGTTACCAGGTAGAAGGGGGATGACTACGTACATCAGTGGAGGTGTTCTCCTGGAAGAATGTCTTGCAGTCTTCAGTCAAAGTGTGAGCGACAGAAGTGCTAGCTCCTGTCTGAACGAACGAATTGATGCGGTCGTGTAACTCGCGGGCGAGCCTGGTGCTCGGATCCGACGGCGATGGGCTGTTGATCTTTGGGGAACTGGTCGCAGATGAGGTCCGTGTTCGTTGGTCGAGATGGATCCTCGTGACCTCGCTGGGCTGGAATGGATTCCGGCACATGGGGCAGACTCTACGAGTCAAAGACTTGAGGCACCTAGATTTAGATCGAGGTCAATACAAGAAGGGAGAGACCAATACGATCGGGCGGAGTAGGGCTCGGAATAAACTTGCCTCAGACAAAACACGTGCCCACATCGGGGGGTGTGGGGAGCTCTGCTCTGGCCATCCAAGACGAAGTGTTCCAAGCAAATGTCACAGCTTGATTCAGGACTGATAACGAGCATGATCCTGAAGATGGAAAGGTGGAAAGGATATGAACGAAGTGGTTGGGGGGGGTAGTGGGTTGAAAGGCACGACAGGACCGAACCTCCAAGGGAAGAGAGATCTCGGGGCGGCCGGTGTGCCACGGTATTTAAGCGTCGTGAACATGCATCAAGGAGGTTGGGATCCCATAACCTTTGTGATTGGCATAATACGCCCGGGAGTCAGGCTCACATGAGATTAGATGCATTCCCGGTACGACGTTCCACCACCCCTGAGGTTTCCGCCAGTTTCAATCAGAAACGCCGACAGGATCATGACAATCAAAAGTTCGTTTCCCAGCATTTCCCTCTCATTATCGACGGCAAAAGTTTGTTTCGTCCGCTGGTAAGATGCCTGAAATATTAACGAGCGACCGTAAACATAAGAGGAGAAGCGCAGCCGAGACCTGGCCCAGTTCAATGGAGAATCAACCCCTCTTTGTGTCCGTCACGGCCAGAAAGATGGAGGGAGGGACGAGTGGCCGCGCGCCCATCGGATGATCGGGACGAGTGCGGGGTTTACCGCAGCCCAACGAGATACGACCTCGAGGTGGACACGTGCGGCCTATCCGGCTCAAGCTAGGCTAATATTACACTGATAGGACATTCTTTGGTGGAATCCTGCAACTCATTCAGCGGAGAAAGAATCTAAGGCGCACAACTCAAAGTGAGTCCGAAGAGAACGATGGTAATTAAAGTAAGGAGGAATACAAACACCTATTACCTTTCACCTCGGTAATTAATGTCCCGTGCCTACGAAGGCACGTCCGGGACGCGTGTAGAACGTAGAACCCTTGGGGTCCAAGACAGGATCCCTGGATCGTGTGACCCAACTACTGGACACATGACTGACGTCTGACATCCGACTGGGTCCCCAACCACGGCATCCGGCTGTGCAGATACAGATAGTTGCCACTATCTCCTCCCTCGTCGATGGCCAATGGGAGATATCAGATGCAGAACCTGGATTTTGAATAGTATTGGGGTGGAAGGGGCATCTATCGATTGTCCTCGGTATCGGCGGCAGCCATCTAGATAAGAATACAAAAAATATAAGTCGCGTACATACATGGACCCTGGCACAACGTCAAAGAGGTACAGAAACAGGGTGAGGGGAAAAGCATTTCTCATGGAGCAATGCAAATCGAGAGCAAGCGATTAGTGGAAGAAATTTTCTAGCAGTATATGAACGGGGTTATCATTTCAACCCACATGATCAACCCTACGCCGACTTGTCATTCCACTTCCATGGTCGGATGGGGTTCACGGGTTGGGGTGCGACGATAGGCACATTCGCATTCACGGTTGGCTTTGCCTGCGAGGGTGCCTGTGTTGGAGGGTCGACGACTGGTGCGTTCACAGGTTGTGGTGGAGCAGCCCGCGTTGTAGTGGGCTGTTTCGGTTGTTGTCCTTCCTTCCTTCCGTGTTTGTAGGTTAGTGGAGGTGTCAACTGATGCACCGAGGGTAGCGGCCGTTTACTAGATCCTATCGCAGTGTATGTCGGATCAAAGGCAGGAGGGAGATCACGGGGTGGTGCAGAAATTGTAGCCAATCCCCTGCGCGTCGCATTGTCGCTAGGGCCGCGACGTGACGAGATGGGATGACTCTTCAGGCTTTCCGGATGGGGTGTTGGGAATGTGGTATTCGGGTTTGGAACGGCGCCTCGAGGGCCATGCATGGGGAGGCCGTACGGACCTTGGTCACGATGCTTCTTTTGTGGGAGCTCGTCAGGCTTGGGGGTGGAAAATGTGACCGATCGGTGAGGGCGGGTGGAAACAGGTGAGGCTGATGACCTTCTAGCTCCCTCGATGTCTTCTAGACCAAGCCCGCGGACGTTAGGCGTGGCAATGGATGCTCGCCGCGCACCGCCTCGAATGGGCGCGGGATCTTCAAACGACGAGGGTGTACTCGCTGATCCATACCCATACAGCGCGGGCTCGACTTCCGAGAAGGATTGGGAGAATCGCAGACCTATAACCTCCAAGTCCTCTTCATCTGGATCTGAGGACCGGGAAACCGGCATTGCGGAGGTATTATCCGATATCGACCGACCCATAGGACGTGGTGGAGCGAGTCCATCGTGGTTTCGAGTTTCTACTGCTGCCGGCTGCCGGCCGACGCTTGGTCTCCGATTCCCCGCTGCGGAGAGTCCCTCGAATCGTTGGAGATTTGGGCACCTAGGGTCCACCCCAGAGTCGGAATCGAAGCCGCGGTCTTGAGCCAATTCTGGTTGTCGCCGCAAGGACGGCGTCATCACATTTTCATCGCTTCCCCACTCGTCCAATTCATCCGCTGCGGTCGTATGATCAAAATCAGGGAGACCTGACACTCCCAGGTTCAAACTCGAGCCAGACGGGAAGACAGGAAGCCCAGTCAAGCTCATGTCGCCAACACTGACTGTGGAAATAGATCTGATAGAGGTCCCCCATGAGAGCGTCGATGGCGTGGAAACCGATGGCGTGGATACATCAATGACAGAAGATGACGCGGATGACGAAAGAATTTCATGAAGGTGTTGGCGTTCAAAACTGCCGTGGGACTCTGGCGGCGATAAGATGGACAAATCTTCAACGCTGTTCATGGTGTTGAGGCGGCGAGGGGGGGCGTTCAGGATAGACCCCATGGTCGGAGTCGAGGCTGAATCCTCAGCACCACTCCAGTCAGAGTTCGAGCCATTGATGAGGAGGCCCAAACCCCTCGAGACTTGTTCGGACCTCGGCCTATTGCGACGGCTCTCTGTGCGCGGTTCGACCTCCGTCGGAATAGGTTTCTGGACCTGCTTTCGCTGCGCAGAGGGCAGGACCCTCTCTGAGTGTGGCGCACCGGGTGCGATAGTATACACTGCTTCCGGACGTGTGGGCTTGCTGACCCCATTGGTCTTGGGTTCATCCTGCTTGTTGCTGCGAGAGTTGGAGCGATCACGGGATGGTGGCGACGATGTTTCTGCCAAAAGGATGTCGTACTTCTTTTGAAGAAGCTCCAACTGTGAACTGCTGTGAGTATATGAGCCGCGTCTGGCATATGTCCTTCACCTGTCTGAATGAGTTGGGTAAGTAATGGCCAAGGCAACGTGGTAAAAAACGTACTCAAGCGTTTCACTATTTGACTGTAATAAACCATCCTCGACCAACTTTGCACGCCGAACATCATCCAGTATCCTGTCCAACTTTCGTTCAGTCCCAAGGCGTTCTTTTCGGGCCGTTTCAAGGTCTTGCTGCATTTTTCTACCCCGTTTGACCGATTCGAGCGCAAGACGGACCGGTTGTGACTATAACAGGGAACTTTATCAGCATCGACCATCCAAACACAAGAAAATTTCCGTCCCGAGTCGACTGTCAACGATTGTGGTGCCACAAAAAACGTGATCGAAGCCGTACGGAAGCAAAAAAAACGGCAGCTTACCTGCAGCTTCAGGTTCTGTGGGAGTGAAGCAATCCACCCGTCGACACGAGCATTGGCTTTCTCGACCTCGACGTCCAAAACCCCTTCACCAGATACCATAACGACCATCTGCAAGTACTCGGCGATCACGGAGGGTGACGAAGCCCGAGAAATTTCATCCCGCCCCATGATAGTCGTCTCGACATGAAGTTTTTTTATCTTTTCTTTCCTGTACACCCCTCTGCATACTGGACAATGCGACGGGGTACACTTTTGGAGACAGCTGCGAAAAATGGGCAGTGTTTGGTTGCGCCACTGAGGTGAATGCGACCACAGGTGACTCACTCGCAGCAAAAAATATGCCCACAAGCGATGGCGTGGGGAGCCCTCTTACTGTCGTACGATTCGTTGCAGATGTCGCAACACGAATCAGGATGTACTACAAGCATATTAGAGGTGGAGTCGAGGGTCCATATACAGGTGGAGGCGTGAGGAAAGGTCGAGCGCGTGGGGTGAGAAAAAAAAAACCGACTCGAACTGTACTTGTTGCCATATTGGGGTCATAAGTCTCTCATGAGCCCACAACTCGGTGAAGGGTCATGAACAATCAGCCACAGTAAAAAAAAGCAGCCAGGATGAAACGTCTGCGAGTGGCATTGTCGGATTCAGTGTGCGGGATAACCGAGGAGGGGGGCTTGTGTCTCGGAATCATCTCGTTTTATCAATACCGTCCCAGGCGCCCATCCGCTCCGTGGGTTGACCTTCCCTCAGACGGCTATTCGTTTTCAGCCGCCCTACTCATGGGGCCTTGTATGGGCCTTTGCACCGCTTAAAGAAAGCCGCCTATATTCTGATGAATTATCCAACAATCAGAAACCAGGTCGAAGCGACAAGTATTCTCGACTAACGGTGCCGAACATTTGAGGAAGACTGGTCATGGAAGCACCTTTCGGTCGGTTTGTCGAAGGGAAAACTACCGAATACCTTGGCGGAAGAGAAGATGTTTACTTAAAACCTCTCAACTTGTGGGCATTCGTTTGGACATAATAAGATTGGATCTCAACGTCATGTCAACCACGAGGAACTCACGTTTGATGCCAGCAAAGCTTTGGAGGATCAGCCGGTACCACCATCTTACGACACGACAGCTGGGAAACACGTTGTCTAGGAGGAATATCTGACCGTGTACGTTTTGTCGAACAAGACCATGAAAGATAGATCACTGGAGTCAAGTCCACCGGGGGGGGGGAGTCCAATGATTAGAGCAGATTTCGCCACAAGACGGCGAAACCCATCCGTCCCCCTCCGAGTCGAGGAGACAGACCCTAATGCAGCAGCTAACGGCGCAAATCACGCAAAGATAACAGGGGGAACGGCATGGTTCTGAGCAAAACAGAAGCCTCCTAACGCTGCCGCATACGCGTGGTTTTAATACCACAGGATTTTGAGTCGAGAAGTTAATGACTGGTGCGACTGCGATCGGAGTTTGCACTCCAATCAAGCTTAGCTTCTCAAGGCTAGAGTCTCATATGAAGGCACAAAGCGACTTGAAAACAACGAGGTCGGGAAGGGATGCCGTTTATTCAGTTAGAGCGCCCAGCGCAACGTATGGCAGCGTAGATCTGACCTGGGAACCTTATCTGACGGGAACCTCGGCAGTGAGGGGCTACAACGCACTTACTCATAGTGCCTCGTGCAGCCTCAACGTTTTGACGCGTTAACGGTGATAGGTAGCACACCCGCCATCCCAGACTACTGGAATCAGGGTTACGAGCGGAGTTATTTGACCCTGTCTGCAATGAACCCTTGCTTGGATCGGAAATCCCGATGAGCAATCAACGATTCGCAGGCACTAGAAAGTTCGCGCAAGAACATGGCCGACAAAGAGTGCAGCAAAACCGCGTTACTGAGTCGACTGCCCCAAGTCTGGGGAGACGGGCACGGGTCGGTAGAACTCGAGGAAAAGAACTCCTTCAACACGTGACTCCCCGTTTACTGCTTTATCTTGCCCATCCACGAGCACCTCTCGGGATTTCCGATCTGGTCTGGCTTACTTCCCCTCGCAAAGCCCGGACTCTGTTGGGGATATCCAGAACTTTTGCATGGTGTTTTCTCTCTATTTGCGTTCTATCAAAGTTCTGGATATTTGGCGATATCGTGCAAGCCTTGGGGCCGAGCCTGATAAACGTATTTTCACCTCCCTGGTCGCCATCACCTCGTGTTCCATTGGGTGCAGAGTAATTTAGCACGCGACACCCTGAAAGATTGCAAAAAATTTCCCTGCGACTCGGACAGAATTTTGGCGATGCTTCTGCCTCGTGGATACCTCGCGATCCGTTGGACTGAGCGCCATTCCGACGCAATCACCGAACTCCGATGCCACGCTCTTTCACAGGAACATGGCATATGATATTATTTGGACGTGCATACTTGGCCGAATTACCCGGAGGTTTGTATCTTATTCGGCCCCTTGAATTACAGTTCGGGTGTAGCGGGCTTCCGTGCCTCCTAGGCATGCGGACTTGGTCTTAATCTGAACCCAGATATCTGTGTTTCTACCGACGGGCTTCTGTGCGGGCGAATTGCGGAAGCTATAGTGAGCGGTCGTCAAGTGAGCACATTAATGGATTTTATACGAGCGCACTGAATGCCAACACATGAATATAGCGAACAGTGCGATAAGAAGTCCGACTAGGACGTGCATCAGGAGCGTAACACTTACGCGAGCGGTCGCCTTAATGCTGGCGAATTCGCTCAATTGCATCTTATCTTGCCTCGTGGATGTAACTCGTGTTCTCGAATGGTAAGTCATTTTCGGAATCTAACGGTGTCCTAAACCCTCCTCCGAATCTCTCCTCACGCACGGTGTAGCGGAAGTAAAGTCGTAGATCGTGTCGAGACCCTGGGCTAGCCCAAGCGGGTTACCGGTGTGACGGATCAGGGGCCATGATTGACGATCGTTGGACTAGAGATCGAAGGTGAAGTGAGGGACGAAATGTTCTGAGAACGCGACTCCAACCAGCCTACCAGGAGATTGGCGCCAGCCGCATGCCGATCCAGGGCCTCGAGGACGGGCGGAAAAGTTCGTGAGTTGGGCGGATTTCCACAGAGATGATAAAACTGATAGTACTTAATGGGAATACAGTTGTTGGCCCAGCGTTCGCGCCATCTATTGACGAAAGTGAATAGGTTATTGGAGGATTCCCACCACACTTGTGGATACGGTATGGTGACTGGTCACCACGAGATTAGATTACGAGAGAGTGGCTCAGGAATAAAGTAACGACGTAAAGGAGACGATTATCGCGGTGGCCACAGTGAGATCGTGAGTGAGGAATATCATTCTGAAGCGTGGTCTTATAATGATCGCCATCGGGCCTCAAGGGCAGCTTGGGGAGATCCAGGATTGGAACGACGACTTGAAGGACGTCGGGTAAGTGGCAGTG
>Ga0307512_10002163_pt1 | contig 25679 bp, 41 predicted proteins | sample 14_EM_MG_FD_200267 | JGI IMG/M metagenome (GOLD analysis project Ga0307512, IMG submission 200267) | Populus trichocarpa ectomycorrhiza microbial communities from riparian zone in the Pacific Northwest, United States - 14_EM | ecosystem: Host-associated > Plants > Roots > Unclassified | place... | reverse complement strand
AGTGCAGTGGCTTTCGCAGTGAAATTTATCATAGGGGATGGACACACTGTACCTCGATATTCGTATTGAGAAACCCTAACTGTGGCCTTATTTCCACCTGCATATCCAGACAGTGCACAATGAATAGCTGCGGCTACCAGCGCTGAAGTCTGTGGAGCGAGAGGTTGGAAATACTGGGATGTCGTTGGCTGGCGCCCCAAGCTATTGGCCATAATGAATAATTGATAGTAAATGAGATCACGCACTTCCATTCGTGTGAACCATGACTTCTTATCATCAATGACCTTGGAGAGGTATGCATCGTCGGACTGGAGCTCCTTAACCTGAATCCGAAGCTCAGTCTGACAGCGCAAATCCAACTGGTAACTACGGACAACCGTTCGCTGTGCCCCATCTACCAACCTTCCTTCAATAGTACTTATCTTCAGTCTCAACTATGTATAATTTGGGGCGCAGTCAATATGGTAAATCTGATAGAGGAGCATTAAACAGAATCCATGACTTACAACATCTCATGTTTGCGGATCAATTTTGAGAGATGGACCGCTGGGCAATTGACACTCAAATCGTGTACCTGCAGGAGCACCTGCTAATGCGCGCTGACAATCCTGAGCTTCAATGGCAAGGTTCCAAGCTTCTTCAACCATCGAGTACTTGTCATCAGATAATACTGGCCCAGAAGTCTTCGTGAATACAATTGCTTCCATGATTATTTTCACTACCTCAAATGTAGCCTTTTGGTGTCGGGAAACGTTCTGATCTGCACTGGCCTTGGGTTGTGGAGCATTCTGGTCTCCACTAGACATGGGTTGCAGCAGCGCCTGGGCGGATGGTGCACGGTCAGACTCGGATGACTTGTTGAGAAGGGCTGACTTTTGGCGTTTGAGCAGTGGTGGTGCCATTGACCCAGGTGGTTTTCAGGAATTTGGAAGGAGAGGGCGTGCAATAACAGTATTGGCACAGCTACGTTGCTTTGGCAATGGAACCCTTGTAGTTTGTAAAGACTTGTCCCGGCACGCCTGGCCTAGAAGTAGAACCTCCTGCTCGTGATCCAAATCGTCTTGTTCGATGTCAGATGATAACGTGCACTCACCGGTGTCCTCACTTTCGCCCTGATTTTCGCCATCACAGATGTCCGGATCGGTATCATCATCTTGCTTCATTAATGAAATCGGGGATAATAGTCATCCGCAATATGGTGTATGAAGGCAGATAATTGGAAGGTGAATATTTCATAGGAAATGATGATTGGCTGCTTTCTTGAATGTGAGAGCTCTCTCTAGGTGTGATTCCTCACCTGGCTGGGCGTAGGTTCCATTTGCTGCAATGAAGATAGACAGTTGGGGAATGTGGAAGAGAGTGTATAAGCAGTAAATACAAGATTAAGTGCATTAGAATAACGGGATAAATGGAGCAAGAAGTTGCACATAGTCGAGGAGGATGCAATTTGAGGCGTGCCTTGAAGGTTTCAGGAGAGATGACTTCAATGGTTCATATTTATATCGGGGACGGCAGTGCGCTGTTGCGATTTGGATGTCGTCAGATGTGCCGGAATGTATGGATTTGTTGTCAGGTGCGCCAAAATGGATGGATTCATAATGCCGAATGTTAGCAAATCTCCTCTCGACAACACTCTGTATGGATGCACGAATTGGAGGTTAGCTACAGCCAACGCACATAGATTACAACCAGACACACCTGAACGAAAAGCACCTGAACAAGATGCACAGGAAGAAAACTCGCGACATTATCTAACCCTTGGTGCGGGCCAAATGGAGCACTGAGAACCTGAATGAAAACGTGTGCCCCTGCATATGACTCCTCTATACAAATTAATTCGGCGTGGATGCTCGAGCATTTGACATGACCGCATGGCATAGAATTGGTGCAGCATTGAGAATCTGCAGAACTCAATGAGTGATGGCTGAGTTGCAAGGGGTCATACTGAGTGTGTTAACAATCAAGGAGAATTATGCATCTCCGTATGGGGTATATCCATCGCAAGGACACACGTATATTCACGATGGTGTATTGAATCAGGATGCTACAGTTGAGTTAGCGGTCGATAAGGCAATATTGGAAGCATAACTTCCCTTCCATTGGTTCATCTGGGCCGTGCCTGCAGAATATCCTTCCCAACAATGATGCCGTCGATGGAGGAGGGAGAGAATTTGGTATATGAAGGAGAGATACACGTGTAGATATAGGCGTAGAGAAAATATGGTAAGGTACAATGGATGATTCAGGGGTAATCTTGTGGATTCAAGCACTCATCAATGCCAAGATTGCTAACAAATGAGTCATAAATACTCACTCACATTCTAATTTTGCGCCTAATATCTAGTAAGTTGCACACCGTTAAATCACATATTCCTTTTGAGTCTCTTCTACAATATAGGCTTAAATAAATGTGGATGTTGAAAGCTATATGCTACGATAAGTATGAATGCATAGTGAGATGTCATCTCACCACAGGCAGAGGAATGATGATTGCATGCATGCATGCAGTTCCAGGGAATTGATGTGCACCAAAGATTAAATGGTTACGATAAGATTCATTCGCTGGGGATTGCAGGCTCACCTGACTCTGACAGTTAATATTAATCTGCGAAGTTGTCTTTTCATCACTCGAGCTTTGAAGGGTCGCTCTCTTCGAACTTCCCTCATGATGGAAATCGGTTCACATAATCTGTTTTCAGATACAAGTTTTGGCGGCCCAAACATACATTTAGTCAGAATGGAGTTAAGTCTGCATCCCAAGCATTGAAAACTTGGGCCTCTTTGAGTAAGTGTGGTACATGGGTGAGCGGTAGTTGCCGGCCATCTTGTAGAGTTGCTGAGCAGATTCTCGCTCTCGAGCTGCAGCTCTTTTAACAGAGCTCAATGATGCAGAAGCTATTTCAAGATTTGGAAGCAGAGGTCCAAACATACTACTAGGCAATATTGAGTTAAGTGAGGTTGATAATTGGCCAGATGTATGCATTTATGGTTCAGTTGTGCAGGTCTACCTTCCTCCAAAGGACAGTTGACCCGGAGCTAACAGTATAAGGCATTTTTGCGGCGGCCTTCACATACCGATCAAGCAGAGATTGATATATTGGCAGAGGGCGAGCGCAATGAGCTTCCTGCACCTGAATGTGCAGTGTCTCGAGAGATGACAATCTGGGTGCACAGCGTCCACTGATTCAAAGCTGAAGAAAACATGATGAGAATAAAGCAAACAAAAATAAAAAGTGCACTATGAAGTGGGGAACATGCGCTTTGGAGGCTTATTGTCGCAGTTGAGGCATGCCTGACCAGGAGTGATACATTCATAATGAGTTGCAGCTTGCCAAAGTTGACCTCATAGTAATCCAAGAACGTCATTCTGGACTGGATTGCAGATCTCAGTTGAGCCTGAACTTCAATCATAGGCCAGGACATACCCAGCAGTGAAAGGTGCAGCTTCGCCATGAATACCCGAGCGGTGTCTCAGTCTCTGACAATCTGGGAAGCCAATCTGAGGTGTGCCCGAATGACTATAATATTCCTGAAAAAGCTGCAGCTATGCCACAAATAAGGGAGCCCATGTCTCATATTCTGACACAAGAACTCGATTATCGTGTCGACTGTGTTGATTGCGGAATGGGATTGGCAATTATGCAGTGACAGTCAAGACGATATGTGCCCAGGACTCTCCGGTGCACCTAACCTTTGAGCATATGCCAGCAATAGATGCGGGATTGCCACGAATAAGCGAGCCGTGTCTCAAATTCAGACACAAGAACTCTCAATATTGCCTAGACAGTCTCCTTGCCAAATTGGATTGGCAAATAAGCGGTGCTGGATCTGTCATAACGTGACTCAAAATGTATGCAGATCATTCTCCGGTGCACCTGAACTTGAATCAAATGGCAGCAGAAGCTGCGGGTTTGCCCGGAATCAGCCAGTTGGTGTCTCATATTCTGACACAGCCATTCAATATCACCATGACTTACTTTATTGCCAAATTGGATTGCCAAATCTGTGGTGTGCGATCTATCTAAACGAGACTCATGACATATGGCCAGTATTTTCCGGTGCACCGGAAAGTGGCTGAATTGAGCATTGTCCACTCTTTTGACTTCGACATGTGTACGTGGCCAGAGGTTTCCGGTGCACCTCACAATCACTACTGACGAATGTTTCGAAGCCCTTCTCTGCATCATGCTCAATATTTGACTCAGGCCATTCAGCATGAGATAGGCCAGCCCGGGAACTTGTAATTTTGCTTATCAATTGACTTCATCTCATATTAGTCATTAATAATAACAAGCAAGAACACCAATGAAATCCCACTCGAGCAGTTTCTGATTAAAGACACCACAACTCCAACATCAGAACTTTGATTCGCTTTAAAATGACAGAGAAACAGGATTCATTTATGCAGTATAGAGTGCCTTACAAATGATCTTTTGACTATTCATATCTGTTAAGAAGATTACGTTGGTTGAATGTCTAAAGAGGCATACCTTGATGAAGCGTTTTTACAATCTAAGATGATAGCTCATCTGACTGAAAGGTGTATTCATTCTCTGTCAGCCACTTCGTATGGTCCTCACGTGACTCGAGAATCCAGTAGATCATTGACGTCGTGATGTTCGGTCGACTCATCAAGCCATGCAGGACTCTCATTTGGGCCACTCCAGGTAGTTGATGGAGATCAGTCGCCTGGTTATCATAGCCACCAGGACCCGTATTCAGTGACTATGTATGTGGTACTCTGTTTTGCCCTAACCGGACAACTCATGCAAATGCCTACTACTGCTCGTTCAGTTCCCAGAACTTCTGAGTTATCACCGCATGGTTTGCAGCAGCACGATTGAGACTGGTCCCGCCCACTTTGGGTGTCGTTATGAATACAGAGAGATTGCATGAATCTTGGAATCTGAGCTGCATTTCTGCGTGTTCATCATTGCCCAATTCTGCATCCATGTGGAAAATATCCACATGATCTGCAACATACTTTGTTAGCCACCACTTTAAATGACGAACTTGGCCAGGAAGAGGACAAAACAGCACTGCATGTTGTGAAGGAGGTGCGCTGCGCAGAGCATTTTCGTGTCTCTCTTGATTCGGAAGGAGCGCCTCTCTCAATGGGTCGTCTTCATCAGGTCCAGGATTTTCTGCATGTTCGTTGACAAGCATTGGCAGACATGTCTCTCTCAGCTATCAGGGAATTGGTGAATCCACCCAAGTATCAAGTGCCCATTCATCATACCATTAACCAGAAACGTCGTTGCGATCCTCTGTTTCTCCCAACACTAACGAAAAACATGCAAGCCACCATCGATGAACTCTGCATGGTCCTGAAGCACCACCTGATGTGTATCTCTCCACCATGGCCTTCAGTTTTGCTTGCTCATCCTCAGTCCACGCGTGATCGATGAGGTGTGCATTCTCCCGTGGTATCTGCACTAGTGGTTTTCCGTTGGCAAGTTTTGATTCTGACCACCTCCTTATCGTCTAAGACTTTGCAATCTGTATCATCCGGTGTGCCGCATCCCGTTGAGCTTCTTCGTCTTCAGTCCGGATAGCATGCATCAAACTCTTCACAGTGGAACACAATGCATCTGCACCATGCTTTTCCTTCACAGTCTCATGCTCTCGATCTTCAGGCGCCCCTGAAAACAGCCACATCGTCTGATAGCACCAGTCATAGAGTGAATAAAATCCTGGTGTAGCTGTGACTCGAAGTTTGAATCCAATTTTCGCATTCATCACAATGTGCCAGCCCACACTGTTTTTGGTCTTGTACCAATGGGACTCATCAAAAATCCCAAAACTCCATGCACAGTAGGAGAGTTGGCCATTACTTCATGGTTTCGCTCTGCATGATAAGGTATTATACGACACATGGTGGATGTTCCATTGGTTCTCCGGCTCATCAATCCTGGTGTTCACATCGTCATGGGTGAGATTCGCATTTTCGGTTTGCAACGACTTGACCTATTCGAATTTGGTTCCATGTGTGATCTCGTCGATGACGGTCTTGAAGGTCTCTGCCACTCCGGGCATGGTAACCATGAAAATTGGTTCAAGGGCTAATACAAATGCTGGATGCCCGTGAGGTGGTGTTGTCTGGATCTCCAACAGCCGGCATGGCACAGAATTCAATCTCTGCAGTGGATACAACTCTCGTTCTTCACCGACAATGCCGGGTAAGTAGTTGTGTGCCACAATCACCCACTCTTCAAGGGTATTCCACCATGAAATGGACAGTGGCAACCCCATTACAACTTCCTCAGTGACCAATTTGCAAAGCATTGCCGTGGCAACGGAGGTGAAAGTCTTTCCAAGACCCATTGCATCCGCCATCAGTGCTCCTGAGATGTCAGTATCCCAAACCCAGCTCCTCATGATGAACCGGATGGCCCAAACCTGGTGCGCCAGACACTATGTTCTAGGCAGGCCTGGAATTGAATACTTGTGGCCTGGAACCCGGTCATCTGTTGATGGACGAATTGGATGAGCATTCAGCAGCCTGACTGCCTCATCAACACACTCGTGATCAAATTCGTTGTTGATTGTAGTGAGAACCGCATTCAATACTGAGCTCGCATTCGCTGGATCGAGGACCTCCTCACCATCCTCCACTTGCTCCTGAACCTCCCTTGCACTTTTGTCCATGTTCTTTTCGTCCTCAATGAACTCTTTCAGTTGCTCGGATGTAAGCTGGGCAGATGGGCTTATAGTCCGGCGCTCCGGAAACTCATCGCCACTTTAGGTATTACACACACAAGCAACCATTGGTACGAATATATCCGGATGCAATACAATTATTTCTATTCTTTCCATCAGCACTTACATCAATACAAGTATCATTCTCTTGCCCACCATCCTCCTCTCCCTCCTCTCTTCCACCCTCTTCAGAACCTTCCAATGGCTATGTATAATGATTAGCAGTTGCGCACATCTAGCCTTAACACGGCTAGCAGGGATTACCTTCGCTGGTCTAATCATGTGCTCGGCAATCTCCTGCCCTGTAGCTCGCATCATTTTGACCAAAAATATTTTCGGATCGTGTCCAGGTTTCAACTTGAAAGCATTTGAAAGGCAAAAGTTGTACGAAATCTGGTCATTTATGGGGTCCATTATCATTTGCTCGTTTGTATATAATCCGAGATACTCCTCATCCAATTCAGCCTGCTCCAATGTGCACTTGAACCTCGACGTTGGAATATATGGCTCTGTCGGGCGTCCGTTTTTGTTGATCAAATCAATTAGCTCCTCCCAGTGCCTCACATCGGTATATGTGACTTGGAGTTGGTTCAGGGATAGAACGATACCGTTGCCATTTGACACATGGCAAATCACAACCATGAACGTTGAAGTTGGCAACTCTGGGAGGTTACTTCTCCCCTTTTTGCTCGCGCACTATCCCAAATCCGTTGCTGGTCACTTGTTGCCTAGCCTTCCCTTTCCCTTCGCCTCCCGGATTCTGCGTGCACATCTCTTCAACAACATCTCCACCCATTGCCGACCAATCCATTCGGCATTATCGAAATTGTCCAATGGCACCCAGCTCTCAAATGTCTCCAAACAATCTGCAACCGCTGTCTCCCAGTGCAGGGGTCCATCTCTTAGCTGTTTCAATCAGTTCTGCCCCCGGATGATGGACCGATGCTTTTTCTCGAGGAACCCAGGCACCCATACTTTCTTCCACTTGTTGAACGCACTATAGTTGGCCTGCCCCATCCTTTTGCCCGATTGCTTCGAGGAGAATTCGGTTTGCTTCAGGCTGACTTGGGGTTTACCCTCTTCACCGCCCAAGTCCAACGAATCATCGCTGTCATCATCTGCATCATATTCGTCGTGGGAAATGTCTGGTCATTAAGGCAAGTCCGCAGTCCTTGCGACGTCTGTTTTACACGGTTCCGCAGCCGGCAAGAATCGTTTTGTTGGGAGGCTAATGGGAGGTCTCCCAGGTGCACCGGAAGGAGGTCCAGGTGGAGGAGTAGAGCTGGAAGATGTTGGCAGATTGACTGGATTGTTTCCTGGCGGCCCTGGAGGCAATCTCGGTGCACCTGGAGATGACGGCCCTTGCCCTGCGAACTGCTGCTGGGGAAACATTTGAGACTCGCAATAACCGCCTTGGTGGAGGTCATATCCTTGCGATGGTGGCCCATAACTTGGATATTGTTGGCTTACCCTGGTGGATAGTTGGGAACTGTGTGTTATGTTGAATGGAGAATGGTGATAAAACTGCAGAGCGCCTGGAAATGGCTGCTGTGGAGGAGAGTAACCATACCCATGCGGCAGTTGATGTTGATTGTCGCGTTTCGTAGATTGACTGACTTTGCCAGTGGTAGTTTGTGAACCATTGTCCGAGGATTCTGAATTGTCATCACGGTGTTGTTGCAAGCCAAATACGCCACCCAGTCGCGCCATATTCGCTGTCTTTGGTGGAGATCCCTTCGTTGACATGGTCTGTGAACAAAGCTGGTGGTAAACGACTATTGATGTACGATGTGATGTAGAATCAATCGGAGTATGGTTGTGTATGTTGCAGGTAGCCATGACCTTCGGAGGAATGATGGGCTCCTTATATCCCATTCTGTTGTCACGAACTATGGTGTTCCACTACACCTTCAATCCATGAAACCAACCCGGGCCTTGAGAAAAAGAAACCTTAATCACACACATCCTGCCTTTCTTTGTTATATGCTCGAATTCATATACTAGGATATTGGATAGATGCTCACCTTCATGTGCTCCCATGACTTTAATGGTCGTAGATGGGATATGATGTGATATCTCCAGAACCCAACAAGAACTATATCCAGTATGAAGGTTAGCACGACAAGTGATATTACACATAAGTTCTGCGTGTACAAATTTGCAACCTGATTCAATACGAGGCCTGTGTGTTGAGCAGCAACAGTGATGCTTCCTATTGAGCTCCTTGTCTAAACATATTGTTCTCCTCAGGATCCACCCTCCGGTCAAGGATCGTTACTGAAGCAACCATCCTATCAGTTCTTGATGATCATTGCACAGGCCAACAGCTAGCTAGGATACTCACCTATTCATTGTATTAAGACGATGTACCTTCATTATCAGCTGCTCGGAGGCTCGAGCACAGATATAACTCACAATGCCGCAATGACGTAGTATACGGCCCATGGTGGTGGATGCAGTTATGACAAAAGAAACCATCTCTTCCTTTCTAATGATGTTCAGCAGATGATGTGCACCATGATTGTGCGGGATATGATATATATATCCTGGTTTATGAAGAAAACTGATCATAAGGTGAGTATATTCTACCCCTACCCCGCATTTGGCGGGGTGCAATGCGGCTGTGAATGTCATACCCTAACCCAATATCCTTGAGGCTCTAAATTACCCCCTGAAGAAGCATCATTGAGATGCATCTGAGAACGTGTTCACTGACCGTATCTCGGATATGGTCAACACTCGCCGGAAATATGTCATGTGCTTTATCTGCAAATGGAAATGATTCGACAAGAACCGACTCGAGGCTCACTATCAACAATATCACCCAATATCGATGAATAAAGGGCTATAACCTAATGGGATTTTACCACCTGCAGGATGGGATCGACCCAAGCCATCATGATTTGACTTCAGTCAGTGCCCCTGAATGGCCATCGATGAGCTAGTCAACTAATAATCTACCCATAGGCAATGTACCTGGTGCGCCACCACCTGAAGATACTCCCAATGAAGAAACAATTGACCCCCAGAAGCCTGATCTGACATGTACCCCTGATCCAACAATGACAACGGCTGATAGGCAGGTACTTGGAGAGGAAAATGCTGGGGGGAAAGCATACGGCAATGCAACTGGATTGTACAACAAGCATCGCAAGTACTCAGAACAATGGAATCCATCGCATCCATTCCAGTCAGGACATGACTTTCAACAGACGCAATCATTAAGCCAGCAAACCACAATGTGGATCGATCAGCATCTGAGGCGCGGACTGCACATCTTCGAAATCGAATCATTTCAATCTGCAAATGCGCTGCGAAAGGTCCTCTCAGCACTCGATTTTGGGCTTGGCGACGATAGTTGGATTGAAGATCATTAGCCTATGTTCAGAACATTATACTACAGGGATATTATCAAATGTATGCAGTTCCTTTTGGAACATCTCCCATTCCAGGAGCACCTGGATTTTGAACCAGTGCACCTTGCAGACTCGGAAAGTCGCCGAATATACAGTGAGATGCACACCAGCGACTGGTGGTGGGATAAGCAAGATCAGCTTCCTGCCAGAGCGATGATTGTGCCAGTCATTCGTGCATCTGACAAGACTCACTGGACCAATTATTCACGCCATCAGCATGCCTGGCCGCTGTATCTCACGATTGGTAATATTCGAAACAATATCCGCCATACACCAAAACGGCAAGCCTGGTTTTCCGTTGGGCTGATTCCATGTCCCAAGAAAGGTGCGAAAAATACTCACGATGCATGGTATTCTGCAGTTGGAACAGTGCTGTCCACACTCCGGAATCTTGGCATTACTGGTCCCGGCTTGAAATGGAATTCTGTTGATGGATTCCAGAGAGGATGTTATCCTCTTTTGGCGGCCTGGGTCGGAGATTATCCAGAACAAGTCATGATTGTTCAAGTCTCATATGGCTCATGCCGGATGTGTTAAATTCCTAAAGGTGTGCCGATGGGGCATTCAACTTGTCGAGGACTCAATAACTCACAAGATCAGCATGTTTACTCAGAGCTTCTAGACGAAACAAATATTGATGTTCTGCACACTCTTCATGTTCATCCAATCCACAACCAGTTCTGGCAATTCCCTCTCTGCAATGTCTATCGCCTTTGGCAGCCTGATGAATTGCATCAGCTGCTCCTGGGTTTAGTTAAAGACTTATTGCACTGGCTGCTCAAATACCTGAAAGCTAGAAATGTCAAGGATCAATTTGACAATCGATTCACATCAGTACCACCATATCCAGGCCTCCAGTGCTTCTCTAAATCATTCGATTCGATGAAAAGCAGCTCCTGTCAGGACACCAAAATCCGGGGCATGATCAGACCACTGTCAGTGAATAGCGCTCCAATTCTGGACTGCTCCAAGGATGACGGGAAAACTCCGGTGGAAACAGCCTCTGATAAAATGGTAATCGGAGCAGTGTAGGCATTATGTGAATTCTCTCTACTTCTCAGCCAACAAAATTACTCTGACCTATCCCACACAGCACTAGATGATGCACTGAAGCGATGTTACAGGAAGAAGGGTGCCTTTCGAGAACAGAAAATGTCAAAGTCGGCGACGGCCAACGTGGATGAAAAGTTGGCAACAGAATCCCATCAGTTACGAGAACAAAAGATTCATCAAATCCGCGCTGCAATGGAAGTTCAGGTGTACAGGGCTGAAAAGGTTACAACATCAAAATGAAGGCAATTTCAGGTGCGCCTGAATACAGCCAGGCAAGCGGCAACTAAATACTCAGAGGCTGATTGGAAAAGGTCAATCGAGCGATTGGAGCGCGAAATCCATCAGATGACACCTGTCCAACCCGAGCTTTTCGATAAATTATTCCAACATCACGAGCGACAACTATCACATGATGTCGGGACTAAGGCAACCGGTCCTAGAAGCATATTGGCCAATAAACTTGCTCAAATGCAGACTGCTGCCGACGAAGAGGTCTATGGGGCGGTAATCATGACCGTGGACAAGCGTGTGGAATTTCAAGTCCATCTATCCGATGCTGAGACTGAGGCCACTACCTTGAGTCTTGCTGCTATTGATCGCATTGTGAGTCAGCTGGAGAGAGAGATTTATGGTATCACATCGAATGAGCAGATGCAGTTCATACAGGAATCGTCCATCCACTTGATGGAGTTTGAAGCCTGGTGGCAGGCGATTGCCGTTCAGGAGCTCCGGAAAACCATCGAACAGTGTGTAATCCATTTCGGATATTCAACGATGCATCTTGTGAGCCATATATCAGAGTCAATTCTGGCAATGGGTTCGCGCGACAATTTTACCACCGATATTTCTGAATGGCTACATATCGGCAATGTGAAAGAGGCATATCGACCAATAAAGTCAATTACATTCAACAGATGCTCAAGCACAAAGACCGGTCTACCGCTCTTGACCATATGGAACAGACACTCTCATATCTTGCCCTGCAAGGCTGGTATGATATTGACTGGGCAAAAGTTTTCAAACTACTATCCGCAGCCGATAAACAGCAAAATCCTCGTAGAGCCCATCTTTTGAGCCTCCGTCATTGTCAGGATGAGCCATTTTTCCGCCATGTGTCACCACAGGTACATCCTGTGAGAGAAACGCATGTCCGCAGAGTGCGCCGAAGTATCAAATTAACCTCACTTAGAGATGCATCAGAAGATTTTGGAATTCCCAACTTTGGACAGCTATTCCATTCACAAATTGAAGAGGACTGGGGACATGAAGTTAGTGGACAGGTGCTCGGATATGATCAGAATGCACTCCTTGACAGTATATTTATCGAACTTCAGAATGGACTGTCGTACTACCGTCAACCATTTCACTGCCATACATCTGTTGAGCGTCTGGGACTTGATTGCAAGGTAGACTATACTGATGCCAACCACGGGGTCATGCCTGAATCTCATAACATCTGGGTCCAATATAGGGTCAGTGACCTCGATAACACCGTCCAAGGCCGAGTTCCTTCCATTCCTGTATTATACTCTAGCTGGACTCCGCCGAATCAGATCCTCCAGTTTCAGGAGCTCCTGCCCACAGGAAAAACCATATTGGCCTTTTCTAAACGGTGCAAGAAGACTCAACAATGTATATTACGTCGTCAAGTTCAAGAATACGCAGTGGTGATTCCAACAAAGTACAAAGATCCGCATGGTTGGGCTGATTGTGTTGACGGGTTCATCCGAGTTGTCAAACAGACTGATATGATGCATATTGTACCTGTCGGAGCAATTGTTGGACTGGCACATTTGGTGCGACAGAACGCTGCATCAGTTTGGATCGATAGCATATGGCTTCTAAATAATCATGTGGATTTAGATACCTACTGGACTGTATATTAAGTTACAACGCCTGAATCAAGGTGTGCAGGAGGAAGATTGTTAGTTAATTGAATTGTACTATTTGATATAAACATTAGAATAATCACTCCTGGAGAGGACGGCTCCAGGTTCGAGATGCACTGGAATAGTCTTGGAGACGCGGCCAATACTCCCAATAGCTCCGAAATTTGCACATTCTAATAGTTTCATTTTGTAGCATTTCAAAGACAACCATACATTCTTCAGGATATTCTTTTATTCTGTTGCACAACTCCCAGAACATTGAGGAGCACCGGTGAAGTAGTCTCGGAGCACCTGAGAGCTTATTGCTTTGCACTCAGCCTATCTGGGATCATCTGGGAGCATCAGGAAGGATGAGTGTGGCTGTTCAGAGTTGCTGAGTTGTTCAGTTGTGACTTCCAAACCATTTTACATTTTGCTGATGTGAGTACTGCATCATCCCAAGATTAACTCTCTCCTGCTCCCAGCTGGTCTCTCATCTCCCATCTCCAATCTCTCGGTGGACTGTGTGGTGCTCAACTCTCTACATTCCCATGCTTAGACATTAACCAATGAATAGAGTCTCAACTCCCGTTCTGCCTCCCATCCAGTGTGTTACATCCAAGTACATCTCTGATCTCAATTGATCATGGCCTCCAACTGCATCTCCATCTTTGCATAATCATGCCCTCCAAATTCCCATCATCATGGACTCAAAGTGCAGCTCCAAACATGGTTAGTCACAGCCAACAAGTGCATCTCTGAGTTCAGTCGATCATTCCATTATAGTGCATCACTAAGTTCACACAATGACGGTCTACAAGTGCATCCTTGACGCCACATGCTCTCTGGCTCGAAGTGCATCTCCAAACTAAGTTGATCCCTGCCTGCAAGTGCATGTCGAAGGTTGCTTGATCACAGCCTCCAAGTGCAATTCCAAGTTTACGCACTCATGACCTCCTAATGCATAACTTAGTTTACTCCATTGGCATCTCCAGGAGCACGTCCAATTAAGTGCAAGGACTGTCTGCAGTGAAAATCGTCTTATCTATTGATATCGAGTGACTTGGGTAGATAATACATGCCATATTATGATGTAGTGAATCTTGTGACTGTACCTAAGATGAATATGAAAGATAAAATGCCATGTGGTTATGGAACCCTAAGAACCACAGTGGTGAGAATATCCACAAAGATTAATATCTCCCACAGAGCTGTGCAGAGGTATCAGCTGCTCCCACAAACCTGCACCAAGAATTCAGTGGCTCCAGGATTTACCTATCCTATCAGTTAAATATTGTAGCATTCTGAAAGCACCTCCATAACTGCAGGTGCTTTCAGGAGCACCTGATAATTCTCTTGTATAGTCTAGGAGCACTTTGCTTAGCTCCAGGGGGGCCTCAGAGCATATGGAACTACTTAGGAGCACCAGTGAGGTCAACCAGAGTGTCTGGGAGGTTCACATGTGGCTTCCTGACCGATTTACATTTTGCTGATAGTGGGATTAGTGTCTATGAAAGTAGAGTGTGGATCTTGGTTTAGTCCCAGCAACACAATTCACGCAAATTGGTGGTTCTGCTCAATCAATTCCCTGAACATCAGAGCTATTACTACATAGATTGCTGCTGTAAGATCAAGGGCTGTCCTGGTACCATTGTCTAGATAAGTTATTGTAATTCAAGGTGTCTCCCAATGCATCAGCAAAATGTATTTTTGTCTCTGGCAGCCTCTGGGAGTATTGGGGAGTTGTCAGACTAGAATCCCAGAGTTGACTCGAACGATGCAGTGGCCTTCAGGTGCACCTGAGAGCACCTGGGAGCACTAGCGACAAGCCTTGGAGCCCCAACGACAGGCCTCGGTGCACTATGGAGCACCAGTGACAAGCCTGGAAGCACTGATGACAAGCCTGTGAACACTTATGACAAACCCAGGAACACTGACAACAAGCCTTGGAGCACCCTGAATCACTGCAGAACAGTCTGGGAAAAACAACCTCTTCTTTGGGAACGCTGCTGGTATGACTGGAAATCACAGCTACTACTTATCTTTCAACAATTTTTAAAACTCATGTATTCAGTTTGTATTCTCATCTCTGTATCTATGTATCTATGTATCTATGTATCTCCGTATCTATATATCTATATAGCTACCCATCTTGACATGGTATATCTGGACTGGCTGCAGGCAGTGCTTGGTAGCAATTCAAGGTGCACTTGAAGATGACAATCAAGTGAACTCAGAAATGAACTTGGAGGCCATGAACGTACCAGATCGGAGATACACTTGGTGGCCATGTTCATGTTGACTGGGAGGCCATTGTTAAGTGAGCTTGGAGATGCACTTGGGAGGCCATAATTGTGTGGACTTGGAGGCCATAATTGAACGAGTATACAGATACACTGGGAGGATGTGATTGAGTCAACTTAGAGACGCACAGTGAGGCCGTCATCAAGTGAGTCTGGATATACATGTGCAGGCCATAATTGGTTGAACTTACAGATGGACTCCGAGGCTGTGACTGAGTCAGTCTGGAGATGCACTTGGAGGTCCAGATCATGGGAACTTGGAGGCGATATCCGGGTGAGTGGGGAGTTATACTTGAAGGCTGTGATTGAGTGAACTTAGAGATACACTCCAAGGCTGTGATTGAGCGAGTTTGGTGATGCACTTGGATGCCATGATGAGGCGATAATGAAGGAGTACTTGGAGGTGGTTGATTAGAGGTGTGCCAGGTGCTGACACTCCACTCATCAGTAATGTAATTCGTAATCGTGGGAATATGACGAGGTGACTGTACCATAGAGCGCTCTGAGAGCACTGGCTGGTGATGGTCAATCTTGTCGGGAGGCATGCCTGATGCTGAAGCGACATTCAGAGGTCAACTGGTAATTATGAGAATGACGGGAAGACCGACAATCTTGGGGGGATACTGTACTTGGTATTCTCTGTACTCGATGTTAACTCACCATTATTGCATGAAGAGATACAGAGGGATAACATAAGTTTGTGTTCTGCAAAGATGGCAAAGTTGTGGACGAGAGAGAGAGATGGGGGATTAAAATCTGCACGATATGCAGGACACAAGCTGATGTCAGAAATCAGGGGTACCACTTGCCTGATTGGGTTTAGAGGACCTCGTATGAGTGTTATTGCCCTCCAGATCGCGACTTGTACGTGCTGTATGGGAGATGGTAATATCAACTCTCACATAAAATTATCTTAAGCCCCATTATCTGATGATGAGTTCCCCAATCTCGTCTTATGTCACTCTATCTCATCCTCAACTCTACCATCAACTAAGTATAAGAACTTAAGTCATCCCTCGCTATCTCTCCATGCCATGATGATGAGTCAAAACCAAATACAGCATTCATTGAGTACTGCATTATCCTAAGATCGACTGTCTCCCGCTCGAAGCTGGTCTCTCATCTCTCACCTCTTAATGGACCTTGTTGTACTCAACCGGTTACATTCCCACAATTACCTGTTAACCAATGTATAGAGTCTCAGCCCCCGTTGTGCCTCCTTCCCGATTTTGCTCCTCCAATCGACCAACTCCAAGTACTCCTCCCATCTCGCTCAACGATGGTCCCCAAGTGCATCTCCAAATTAGTTCAATCACGGCCTCGGAGTGCATCTCCAAACTCACTCAATCTTGGTCTCGAAGTTCCGGCATGCCTCTCTTCATGATCCACCAACTGCTCTCCGTGAGAACTCAAACGTTAAGTCACTTCGTCACCATCCCACTGTTGCCAGTTAACAAACTGATCAATAGTGTCTCAGTACCCAGTACTCCTCCAATCAACCGCCTCCAAGTCCTACTCCAATCTCACTTGATCATGTCCTCCAAGTGTATCCCCAAAGACTGTCGATCATGGCCTGCAAGTTGCGGTGTGCGTCCCTACAAGATCCACCGACTCCAGCCAGCTCTCCATGAGAGCTCAAACGTACAGTCACCGCGTTAGATTCACATGGTTGCAAGTTAACTAACTAATGCATATAGTCTTAGCACCCGGTGTGCCTCCAATCGACTGCCTCCAAGTACTCCTCCAATCTCGCTCGATCATGGCCTCCAAGTGCATCTCCCAACTTGCTCGATCAAGGCCTCCAAGTGCATCTCCAAACTCGATCGATAATGGCCTCCAAGTACATCTCTAAGTTCAAATGATCACGGTGTGGTGACACGGCAGAGCTAGAAGGCAGAGTGCCCATCATCAACACTCCGCTACACCTCTCGCGGCGACCAAAGGGAATTCGTGAGAAAGAGCGGTTCTGGCCATAGGGGCATAGGGAGAGGGTGAAAGGTTATGGAGGGGTACCCAGCTGTGATGAACCACACAAAATGCGTGGATCGATGAGGGCTCGCAAGAGGGCATGAGGAATCACACAAATTGCGTGGATCAATGACAGCTCAGCAAGAGTGCGTGGGACCAAGAGCTGGGCAAGATAGAGGGTCAATTTCGTAAAATGAGATAATGTCTATCTACCCCAGGGTCATTCCAATATATACTCCCCGCCGCTGTGTCCATATCCGTGATGCCTGTATCTACGTACCCCCTCACCCACATCGCTCAGCCCGTCGCTGTTATCACTGTATCTATATAGACTCCCGCCGGCTCCCCTTCGCTAAACTGAATTGTGGCGGTGGTGAGAGATGGATTTTCCCGCCACAACGGCCTCCAAGTGCATCTCTAAGTTCTGTCAGTTGGCATCTCCAGGTGCTCCTCCGACTATGCTCGAGTACCATTGTGGTGAAACGGCAGAGCTAGAAGGCAGAGAGCCCATCATCATCACTCCGCCGCACCTCTCGTGGCATTCGAAAAGGAATTTGTGAGAAAGAGTGGTTCTTGCTCAATGAGCGTAGGAAGAGGGTGAGAAGGTATGATACTACCCGGCCGTGAGGATCCACGAAATCTTGGAAGGAGCAAGTGAGATCAAAAGATGGGAACGATAGAGTGTATGATTCATTCTATGATATGATGATATGCAGGATGCGACGATAGTCTATCAACCCTGGGGTCACCCGAATATATAGTCCCCGTCGCTCCATTCATCTCTGTTACCCCTGTATCTCCATCTCTCCATGTCACCCAGTCCATCTCCATCATCCCTGTATCTCCGTACACCCGCCGTAGCTCAGTGCTCTGCCAAGCTGAGTGGTGGTGGCGGTGGTCAGAAACGGATTTTCGCAGCACAACTCCTCCCTGGCCCTTTGTGGGAAGCCACCTCTCCTCTTCTGTATAACCTTATACGCAAACCTGAAAGAACATTAGAACAACATAAACCCAAACCCAAAAGAACATAAGAGTAACATAAACCCAAAGGAAAGAACATAAGAATAACATAAACCCAAAGGAAAGACACAGACATAGACCCATACAAAAACCATGAACTCAAAGGAAAGTCATAAACTGAAGGGAAAACCAGAAACCCTAAGGAAACCCATAAACTGAAAGTAAAAACATAAAGACTCTCACTCCTTGCACACCCGCTTTCTCCTGCCGCCGTCCATGTCTGCTGTCCATTTTTGTTGACCACTCGCAAAGGACGACATGTTGCCAAGCCGACGATTGAGTCCAACTATGCCCTCACACATCGCATTCACGCCTGCTGTGCCTTGTGCCCAGGCTTCTATAAACAACTCGCGGTCGTTGTTTACTGCTTGTCGGATGATAGATACTGCTGTGTTCCCGATTTTGCTCTCGTAGTATGCCAACATCTTCGTCTCGTCGTCCAACATTCTCTTACAGTCGGGGTGGAGGACAAGCCATTCTACAAAGCAGCGAATGTATTCATCATCCTCAGTGCCATCGTCAATGTCGGAACTACTACGTTGGCTGCTGGGAGTGGCAGGCCCGTCAGAGTTTGGGGTGCCCTTCTGTTTAGGATCAGTAGGCTTCCCTGAGGTCGTACAGGCTTCTTTCCTGGTGGGACCTGGTGGGATTGTTCCAGCTTCTTTCTTGGTGGGCGCTGCCTGGGTTGTACCGGCCTCTTTCTTGCTGGGCACTGGTGGGGTTGATCTGACCTCTTTATCAGTGGGCGCTGGCAGCATTGTACCAGGGTCTCTCTCTGCATGAGTGCTTGTTCCATCCTCAGATCCATCCTCGGCCTAGTCTATCAGAAGCCCTCAAATGGTACTCCAATCCTTGACTGTTTCCTTTCCCTTGGTTGATGGGGTTGGCGGTGGAAGCATCATGCACTTATCGGGGGATGGAGGTGGTATGGGCATCCCATGGTCGGCAGGAAGTATCCCATGGTCAGCAGGCAGTGTCCCATGGTCGGCAGGCGGTGTCCCATGCTTGTCAGCGGTTATCCAGTGGTCAGCAGGCGGTACTTATGGTGAGATGGTACGAAGTCGGTTGGTGTTATTGCGGTCATCCATCACCGGGTAGTAGCCAAGTGGCATTACTAACCAACAGTACTGTTTCAGGCCCATAGCTTTGTAGTCGATTCCTTCTTGCAGCTGAGGGCAGCCATCATCTAACAACATTGTTGCTTCCTATGAATCTCCAGAAGTATACCACATGTTCCGTTTTGACTTCCCATTTAGCTTAGTGAGATGGTTGACCTATGCACAATTGAGGAATCTCTTCCCTAACCCAGGATCGCTGGATGTTTGGATGGCGATCGCAGTCAATCGCATCCACCTCGCACTTCCGCTGGAATTGCTTATGATTTCCTCGTGTTTGGGGTTGTGTCGCCAGCGGTCTCCCAGCTTCTTCGTTACCCGTGTTTCCCTCTGCTGGGCAGAATGATGTTGCTTTATCATCTCCCTTACCCTGCCAGAGCTGTCGTGAGCTTTAAGGAAGTCATTGTATTGCTTGTTTTTCAACTTCTTGCAGTCAAGGTCTCTCTCCACAAAGTTTGATAGCTAAGCGACCTGGGCGTTGGCAGCATTGGAAATATCGCCAAAGTCATCCTAGATCTCGAGCATGAAAATTGCTTGGCTTGAGGGGCAAGCACCCAGGCAGTGATCTCTACAGCTTCTTGCAGAGATCCGACAGGTCTATTGGAGAAGAATTCTGTGCTGAGGTGTGATAGTGTCTGTGACGAAAGGGATACTGGAGAGGGGTCGCTGGCGATAGTTGAAATATCTGAGGAGGGGGTATATGTGGAAACAGCAGTGGTGGTGGCTGGGGTGGTGGTGGTGGTTGCAGTAGTGGTGGCTGCAGTAGTGGTGGCTGCGGTAGTGGCGGTGGCAGTGGAAGAGTTGAAACTCATAGCAGTGGTGGTAGTGGTCAGGGACGCTTTGAAATCCATGGCGTCGCTGAGTGCTGCTGTGACCTGGTTGATTGACGTAAATGTCATGGCGGTCATTGGTCGTTGGTTAGAGTCGAGATGGAAATCTTGAATGCAGTCATTGGTGTGTAGAAGGAGATGAACAGTACAGTAAGGTGGTTGTCTTTTGTTAGAAATGTAGGGGGGGAAGCTCTGTATATACCTGGAGGGGTGATTTGTGCCAGATCCTTCTTTTTCCAGTCTCTATGAGGTTCCCGATTTCCCTAGTACGCTAATCTTGGATCTCTACACAACCTCATCGTCTCTTCCCATCCTGGTTTCCTGCGTGCACTTGGCAATTGGGCATATTTTCCACGTTGTCGCTGTTCTTGGTGGTGAATTTTCTGCCCACTCTTGCTGTAGTGATTGTCTCCCTTGTCTCAAGGTTACTAACAGGTCAGGGGAGAATGGTAGGAATTTTTGGTGTAATGTGGGTGCAACTCAGCCAATAGGAATATTTCTTCACCCTCCATCCTGCAAAACCACTGCAATTGGTTGGATTTGTGATATTCTCAACTCTTTTCATTATGGTCCATGAAATAGATCTCCTCCCATCCTTCCTTCTTCCCCTCGGCTTTCTCCATCAGCAACAACGCTAGTTTCCGTCTGAAACACCTGGGTGTTCCGGACGGCTCTGACGGCTCTGACGGAACATTGTACCCTCTGCCAGAGAAGCACACGCTTCCCGTCGCACAGACGACAGGTCGCGTTGCATACTTACCTTCATTACTTTGCGCCTGGTATATGCACCATCAGAATGACACGTGTTACACTCATCGCAGGGCTGCAGTTATGCTGTAGCCGTTCACACAACGCCTGGCGATGTTTATGCCTTTCATCGGCCGATAGCCACATTGTACTTCTCCGCTATATTGGATGCCGCACTCGCCCCATACATGTTTAGGTTTGAGATTTTGTCACATATTGCAATACAGTCTTCGCTTCGTATACATCGCTTGCCGTTGCATTTGCTTTGCCATTATCGTATTTTACACGTCTGAAATATACAGTCTAATCTTCACACTCTTTAGTACTATGCCCTTAGTCCTCCACATACTGCGTCGATCCATCATCGGCTTGCAATGCTTAGTCCTCCTCATGCGCATCTGCATCGTCGACATCCTCGCACTCATACCCGTTGACATCACTGGTTCCCAGGTCAAACCTACTATGCCCTCTGTCCTCCACATTCTGCGTTGATCCATCATCGGCTTGCAAGGCTTTTTCCTCCTCATCCACATACGCATCGTCGCCATCCTCGCCCTCATACCCGTCATCATCACTGGTTCCGAGGTCAAACCTCTCGAGTTCAGTCACGGGCCATCGTCGCCGGCTGGCGGTGCGGATGGCATCGCACACGTCGCTTTCATCACCTTCATCTTGGTAATCCCCGCTGCCCGCTGGCATCCTGAAATGAAGTTCGTCATTCGTGCAATTGTTGTCGATCGGGATGTTTGGGTCAGTGCTTCCGATCTCAGGCTCCTCAAGCGCCACTTCGGAGGTCAAATAATCAAAAAGAATAGCATTGTCAACACGTGCTGCTTCCACCCTGATCACCACGGCAGGCGTTGGGTTCTATTCCTGTTGGATCTGACGCTTGACTGTAGCAAGAGTGTTGTTATACACCCTCTGTTGGTAGCTCTCCAGTAGTGTGTTCCAGGTGTTCATCGAGAATGCATATGTGTCTGCAATGCCAGGCGAGGTTAACAACTTGTGACCCGTTGCAGCACAGCAGGATATGTTCTCCCGACCGTCATTCTTGCAATTGAAGTAATTCAAGCGATCAGGTCTGTCCGCTTCCAGCTTTGACTTGGAATCTTTCGGATGAACGCCTTTGTTCATTTGCCACTCCAGGAGAGCATGGCGCAACGCGGTGCAGGTAAACATGATCAGTGGGGAGGGTATATGACCGTCCTTGTCATCAATCATGGAATTATAAAAATCCATCAGCATACTTACTGCGGTTATTCGCCCGATGATAAAATTTGATGTAGATAAACCTCGGGATTGGTTCCGCCAGGAAGTAAAGTGGATGCTGGCTTTTCGTTAGAAGATTTCGACACTCTCTGCGTTGGATTTGGACCGCATACACCACCTTCCACACGCTCTGCTAAAGGAAAAAGATACTTATTGTCTGCCAGCAGGGAATCAATGAATTCCAAATGCTCTGCGTTTGATTCAATGCTGTGGAGATCATATAGCTCTGCAATATTGTCCCTTGCTGATTGAATAAAATGGGATGTAACCTTATCGACTGGTGCACGAACCTGGTACCGGTTTGAGCGTGTAATATCCAATGTGGGCCGTTGCTTCTGCATACCTCTTTGAGGATCTCTTTTGTGCGTGCCTCAAATGCTATGGACCAAATGTTGTTTTGCTGCATTGCAGTGTTCCTGTACGTCTCTATTATCTACCAGTGTGGGGCTTCAGCTAATGATTTCGCAACGCATCGCGTTGCATGACTTACCGTCTGCAAGTCGCTTGCACTCATAAACGGCTGTCTGTTTCACATGTAGAGCTCCTGGGGTCTGCCCGTTGCAAATACAAGACACGTCATGTCGGAGTGACCAAATCGATGAATGCTGCGACTGCCGGTGACCATTGATCGAGGTATTGACACCGCCTGCGTTGGCAATTGCCACTGCTTCTGTCTCTGATTCGTTTCTGTAGCTCGCGTTCGCAGTGGATTTGAAATGATCGCGCGGGCTTCTGGATTAGGGATGGGGGTAGGCAGGTTATCAAGACGGCTGAGAGGAGTGGGAGTGCTAGCAATGCCGGATGAGGGGCTGGATACAACGCAACACGTTGAGTCTGGCTGTGACGTTCCGCTCGGTGCTGGTGTGTTACGGCTGCTTGTACCTGGTGTGGCGGTTGGAGTAATTATTGACCGTTGCTGTGTAGCGGACGGGGTGATATCTGCAACGCGAGAATTGTTCAGCGAAGATGAGAGGGTGGAGTTCTGACCTTGGATTGTAGAGGCTACGGAACTCCCTCCTTGAGAGGAATCCCTCTCGCCAGCCAGTACGGAAACGCGTCTCTTAGCAGGCGGAAGTTGAGAATTCCCCAAAGGCCCACGCGTCTGTTGATTCTGACGATTAGCAAGACTTGGAACAATTCGTACGACCGGAGACGTGACAGGGTGAGTGCTTTGGGAAGCCATCATCCGATATGGATGTTCGACGATAAGAGCGTAGCAAAAATTTCCTCTGCATGCATATGCAACGGCAGGCGAGGTAGACTCCTATTTGAGCGACCATGGAGAGATTCGACAAGAAAGGGAAGCACAGGGTACACCACGCTGGACTCTAACCCCTGACAATACTCGGGGACGAGATCCCTTCAAAATCATATACTTATGGGGTTAACCGCCATCAGATTGAACTCAGATTGAACTCAGATTAAACTCAGCATTGATATTCACTGTTACAGCAACGTCTGAAGGTCTATTTGCACTGCCTGACGGGTGTTTATGCCTTCTTGGCGCGATTATGATCGTGTTGCACTGGTTCTTGGCACAATACTTCGAACCATCGATTGTGTATATCTTCAGCTGCCCGGTGGAAATCCCCCTTTGGCAGAGCTAAAAGCATCGCAAAGCGAACAATGACGTACTCTCTATCCTATGACATCAGTTGCGTGTGCTTGTTCCACCGCTACGCGTTGGTAGCTGGATTGGATGGTTGCACAGTTGGGACAACTTGAGAACTACTCAGTTTGCTCCGAGATGCACGAGGTCTGAGCGGTAAAAGTGTTATGTGATGCCAAAGCAACGCCCGGCGTCGCAAACTATCGTCACCGCGAGTACTAGATCTCGTCTCGAGGCTCCTCATTCATGAGGTGCTTGGTGGTTGTGCAAGATGAAGGCAGGGCCGTTTTGTGTTCATTAACCAACGACACACAGGATATGTATCAAATTGCAGGAACTCGAGTATATATATCCCTTCTTCCCGCCTACACCTCCATTCTCTTTTCTTCCTGTATCAAACACACCGCCAGCATCCTGAACTATCTCGACATCATGTGACTTGCACACAACATCCCTTCTCGGTCCAAAACCCACCCAATATCCCACACAACTTTGTACGTTCACTCTGGCCTTCCTTCCGCTGCGTTCAACTGTATCACAATGCTAACGCCTCGGATGTAGATTCATTTTCAACCCACAGCAATGGCAGCAAAGAGCAGCCGCAAAGGAAACGGGAAGGCAACTGCGAGGGCAAAAATGCCGACATTGGTTATAAATCGACGCCTGTCGTTGGATCGGGACCATACAAAGAGATTCATCTCGGAACATATCTGTGGACTCATACCGATATGCAATGTTTGCGGCGTCAAGGATGAGAGGGCCTGGGACCTATTTTATAATATAATCTTTCTTGATCCAGTCACGACTCGCCACTTTTCACAATTCCAGCTAATGTGGCCACACCGCAGGAGCAGGAGTTCACCTTTTCGGGAGTGGTGGGCAGCCTTCCGCTCATATATGGGGCAAATGTTTGACAAAACCTGCGACGAAATAAACAAATGGAGGTGGGACAACCCTTGTGCCTTCAGGGATCCGGTCGATCGCTCCAATCCGCAGACAACCACCTCGGGAAAGGTTAAACGCACCAGCAAGCGTGTCTCTTGGTACGGTAGCGATGATCTCAGCGCAATGATTGAGCCGCCAAGCTGCCGGCAGTACAAGCCAGGCGACATCCTGGCCGTTAGACAACTGAATCGTGATGAGATAATCGACGAGGATGATGATGATGAGAACTGGGCGGATCCCGAAGCGCCGAGCCGTGGACGGAGCTGTCCTGGCCATGACAATGACAATGACGACGGCGAGGGTGAGGACGACATGGAGGGCGGTGAGAAAGGGACCGGGGAAGGGAAGGGAACAAAAGATGGGAAGGGGAAAGGGAAGGGGAAGGGGAAGGGAAACGGTAAAGGGAAAGGTATTTTTAAACAAACCCCAGGGGGAGATGATATCTCTCATGCCGTTCCTTTGCAGTTGCAGAAGGAAATGTCAGAGGCAGACTTGGACACGGAGGGCTAACTAGAGCGGGTATATTTAGAGCCGGAAGCATCGCCCGCCGTGTCAATTTCCTCAGATGATGATACCGACTCTACCGAGTCGGAAGGCGAATATGACTCAGAACATGATGCAGATGTGGATATGCGCATGGAGGATGATGTGGACGCGCCGGACGGCGTTGATTTAGACGGCGATGTGGATACGGAAAGGGACGGTGACGATGAAGAGGAGGACGATGAAGAGGAGGAAGATGAAGAGAAGGAAGATGAGGAGGAGGAGGAGGAGGAGGAGGAGGAGGAGGATAAGGATGAGGATGATGCCAAAGAACCTCGGACGATTGGCCAGGGA
>Ga0307512_10002162_pt1 | contig 25696 bp, 29 predicted proteins | sample 14_EM_MG_FD_200267 | JGI IMG/M metagenome (GOLD analysis project Ga0307512, IMG submission 200267) | Populus trichocarpa ectomycorrhiza microbial communities from riparian zone in the Pacific Northwest, United States - 14_EM | ecosystem: Host-associated > Plants > Roots > Unclassified | place... | reverse complement strand
AAAAGCTCATTAATGGTTGCTGAAAACTTGATTTTGATAAGATACTATTAACACACTGCAAATACAAGAGCCTTATATGAATCTATAGATGGACCCGCTGTGCGACCCGCTGACAATCTGCCCAATTCTGACGGGTTGGGAGTTTACCATGAAACCGTACCCGAGTGGGCAGTTCGGGTTCAATGACGACCCGAACCGACAATTTGGCAACGGTTCGGTTTAGACTCGGATCTGGACCCGGACCCGCAGTGACGGTCCGGAACCATTGCTCACACTACTTTGCTGTTTCATTGGTGTCGATGCGAAAGTCGTGTTTCGAAGCTGGAGGGACTCCTGTTGGCGGTTGGAAGAAATCTGCAAACGCCTTGCTGATGTGTAGCCGCCATGTTTCGAGGTCTGCCGGCTTGTGTGGAGTGGCCTCTGGCTGCTCCTCCAGAATCTTGTCGATATATTCCCGAATATTGACAATAAAGATTTCTGAAGACTTGCACTTGGCAAAAAAGAACGTGGAGACCAAATTGACCGCTGATCTACGGGCCACTGTCATGCAATGAGCCCGCACTTCCCTCAATTGTCCTTGGCGAGATCGCAGACATACACGTGATGTCGTGACGATTGTTGACGGAAGGCGGGAGCCTGGCTGCAAATCATACCAATCGGGCTCCAGCATATGTACAGTATTAGTTTTATGATCGATGATATGCAGATTGGCTGCCATCTGATCTTTCCCAACATTTAGGTCATAGATGCCTCCCAAGTCGAAAACAGTGTACCACCCGGAGATGTTGACGCGATTGGCAGTAACGCCTCTTACCAACGCCCTCAGCCAAATCTGCCATCTATCCTCCTCCACCTTCTCTTCTCCTGCGACAGAGACTGTCATGGGCCCGCAAGTCGACGTTTGAAGCCCACAGAATTGGCGTAGGCAGTATCCACGTAACGATTGGAGGCGCCGCAATCAAACAAGGAATACGCTGAACGAATTTTATTATTGGATGTCGAAACGGAAGTGTTAAAATGTAGCAAGTCAGAATTTGGTGAACTAGGAGGAGCAGAAGTCTCATTATCAGTCAGGCTGCTCAAGTACAATTTCGCATGCCGTACTCGTGCGTTGCCTTCTCCCAATTCCTTACGCTGCACTGTTTTCGCTTTTCTAATAATATTCTGGGTAGTAGGACGTTCCACCACTACTCCCAATTGCCATTGCCCTGGCCGTCCTCCTCATCCCCAACATCCTGCTCCACTGCGGAATCCTCTGCCTCATCATTGATACTTGCATCCTCCACTGCGGCCGCCTGGATAATATTGATGCCCCCAGCCACCGACCTGGCCGATGTTCCTGGGCCGCCACAACGAGTATCGGTGCGATCACGACCACTGTCCCGTCTGCTGCGGTTTCCACCTGTTCTTGCACGGCAAACTTGGCCGCGCCCCCGAGTGTCCGGAGTCACACAATCGCGTGCCTTATGTCCAAAACCGTTACAGCGGTAGCACCTGGTATTCGCGTTAGCTACAGTCAGATCCATCGGCTCCGGACCAACAAGGGTTGAAACAGTGGCCGCTTTAGGTGGGACAAAGTTGGTGCCGTGGTTCACTGGCGTAGCCATGATAGCCAGAGGTGAAGTTGTACGTTCAGAGAACTATCCGAACATCTCCATGGCGTCGGCCAACGTGAAAGGGGTAGCTGGCTGCAGATTCTTTTGCATGCAGGCTCAGGCGATGATCTGATCTGCAATTCCCGCAGGCAGCTTCGAACAGTACTTGTCGTACAGGGGATCCTCGCGCGTAATAGCGGTCTCTTTTTGCAGCATGCGGATATGCTCAGAGAAGCCCTTGTTAAAATGCACAACTTCTCCAACCCCTCTGGAATACCATAGCGCACGGATCTCCTTTCGAATAGCGGTAATAGCGACTTCTGGGACGAAACGATGGCGAAAGGCGGACTCGAAAAGCGGCCACATCACTGGTGCATATGAGCTGTCTGCAGGAGAATTGACCATGCCACCTTGCTGATGAATCCAGTGTGCGAACCAACTGTACGCCTCAGAGTCCATGAATCGCCAGGCCGAATCGATGCGCTTGTCCGACTCAGTGGTACCCATTGCCGCTCCGCCTTGGTATACCCAGTACTCCACCTTGCGAAGGAACAGATTGACAGTCTCCAACTTGAGGTCCCTGGTGAACAATGGAGGCTGATGCTGTTTAAGGTGGGATTTTGAAAAAGACCCTCCTCCTCCTCCACCATTGCCACCCACGCCGAGACGAGCCGTCATTTGAAAAAACATATCAAATCGGCTACGCCAAGTTTCCGCCTCTGTCAGCGAGTCGTCTCGCGCGGTAGTGGCTGTGCCAATCTGGGCCTCCAGTGACTGTACTCGATCGATTAGGCATCGGAGGTCGTTGGTTTGGGAGGAGTAGGACTCGTAGATTGTCGCATAGAAATCAGTAAGTCTTTGGTGGCTGATCGCTGTAACGTCGGCATCGGCCGCATTCTGAGGCATGCGAGCCGTTCCTTCAAAATATTGAATCAGGCCATCATCATTGGCAACTCCTGGGAGAGGCCAGCCGAAGCCTTCTTCGTCCATTCTGATTAGTGAAAGTTCTTACAGCAACTTTGAAAAGTTACGCCCAATAAGGCCGGAACACAGCGCCGGCCAACCAGAATACTTAGCTTAAAGCTTGCGGTTTGTAGAACGCAAAGTTCGACTGTTTGTCGTAGTAGGCGCGGGATTTGAACGTCGCTCTGTCTTTCCAGTCGTACACGCGGAATTTTCATCGCGTCGAGTTTTACCGAGAAACAATGCGCAGTGAACCTTCTGGCGCACCCCTCCGTTTCAAGATCCCGGGATTTAAGAGCGGCTGAGCATCGAATAACCCAATCAAAGAAGAATTGAAAAGTTGCTACCAATTGAGGGGTCGCGAAATGGTTTAGTCTGTTCGCTAGCTAGCGGCGCGGAGGTCGATCGTGCCAGCGCCAGGTAACCCGGTCAGTGCGCTGCAGCAGAATCGCACAGAGCCGCACCTTATGTACACGTCCAAACCTCCCACACTTGGTAGCTGAAATGAAAAATATGCAACCATCAGTTTAACACTACTCATGCCATAATATATGCATGAATTGTGTATAATTTGAAGCTCTTTCACCTCCATTGCTCTGATCTACCATATCTTCACAATTGATAGAGTGGCTTTAGAAAAACCCTCAAAAATCGACGAAAATTACCAAAAATGGCTATTTTTCAAGAGCCATTCCATCAATTCTGAACCTATGCTAATTATGAGATCAAGAGGTGGAACTGCATCGAATTGTAAATATTTCATGTAAGCATTACTTTTATGATCAGAGTTGAACTGAAATACTTAATTGGGAGTGGATATTTGAGGATATTTGATGGGGTATGCCAAGCTATCCAAAAGCTTGAAGCCATGGGTTGTCAGCCAATAAAAATCCTTCTTAGAGGTACGTACTGCAAGTCAACCAATGAGAATGCTTCGAGCCGACAAACCAAGTGTATAATATATAGATATTCCCCCAACTAGAGAGGTCTATACTAAGCATTACAGCATCCAGCGTCGCGATGTCGGGCGAAATTGAAACCTGGCACAACTCCTTTAACATCGATTTCATCTACCTCACCAGCCTGACAGTGCCGCACCTCTCCCGCTCTCCACACCCTTTAATCCTGATAATATCCTCTTTCGCTAGCCGCGAAAACTTCATTGCCCTGTCCAACAGCGTACGGCTCCTTTAAAGCCGGGCTGCTGTAACTGGTGAACAAGAATGCACATATCCTCGGGCTAAAGGGGATCTGTGTTAATGCTATCTCCCCGGCTATTATTTTTGCTGATGGCGGGCTGTGGGTTATTTTCTAGAAGATGCCGGAGTGGGTGGAGGATCTCACAGGAAGGGTTCCGCTAGGAGGGAAGATGGGCATCCCTGAGAAGGTGGCGGATACGGTGGTGATTTTGAGTCCGCCAGAAGCGGGTATACGAGTGGGGCCAATTTTTGATTACCGGAGGATTTCATACGGGGACGGCGTTTTAGGGAAAGAGTCCACCCACCAACGTTCGTTGAGAGGCTGCAGTTGCGATTTTGGTTAGTGTTCTAGAATGGGAAATCAAGATGGAGCAGGGTATTTATAGAAGTTTACCGTGTTAAAATATCCGAAATATTTAGTCTCGGAACCCTGGCGGGCGTACTATACTCTGAGACTACGAAATATTTTGATGTAGTCTTAGGGAAGTAACTCGCCTAGCTTGTGCGCGGCTGTACGACACGAACGAGCCACGCCAGTCATCAGTCAGCAACCCAATGGCTGATGTGCTTCATGGTTGTCCTTTTCCCACCTGCATGGAACCCACCCAGACCATTGTACCTCCCGCCCTCCACATTCTATGCCGAATTTCACTAGCCTCCCACCCGAACTCCTGCTTGAGGTTGTCTCTCATTTGCATAACCCCGAGGACATCCGTCATTTCCGACTTCTCTCCGTCCGATGTGCCTGCCTTGCACGCCCCCTCCTCTTCCGCCACTTCGGCTCCTCCGACCGCCCTGCGTCAATCCACTCTGTTCGCCGCTTCCTCCGCATTTTATCCAAAGAACCCAAGCTAGCTAAACTCACCGAGTACGCAAGCGTCAACTGGGGCTTTGGCGACAATGACTCGCACTCCGACTCCGAGTTTGATGCCGATATGGTGATCTGGGATCGTGAAGTTCAAGACCTGAATCTGCGCAAAAATCACCCGCTCCGACGTACCTACTGGATGCGCTGCGGTATCGATGATGGTAGAGACGAAAATATTCGCTTGGACCACTGCTATAATAAAGCCTGCATCCCGTTGCTATTATGCAAGTTACCGAATCTCAAAACACTCGAGGTGGTGTCCGCAGCTATAGGTTGGAGCAGTCGCAACGCCTTGTGGGAGGGAATTTTGAACGTTTTCCCGGCGCTCGAGAACTTATCCTGGAGATGCGGCAGCCGTACGAGATATCACATCAACTGCATAGTCCCTATCATCAAGCGTGCACCGAGGCTTAGGAGCGTGTCTGCCGCTGGATGTTACGGTGATAGACTGCAGGAGATACCGACTAATACAACAGGCTCGATTACGTCATTGGCTGATATAATGGACTCGTTTTGGTCACTGCTTGATACAACAGGCTCGATTACGTCACTTGAGTTGTCTCCCTCCTGGGTCCATCCTAGATCTCTCGACGTGCTACTTCAGATGGCACCAAAGCTTGTTTCTTTCAAGTGTCATCACGTTGCCTGGTTTCCGGTTCCACAATTCGGGAACCTATTGTATCATGCTCAGGACACCCTCGAAGTCCTGGAGTTACGGATACAGCGAAAATCTGACATACCCAGCGTCCTTAGTAGATTGCGTAATTTTCTAAGACTTAAGAGACTAGTCGCGGATTTGAATATGGTGTATGATTCGTCCTTGGGTGATGCGCTAGATATGGTACTTCCGAGAGGGCTTGAGTATTTGGAGCCTGTCAATGGGATCTATCTGGGCTGTCCACAGAAATGTTTGGAGGCAATGAAGGGCATTGTCAAGGCAAAGGCGGATGGGCGAATGTTGTGCCTGAAGGAAGTGAGGTATCCACCACCACCAGTGGATCATCCTTTGTACTGTCCTGCGGAGGATGCGAGGCTAAGAGAGGAGTTGAAGAAGACTTGCGTTATGTATGAAGTGCTGTTACAGTACGGTTAGTTAAGCAGGAACAACGTACTTGATGAATAATATTTTACAAGCAGCTCTATACTTAATAGCTTTGTGTCTCTCACATTAAAGTGGCAGATTCAGTGATTTCTTGCATATGATTGCTCTGTACTTTAGCAGGGGTCCTCCGTTTCAGGTGAGGCTCATATGAGGCGCATATGAGGTTGATCTTCCAATCACCTTGATTTGATTTTGCGTACTCATGACAGTACTGGTACAGTTGATACCAGATAGATTTGCAGTGGTTGCAGCCAGCTGCATTCCTGGAGGTCTGTCATGCCTGCAAGGCTCACATCAGAATCCTGACAGAATTTCAGTAGCTGCCCTCACAGCCATGCTTCAAGTGCTGGTTGGGGTCGTGGGGTACGGCTTCTAACTCTTTGGAATAGCACACACCTTCACCATGGCCCGCAGGTCCATGACAACCATCATCACCATCACCATCACCATCATCACCAGCATTCTGCTGCCACTGCCACCACCCAACGCACATCTGCACGTCCAAAATCATGGGTGCAGTGGGAAATAATTGTAGAGCTAAAAGTAACTCCCAGAAGTGACAACCCATCACAGAGTACCTGCTATGTAATGTTTTATTTGGCTGTGAAGGTAAAGAGTTTTTAGTTTTCACAGCATTGTACAAGAATCTCCAAAATACTAATTATAAGAATACTTAAATCTCCTACCTGACTAGTTACTATGGCATAAGAATTTCAACTGAGGATAGTGTGTCTCAACTGTCACCATTGCAGTCTGCTGCAATGGTGTCAAATCTGCCTGAATGATTTGTATGAGTGACAATGGCAGGATAGTTATAAGTTTGAAGTTACCATGAGCCAACAAATATCTTCACATCAACATGATATTTCAGTCACCCTCATGTGAGGCTAACAGATGTCGACCAGCCTCACATGAGCCTCACCTGAAACGGAGGACCCCGCTAAAGTAGATGTAAATAACATAAACTAGTAACCCTAGCCCTAGTCCGAATCCACGTGATCATGGAATGTTCCGCCTTGGCTTGGCTTGGTACGCAACCACTAGCTGTAACTTCCAAATTCACCTTTCAACTCCTCAAATCAATAGCAACATTCCACTCATTCACCGATAACATCGCTCTCATCCAGAATCCCCACCTCACCCTCTTCACCATGTCTGGCCTCAAAAGCCCCCTCCAGCTTAAAGTATGTCATCGCCGTCACACCCCGCCTTACCGCTGCTACCTAGCTAACCACCCGACGCCCACACACAGTTCACCGCACAGTCGCTAAACTAACAAGCAACAGCAAAGAAGAGACCACAAAAAAAGTAAATATCAAGAAGGCACCCCTTCCCCTCCTCCTCTTCCACGTACGCTAACCTCCCGACAGGCGATGCAACAAGGCAACAGTGGCATTGCTAAATTCTACGCACAGAACGCAATCCGCAGGCAAAACGAACGTCTCAACCTCCTGCGACTAGCCTCGCGCATCGATGCGGTTACCATGCGGCAGGTCTCGGGAAGCATGGTGGCTAAGGGCACGGATAATGCTATGAAGACGATGAATCTTGAATGAGTTGAGACCCCCAAGGGAAACAGGGAGGTGCGAAGCTAACACGTAGATAGATCTCCTCCGTCATGGATAAATTTGAGCAGCAGTTTGAGGACCTTGATGTCGCGACACGTACTACGGGAATGCGACATCTTCGGCGACGGCGGTCGGAATGCTGCAGGAGGATGTCGATAGGCTTATGGGACAAGTTGCCGATGAGGCCAGGTTGGAGATGCAGCAGGAGATGCCGGAGGCTATGAAGGCGAAGATTAGTCCCACAGAGCAGGAGGAGAATGGGTGTGTTTCTCTAAGAAGGGAGGTGGTCTAGCTGGCTAACAGGGGTATCCAGGCTTAATGAGCGGCTGCGAGCGCTCCGGGGTTAGACAGGGCTATGAATGAATGAACGAATACATGGGAGTTGTGGATTGCGTTTCTTTGTTTTCGTTTCCCGGGCATTTTGTATTTGGTTCCACGCGCTGTATTGTTTTTTTATCTTCCGCTGGGGTTTGTTGGTATTGGTAGCTGGGGATAGTGCAGTACATAAGATATGATCTTAGAATCTGCGTATTCCTGCTGGTGGATTCAATCCTGAAGTCCGACGGGGTTCTGGAACAGGGTTCCCGGCGGAGCCTCGGCAGTTTCGCCCAACCCGTGACACCGTGTTTCACACTTCATGATACCCTTTCCATATAACCTTGAAGTGTCCCACCCACTCCCAACGTCCTCACCACAACACCTCCAGCCACCATGGCACTCCCTAGCATAACCCTCTACATCGACCTCGTCTCCCCCTTCGCCTATCTGGCATTCCACCTCCTCGCCCACTCCCCCCTGCTAAAAATCGCCACAATAACCCCCGTCTTCCTCGGGGGCATCATGCGCGAAACCTCCAACCGCCCCCCTCTTGCCGTCCCGCTGAAGGGCGAGTACACCTTCCACGACCTCCACCGGCAGGCTAGAATCCACCGGATCCCTATCTATAAGACAATACCCGAGGGGTTTCCGGTAAATACGATTACGGCCCAGCGGGCGCTGTGCGTGCTGCAGAGGGAGGTGGGGGGGAAATTTGTGGAGGCGGTGGAGAAGTTGTATGAGGCGCATTGGGTGGAGGGGAGGTGGGTGGTTGATGTGAGTGTTGTGAGGGAGGTGCTAGCGGGGGTGGTAGGGGAGGAGATGGCGGGACGGGTGTTGGAGTTGGCGAAGGGGGAGGAGGCGAAGAAGTGGTTGACGGAGAATACGAAAGAGGCGGTGGGGAAAGGGTGTTTTGGGTTGCCGTGGTTTGTGGTTAGGAATGGGCACGGCGAGGAGGATGTATGGTGGGGATTTGATCATATGAGACAAGTTGAGGCGTTTGTGAAGGGCGAGGAGGAGAGGTTGAGTCGGTTGTGAATGTGGGGGGCACGGGGGAATTTGCGTTCTGCCTTTGTGTTGGTGAACACTACACTTCTTTGTTTCGTAAAGTAGATAGTAAAGTAGATATATCCAAACATGCCACTAGTTAATCAAACACCACTCCCTGCTGCTTAAAGAACACCCTCATAAGCGCATCCGTAACCTCCCTCTTCTCCTCCGAGTTCTTCCTCAACTCTACCACAAGCACGCCAACATTATCCTGATCCTTTCTCTGCCCCTCAGTGAGTGTCTTCCTCACCAGCTCCTCCTCCATCTTTGCAATAACCCTTGCCGCGCCTTTCGGCTCCCTCGCTAGCAGTGCCAACGCGAACCACCCTTCACTACTCACAACTGGGTATTTCTCCTGCTTCACCATATCCCACAATGCCTCTTCCACATTCTCGTCATGCGAGAGTAGTGCATCGAGCAATGGTTGGTCAGGCTGCTCAGCAGCATAGATGAGACGGAGGATAGCGGCAATTGTGCGCGAAATCTCGGTTTTCACAGGGAGCTCTTCCACTTCGGTGTAGCGCTTGAGGAAGAGTCGAACGAGGGTTTCTTCCGGGGAGGGCCCGGAGAGTAGGAGTCGCGCAGTCTCAACTGTTGCGGGTTAAAGGAGGGGGAAATGTGCAAGGGATGGATAACAGACCATTATTGACGATCGCCAATCTTCCTAGACTAACTGCAGAGTACCAAACTTGCCCCACACCAACACCTTCCATCTCTAGCATCCGCCTGATGGCTTTGAATGCACCAGCATCGACAAGGGGTTTCTTGTTCTCCGACGGGATAGCAAGATTCTTCAGCACCCCAACAGCGGCATGGATGATACCCACCGACATGGCGCCACTCGGCAACTGCTCGACTTGCACATTGTCCTCTTCACCTTCGTTTTTCTCTTCACCTTCCTTCTTCTTCTCCCTTACCATCCTAACCGACTCCTCAAACTTCCCTGCAGTGTCCTCCACCACCTGTAGCAGCGGTATATGCACACCCGTCTCGACGAGTTGAAGACAAACGTTATCGCTCCTTCCCACATTCCCATACACCAAACACGCCGCAACCGCCAGCTCCTCTTTCCCAGCCTGAACCTGGAGCCACTTACTAACCCGTTCCATCACCTCACCCCCAAGCGGATTAACCTCCAAAAACTCCGTATCTGTAGCAATGTCGCCCACCGCTTCGACGAGCTGATTCCGCGCGTACGCAATAAGTGATTTATCCTTTGCCTCACGCTCCGCGTCGACTGTTAGATGGTAAGTTTTTTCGACCAGGTCGAGAACACGGGGAAACAACAATGCGCCATCCTCATTCCTCGTCAGCGTCAGCTTCTGAAAGCGCTGGATGGTGAGCAGCGACGAAAGAATCGATACAAGGGAGAGCGTATTATCGAAGCCCTCGTCTCCAGTTTCTAGATACTCCAGCAGCGTTTCGAGTGCCGTCTCGGGGGTGGCAGCTTTTCCGGTATCATGTGAAAGGAGGAGCTCAAGAATCCGCAGGAAGTAGTCGAGGTCGTCGTCGAAATCTTCATCCGAAAGGGCAGAAAAGATGGTTTGACAAGCGTCCTTCTCTATTGCGGCGAGTTGCGAGGGTTCTCTAGAAGAGTCAGCGGATGGGGGTGCGTGGGTATCGGGGGAGGGTGAACCGTAGTCGGTGCAAATGTTAGAGAGTACTATGGCGGCGGTGAGGCGGGTCTCTGGGTCGTTGATGGCGGTAATGACGGGGGCGACGGAGAGGGGGTGTTCAATGACTCGTGTCCGGTTTGCATCTACACCCAGTCAGTCACAGCTGCTATAGGATGAAAAAAGACATGCCTTTCTCTGCACACGAGTTCCCGACAATCTTGAGAGAATTCAGCGTCAGTGTTGGTTCGCTAGACTTTGGAATTAAGCTCTGAAAGAAGTCGAGAATGCCCGAGTTGCCAATTGGGATCCGCCAAGCCTCTGTTTAGTATTACCATCAGCATCTCTCCCTCGCTGTATCAATGTGGATTGTAGATATCTCACCATCTCGACTGGCAATCCAGACTGTCGCTGAAGCACAGCTTAGAGACTTTTCGTCCCCATTTTCTAGCATCCCCTCTAGCGACTCCAGAACTGGTGTTAATGCGTCGGCGGTCTTTTCGTCTGCCTGAAAGACAGCCTCAATCGTATCTATGGGTGATGTATCGGTCGTGGCCATTGCTGTAGACATTGTCATTGTTGCGGTTGTTATTGATAATGATGGATGAGAGTCGCAGAACGTGGAGGGTCGCAGAACGTGGAGGGGTAAGAAGCGGAGCTTAGCTGTTAGGTAGCGCCCTAGCTACTTTAGCCTCATCTGTCCTTCTCCGTGCAACACTTACACAAACCTACCCTACTTTCAATACTCCCCCCGACACCCACAACCGCATATATTCGTTACAATGACACGCGCAACACAGGCCATCTCTCTCTTCTTAATCCTATCCTCGGTACCTCCTCCTCCCCTATTTCCTCATCGTCGCTAACCCAGCTCCTGACAGGTCTACCTCGCAGCCTACCTACAATTGATCCCTTTCCCTACCAAAATCCAAGACGAAATCATCCCCATACTTCCACTGTGGGGCCTCGTCACCTTCGGCGCATACCTGCTGTTCTCGCTTGGCTGGGGTGTGGCGACGTTTAAGGACACCGAGGGCGCGTACCATGAGCTCATGAAGGTGTGTATTATATACCTTCCTCCGCTAGAGGGTAGAAGGCTGATAGGTGGGGACGCAGGAAATCGATGAGGCTAAGAAGGATTTGAGGGTGAAGGGGGTCGATGTGGACTAGACTAAGAGTGCAATATATACGGAGTGAAGGCAATAATGGGCCATGGACGTACACCAGCAAAGTGCAAATCCACTATAGGCTGCACTACGCACAACTCATAACAAGTTTCCCATAGACCCCTGCGCGACACGCAGTCTATAGTGATCCACGCGTGGGCCTATGGGAGTTTATACGGTTTATGGACCTATGGAAGTCTATGCGGCCGACAGGTTCTATGGGGATCTTTACTGCTAACAAGCTTCCGCTGGTACTATTGTAAACATATACACATCTTGTGTCTGCCTCGAAGCATTCTTATTGACCAGAATTGTTTGGTATGTGGCTTCTGTGGCGTCATTACTCCCCAACTAAGTAACTATAGTTACCCTACTAACTACGTTTCAGCCACAACACATGCACGTGTGCGAGCTACAGTAGGAGGTGAGGCCGCACAGCAACCGGAGCGACGAGCAAACGTGCTCTAATCCTTTCTACTTTTACTTGAGATTTGTAAACTTCTTTGTTGACCGCTCAAGTGTGCTAACCAAATCTTCACATTAACTCCTAAACGCAGCGAAGTTCACGTCCTATCAGCGTCTGGAAAACTGGGTTGGAGATCTGCTCTCCCAAAGAATTGATTGTCTGCAGGAGAAATGGCTGAAATTGCCAACACTATGACCGTGAGATATCATAAGATCTCATCAGAGTACTAGCATCTGAAGATAAGTTTCACGCTAATAGACTCGGACCGACGTCATGATTTCAGCCACCCGCCACCTCGCTGGCCTGAGCATCCAAGTGCGTTTGACTACAAGCTCCTGAGTACACTTGTCTCCAAACTCCCAAGTGCACTCGATTCCGTGCACCCGGGGGCAGGTTGACTCCTGCCCACTTCAGAAATATAACATTGGTTAGTGCTCGAGAATAGCTCGGTCGATTCACGATCTGAGAATTTAAACATTTAGAGCGCATTGAGTAGGTCATTTGATGTCAAACAAGTGTCTCAACCGGAGGAATATTCATGGAGTTGGCATGGTGGTGGAGTCCCCTAGTATAACATTCCACCACCTCATGTCAACTCCATTAATTATGATCTGATTAAGACTCATGTTAGAAGTCAAATGATCTACTCGATGGGCTTTAAACGCTCGCGCTCTTAGGTCGTGAATCCGCCGAGCCGTTCTCAAGAGGCGGCCAATTTTATGTTTTTGGAGCGCGATGGATCCGGGAATGCAGTTGAGTGCAGCATATAGTGTAGATCTTTTCTCGTGTACCATAATTATCTAGTTAATGGGTAGGTCCACATGTCTACGCGTAAAATTTCCTACGGAATACCGTCCGAAAAAATCTCTTGCTAAGGGATGCGTGTTGCGTAAGGTGTTTTTTACCAGTGTAGGAACGGGGGGAGAGGAGAAGAGCTGCAATGCAGAAAATAGGTAATGATTGGTATATCAACATCTATCTTACAAAGGCACTGCATTACCATCTACATTCCACTGAGACCATGAAGCCACGAAGCCGTCAGTTTCCTTGCTGTATCATGACCTATCCCCCCTCTCTTTCTCCTTCAGTCTCTTCTCCGTCTCCATAAAAACCTTTAGCCCCACAGGAATATCCTCAAACCCTTCCCACAGCCCCCCGCCATCCCCATCCTCCTGCTCCAAACCCTTCAACGCCGACTCCGCGCGCCTTGTTGCCTTCTTCCACTCCTCGAGATCCTCCACAAACGTCGACAGCACACAATTAACGCATCCACTCATGCAGCAATTATCCGGCTCCACGGGTTTAGGCGGCACCCAGACGCCGGCTATCATTTGGCCGCGCTGGCGCTTCGATTCTTCGTGCAGCGCTTTTTCCTCCGCGGGTCCCGTGAGTGGAGAGCCAAAGACGATGGAGACACGTTCGGCCGTTGTTAGTTCGGGTGCGCGCGGAGGTGATGGGTTGGCGGGGGTGAGGGGGTGGGTGAGGAGATCGAGATAGAAGCCGGTTAGGGGGCGGGCTTGGGTTGGTAGGGGAAGGCGGGAGGAGAAGCGGCGTGTACGGAGGAGCGGCCGGAGGTGGGGGTGCATCGCTGTTGGGGTTACATTGGATGTGTATAGTGGCGGACAGGCGGGAGAAGCCGTGGTTATCGCGGCTTATCTGATCCGATCACATGTCTAACATCATAACGAGTGATGGAAAGGGTTTCAACATGTGATATTTCTATCTAAGCTTGCGCTCGTACTATGTTAGGAAACCCTAAGCCCTAATAGTATCTTTGGTACGCTTGGGCCTCCAGTTTTAGCCCAATGGCGAGATCTAGTTCTCGCCAGAAATAGTTTTGACAGGTCGGCCGAGAGGGATTTTTGTTGCAATTCGTAGATGGACACGTAAGTTGCAAAACTCTCTTTCGTCATCATGATTGGGACTACGGTGCGTGAAATGTTGAGGGTCCTTTTGTTTCCCCGCATCTTTCTCACCCACCATTCGCCGCATCCCGCATCGCAACATTTCTCATGACCGCACATACCCACCACTACCACCACCACCACCACCACTATCACCACCACCTCCCCGACCACCTAACATAGCCTCGCAAAAGACAGCCCAATTCATTCCTGAGGACAAAACTACGCCCCCGACCATGGCGGAATCCAGCTCGCAACCGCAAGCCTGCGGAACCTGCACTGCCATCTCCCTCAACTTCCAATCACCCTGTCCCTCCCCAGCGGTCGTGCCAAAACCTCCCTTCTGCACCTTCCACAAAAAACAATGTCAAGCCCTATACGCGGGGTACAAGCGACGTAACGCCGAGCTCGACACACTCGAAAAATCACCACCACAGTTACTCCCCAAGAATATCGGCAACAACGACTTCGGCAATGTCAACGATGTACAGGTGCTCCAAGCTATCCACGAGTATTTGCTAAAAAAGTTCGGGCTGCTTAATAGGTGTATTCTTGCGCGTGAAATGCATCATAGCCATTTTTATAAGGATACGTCGGACTTTGGACACCAGGGGTATCTCGACAAGCTGAAGACGGGACGGAATTTGTTGACCACCGTGTTGGGAAGGATTGAGAGACGCATGATGCAGCTGAAGTATGATAAGGAACACTGGTACGCGTGGATACGGAAGCTACAGATGGAGGAGGAGAAACGGTCGGAGGCGGAGAAGAAACGGGTTAAAGCTGCGGCAGAGCTGGAGAAGAAGCACCAGGCGACTCTTGCGGCATTGAAGGGAGATGAGGAGAAAAATCTGGAGGAGCTGGAGAAGGAGGAGGTCTGGGACCCGGTTGAACATACGATTGGAGAGATTCGGATGGGGTATGTGGCCCTCGTCAGGACGATGTGTAATGCTACCACCGATAAGGAGGAGAAGGCGGTTGCCAAGAAGCGCGCAGATGAGATTGGGGCGGAGATGGCGAAGGGAGGGCTGGGGAAGATTACAGGGAGTAGAGAGGAACATTTGAAGAAGGTCTTAGAACAGAGAAAAGGGAAGAAGGGTGATTTTGTTGCGTTTTATGAGGGAGATCCGAATGCGCCGTCGGATGATCTTCAACGAGAGTTTAACATCGGGGGGATGATGTCTCCGGAACAGGTGAATGCGTTGACGGCTAAAACGTTGCAGGAAAAGTTGGTGGAGGTGAGGAAGAAGAAGGAGACGGGTGTGATAACGGGGAAGAAGACGGGGAAGAAGGGTCGGAAGAAGGCGAAGGCGAAACAGAAGAACGGTGGTAAGGCCCCAGAAGAGGAAGTAGCAGATGATGACGGGTACGACGAGGAACAGGATTTGCAGGATATGCTGCAGGTTCTAAATACCGGGCAGTTCCAGAATATCGATCCGTCCAGAATGGTGATCATGCCCGATTTCTCGAGGTTGACAATGAAGGATGGACAGATGGTGAAGAGGGACCCGGACGAGGATGAAGATGAGGAGATTACGAATGCGCCGGATCGTGATATACTGAGAGGTATACGCCAGCTAAGGGACTTTATCGACGACATCAAACCAAGATATTACGACGCCGACTACCCTCTAGAGGAAGACATTCACAAGGCCCAGCAGAAGTTTGCAGACCAGTCCCGGGCTATCCGCGAATATCAACTTCTTCGGAATATCCTGAGCAACTCGTCCCTTCTTAGCGTAGCTATTGAGTGCGACTCTATCGATGAGTTCTTGAACGACACCGAGCGAGTCCGCAACACTGATCTCCGTGACCTGGCACTTGGACTGTCAAAAACTACCATGCAAGATGTTCAAAGCGCATGTTCGGATTATTGGCTTAACGAAGTCATGAAGAATAACGGGGTGAACACTATTGCAAAGAGGGGTGATAAGAAGGGTAAAGGAAAGCGGGGGGAGGAGGAAGTGCAAGGCCTCGACCGCATCAAGGTCTGTGGCCGATGGCTCCACAATTATCCCATGGAATCTCGTCTCCCTCGTCGCGGCTGGTTCCAGTTCGGATTGTTAACGTTCGCCTCCTGGCAAACTGCTCTCTCCCTTTGCAAATCGTGGGACGAGTGTTACGAGTAAGTTGAACCTATGGCGGTAGTGCTAGTATTCTCGATGTTGATAGGTTTCAGGCTCTCCCTTCTCGGGCTAGAGAGATATTTCACGAACCTACCCCAAGACTGGGTTGGCAACAATGAACCATATATCCTCCGCGATACACGACGCATTGGGTTTTTAACATACGCGCGCTCTGGCCGTGCTGACGTAGCTACGAAGCAGGTGCCGTTTCCGTTTGGAGGTTATATGGACGCCCAAGCCCGAAATTACATCTGTGGAAACATGTCGCGGAACGACCCTAGGGCCCGGCGCTTCATCGCCATGTGCAATGCCACTACATCGGAGCTGTGTATCTGGGTTAAGGATATGAGAACAAAAAAGATTATCTACCAACCCCCACCTAACGAACTTTGGATCACACGCACCAGGGTTGTTAGTGGAAGAGGCGGGAGGGCAACGGACTGGGAGGTACAGCAGGCTATGGATGCTAAGTTCCGTGAACAGGTGCAGGCTACCAGGCCGTGGAACCTTGGGTTTTCGGACTACATGGAGGTTCATATCTGGGATCGCCATGAGGGGAGAAAGTTTGAAACGCTGATGGGTGTATGTTTCTCTGTTGCAGTCTGTGGGGTTTCACGATGTTAATTGATATTAGGTTATCATGAAACTCCTCAATAAGGCATATTTCTACATCGACAGGCTCTCGATGTGGGATTCTACCCTTGATGTCATCCAACGCATTGCGATTGAAGAGGGTGGTGAGGATGACGAGAATGCACGCAGGGCGAAAGAGATCCGGAAAAATCTTAAGGGGCTGAGAAAGCGCGAGGATCTGAAGAAGATGCTCCTGGAGCCGGACCCAGAGTATTATTACGATGATATCGATGAGTACATCGACCGGAAGATGCGGCCGTGGAAAGACAAGATTTGGCGAGAAATTGATGGGGAGGACTATAAGGAAACCCAGGAGTATAGAAAAGTATTAGGAGATATCACGGGCAGCATTTCCGGAATCAATGATGTGGATCAGATGGCGGTGGCGTTGAAGAAGGCTTTTGATAAGGTTTATCGGGATGAAGCAATGGCAGGGCGCCCGGTTGACGATGAGGATGACGATGATGATGAGGCGGTTAGTGTGAAGAGCGGCGACTCGGGTGAGTGGAGCGATGAGGAAGGCCCCGTTTTGAAAGTCGAAATTTGGGAGGAGGCTGAGGGACAGGCGGAACGTTTGGAAGAGATTTCGGAGAGTTTGTCTTCCACTTCCATAGCCGCCGGGGTACTTGCTAAATGTGATTAGAGCTTGCTACCGGCTTGTACGAGATGTTCCTTGAAATGACCCCCGGCTTCAGCAAGGAAAAGTACGAGCGGAACCGGGAGCTTATGGGACGTCTCATTGTTGAAAGCATGAACACTAATCTCACGCCCCGGGATCGCGCACGAGCTGCAAGAAAACAAAGACAAAGTCCATCCCCACCCTCATTTCTCGGTCTCACTCCAGCTAACCCGCGCTGTAGTCTCTGAAAGCATGCCTGTAGTGATCCCACAGAACTTCTGGTTCTGCAACAACATGGTACAAATGATCTGGAGCAAAAAGTTCCACGACATCGACATGTACGAGATGTGGGAGGAAAACGCACCAGACACAAAATGGAACGACTTCGCCTTACTCCGCGACAACGACAAGCGCGCCAACAACCTCCCACCTCGCCGTCCAAGCACTATGCCCGAAAAAGTCAAAAAGGACTGGGAAAACCACATCAAGGAACACAAACTCAAGGACAACAACTGGGCCCGTCTGCAAGACGGAGAATCCCACATGTCCCGCGAAGAAGTCCGCTTCCTAATCGCCCGCATAATGACACTATGGAAACAAGGCGCCATCTCCCCCTCCTACAACCTCGCCTGCATGCCCGTCCTCGCCGGAAAAGAATCTCCAGACGGTGAATACGGCATGTACATCGACTACAGCATCCTCTACCACGCAAAAATGTTCGAACCCCGCACCCACACCGCAGAGGGAATGTTTATTGTCCCCCCCGGATCCCCCTCCTACCTCAAAGACGCAATGGAGAAATGGGAGCGAAAAAACCCTAGCAGTTGGTACGCATTGTGTAAATTGAAAAGCACGTCAGAATACTGGCATTTCCAGCTTCCTGAGGATGTGCGGCCGATGAGTACGTTCCTTGACCCCCGTGGCCGCATCTGGGAATGGAATAAAACACCAAAGGATTTCCCGCATGCTGGGAAGGATCTGCATACTATGATGCGCACGTTGATGATTGAGGCCCCGCGGTATGCAGGTATCGGTTCAGCGCTGGTGCCGCAGGAGGAATGTGAGGAGAGTATTAGTCATTATGTTAGTGTTAGGAAGGATGTGTATCTGGTCTGTGGACGAACGGAGAAGGAGGCGAAGAGTTGGACGCAGAAGGCGGCGAGTTATTTTAGGAAGAAACCGAAGGGGTTTGAAGTCGATTGGGCTAGGAGCTTTCTGGGAGTTAGGGCAGAATGGTTGAGAGCGCTACCGGAGAAGGCGTGGTTGTAGGGGAGGCTTGGGGGGAAGATTCTCGGGTACGATGGTTGAGGCGAAGTGATTTTTTAGGTTTATAGGCTGCGTTCTGGTAAAATTGGCACGGTGGAGGCGTTTGTGGGTGGGTGAAATTACTTCTGCAGCTGCTGTGAATTAACTGCATCTCCGTGACAAGATGTGATTAAAATATGTGGTTTTACACTACAATGTATTTTGACAATGGTTCTCACGAGTTAGTGGTGCGATAGCTTCTGGTTTAGTGGACGACTATGCAAAATTAGGCGTTACTATCTGGTGCGTGATAGGGAGGCGACTATGCTCGACAATTTTTTAAGTATCCAGAAATTGGGCTGACCCTAACCCGGCTTATAATTACTATTAATGATTAGTGTGGGCGCCACCTCATGCATACGGCCCAGGCGCCTTATTAGGGGTGTGGGCGCATCCAGCGCCCACACCTAACAAGCCACTAACAAGCCACTAGCGGGGCACCTCGTATCTCCCACCCTTAGCTCCCCGCTCCCACATCTATCCAACTTCGAGCTCAATTAACTTCATGAATTTTACTTTGACCAGGATATTATTTATATATGAAATGTAGTTAACAAGATGCTCTTTCACTTGCTTGTCTCCTCTGTTAGTTTCCTCTAATATTCAAGGAGTGGTTGTAGATCAAGTACAGTGGCTTAGACTATAGTTAGCACTGTTGATGCTGCTAAGCACTGCTTAGCACTGCTGGTGTTTTGTGTCAGGTAAATTATTTCCACCTGATGCATAGATACATGTCATACACCATCAGGTAAATCTTTTCTACCTGACTGTATGTTACATCTGTGATGAGTGACAGCTTCACCGGGAAAAATAACCTTACATAATCCATAACTCATAGAGAAGCTGTTTTTGGGCCAGTAGTCCATAGCATACTTGATGCGTGGCACTATGAGGTTCTATGGACCTGCAATTTGACTAGATTACTATGATACACATGCAATTATGGGCGCTTGATACTATACATCATGCTGCATTTAATAAACTGCCAAATGCACTTTATTGCACACTCCCAAGTACACTTCTGGATATGCTCCCAATCACGCTCCCACTTGCGCTCAATGTTACACAGCCAGCCTGCTTGACTGTGCACTCCCAAACCCGCTCGCAAGAAGCTCTCAAGTACACTCCCAAGCATGCTCTCAAGTACGCTTCCAATTGGACTCAACGGTACACTCCTAGCCTACTTGGCTCTACGCTCCCAAGTACACTCTCAAGAAGGAAGATACTCCCAATCTTCTGTGACTGTATGCTTACATGTACCCTCCTACATGCTCAATCCAGAGACTTGCTGAGTTGCAGGTACCATGCACCAGGAGGCGTGAGGCAGGTGGTGTATAGTGGGCAGTATTTAGAGGATGGCATGTGGCATGTAGTGTGTGGCAGATGGTGGGCAGTATATGGTGGCCGAATCATGACGTTGGTCAATGTCATAGTCTAAACCTTATCTTTAGCGCGGCCACTGCGACAAGATCTCATGATGCCTCATGGCCATGGTGTTCACAATTGTAGCCTTAGATTCCACAGGAAAAGTAGACAATTCGAACATGTGCAGAGCAGATCTCCGATTCTGATTTTCTTGCAGAATCTGATACCCGCTTCCGATTGATTGTGGCTGTATGTGTGCACATTCGGTCTGGGGCTGATGGAGATGATGGCAATGGCAATGGTGATGGCAATAGTGATAGTGTTGGTAATAGTGATCATAGTATCAGAAGTACTTAGACAAGTAGGTTGGCTACGTCAACATCAGGATCAAAGCTTCCACAGACTTAGAGCCTTGTACTAGCCAAAGCTTCCACAGACCTAGAACCTTCTATGAGCCAAAGCTTTCACAAACTCAGAGTTTGCCATTGGCTAAAAGCTTCCCGTTGTGGTGAAACAGCAGAGCAGGAAGGCAGAGAGTCTAGTATCAAATTCCGCAGCACCTTTCGTGGCATTCCAGTAGGAATCCATGAGAAAGAGCAGTTCTGACTTGATGAGCGTAGGAAGAGGGTGGGAAGATATGATACTAGTACCTGGAAGTGAGAATCAACTCAAGTGTGTGGATTCTCGTACTGAGTGGCAGTGGTGGTGAGAAACGGATTCTCCTGCCACACCATGGAAAACTCTACTCCTCCCAGATATACTCTTGTATACTTGATCTAGAGACTTGTTGAGATACAGCCGCAAGGCACCTGGAGGCATGGGGCAGATGGCAGGTGGCGGCCTGCCGAAATCTTGATGTCAATTGATATCATAGTCTGAACCTTATCGTTAGGGTAGCCACCAAGACAAGATCTCACGATGCCTCACGTCCATCCAATTGACAATTGCAGCCTTCGATTCTGCAGGATTGGTAGACAATTGGAACCTGCGGAGAGCAGATCTCTGACTCAGATTTTCCAGTGGAATTTACTGCTCACTTGATGCCAATTGTGGGCGTATGTGTGCGCTATTGGTGCTGATGGTGATGATGCATCAGCAACAACCCTAGTTTCCGTCTGAAACACCTGGGTGTTCCGGACGGCTCTGACGGCTCTGGCAGAACCTCCTACCCTCTGACGGAGAATCGGACACGACCCGTTGCCCAAGCGACAGGTCGCATTGCATACCTCCCTTGCGGCGGCTATTATACCATGCCTCTTATTCTTGCGACGCGTCGCGTTGTATATTACGCTCGCCGCTCCGGCGTCAGGCTTCCTTTACTTTGCGTCCAGAATGTGGTTACCTATACCCACCATCGGAACGACACGTATGTTACACTCTTCGCAGGGGTTGCAGTTATGCAGTAGCCATTTACACAATGCCTGGCGATGTTTATGCCTTTCTTCGGCCGATAGCCACATGCCGCACTCTCATTTATGTTTAGCTTTGAGATTTTGTTACATATTGCAATACAGTCTTCGCTTCGCATACATCACTTGCCATTGCATTGGCTCCACCACTATCGTATTTTACATGTCTGAAATATACTGTCCAATCTTAACACTCTCTAGTACTATGCCCTCAGTCCTCTACATTCTGTGTTGATCCATCATCAGCTTGCGATGCTTCTTCCTCCTCTTCCGCATCCGCATCATCGCCATCCTCGCCCTCATACTCGTCGACATCACTGGTTCCCAGGTCAAACCTCTCGAGTTCAGTCGTGGCCCGCCATCGCCGGCTGGCGGTCGGCATGGCATAGCTTTCGTCACCTTCATCTTCGAAATTCCCACTGCCCCCTGGCATCCCGAAATGCAGCCCGTCACCCGTGCAATTGTTGTCTATCGGGATGTTTGGGTCAGTGCTTCCAATCTCAGGTTTCTCAAGCGCCACTTTGGAGGTCAAATAGTCAAGAAGAATAACATTGTCAACACGGACTGCTTCCACGCTGATCACCACGGCAGGCGTTGGGTTCTCCGCCTGCTGGATCTGACGCTTGACAGTGGTAAGAGTGTTGTTATACACACTCTGCTGGTAGCTCTCTGGTAGTGTATTCCAGGTATTCATCAAGAATGTATACGTATCTGCAACGCCAGGTGGGGTTAACAACTTGCGACCCGTTACAGTGCAGCAGGATGCAATCTTACCACCGTCTTTCTTGCAGTTGAAGTAGTTCGAGCGATTAGGGCTGTCTGCTTTCAGCTTTAACTTGGAAGCTTTCGGATGAACACCTTTGTTCTTTTGCCACTCCAGGGGAGCATGGCGCAACACGGTGCAGGTAAACATGACCAGTGGCGAGGGTATATGACCGTCTTTGTCGTCAATCATGGAATTATAAAATCCATCAGCATACTTACTGTGGTTATTCGCCGAATGATAAAATTGTATGTAGATACACCGCGGGATTGCTTCCGCCAGGAAGTAAAGTGGACACTAGCCATTCGTTAGCAGCTTTCGACTCTCTCTGCGTTGCATTTGGACCGCGTACACCACCTTCCACATGCTCTGCGATAGGAAAAAGATACTTATTGTCTGCCAGATGGGAATCAATGAATTCCAAACGCTCAGTGGCAGATTCCAACCGGTGGAGATCATAAAGCTCTGCTATGTTGTCCCTTGCTGAGTGAATAAAATGGGATTTAACCTTATCGACTTGTGCTCGAACCTGGTACCGTTTGAGTGTGTAATATCCAATGTGGGCCGTTGCTTCAGCATACCTATTTCAAAATCCCCTTTGTGCGTGCCTCGAATGCTATGGACCAAATGTTGTTTTGCTGCATTGCGGTGTTCCAGTACATCTCTATCATCTACCAGTGTGGGTCTTCAGCTAATGCTTTCGAAACGTGTCGCATTGCACATCAGCAAAATGTAATTTAGGCACTGGAAGCCTCCAGGAGTGTCTGAGAGGATGTGGAGTGTAAACTTAGATGCGTCAATTTCAGGAGAGTATCAGACCCTGGGAGGGCATTCCTGCCGGCCTTCAGAGTAACTGGGAGCACCGACGACAAGCCTGGGAGCACCTGGGAGCGCTGGCGACAATTCTGGGAGTGCCGGCGACAAGTCTGGGAGCGCCGGCGACAAGTCTGGGAACGCCTCGAATGACAGTAGAGCAGTCTGGGAAAAACAACGTCTTCTTTGGAAACGCTGCTGGTGTGCCTGGAAATCATAGCTACTACTTATCGTTCAACGATTTTTAAAACTCTTGTATTCAGTTTGTATTCCTATCTATGTATCTATATAGCTACCCATCTACACACGGTATATCTGGACTGGCTGCAGGCGGTGCTTGAGAGCAATTCGAGGTGCGCCTGAAAATGACGATCGAGTGAACTCAGGGATGCATGCCGGGGCCGTGATCGAGCGAGTTGGGAGATGCACTTTGGAGGCCGTGATCGAGCGAGTGTGGAGATGCACTTGGAGGCAGTGATCGAGCGAGTGTGTAGATGCACTTGGAGGCCATGATCGTGCGAACTTGGATGCCGCGATCGAGCGAGTTTGGACATACACTTGGAGGCCGTGATCGAGCGAGTGTGTACATGCACTTGGAGGCCATCATCGTGCGACCTTGGATGCCGTGATCGAGCGAGTTTGGGGATACACTTCGAGGCCGTGATCGAGCTTGTGTGTACATGCACGTGGAGGCCATGATCGTGCGAACTTGGATGCCGTGATTGAGCGAGTTTGGAGATACACTTGGAGGCTGTGATCGAGCGAGTGTGTACATGCACTTCGGGGCCATGATCGTGCGAACTTGGATGCCGTGATCGAGCGAGTTTGGAGATACACTTGGAGGCCATGATCGAGCGAGTTTGGAGATGCACTTGCAGGCTATAATCGAGCGAGTTTGGACGAGTACTGAGAGGCAGTCGATGGACGGCGCGCCGGGTGCAGAGACTCTTTTCATCAGTTAGTTAACCCGTAACCGTGGGAATGTGACAATGCGACTTTACCTTTGAGCTCTCATGGAGAGGCAGGCCGGTAGCTGAAGCTACATTCAGGGGTCAACTCGTAATCATGAGAATGAAGGGAAGACAAACAATCTTGGATGGACGCTGTACTCGGTGTATGCTATACTCGGTTCCAACTCATGATCATGACATCGCGAGATAGAGAGGGATGACTTAACTTTGCGTTCTGCGATGATTGTAGAGTTGTGGACGAGAAAGAGAGAGATGGGGGATGAAGATGAGAGCGATGGGGAGGATACCAGCAGATATGAGTAATGAGGGGTACGACTTGCCGGATTGGGTTGGGATGACCTCGTATCGGTGTAATTACACCCTGGATCGGAACTCGTACCTGCTGTATCAGGGATGGTAAATTGACTCGCACACGAAATTATCTTAAGTCCCCTTTTCTCATGATGATTTCCCCCGTACCCTCCCATCTCTCTCTTTCTTGTCCTCAATTCTACCATCACCTAAGAACACGAAGTTAAGTCATCCCTCTCTATCTCTCCATGCCATGATCAAGAGTTAACACCGAGTACAGCATACACCGAGTACAGCATTCACTGAGTACTGCATACACCGCATACTGCATCATCCCAAGATGGACTGTCTGCCGCTCCCAGCCAGTCTCATCTCTCGGCAGACCATGTTGTAGTCAATTCTCTACATTCGCACAATTACGAGTTAACCAATGAATACCCTCTCCGCTCCTGTCGCGCCTCCCTCCCGAACTCGCTCAATCGCGCCCTCCTGTGCATCTCCGAACTCGCTCAAATGCGGCCTCCAAGTGTATCCCCAAACTCGCTCGATCATGGCTTCCAATTGCATCTCCAAACTCGCTCAATCGCGGCCTCCAGTGCATCTCCGAACTCGCTCAATCGCGGCCTCCAAGTGCATCTCCAAACTCGCTCGATCACGGCCACCAAGTGCATCTCCAAACTCGCTCGATCACGGCCTCCAAGTGTATCTCCAAACCCGCTCAATCACGGCTTCCAATTGCATCCCCACACTCGCTCGATCGCGGCCTCCAGTGCATCTCCGAACTCACTCAATCGCGGCCTCCAAGTGCATCTCCAAACTCGCTCGATCACGGCCTCGGAGTGTATTCCTGAGTTCACACGATCGTCATTGTCAGGCGCACCTTGAATCTGGGCAAGATAGAGTGTGTATTTCGTATAATGAGATGTCTATCTACCCCGGGGTCTCCGCAATATATACTGCCTGTCGCTGAGTCCATCTCCGTTATTCCTGTATCTCCGAATGTATATATACAGAGACACTTAGATAATACATGCCATATTATGATGTAGCGAATCTTGTGACTGTAACAAAGACCAATATGATCGATGAGATGGGTTGTGGTTATGGAACCCTAAGAACCACGAGTGTGAGAATACGGAACCAAGTCTCCCGCAGCTCCAACATTTGACTATCCTAATAGTCAATTCTTGTAGCATCCTGAATGCACCTCCATCACTGCAGGTGCTTTCAGGAGCACGTGAGAATGCTCTTGCACAGTTTGAGAGCATTTTGCAAAGCTCCTGCATCAGCAAGAACTCTAGTTTCCGTCTGAAACACACGGGTGTTCCGAACGGCTCTGACGGCTCTGGCGGAACCTTGTACCCTCTGACGGAGAATCAGACGCGACGGGTCGCGTTGCATACCTCCCCTGCGGCGGCTATTATACCATGCCTCTTATTCTTGCAACGCGTCGCGTTGTATATTAGGCTCGCCGCTCCGGCGTCAGGCTTCCTTTACTTTGCGTCCGGAATGTGGTGACGTATACGCACCATCAGAACGACACGTATGTTACACTCTTCGCAGGGGTTGCAGTTATGCAGTAGCCGTTTACA
>Ga0307512_10002161_pt1 | contig 25702 bp, 27 predicted proteins | sample 14_EM_MG_FD_200267 | JGI IMG/M metagenome (GOLD analysis project Ga0307512, IMG submission 200267) | Populus trichocarpa ectomycorrhiza microbial communities from riparian zone in the Pacific Northwest, United States - 14_EM | ecosystem: Host-associated > Plants > Roots > Unclassified | place... | reverse complement strand
AAACCTGATTCCGAATCAAGTCAGGAGGCTATATGCAGAATAACTAATCCTAACCTGGGCCCGAAAATATTGACAATGTAAACGGCAATGATGAAAACGGCGACGTAGATCGAGACGTGGTTGGACTGCATGTACAAGTTGGTCTGAGAGACAGGTGAAGTGATGTCACCCTACATCATGGTCCCAAAAACCTATCAACACAGATGCGGCAGTGATTTCCGCCGGAAGCGTAATGGCACAGGTCTAGCATAGCTTGAACTCAAGGTCCTGCGGAAAAGAGAGATGGAAGCACACATAGAAGTAGTTCTGCATAACAAGGGGCCGTAATCAGCATTGGATGTAGCGGAGGAACGTAAACCCATCTTACCCAGCCAACCTGAATGCGATTAACCAGAGTCAGGTACTCATCAAATAAAAGTTAGTAGGAATTCCAGTATAAGCTCACAGCAAAGCCCAACGCAGGATCTACCCAACGAGCGGCTGGATTACCACAGGTTAGTAACTAGACATACCTGCTTTGGACAATTGCTGACGCACCATAATGTGTGAAAGACCCCGATATTGGGGCGAACACGGCCATTTCCGTAACGGACACTATCGAGCTACAAGGTGCCACATCTTGATAATCAGAGTGCGAGTAGAGGGCGCTTAGATAGTACGAACGCGAAAGCGACACTTCCAACGAGCAAGAAGACGAGGAGTACACCCAATGGCCCCGTCGTTGCGAGGAGCTGACCCAAGCCTAAGAAAAGGCCCGTGCCGATTACGCCAGCAATCTGATGCGTGTTACTCAGTTGAGCCTGTGGGCTTGAGATAAATGAAACACATACAGCGAACCTAATTCGATTACGAAGAGACCATGAAGGGCGATACACCAGACAGCGGGAAGCTAACGTACATGTGAACGTGGACACCGCTCAGCTTCCTTTGGACTTTGTCCAGATCGGCCTGGTAAAAGCTTGCCGTGCCATCTGAGGAGGCTCCAGGGCCACCAGCGTAGAATGAGCTATCAGTCGACCGGAAACCCTTGACCTCCATATCAAAAGCAGCTTTGAGGGATGACATCGGATAAAAACGAAGTGAAGCCGCTGGAGAAAATCCTCCGCGGAAACTGGTATAAATCCGAACTATACTGACTCCGACGGGCACGCGCGAGATGTCCTAGGGTGCATATTGGGACGAACTAATGGACCTTCGAAAGTTCATGATCGCACATGGTTTTTTCTCGGCAGAGCGTCAACCGATTCGTACCGTACCTCATTTGGCAGCTTGGCCGCTGGTGATGTACTGAAGCTACCTCCTTATGCGCTGGCTTTGTCGCTTCGATCGCAGTTCCGTTAAGCTCTCTCGCGGCGATCGGAGATTATCACGACCTCCTTCATTCTCTCGCTCCTGTTGTGATCTATGGAGGGAATAAGCAAAGTTCATGACGGCAGGAATTTCAAGGGCAAACTTCCCGTTAAGCAACGGTGACCCCAGTTTTGTAATGATACATTTTTCATGCCTACTAAAACAGCACGAGTGATACAGTACAGCATCCACGGACGACGGGACCTTTTCCCATTCACGTCATGGGATCGCTCTACATTGGATATGGATTCAGTATAAGTAAGCAGCACTAGCGGAAAAGTTCTATGCTTGGCTAGAATCGTACCTTGGTGCATCGGAGGGGTGACAAGACAAGTAACGTTGCCCATCAAATGTGGTGGCAATTTAGATTTCGGTCAGGGCCCGCAACGCGGAAGCAATTATGACTGGCCCGCTCACATGCATCCCTGCATCTTTATCTCCGATCTCTACGTACTGTGCCTATGTGGGGTTTCAGCCTCACCGGTCGCATTTCATTTCGTACTGTTGTGTGATGCTGCGCCTCAGGAGGCTAGGCCCCTCTTGTTAGTTTCAGTTACCGAGCCCCGCATTCGCCTTGTACAAGGCTGATCACTGACATAGACAAAGCCTCGCCGCAGGCACTTACGAGGCCCGGGCTCCGCCCTCTTGGTGCCGGTTCCCCATCAGTCGCCCGCGTCAGGGTTGACAAGGGGATGAAACAAAAACGCCAAACAAGGTTGGACTTGAGGCCATTAAACTGGGCTTACAAAGCTTGCTAGTAACAACTTAGTGTGTTGATGTGTGCGTGGGTACTGCATGGTGAGGATGACTCGACGTAAACCACTTTCTCTCTTGAAGATCTTTCTCACGATCCGCTAACCATCTGACCATCGCGACAATTTAGCTCCGAAACCTCTCACACTCTACGTAGACGCAGCAAAGTGTTCAGTAACCCCTGAGAATTTTCTAGTCACCCGCCCGCCGCAGCTATGTTTCATCTCAAAAGACGTCTACGGATAAGCGATACACGGATAAGTGATAATACCGGTGTGCCTCAGAGGATGGACCAACAAGGGTAAGATACGTGTCATAATTGATTATACTGTACCGTTTTGGCCTGTTGCTTGGATGGAGCTGTGTGCTCTTGCTCTTGTCACATCAGCGCGCTGCTAATACATAAATCCGCATCCGGAGGCGGAGGAACGCGCGTGACGCAGACACACGCCACACGCCGTGTCTTTATCTGTGTAAGGTGAGCGGCCATCCACAACCGTCTGAGTTATCGGCCACGCCCCAAACCGTCACCTTATTGATTGAAATGGAAGCATTACAGCAAGCGACCAACACGTGCGTGTTCGGTAATTTCACATCACGTGCACTTACGTCTTCAAGTTGCAAGTTGAGAAATGTCGTCAACCTCGTGCCGCCCAGTTACAGCGCCCTGAAGTGCCAACACATTTAGCTCCACTGCCCTATCTTCGAGCTCCTTGCGACATCCGTTGGAGTGATTAACTATATCCAAGTTCGTAGCCCTTGTGTATTCCAAGGCAACCGTAACGGATTGGAAGATAGTGTTGCTCGATTTTGTAGAGTACTGCCAGGGATCCCCATCCACACCAGGGATGGGCGTTATGTCATCTAATCTTCCCAGTGCCTGGCGGAAGGCAAAGCGTCGAAAAGACTTAGATGTGCCGTTGCCTCTGGAGCACATGGCTGCGGTAATTGGATTCGGCAGGGCTACTCATACAACCAGCCACCCATAATTCTTGAGCCAAATAACAAGACATGCCGTAGCGCTTTCCCATCAGGGGGTAAACTCGCTGAACTGTGACATTTCCCGATTTCGTGATTAATGCACCAATTGCTGATCCATCTATCTCAATTTGTGCCCGTCATCTCGTATGCGACAAGTGGCACCATTTCCCCTCCTACATTTCGGCCATGCATCGCGTAGTCGATCGCCTAGACGTTTCTTATGGTCATTACTCTCTACAACAACCGCCTCGCGAGGATATCACCCAGCCCAGGTGTTCCGAAGACAAGAATATCTATCAAGTGTGCTGAGGTAAGTCTCAAGAGTCAGCTACATCACCCAAAAGAGAACAAGCTTCAATTATCGCCGAGGCTGTGGACGTAAACTATCGTAATTTCAGCACTGCGCGGCGAGAGAATTGGCACAGATACGCACGTAAGGGTCATGAAACAATTGGAAATGATGCCCTGGAATATCAATGCATTTTATTGGTTTGCCCACTATCATCTCCCACCCTGCTACAGCGGAGCGGCGGTGGCCTTTATTTGAGAGCCAGCCAGGGACCTCCAGATCACCACGGGGATGGAAATCATCGCAGGAGCATAGGAACACTAGCTGCGGGTATGGTTCTCCGCCCACTGTTGGATCGTAATGGAGGAGTATTCGCGAGTTCATTTGGAACTGCCGCTTGACAAGTACGCCAACACTTGATGAAATCGAGTTACGATTGAGCATCACAATCGTGTCAATCAGTGCGTCAGAAAGTGGAACGTGGTTAAGCGGGCTAGGCGAGTCGATAAGCACAACACCCTTGACGGCGACGTCTGATTTCAACAAACGACGCGCGACTTCAAATGCGATGATACCACCAAAAGACCATCCTACGGCGCATAATGAGTTGGCAACGCATCTCAGAAGAAACTAGATCCAGACCCCCAACGAGAACAGGTCCGTCGCCAGCAGCTTTGATCGTGTACTTGGCGTACTCGGCAGCCATAGATTCTACAGATTCCCAAGGTCGACTGTTCATGAAGTTTGGATTATGGATGGCCCAGAGATCACGGCCAAGGGAGGGAAGATTATCTATGTATTTGACGAGTCCGCTTCCATCATGAATGAGGAATAGAGGTACTCTTCCTGTTTGGCCAGTTTTCTGCACAGATATAGGGGCAGTGTTGTAGAAGTTAGCAGACTCTGGGCGATTAGCACTTGGGGGCGCTATGTCTGTAGAATAGGAGTGCGTGCTCCCATTGGGGTCCTTGCAGCTTGAAATCAGCCGACTAGCGAAGAACAATTGTATAGCTTTCACACTAGTATGGGTTGTGAAAAAGTCACTCGGCAGAACAACATCAAAATGGGACTGCAAAGCGTGATGAGCCTCGATAGAAGCAAGAGAGTCAAGACCAAGCAATTCGAGGTCGGCGTCTTCTCGTAGCTCGTTCATTTCGAGTCCGAGGACTGCAGCAAGGAGTGGTTTCACATATGATGAAGGACAAGGGTTGTCTCCAGGGTACAAAAGTTGCATCTCTGGAACGTTTTGGGGGAGAGTCCCGGGTTTCCCACAAGGCAATGGCAGAGCGGTTTCATCAGTTGTGGTATTGATAGCAAAACGAGGCAGAGCCAGAGCACCCGAGTCCGCGATGGAGAGACTATCAAAATTTCCGGCGACAGATTTAGACCCTTGAACCCTAGGTTTAACTTCGTAGAGGTGCTGTGAGGAAGGCAAGGTGATGGATGACATGGATGATCGTGTTGTTCCTTCAAGTTTCAAAGTCTCAGGAAGACTGGGTCCCGCAGCCAGAGTGAGTCCATGTTCCAGAGTAGTGAGCGGAACTTTTCGGAAATAGATGCCTTCAAGATGTGCGACAATCTGGTTGGCCAAATCATGCCCGAGAGTGTACGATTCTGCAAGGATATCACCACCAGGGAGCCAAGTGCAGTTAACATAGACACCATAGGGAGCGCTATCATCGATGAGACGAGGGATCGCTTCCACGACGCCCACCTTGCTACATATGAACGCATCATTTGCGCTTCCACTCGTGTTAGCCATAAAGCCAGCCACATGCAACATTGCGTCCATCAAAATAGGATGGACAACGAAGCAGTCGCGATCTGAGTTGCTAGGTAGTTGTATAGTGGCGTAACCTTCCGTGCCGTCAGCACTTGTTGTCAGTATTTGAACGGCGCGGTACTGTCTCCCATATGTCACGACGCGAGGAAAGAAGACCTGGTATATGTTGCTTGTGTTAAATACCTTGCCATCTCTTCCAGAGGTGATAGAGGCGATGCGATGCGAGATGATAGGGTGAATAATGCTGAATTTCGAGATAGTGCTTGAGGAAAGTTGAAGCTGAAATCTGCCGCGGGCATGTGTCTTCTCTCCTTCGTTGGTAGTCACCTTCCATGACCCTGCGTTCTCGCTCCTAAATACGACCGAGGTCTGGATCATGCAGCATTTATTCTCGCTATAAACCAACGGACTTTGGAAATCAATGTCATGCAGCACGACGAAACGATGCTTAAGACTGGAGTTGTGGTATTGGGCAGAGGACTCAACCGCAGCTAATGCGAGTTCTTGATAGGTAGATGCTGGACATAAGGGTTGTTTTCCGACAAGGTGGCCACTGATCAACTTGGAAAGATGAGACGCCGGGGTCTCAAAAACAGACGAAAAGCCGTTTTCCGAATTTGTGGGCTGTATGGACGCATGAAGGACAGTATAAGGAAGCCTAGGGCTCCCAATCTTTTGTACCAGAGGAGGGGTGACGTTGTATACTGGCGGTACCGCCTCTTCGAAGTTGACCCAAAAACTCGCATTTGACCAGGGATATGTGGGAAGAGAAATGTTCGAGACGAAAGGCAGATGAGAGAAGACGTTTCGCCATTGAATTTCGAATGGGGAAACGTATAGTCGAGCTAGGGAGTTGTGTAAAGACGCCAATGGATGTTGCCCCTCCCGCATAGAGGCCAGAAAAAGCGGATCGTTCTGAATGACCGGGTGTCTCCTTAACGTTGGTAGGATTCTCGCATGAGGACCAGTCTCGATCCAGGCATTGATAACTGGTAAGGAATCAGTGGTCACCAATGCTCGAATTCCGTCGTCGAACAAGACGGGATTTATGCAGTGACGAGAGTAATACTGGGCGTTGAACACAGAAGCGTCACCAGGACGTATGAGCTTCCCGTAGACGTTGGATATTATGGGAATCATTGGAGGTGAGATCGCGATGCGTCCTGCGAACGAGGTAAGGTCGTCCTGAATCGGGCGCATCGCGCTGCTATGGTAACCAAATCCGACTGAAAGCAAATGAGTCTTGCAACGCATGTTTTCATCCAGGTAAGCTTTCAGCGCTTGCAGATCAGCAACCGGTCCCGATAACACGTGGTCATCAGGTGAATTGTAGCAAGCAACTGTGATTCCCGAAAATTCCTCCTCCGATGCCAGGATTCTGCCGATCACAACAGCGCTGAGGTTGACGGCCATCATGCTAGTTGAACTGGAAGCACATTTTTTGGTCATAAAACGAGCTCGATGAGCGACCAAGAGAAGAGCATCTTGCAATGTGAGCACCCCTGCAACAGTCTGGGCAACGTATTCACCGATACTGAAATATACTAAGTCAGATACCGATCGGGCTTGCAAAGAGAGAGTAGTCACCTGTGGCCGACAACTATAGCAGGAGTGATGCCCCAGTATATCCACAGCTGGGCAAGCGCATACTCCAACGCAAAAATTGCACAGTGGTGAACTTCCAGCTGTTCTGTTTCCGGTAAGGTACTGGGATTACCCTCCGGGGAGATGTATTGTACTACGCCGGCGAAACCAGACTTTTCTAGAAAATTGTGGCATTGATCGATGATACTCCGGCAAAGTGGCATCGATTTGTAAAGTTCGCTGCCCATTCCGACTTGTTGTCCACCCTGACCAGAGAAAACGAACGCGGCTCGTCCATTTCCCCCGGAAACTCGTGTAGAGGATGTGTCACAGAGTAAACTCTCCACCAGTTCTTGTCTTGTACGAGCCGTAAGTGATACTCTATGTTCGTAAATCTGACGACGCGCAGTTAAGGAATAAGCAATATCGCCGAGGCTCGCATGTTGGGTATCTGCGCTAGTAAGCCAATCTACCACCCGCAACCGCATACTGACGAGGGCTGCTTCTGTCTTCGCGGACAATCCGAAAACATAGGGAAAGGCGGAAAGCGGCGATTCCTCCAGAATAGCCGGAGGGACATGCTCCTGTAAAAGGAGGGCACAATTGGAGCCCGCAGCCCCAAAATTATTGAGGAGGGCCATACGTGGCAAACCCTCGCCGGCAGGGTTCCATTGTCGACTTTCAGTATCGATGACAGTGTGGTCAGTTGCGAGTTCCGAAATCCCCGGATTCAGGTCGACCAGAGATATGAGGCGGGGAACGGTGCGATGCTGCAGCATGAGAAGGAGCTTGGCGAGTCCAGCAGCGCCAGAAGCTGCTTCCAGGTGGCCAATGTTGGCCTTGATTGAAGTGATGTGGAGAGGATTTTCCGCCGAGCGGCCAGCAGAAAACACTCGTCGTATGCTCTCTAGCTCGCCAACATCGCCAGATTGTGTGCCTGTTCCGTGCGCTTCCACAACATTTACGGCTTCTGGGGAAATACTGCTTCTTTCTAGAAGTTGTCGAAATAACTTGATCTGAGTGGGAATATGTGGCTGCGTTATTGAACGGGCATCGCCGCTTTGATTCACTTCTACTCCGCGAATAACACCAAGAATGCGGTCATTCTCGACTCGCGCATCCGAAAGGCGCTTCAGCACGAATAAACCGCATCCTTCGCCTCTGGAATACCCATCGGCCGAGGCATCGAAAACCCTACATTGTCCAGTTGGACTTAGGAAGTGAGCACGGTCTAGGCCTATGAACATCTAGGGAAAGGGATACTACTGAGCTTATGACCTTCAGGGTAATTTGGTCATGTACTCACGTCGGGGCTTGTGATCACATTGACACCACCAGCCAAGGCGGCGTTGCAGTCTCCGTTCAACAGTGCGCGGCATGCCTGATAAATAGCCACTAAGGATGATGAGCAAGCCGTGTCCACAACCACTGAGGGGCCTCCGAAACCCATTGCATATGAAACACGGCCACTCAAGAAGGCGCGTAAAGTACCTACCGGAAATTGAGCTTGAAAGGCAAGAACAGGGATAACCATACCAGTGCTGTAATATACATCAATGTCGTTGCGTAGGTTTAGCGCATAGTCTCCCGTAGCTGCGCCTACGTAGCACCCAAAGGTGTCCGGATTGAAGGATCGCGACGCGTTGGGAACATATCCAGAGTCCTCTAAAGCCTCATGTGCCGTGTGAAGTAGAATCCTCATTTGCGGGTCCATATTACGCGCCTCTCGCGGAGAAATATTGAAAAACCCGTGGTCAAACTTGTCAACGTCGTCCAAGAAGTTGCCAGTATGCACCTTCATGGACCGTCCAGATGACCCCGTCGTGTAATCACCAACTCGGAAGCGATTTCTAGGCACCTATACCCAGATTAGACATCCGTATCCATGCATCCAAGAGACATTGCGATAAGCTTTACCTCCATCACGGTATTAATCCCTTCTTCCAGAATCTCCCACAACTTTGACGTATTGGGTGCTCCTGGCATGTTGATAGCCATCCCGATGACGGCAATACAATCCTGGGCAGGCTCTGGGATAACGGTCTTTACGTCACCAAATGCTACGTGGTGCGTCACAAAAGCACCATCTCGAAGCGCCTTTTCCATACTCCGCATCAAACCAGAATCTAGACCAACATTCACAAGATGCGTTGTTTGGTTTTCAGGAATAGATTGTGCGACAGCATTGATGACCCTATCCCAGTTCATCCGCTGAAGAAGAACCATATCCACAATGTCCTGAACCAGGGATCCGTCCTTGTTGGCCTCCAAAATCTCGCCGGTAAATGTGGAGCGAATCGGGAAAATGATATCGTTATAGGTAGGAAAACGAATCTTGCGACGCCGCAAGTCCTCTACAACTTCTTCGCGGACACGACTATTGTGTGCTGGCGAGTGGTATATTGTGCCGACCAAAGCCTCTGAAACAGAGACAGTTTCAGGAAGTGTTGCTATAAATGAACTAAGGATGTCTGGGCGACCCGAGACGGTGACGCATTGTTCATCGTTGACCGCAGTTACGTATACGAGATCGAATTCACTGCCCTTCAATCACATTCAGCGTATATATATGAGCCATAGAAGGGTACTCACCTGCAGACAAAATCGGGAAATTGCTTCTTCGGTAGCATGATGTCCCATCCCAAGTATAATGCTCCACAAACGACTGTCATTTATGTGAAATCCTGAGGCAAGAAGAGCGTGGGCCCGGTAAAATTGGGAGCGCACACCAATCCACAAGGCCACGCGAAAGGCAGAGACAGCATTGGAAAGGAAGTCTAATAAGGTCGGCGATGTTCCGACGACGCAAGCAGAAATCACCCCAGAAGAAAAACCGATGATTCCGGTACTACTTTGACGGTTCCGATCGAGAAGCGCGGAAAAAGCGCCCTGAGCAATTCCTACGGTTCGTGTTGCCCATTCGAGGTAAATGAGGGCCTGTATAAGGAGTAATCTTGTGCCAGAGACCACGGAGTTGCGAAGGTATTTCTCTGGTAGGACGAGAAGAAGCGCGGAAGGTCGGTCAAAATCCACGAGGCTCACGCCGGTCATTTCCAACTCCGCTTCGGATAGAGAAGAAAGTTCAGAATGAAATGCCTCGAAGCAGGACGAGAGCAATAGAGTCCCTGGAGGAGATGCGGAGCTAATGATGACCTGATCCTGCACGCATCGAGAATTGATAGAAGTGGAGTCCTGGCCAGAGAAAATAGGGAGATTCAGATGTTCCATATGGTTGCTTCGTTGTAATCTATGTGCACAAGGGGCCCCGCAAGGTCCTAGTCATGAAGGAAAAGATAAGTATGTAAGTAGACTGACGAAACTCCATCTCGAATCTCAAAATTGACAGAAAACTCCCAGAGGGAAAAAAATCTCGTTCAAGCTTCAGTGAACAAAATCGACATAGAAACGTGAAAACATTAGATGTATGCCGCTATGAAGTAGGGAAAAAGCAAACTGCATCTGAGACGGGGCTCTCGGAAGGGAATGGGGAATATGGCCTCCTAAATGCAGGGCCCAATAAACAAACGACCAAAACCAAGGGTTCCCAGCTGGTTATTATCATACTTCAAGGCATCATGACAAGTTTCCCGACAGGAAAAAAACGATGGCCGAAGATGCTAGTTGTTTCCCAAAATCCGCGCATTCGAAAAGCGAAACCTGTGAAAGGATACATACCAGTTTCGAAGGCTCTGGCGGTCTTGGTCGTTAGTCCGACCTGGGAGTTGGTCATAAACTTGGCTAAAACCACGTGAAAATGAACGAGAAATTTGAGGGATAACGTTTTTTTGTTAAGGAGGTAAGTATGTGGTGTTGACGTTCAAAACACTACTGATTCAAGTTCTTAACAGAACGCGCATAGACTTGGCGTCTGAAGCCACAGTCACAGTCACAAAAGTGACAAGCACTCGTCACACGTCACACGTCATGGTTCCCACGGCAGGTCACAGGCCTGGACAGTGAACGTGAACAACAAATCTGAAACCACGACGTGGCCCCACATCATCCTAAATAAATTCCGGCCACCTTCAACGATGAGGCGGGTATTGAATGCTAATAACCTAGCGAATTTTCTTGTCGAAATTCCAATATTCTTATGTCGCCTATTGCGATCATCGCTTCCAACTGAAATGCCGCAGTTTGAAACGCCCATCCACGCCCATAGTCCGCAGGAACGGTTGGCTCGGAGTCCACGACTAATGACAAGTATGAATGCCGGTCGATGTTTCCGGTCAGTTAGGACTCACTATTCCACCGCCTTAACGCCCCTGAATGGTGCAAATATTGCCAACAGTTCCAATCCACGCAAATGACCTTGCACGACGTCTACTAATAGCCAGATAATCTGAATCGATATACAGGGGGGTAAGTTGTACCGTTTTGGGACAAGACGTTGACTGGGGCAACCTCGAAAGAGCACCAAGTACCGCTAGTCTACGAGCCCTACCATCTGACCCTCCAAACATGGGCCGAGCATCCTCCCTCAATACTGTCTCTTGTCGTAGATGCAACGAATAGGCGAACCCAGACAGCGCATTTCGCAAGGATGACCTGAATGGTCCGTGATCTTGAGTGGTCAATGCAATATGAAACAATAACGGCCAGCTCACAAGCTCTGTGCATGACGAATTAGGGACGGAGGGATCTAGATCCCGTCTCAGGCTCCTTCGACGCCTTTACCAGTGGTCCAGACCGATTAGAAGCTAACTTTTGACGCTGGCCCCGACGTCGAGAGAGTTTCACCAGCGTCGACGTCATCAAAATTAAAGCTTTTAAAGTGACGCTGCGGAAAATTCCCTGTCTAAGTGGATGCGACTTCGGGCCATGGTCCCGAATGCCTATTTCGAAAGACGTCATGGTAGCAGTCCAAACGTCCGTTCCATAGTTTTCTGATCCACTTCAAACTTCCGTAACCACGTGCAGAATTCTCTCTGGCAGCAACTCGAAGGCCACGCGCGCCGGCTTTCCACCTTCTGCAAGCTTAAAAAACCGACGTTTAGGACATGTGGATCTCGATCTGACCGGTGTCAATTCATTACCGCCAAGAGGTTGTCTCGATCCCATGACTCTGAGGCACCGCGGCTGCTTACCTAGCCCCTAAAGTTTGCGGGCGGGGTCAATATCAATCTTTGTGGGTAGCAAGGACTTTGCCGATGAACGTGACTGGTTACAGTTTGTCTCGCACAACACCCTTGATTCTGATGGATTATAGAGACAGCAGGACCTATTCCACTTGGTATCCGTACGTAGGCATAAGCCACAGCGTCATTGTGTCTTCTGCCGCTGGTCCCTCGTAGATTCCGTCGTTTCCCCATTTGAACAGCACGCGCTCCGATGCGGGGGTTCCGGCTGCGTGGTAAGACGGTCGCAAACAGTTGACTGGTACAGCATGGGCATTGGTGGCTATTCAAAGTCCTATCAGATGAAGGAAAGATTGCTTATCCATACTGACCCGCCCGCCGGAGGGTTCGTGTTCCTCGGGCTTATCGCTCAACAAACGTTGCTTAATGTCCATCGAGACTTGAGCGCGACAATCACCCCAACTCGCGTATTCTCAATTGATACATTCAAACGCTACTGACACGGGGTTCCGCGAGAATTTCATTCTTAAGAATGAGTGCTCTCATCTCCGAGTCAACGAGGGAAGTGACAGACGAGCTTATGGGATAGGGACTAGACCCCATAGGTCCACATGAGGACAGCAATGTACAACTCTCCGTAATGTTCCTCTACTTCCTGCATTTTCTAGGCTGATCCAAATAACCGGCGTTTCTAGACGAGTCCAAGCCCTGATCAGGGGAAGAAGGCCGCTATACCACCTAGATCATGCTCTCTCAAATGGGGTGCATAAACGATTTTGTAGCGAGGAGCCTAGACCTCCTCGAGGGTAGTGCCCTGTGTTGCCAACTTGAACGGCGTCACAAGGCCCCCGGCTCAACACCGAGATGAGGTTGCATATTTCCAGCAGCAACTCCGGCAGATTTCGCTTTCGAAGAATACTTAAACCAAACCAGAGGTTGTCTAAGGCTGTAAGCTCCACCGCCCGTTCACGATGATACGCATCGCGAGTATCACCTGCCAGTGATTCTGCCTTGCAGCTGATTCTTCTTAAAACACACCATCCCCTTCATCGGAATATCCTGATAGACGTGCGTGGTTCAAATAAATGACCATATTTTTTGCCAATGAAACTCCAAGTAACGAAATTTGCATTTGACTAATAAAGTAGTTGTATCGTCATTTGTGACCGATGACGCACACACAGATGCGTCATTCGTCGGGGTACTGCACTCCCGATTAAACGACAGGAACTACGGACTTTTCACCCGTATTACAACGAGACAAAGATGAGCGTCGTCGTACTTCAATATGTTAAGCTGGGGCATCGGCACTACCTGCGGCATCATCGGCTTTTTAACTTAGGTGTCTTGTAAAATTTCAGGATCTTTTCTAAACACCCCAAAACCCTAGCCAAGGACTTCAATTTGTGGTTGTGCGTTATTCATGACCACGCTGTATCACCTCGAATACCCCAAACTTGGTTCGGGTCAAGCGTCATGAAATCTCCGATCAAGGATCCACGGACCGAGCTCCATGCCCATACGTTCCAAATAAGCTTTCGTTCTTATACTGCTTCGAGTTAATGCCTAGTACGAGCCCCGGCCAAAGCAAACGCGAAGAGCTAAGCATCCGTAAGTACAGGCTTACAGGGCTGTTTGGCCTCACTTATGAGATCATAGTGTTCTCGACCGTGTCCTTCGTCCACTTTCAAGTACACAGCTCGGACTCGGATCAGGTTCCGGTTACCAGTGCATCATATTCACGCGGAGGTGTGCGGGCTACACATCGTCCAAATAAATATTTACCATGCCTAACCTGGTCGCAATGTGAAAACACGTTCAGAGATAATGGGGTGGTAGCCTTGAAATCGGATGGAGGATAGATGCGGGGCTAACCCGAGCCCTGACATGGGGAACATAAACACGATGTCCCTGATCCACGACAGCCTCATACCGTCTTCCTGGGTCTAGGCATTGGTAGATGCTCCCACTTCATCATCCGGCGTTCGCGCATCAGAAGACTTCTCCTGGCCGTCGTATATACCTGAGCGGAATTAACATCATGCAACGGCGACCCGAAACGTATGGCCTGGGCTGTGTATGCCCTACCATTTCGAAATGGAAGGAGGTGATATTCGGGATCCGAAATTCACTATTCCCTCCACGGGTTGATAGTTTGAAATAACCACTTCTAGAGGCATTCGTGCATGCGGCCAACAGTTGATCCGCGGCTTTACCCAACGACCCAACGAAACAGACCCCTCACCATCATGAACGGTCGACTAAAAAGAACATTTCAGTAGAGCTTCCTATGAGGGTCGAGAGAAGGGAGGGGAATTAAACGCCGCATCTCTATGACGCATGACGCACATAGCTTCAACGCTAACTGAGTCCTCGGAGACGTCATGGTCCTGCCGCGTGTATTGCGAAACACAGCTGGGTGCTGGGGTAGTGGGCTGTCCCTTTGACATACCGCGCGCCGTTCCTTTTCTTGCTAACGGGAGTTGTAATTGAATGAATATCCCCGTGAGGACTTGAAGCCGCTCGAGCCGCTATGGTGATCAAAGGAGGACCGGCCCGATGTGACACGTGGAGGGAGACCCTGTTGGCTGTTGGCGCTGAATTTCGCTTCTGGCTCGGTTTCATTCTCAACTTGAACAACTGCTTCGAACGGTGTTCCATAAATGATGTTTTTCCTATCCGGTTTTCGTCTAGGTGAAAAGCCGTGACGCCAGTGAGCATTGAATGGGGCAGACATCGCAGCATGGATGTAGAAGCAAGCGCCGACAGGGACCTCGGGGTGAGTACATGAAAACGTGTGAACGATATTCGGTACCTACTACCCTCCTTGATACCGGGCATGAACGCGAGGAGCAGATCAAGCAATCGGGTGTCGGACCGGACTTTACTTCCTATTAGCACTTTACTAGCTTTACTACCGGATGAGATCTAGATGGAGGAAATCATCCGTACATCAATTTCAGCGGTTTTCAGCGCTTCAGCCTTCAGCTTTTAATGCGTCTATCCGGCATCTCGCACCGTACACCCTAGTGCACGGCATGTTGCGCTCAATGCGGGGAGATAACAAAGTTTGTGGTTGCTTCCAGGAGGTGAGTCGTAGCATGGCATGGATGACGTTGCCACGCACTGGCATGCTCAGGCTGCATGCTGGGACTGTTATGTACGGAACGTGAAGTCATCACAGTTGCCAGAAAAACTATGGCCCTCCGCCAACCCTTACCCTTATAATTCATTCCAACCCTTGCGGGTCCCTACGGAGGAGAGGGGAATTCCAGAAACCGCCGGCGTCGCACGTGTAGGAGATCCCTAAGCCCTGGCGATATAGCCCAGCGATAATACGTGGGAGAAAATGACGCATTCACGTACCGGACCGTGAGCCGGAGTGAGACCTCCAGGTGCGAGATACTCCGAAGGCACAATACCACCGTATGAACGACCCGATCTATCTGGGGCTAAAAGACCATGACATGTTATATTTTTTTCCCGTGTCATCCCAAAGGGTCGATGAAGAACCGCTGCTAAGGTTTCAGCGCTCGAGATAGCCTCGTCCACTGGCAGTCCATCTGTGTTATGGCCATTTCGGTAACCATGGCCCGAGTTCCCTGGTGAACAACTACCTGCATTCAGTTGGTTTCTCATTCGGTCACATATAAGCTACTCGTCATGTCTTTCAAACCCGACTTCACGCTCCCTAACTGTCCCGGTATACGATGGATCCATCACTTGCCACTATCTACGAATCTAACAACGGCACACTCTACCCCCTCAACGCCATCGCGTCTTCTTCCATGTCATCCCTCGCCTCTCCGCAGGACGAGCACTCATCCAGGATGCGTTCACACAAGGGCAACAGGCCGTCATTACCTCAGTCAAAGCATTGCCCTCTGTGCCCCGCCAAGTTCACACGCACGACTCACCTCAACCGTCACCTTCGAACTCGTGTGTTTCTTTTCAGAACCTGTCCATGACCGCAATCTAACTTATGAATAGACACAAATGAACGGCTTCATCGCTGCGATGTACGGTTTTCCGAACGTTTTACCGGTTTCACCCTTAATATCGCCCACAGACGTGTCTTTCCGAGTTTACACGAAGTGACCTTCTCACGAGGCATAAGCGAAGCTGCGGTGATCTGTGGGTGCTCATTCGGATCAAAGGAACCAAGCGAACTCATGGCTTTCTAGACTTAACCAGAATAAGTCGCGGCGCAAATCGTGCCAGGCGTGTGCCGAGTCCAAAGTCAAATGCGACTTAAAGCAACCCTGCACAAAGTGTACCTCACGTGGAAAGGAGTGCATTTTCATAAACGACCCCGCGCAATCGCGCGAGAAGAAAGCTGCTGCTGCGGCGCGCCGGAAAGCAGCGCAAAAGGTGGCCGCTGATACTCGTTCCAATTCTTCTGCATCGCCTCGTCTTACGCCTTCGGCCTGCAATCCGATGTTATACCCCTCGGCGTATTCGTATGATCTCGAACAGGACACGGAGATTTCTTTGGTTACCGGGATCAATTCTACGTCGTCTACCTTCGACATTTCACCAATCTCGCCCACTGAGCTTCTATACAAGCCGTCCTACCCGGGCCCTTACCCAGAGTTGTCTACTAGCTCCACGACTACAAGCTCATCCATGTCACCCCGTTCCGACATCTTCGACATCGCGGCGGATTATTACGCGGCAGGTCCCGAGCTGCACATGCTTGACGAATCCCTCGCAAAAATTATACCACAAGACATGGTCCCTCTATATCCCGAGACCTCATTCGCGATGCAGTCGCACGATTTCGTCCAGACCTCTCAAGGCTTACTGGACTTTGGTTACGAAACACAACCACAATGGATGATAGATAGCGTGTTAACGGCATGCCCACCCTTAGACGTGGACGCATATATCACACCATTGGCCGGTGATGCGACGTCGACAAGTATGGGCCTATTGAGTAGTGGCGCTCCATCATCCTCCCTGTTGGTCGCGCGGGAGACGTCCCCAATCGACATGTCCCCAAAAGAGTCATCCGTCGGTCCGGCAGAGGCCGAATTGCAGCATTATTGTGAGCGCTACGGGTGCTTCCTCTCTCCTTCGGGTAGCTCAGCCACTGATACCGGTCTCAGTATATCTATTTCACACCGCGTTCCAATCACACGTGCCTATCGTCCATTCCCCAACCTGGACGTTGGAAGGGAAGGCACCTATCTTGGGCCGAGCGATACAGGCATGTGGTGCCCAGTTTGTCAAGACTCGAGTAGCGAGGGACTTCGTCTCTGAGGCTCTTCACAACATTTGCGAAGGCCTCCTTCAAGCGGTGAGTGTCAAAAGGGGGTGCTTTTAAAACACTTCTCATACTCCATCAGGTAAAAAGTACAACCGAATCGGAAGTAATGATGGACACGATCCTCGCCGGTGTACTCATCGAGAATGTCGCCTTATTCCGGCAGACAATTGACCAGCGCCCCGCTGCTGGTCATTTCCATGGAATGCTTGTTACGGCTAGTATCTGCTCTCACTCGGCACAGAGTTACACCCTGAACTTTGCACTTTAGATGATCAGACAATGCGGTCTCATGGGCGCATGCTCGGGCTGGACACCTCCAAATCTTTCTATGGCGGATGCGTCGCAGATAGACGCAGCATGGAGAGACTGGATAGCCTACGAGTCAAGGAAACGGTTCGTCTAATCGTCCCCCTCTCTTTACGACACCTGACTGGCCCGTCCTAAGGCTTCTCACGATCGCCTATGTGCACGACTGCTTCCTGCACGTTTTCTTCTCCATCCCCCCGTCCTTTTTCACATCAGAACTCGATTGGTGCCTACCCGCTGAAGACGCCCTCTGGAACGCCGCTTCTTCTCAGGAGTGGTATGCGCTTCTTCAGCAACACTCGCCATACGGCTCTTCGGCGACAAGGTTGACCGGAATCAGCATTAAAGCTGCGCTCACTGTGCTTGGGGATGTGCGCATGCCTACCCTGGGGCTAACCCTTCCAGCCTTTGCGCACTTTATTCTCATCAACTCGACCCTGAGTTCAATCCTCTCCCTCACTGGCGCGCTTGCAGCCGGAACCTCGGAGCCCTCGCCAGACCACGGTGAAGTCTTGGGCGGCAAAACGCGCGACTTCGCGCTCCAATATACGTTTCACAACTGGTTGCAGGGATGGGTCCGAGCGCCCGACGGGCCAACCCCGGAGAAGGCCGAACAAGAGCCGCTCTTCACGCGGAACGCGATGCCGTATTACTGGCTTGCGCAAGCCACATTGGTCGCGATGCAGGAGGAAGTCTCTGGCAAGCCCGGGTTCTCCGTCACTCCGGAGGAGCGCTTCCGTGTCCTCGGCCAATGGTTGGTACACATTAGAAATTTCTTGCAAAGTGGCCAAAGCGACTCTGCTGGATTGTGGATCGAGCTGATGAAAATCATTTCTGAAGATGGTCACGGAGCGAGGACGGGCGCCGAAGGCATGCAAGCGCTCCGCCCTGACCTATGATAGTTGACTTCCTTACTCAATGACCCCGTTATATGTCAGTAGCATTACAGGTCCGGAGCATGATTATCGTAGAAGTTATGAATTACGCTGTATTGCTATAGAACCCTAAGTGCCACTGGCACTTCCTACAAACATTAACATGATTACTAGACATCTAGGCGCGCGCGCAAGTTGACAGTTAGAGTATGCCGCTTAGGTGAAGCGCTCGACAGGATGTACATATCTACCTTGTCCTTGCGCCGAGGTTTATACAATCCTGCGATCTTGCGGTCCCTATGATGTGCGAGGTGATTAACACAAATATGCACGGGGCATTTAAAAGAGTGCAAGGTACGATCATAATAACAAGTGGACAAGGGACACACCATGAAGCCTGACTTAGAATAAAATCAATACGCGGCACGATAAGCATTGCGGCATCTGCCCGGCCCTGCCCTAACCACATTGAGGGGAGACCGATTTGATTTATCCTTGCGGGGCATGAAAGGGTCTCACAAAGACGGGGATAGTCGACTTGGAAGGAAGGTCGGTACGACTTCCGACGTTTCCTGGGACCACGGTGGTACCGCACACGTACCTCCAATATGCTATGTGTGGGCAAGTGAGAACAACAACACGTCCTGGTTCCTCGTTGACTGTATGTAAGTGACGCGAGGAGCGCCTGCCCATTGGGCGGGTGATGCCATCTACTGGCATCATTGATCGCCTGCGCTCCGATGTGCCGACCCCCACCGGCAGTAGCCGCCGTGCAATTGAATCAACTCAAAGGATAAAGCAGATGGAGAAAGGCGAACTCGTTGAAAATACGCACCAATCAATGCGCAGGAGCATAAATAGATATCTCATTTGTCCTGGTTACGTTGCACTTTGCCCTGAGACCCCAAAGACAAACTGAATCGTGTGAGAAGGAAGGCCGGGGAAGCAGAACTCAAACATAGACACTGCCGCAGGCCGCAACTCAGTACGTGCCAAAGGCGTCTGGTTCAAGACACAGCCGACCGCCACGTATCTGAACCCTCAGAGTAGGGCCCCACCGCACTCGTAGCTCCTACTGTACCATGACAGTGTCAGTATCAGATCAGACAGCCCTGGCCGAATGAGCTGCCCAATTGAACCCAGTGAGCACGTGACTCGACAGTCGCCACGGAGACTCGGGCAGTGGCAGCAGCAGCAGCAACGACCAAGGCCAGCCAACAACCCTCAAAATCGTTTCCTTCCAACATCATCCGTGCTGCCTCCAGTCCTGCAGACAACCAAGGCACAAGTCATGTCCTTTTTTAACTCGATAGGGTACGCGATATGACATCTGCCGTGTCTCAACTGGCTTTTTTTTTTTTTCGGTTGACACGTATCTCTACTCGCGATTGTGGCAGACGTACTATGCAGCGCTCGGGTCCGAGGGCCCCCAAACGCTCTCCAACCCCGACCTCTTCTACATTCCCTACTTCGAACGATGGTGCACCTCCTGCATCTCCCTCAGGAACAGCCCCGGGTACCCAGAAGCCGTTGTACTTGTGCAGCCCGTTCGTCGAGGCAGCTCTCGTCAAAGGTAACTTCAAGACGATCGTCATGCTGCCAAAATACGTCGATATCATGGAGTGGGTGGCAGTGAATAGTATGTTTCGTGTTCTTCTCGCACATTTCACAGAACTCTCACGCACACACTCTCTACCGTAATCAAAAAATCACAGTCTTTGACTTCTTCCAGAACCTGAATATGTTTTATGGAGTTATCTCTGAATGCTGTACGCAACAGTCCTGTCCGACAATGTCTGCAGGGGCCACGTAAGTACTGTTATTGTTATATTTTCCTTACCTTGAAGATGTGCTGATCAGGGTTGTTCGTATGTAAGACTGAACTACACCTGGATCAATCAGGACCGGAAGAGCGTTCAATTGCCCGCCCCAACATACATCGATTATGTGATGACTTGGGTCCAAAACCTTCTCGATGATGAGAACACCTTTCCGACGAAATCAGGTACTTCTGTCTTGACCCTTCCTGTCGCCACCTCTCTCACGCGAACGTGTTTTCGCGCCCATTAAACCAGGACAGGACTTCCCTGCTTCGTTCCCATCAACTATCAAACACGTCTACCGTCAGCTCTTGCGCGTCTTCGCGCACATATACCACGCGCACTACCCCCAAATCCTTCACCTGCGTTCCGAACCGCACTTCAACTCGCTCTTCGCGCACTTCCTCGCATTCGGTCGTGAGTACGAGTTGCTGGACATCAAGGACGTTCGCGGCCCGTCTAACGCGCCGGCGGTCGGCATCGGCGCCCTCTGGGAGCGCTGGAGAGAAATGGGCATTCTTGAATCTTGATTCAAGTCGGGGGACCTGTGCCGGAAAACAGAGCCGCGCGTTTAAGAGTTGCAGATCATTAAGCTCACCGCTCACCGGCCGGTTGAAGCGGTGCACCGAACCCTGTAGAAAAAATGTTTGCAGCTGTTATCTCATTAACCCCGCTCACGCATCGCATACCCATACCCATTCACTTTTGTACTACCCGTCGTGTCCCTTACTACCTGCGCCATCCGATCAGCAGTCACCGCTGAGCGGTGGTGGTTGTCCTTACTTACTCACCAAACGGAGCCTGGAATTCGATCCCAAACCGCGCGATAGAACGAACGTACAGTGTCTTTACAAACGCATGCAAGCCTTTTGTCCATGAGACCGTTCGAGGACAACAATGACCAGGCACACAAGACCGGCTTATCCGTCCCGTGTGAGTGACGGGGAAGAACACAACCGTCTCCAAAAGGGCCACCGTTTGCGCCTCCCTCACCTTACCTACCACCGCAGTCCCTCTCATTGAGTTCTTTACATGGCCCACGGAGGATCGTTCCGATGTGAGGCCCTGAGATGTTGTGCTGACCCATGGCGCTTGCGTACCTGGAGGCTGTGAGGTCTGTTTGTCAGATCACCCGAGGGGGGGCGCAAACCCCAATACTGATACATGACTCCATTGATGATAACGCAGGAATGGTTGTCAGAGAATAACCAAACTGGAGGGTGACATGCGCAAAGGTATAGCTGTGTATGTAATAGATACTGGCAAGGCAAGCCTATATTGTCACGTCTCACCACCAGTGAAACAAATCGCCATCACAGTTTCGCCGGGGCTTGCGCCCGTTTGGCTCTCAGTTGCCTCGCATGGTCGCGAAGCACACGCCGGAGCAACTTCCCACTGGGGTTCTTAGGAATCGTGCTGATAAATTCCACCCCACCTTGGAGGTGTTTATGCTTAGCTTTATGGTCAGCCACATGCTGCGCGGTGGATTAGAGATCGCCTTTTTGTGGCTTATGAGAGAGCTTCAAGTCATACCTTGATGATGCTAGCCTTGATCTTCTCAGTGTCTCCAGAAGCCGCGCGCTTCGCCGCGTCGGCAGACAGTGCAACAAAGGCTAAAGGCAGCTCTCCACTATACTCATCTGGAATCCCAACTACACAGGCATCGGCGACATCCGGATGGCGCAGAAGATGTCCTTCCAATTCTGCGGGGGCAACTTGGAATGCCCGGACCTTCAGGATTTCCTAGATGAAGTGGTTATCACGGTATCGCCGGGGATGAAGGTGCGACAGCTCGATCAACCTTTACACGGTCAAGCACGAAAAGTTCGTTCTTCTCGTTGAGCATAGCTTCGTCGCCAGTGCGGACCCATCTACGCCATAGGATTGGTATCAAAAGAGCGATGTGACAACAGAAAATGACCTACCCATCGACGAAGGTCTCATTGGTCCTGTGGACAAATCATTACTACTGTGCTCTTACGTGGTGGAACTCCACGCACGCTTTCTCATTGTTGTGATATCCAAGGGCCATGGAGGGGCCAGTAATGTAGAGCTCTCCCGGTTCACCCGGCTTCGCGACGGTGCCATCGGGCTTCACAATCCGAGCGCGGAGACCGGGGATGAATATACCAGCGCTTCCGGGCGTGCCGATCCTTTGCGATAGGGGAAACAAAGAAACCACCGTACAAGTCTCTGTCATACCGTATGCCTGGCCAACCTCGGCATTAGGAATAACTTTCACCACTTGCTCTTGGAGCTCGGCGGAGACTGGCGCTGCTCCAATACCCAGGAAGCGGACGTGGGAGATATCATACTTTTTTGTTGCCGGATGCTTGGCTAGGAGAACTGCCATTGGAGGTACAACCCTGAAACGCGCATCAACGTTGCCAGACAATCGAACAAAAGTCAATTTTCCTCACATGAGATGCGTCACTCTGTATAAAACAATGCTCTCGAGAAATCGGACGAAGTCGAACTTGGGTGCGATGACCACGGTCATCTACGTATCACGGTGAGCAACGTCAGAAAACACTGATAATCAGGCTAGATTCACGCCACAGTACAGTTGGAAGTGGAGCTGTTCAGGGCCCAAAAAATGAGCGACGGTGTACGACACAACAGGAGGTGAAACATCTTACGCAGACAACAATGCCGTATACGTCTGTTATCCGAGTCGGCGAAGCGGAAAAATGTTGGTACCTCAGCCATACAAGTTGGATGATAAGGAACCTACGGTATAATGGGAGCACTGTCCAAACGAGAGTAGTAAGACCTGGTCGGTCTCTTGCCCACGAAAACAAGCAAAAATAAAACAATAACTCACCACACAACCCGACGTGACCCGGTCTGAACCGCCGTTTCTCCCATGGTACAGATCCATCGTTTGCTCTCAGGAACGTAGACATTTGAATGATATTCGTTATTAATGCATAATGGGGTATCTCAACCGCCTACGGTAATATCGGTCAGTGGAACTGCGCATCATATCAAGCCTACGGACTGAATACCTTCGGCTTTCCGGTCGTTCCACTGGAGAAAAGTAAAAGAGCGACTTTCGTTTTGGCCTCTCCGGGCTCAAGCCGGCGTTCTACGAAATTTGCTTCCTGGCTGAGACCATGCTCGATAAGATTGTGGACGTTATGCCCCGAGAAGTTCGGTGTCACTCGTTCGGATCCACCAAGGAGAACAAGGCGATCATGCGGAATGCCTGACATTTTGGCCGCTTTCATCGCAACCGGTAGGACATTTGAACGCGCAATGATACTCGTTGAACCGGAGATACCGAGATGATATACGAGTTCTTCTGCATTTGATGCGGGATTCGCGGTACTTCCGGCCGAACGTTTAGGGTGCAGGTCTCAAAGAGCAGGGATGGGACGTACGCCACAACGGCTCCCAGGCGATGGATTGCCCACACAATGATTGGATAATCTTCGCCGAGGCGCTGTTAGTACTCCGAGGTTGAACGACTGATGGACTGACGGACCAACATCATTCGGGCTGAATATACAGACTAAAAAAATTCATGAAGACAGCTCGCAAAGGATTGCCCATGATCCGAGCTCACCGATGTCATTCTCGCCTGCACAACGGGTTCAGGGAGGGTTGAAGGGATCGATCACGAACCTACTCACGAATATTCAGTTTGGTACTCAACGCATTTGCGAGTCCAAAGACGCGGCTCCGGATCTAACACGCAGCAACTTTCAGTAACCTGAGACGCACGGGACCTGAGTCGACGAGGTCATCGTCGGTCATTCCCCTGCTCACCTCTTCGAACCCGATTTTTCGGCCCGTTGTATCGTCGATGAACCAAGGAATTCCTTCTTTTCGAATAGGACGTGTAGGATGGGTCGAGTCAAGAATGAATTGCGGTAGCGTAAGATCATCAGGGATGGCACCCAGATTTCCTTCCGCCACATATTCGCCCATTCTGACTCAGAGAGACTAACAACCGAGAGTAAAGCTGGTGATCACAACACGACCTTGCTCTTGCTCACTGCAATCGTGGCGCGACACCGTGGTTATGTCATCATTCATGAGTAGTTTAATTTTTGTTGGGCGGCAAACCCCGAGATACTGGCTTTAGCTTTTGGCCCTTTTACTAGCCATACAGTACAGTCGAACCCCTCTTAACCCATACCTCTGATAACCCATAACCCCTCAAACCCAGTGAAAACCAGCACCGAGGTAAACTGAGTGAATATGAGTTCATCAGCATTGAGCGGCGCTGGCCCGAGGACTTGCAGTGCAAATCTGAGAAAGTACTGCAACTTCAGACAACTTCAGAAAATTTGTGTCCCTCTTGTTGTCTGATCGACCACTTGAACATTTTTCTGTGTAAAGGACTTGTTCCGTCGTATCTCTATCTGGCATATGAGTACCCCCGCCTGGCCTCGTGCCAATAGTTGCCCCTCTCACCTCTTTTTGCATGACTTCGACTTTCCAAGTCGCCTGACCAACTGACAACCACTTGAGCCAATGTGTCCTAACTCGTCTCTTTGCGTCGTGGGCTTGTACATTTCGCCTTTCTCGTCATTCTCTATCATTCCTACAGATTGTATCACGCACCGTTAGTGTCCCAAGCCTATCCATTAGCAAGCATATCAACCATGTTGCCTCCACGCGTTCTCACTCCTCGAAGACATGGCCTTGGTTCTATCTTCCCTTTCCCTTCTGTAAGGCAGAGTTGGCGTCTGCGATTGAGTTCAAAAGGTTCCCCAGAGGTAAGAGGAAGAGGGTGAGAGAGAAGGAGGCCGCGATCCTGAAAGTTGAGAACGTGCAAGATGAAAACAGGAGAAGCAAGGATGCCGGGGTGTCAGCGTCGACGTAGCAAGTGTCTTGAGCGGTTGTCAAGGTGGAGGCGGTTGGCGGTGGTGAAGACAATAACGAAGATGATACGAGCACAAGAAGATCAGAAAGACGGCTGCTGCTCAGCAGGCTCACAGGCGTCAGGCGTCAGACGAAGGGTCACACAAGAGAGAGGAGGGAATGGGGCCGCAGTTGCCTGGCTCTTGACGAAGCCAGACGCGGGGGTATTTATACGCAGACCAAGATGATACAAGACGAAGTATGCTACGCACAGAGGTAAGCAAGTGGGGAAAAGTAAAAGACGAACTCGAGGTGGTGCTGCTGGCGACAGGCCACGCAGCGTCATAAGTGATAACAGCAGTGTCCGAAGGATTGAAATTCTAATGAATTGTTGCGTCGTTGAGCACATGGAAAGCAGGGGCAAGGGACAGTGCGGCAGTGCTCGATGGGAAAGAGAGAGAGAGTGAAATATGAATGGCTAAATCAAACGAATATCGGAAACGTACGAAACAGTAACTCGGACATAGATATATACAGCAATGATCCTTCCAACACAGGCCTGAGCCGTGACGCCTGCTACGTGGAGCGGCGGGCTTTTCGATGCAGCGCATGGTTGCAATGTCAGCCGACGGATTTGGGTGATCCGAGAGTCTTCAGCCCTGAGGATCAGGGCGCTGTAATGCCAGTAGTCGTGCTAGCCTCGGAAACGAGCAGACGGACTCCGCACAGCCATATTTTCTGAGTTGTAGCCCGCGTTCTCGATCTGAGTAAGTCTGTTCCCTGTGCGCGCTGATGAACACGT
>Ga0307512_10002160_pt1 | contig 25710 bp, 35 predicted proteins | sample 14_EM_MG_FD_200267 | JGI IMG/M metagenome (GOLD analysis project Ga0307512, IMG submission 200267) | Populus trichocarpa ectomycorrhiza microbial communities from riparian zone in the Pacific Northwest, United States - 14_EM | ecosystem: Host-associated > Plants > Roots > Unclassified | place... | reverse complement strand
GATATTACACTCGATCTCATAGGGCGTAGGGAGCGAAGGTGATGCAAGGATATGGGGTATAATGGTGCGCCTCCGGATTGTAGAAAGTGCAGGTGTCCCAAATATATGGTGCGCGACATCTGCTACTTGGGCACCGCCTAGACGTAAGAACAGCAAGGCTTGTAAGTCCTCTACTTCCTCAAATCCCTTTGGGTGGTACGTTCCCTCTGCAGCTTTCTTCACCAGTTCGAGCATTGATTGAATTCCAGTGCCACGACGGAATCCTACATGCAGGACATGGTCAACACAAGGGATGCGCTGTGACGAGATAGCCAACAGCAATTGCTTGTGTATATCAATGACGCCCTCTTTTCCTACCAGGCTTTTGAAGTCGTTGAGACAATGAAGGCGAAGATGGTTGATTAATTTTGTCTTGCGGTGCACAACATCGATAAGGCCACCAATACCATGGTAGACAAGTGTCACATTCTCGTGTACACCATTTGTAAACCTTGAGACAATCTTCCGAATATATTGATTGTTTCCCAGGTCGTCACATTGCTCGCATCGGCCATTCCTTACAGCAACACCAGTGCACAAGTGCAAGGTGAGGAAAAACCCTTCACGCCGCCCGCTGTAGTCCCAGGTCAATGGAAGGAGGGTATGGAGTGCGAATGGATACGATGTGTGAGACAGCTGGCCCCGAGGAAAGTGAAGTTGGTATCCTGGGCATGGTTTATTAGGTGCATTGGTAGCTTGCCGCTTTTTGGTGCTGACAGTCCTTTTCTGCATCTCAGATGGCGAATCATCATCATCTGAGATGATGATAATGTCAGAACAGTTTGTGCTTCTGCTGAGTGAGACCATTTAAGTCAAAAGTGAGTATATTCGGATCTGGTCAGATCTACGTACTGTTTCTGAATGACATTTACAAGCCTTTGTATCTTACCCTCCAGGAGGGCACCGTCTATCTGATACTGGCCAACAAAGTCTTTGAGGTATCGCACCATCACTGACAATCCTTTTGCCCCACCCTGTAACTTGCTGCATATACTCTCCAGCATCCTATTGAAGCCTACAAAGCGATTCAGCATCTGATCAAGGTGTTCCCAAGCATCCTCTTTGGTCAGATCAGTAGGGATGTTTCCAGAAAATGCAGCGATTTCATCAGATTCACTTGCATTGGGAAGGACTGGTAAGTTTCCAATTTCCTTCTCCAGTGTCGTGAGAAGGTCAACAGCCAGTGTATTAGGTGCCGATGACACTACTCCTGGCATGATACCCAACGTGTTAGTTCCAGAGAACTGAGAACCTGAGAACTGAGAGCCCAGATCCATCGCATATGCAATCACAGGAGCTGAGACAGGAATGGTCAGAGGGATGAGGGCTCTTGGTTGCCTTGTGAAGAATGATAGGAGCCCTGGCTGGGATTGCTAGTGAGCACTAGATTTTTCCTTCTTCTCGACGTTAAGGTGGCACGCTTTGCTGACTCCTGGATTGTGTTGCTTCAGGAAGTTCTGCAGACCCCCCATGCCCACTTTGATGAGCTTGCAACAAGCTGGGCAGGTCACCTTTCCATCGATGACAGCGAGGTCATCATAGGGTCCCTAGTAAATCCCAGTGAGTGTCAACAATTTACGAATCTGTGCAGACTTACCATAGTAGTGCCAGCCCCCTCTCCAGGTTCCGACAAACATTCCATAGTGCCTGACATGGTTTTGGTGATGACCTCAATGTGAGTTGGATCCAGTGTAAGGTGCGTGTGCAAACGGGGCTCAGAGCAAGCTCAGCACCTTCATTTTCTCCCCTACTCCCTCTTTCCCAGCACGCCCAATGATGCATGACAACGAGCGCACACCCTTACCATGCTAGGAAGGGCCCATTGTGCTCTCCACTCACCATTTCCCCCATTTGGCCCCACCAGACAGTCTGCTGGGCTCGCTGCCATGTCTCCATTCCTCCCCCTTTGTGTGCTGTGCTTGGTGCCATGTCTCCATTCTTCCACTGTCGCTTAGCTCTCACCATTGAAATTTTACCATGTGCCTTAACAGATATGGCAGTATTTGACTGGAAGTAGTACTTTTGACCTCAAATTTCATTATTTGTGAGGGTTGATTTTTTTCATACCGCGGTTGGGGGACGAACTAACTATCTAACCCCCTATCCCGGAATCCCGGTCCGGGACCCCCTTGGTCGGATCATCATATTTGACCACACCTTTTTTGACTCGGATGCGTGTACCGATTACCAAAGCGTGATTATGATAGTATTACTTAGCAGGTCGCGTGCTTGGACACCACGCACAGCCACTCGGCGCTCCATCAGATGCAGCGCACCTCGATAAAACCACGAAGTGCCAACACCAGTTCTTTCACGGGCGAGCCAGACAGTCGACAACGTAATTCAAGTCTAGCCTGGGCCCACAATGGTGCCATCCGCTTTTGTCAGAGCGCCGCCAGTAGTACGCATCAGTTCTATGCCCACAATTTTTTATCAGTACGCCCCGGTCTACTCCTCTCAGCGCAGCACACCCGCTAGAGCCGCATGCCTCTGCCAAACGTAAATCACGCGCCTCTTGTTGTCCATCCAACACCCAGGCCATCGCTCCCTCCCGCACATGCGCCGTCTACCGCCCGGATTGCTGTACCTGCATCGGGGTTTCGTCCAGTCAATGTCCGTATTGTCCACTTGAACGACTTGTGCCTCCTAACAGATAGCGCGTCCCGACATGCTCTGGGGCCGTTCTTCGGCCCTATGGGTGGTAGCTGTCAGGCATGCGATAGCTGTTCGAGTTCGGGGAGCCAAGTTCAAAAACAGTATCAATCTCGCTCTCGGTCTTCTCTCAAGGAGCTGTTTCCGGAAAATTGCAACTGGAAGGAGGCATCTCATGAGTCATGATCATTGGATGGACCTTCATATTACTACGTCCCAGCGCCGTTCCACAGCCACATACATCAGCAACGTGTTTAGCGCATGGCCGTGTCTACAGTAACGTTGAACATCAACGCGCGAGGTGCGGATCGAGGTGCGAATTTGAGCGAAATGTTGTGCTCGCGATTCTCTCGAGGGACGCGGACACCACTGCAAAGAAAGGAATTCGCGCTGTGCGACGGGCGTTGGACGGCTATGGAACCTCGAAGAGGAAGAGCGACGCATGGCCGCGCTCGGAACGTGGGGCGTGGCGATCACCACAAGAGGCAGGAAGCACCGCTCTGTCGTCCCGTCATGCGCACTCGCGTTGGCTCTCGGCCACCAGTGACGATGAAGATTTGTCCTATTCACAGGGCAGCTGGTCAAGGTCTGCCACCATTTTCATCGCCTGTCATTACCGCGCCAGCCCGTGAGCATGCCTAGCATCGGGCACACTGTGCAGTAACTATCTTCGGCCAACATCTTGAGGTTGTCCATTGAGGTGGCATGTCAAATCAGAATCAGTTGAGCAGTTGAGAAGAGGAACGGGCCGAGGCCCGGTACAGGAGAAGCGTCTCCTCTAAATGCTCTGGCTTCCAACGGCGGACTGTGAAACATGACATGCATGACAGTCAAGTGGATTGCCATTTGTTGTCATTGACTCAGCCTCTCATGGTCATTTCCTCTCCGTAGTCATCGTTTCAGAAGCGGTCTCGAAGAGAGAGCGGGCGAGCGCGATCGAGATATCTTGCAATTCTGGTAACGAGTCATGGTTCTTGTCGCCGTCTGCGCCATCTTCCGAATTGATTACCCACAGCCCGAACAAAGGGGCTAACAGGGAGTAGGGCCTAAGGCCTAAGGAGCTAAACCAGAGTGGCCTAGCGATGAGTTGAGAACCAAGGCCGCGATCCCAGAAGATCGAGAACACGAAAGGAAACAGTAACGGGCGTAAGAAGCTCGAGGCTAAAGCACGCAAACACAAAGGACAGGAAAGGAATGGGTTACAATTGCCTTTCCGAGAGACGAACGACCGCACAGTAGCTTTGCTTGTTGTCAAACGGTCCGGCGAGAGTGAGAAGGATAACGTGCGGCTCGATTGCCTGCCTCTTTGACGTGGCCAGGCGAAGGGGTTTATATATGCAAGTTTTAAACAACAGAGACAAGTACTCTACGCAAGTCCAGTAGAGGAAGGGAGAGGGAAGGCGAAGGCGACCCTACCCGCGACAGAGTCACGCGGCGACGGCAGCGGTGTCCGAAATGACGAAAAATTTACTAGCCCGTAGCCAAGTGCACGACAGTGAGCACGTAGTAGATGAGGGTGAGGGAGGTGTGGCAACGTTCGATGGCAAATGGAGTAAGGTAATAGAAGAAATACTGGAATGGAGAGAGGGAGGTCTGGTACGAAAGGAAAACAAGGGAACGTACGAAAAGCGGCCTTGATCGACCCTACATACAGGAGAGACCACCCCAACAGAGACGTGGTCCTGACTGGCTCGGGGTCTTGTGCGACGCGGGCGACGTGAAACAACGGGCATTTTGAGGTGTGGCGTCAGCCGACGATGCTCGGGCGACCCGGGTGTCTCCTGCCGGAGAATTGGAGGTGCAGCAGAGAGCGAGACTTTGTCGTGAGGGAGAAAGAGATCGAGTGTAGCGCACGAGGGCGGGTGAAGGCGCGTTGGAGGCGAGGCATGCGACAGCGAGAATGGGAGAAAGATGGAAGGGAGCACGGAGGTTGTCACGTGAGCGAAGGCGGATTCGGGCTTGGCTCGTTCCTATCCGAGTCGCAAAGAAGGGACGAATTTCGCCATTTTGTTCTCACTAGCGCTGACTCTGCCTCTGCCGGGAAATGGTCTACGCTTATTGTGTGGAGGTTGTCTGTAATGAGGCCACGATGAGGGGGCATTCTAAATAATATCGAGCCGCGTATTTCAATGTCTGGAACCAAGAATCGTATGTTCTCTTTTTTTTTTTACAATGATTCAAGAATACAAATCACCGAACGACCAATCGAGTCCACAATCGACGGATACCTCGAACGCCCAAATAAATGTCTGCAACCAAACTTGGCCTGCCAATGCCAGTGCACAGAATACTACGAAGAGGTAAGAATCAATAGCTGGAAGGACCCGCACTCTGACGGACAGGGTTCCTTACCTTATTGACACCACCGTATCACGCACCATAATGCACAAAATTCACCCAACGCTCCAAACTCCCCTCTTCATCTGCTATCCTTCCGCGCAGGTCTATCATGGCATCTCGAAGTGCTTCCGCCGTTCTCTCATAATAGCGTGCCCCTTCAGTCTCCCTAGGCGGGAACACCGAGTTATAGAAATTCCGGGCCAGATGTGGCCCATCCTTGTCTGCCATCGCCCACATCGTCCCAACAACACTCCGGAATCCACAGTACTGCATCGCAGCAGCCAGATGCAGTCCCTCGTCCGAAAGGCTCCCGTCGGTTAGCTCTGCCGTGTGACAAGCAGCAAGGAACGCAAATTCCGCGTTAGGAACTCGGGATCGAATGATATCTAGCAACGAAAGCCGATTGCCCTTGTAGAGCTTGAACGAAGAGTCGAACGGCCTCCCTGGTTCGAGTTTTCCATGGCATACGATATGCACAAACCGGTGATCCTGGAGGCGCTTCAGCACCGCAGGGGGTGTCGCCCTTGCCGAGATCAGGGTTTTCACCTGAGTATCGACAGACTGTACGACGCGCGTCTCGCACAATGCTGCTTTCATAGATTCGTCTTGCTGTACGACGAGGAGTAGTGAAGGCTTTCCTAACATGTGTGACCCCGATCTGTTGGATTCGATCAAAGCGGAAAGTGTTGGCGTATAAGATGGGATGTAGAAGTCGAGGAAATATCGAGGAGTGTCAGAGTCAGATGGAATTGGTCCCATAGCATGAAGTGGAAGTGAGCAGAAAGCAGATGTTGGACACCACCAAACTCGAGATTGTTCTGGTACGCCCAATTCATTGAGCCTTTGAATCACTGGCCGACCTACAAGCTCATAGAGCTCCTTGAGTACGGAACGAAGTGCGTCCTCGTATTCGACTGAATCGAGGGCTTCCCTCCTTGCTCCTAATAACTGATCGCGCAGCTCGTTCGCTCGGTCATAGAAATCGTCGGCCGTGGTAATGAGGGAGGGAGGAGAGTAACGAAGGAGAATGATGATGTCGGAACGCCATCTGTTGTGGTTGATCATGATGACGGGTCCACGAACAGCAGCAGACCGGAGATCGTCAAAGGACAGTGGTCTCAAGAAGGGCTCCAATCCTTTGTGTGCTCGGATCTGGGAAATGAGCTTGTCACGATCACCCAACAACCTCCGTTGCTGCACAACGATACGGCCAAATGGGCGCATCCCTTCAAAATCCTCTTCTCCGCCATCGTCATAGCTGTTCTGTGCCAAGGTCAATGTCAACTCCTCGAGGTCGTGGTTGATCGCAGCAAACTTGTCTGCTAAATCGGAATCAAATGCGCGAAGTTGGTCGATCGAGGAACGAAGGCCGCGGATTTCTGACCAGATCAAGGCTCTTCCTCGTTCGAGAGTTTCGACCGCCCTCCGGAGCTGACCCGTGTTGACTTGGTAGGATGCGCAGTCTAATGGCAGGGTCCCGTAATCGTCGCGCCTCGAAACAAGTCGGGAATGCTGTATATCCACAGTTGGGGAAAATGTAAGAGCATCCTGCATTGATGAGAGTGCGTAGTCATATGCAGTTGAGGTGCAGGGTCGACCGTTTATTCGTGCATGTTTCGCCCATCGACACGAAAACCGGAACCGGTCATGGGCGTTGAGACCTCCGTGGTCGACTGCCATTTGGGAAAGTTGCATGACTTCACTGAGGTCTTCTCTGGAGCGGCGTAGCTCGAAACGGGAATAGAGGAGGAGAGTCTTTAAAGGGAATAATATTGTGGCCCCGAATCCGTTCGCGTTAGTCAGGCTTGTATCCTCTCGAAGAATTGAAATCGCCTCGTTAAGGTATTCGATGTTATTTGTAAACATAAAGGCATAGAGGAGCATGATACCAACTTCAGCGACGACAGCGAATCTATTCTTATCGCTGGGGTGGGACGAAGTTAGCTGACGTCGAGAAGGCTCGATAGCTGCTTCGATTTCGGCTTGCGTAGTGGTGGTCATTGAGGGAGATCTAATTAAATCATAAAAAAATTTCAGGGGAGAGGGGCTGAACTCGAAATCGCCGGAAATGTCCACTTGTGCGTAGTCTTCGAAGTGCAGGGACTGAAGGGACGTGAGAGATTTGACGAAAAAAGGACGATTGGGATCTTCAAGAGGCATCCAAGTGAGCCAGTTCCGAAGGCGGTAGATTGCCTCTTCCAAATGCTCTGGGTTCCCAGATGCGAGAAATCGGTTTTCGGCGAAGTTGAAAATACACGATAACGCTTCTCGGTATTGACTTGGCTCATCCCCGGGGACATGAGAAGTGAGAAACTTGTCCAGGATGGCTGTTCCTTCTTCGTAGTCGTCGTGCGAAAAAGTTATATCAAAGCGCTCGTAAAGAGCGTAGGCGAGCGTGAGGGAGATTTGGTCTGAATCCGGTTGGCCAATTCTCGCCTTCAGTAAGTTCCGTAGGCAATCTATGACCGTTGCGGGCAGTTTATCGCCGGGTCTTTTGCTTTGTAATTTCACCACTTCGACAAAGACAGTGATGATGCCAGTCGAGATCGTCCGGGTGTCTGAGTTAAGAAGTTCGAGGACAAGGTCCGCCATCTCCTCAATGTCTTGCATCGCGTCTCTAAGCCCGAACCTGGCATGGAGTAAAAATGAAAGCTCAAGGAGCTCGATAACCTCATCGGGTGAGGGATTGAATGCTTCGGGGGGCTGTGCGCGGAGATACCTTAGGTAGATAACGGGATGCTTGAGCAGCGTGACATCTTCGGGATGTATGGAGTCGGTCTGTGTGGTGCGATGTGCCAGGAAATGAAGAAGGAGTTTCGCAATGGAATAGAAATGTTGGATGACGTTCGGGCAGTCTCTATAGTACCTATACAAATGCCCCGGGTGCGGGAGGAATATCGCTTCTGTGTAGTGGAGAATTGATTGTTCGAGATCGTCTACTTGTCCTAACAAATTGTAGCGCTCATGCAGTGCCCTTGCCAGGGCATGAATACAGCAGATGCGTATAGGATTAGTTCTTGGAAATGTCGTGACGGCATGACGAAAAACAGGAATATTGTCAATAAGTGTGTGGTGGAGACGGTCTGAAAAGATGGAATGTTTAGTAAGATGCTTCAGGCCGTAGGATGGCCTAAAAGATTGGGGATTGGATTTCGAACTTACATTGTGGGTCACTCATAGCCCAATCGAATAATAAGAAGATGAACCACAGGTCTCGGACACCTGATGATTTGGGGCGTTGTGGAAGGACCGAAGAAAGGCACGAGTCGGAATGGGTCACGTCCCTGAGGCAAAAAGCATTTATATCTGAGCCCAAACCTTTGACGCGTGTACGGCCTACACGGAAACGTGGACATACTCTTGGATATCACACACAGCCAGCCGGCACTCCATCAAATGCAGTGCGCCTAGATGAAAATCACGAAACGCCAACACCAGGCGAGCAAGATAGTCGATAACTTGAACGTAACAGTCCAACCTATGGTGCCATCTGCTATTGTCGGAGCGTCAACGCGTCAACAGTGTACAGTGTAGTACCAAGCCAGAAATGGAGATAATCGGATTGAATAGAATCGAAAACCGTAATATGTATCTAATAAATATACATTTATTTGAACCGATTAGAAAGTTATCTGCGGAACGGAATGAGATTCCGGCGGGGCACTGGAATGGAATCCGGAAAGCATCCCATACCCCGGACAACGCCGGCCCTCCCCTTTAGGGGTTTTTACTTGGGGTGCTCCCCCAACTACAGTAATGCTTCCCGAGTCAAGGCACCGCGAGGCAGCTAACCTGAGTACGATTACACGTTACCCTTCCTGCCCATTCTTTTCCCATTCGCCTCCCTCCTGCGACGTTTCTGGTCACCCTGCTACCCTTTCCCTTCGCCTCAAGGTGTTGGTATGAGGAACGGATTGACGAGCCGGGATGGCTCCCTCTTGTGGGTAGCTCGTTCTTAGTAGATCGAGGCACGCATAGACCAGCCCAGAGTCCAGTAGGGTAGGATTTCGTACAGACTGCACCGGCAGCATGTCCTTTATTTAGCACGACAATAAACTACTTATGCATGAAGGCGTTTGAGGGCGAATGGCATGAAGCAAATTCCGAACGCGGTAGATGGCCTTCTCTAAATGCTCTAGCGACGTGATTGGCGGACCGTGAAACATGACACGTGCGTAAGAAGCTTGAAGCAAACACAAAGGAGAGGAACGGAATGGGCTACGATTGCCCTTCCGAGAAACGGACGACGGCACGGTAGCTCGAATTGCGGTCGGGCGAGAGCGAGAACACACAAGCAGAAAGAGTGGGATAGTGGGACTCGCCTGCCTGCCTTTGACGAAGCCACGCGAGGGGGTTTATATACGCAAGTCAGAGATAGCAGAGACAAGTACTCTACGTGCCGGTCCAGTAGAGGGGGAAGTCGGAAAAGGAAAGGCGAAGGCGGTCCCGCTGGCGATAGACCCGCGCGGGGACGATGACAAGGGCAGCGGTGTCCGAAATGACAAAACTTTACTGAATCGTAGCTAAGTGCGCGACAGTGAGCATGTAGTCGACAAGGGTCAGGGAGGTGCAGTAAAGTTCGATGGTAAATGGGCTAAGGTAGTAGAAGAAATACTGGATTGGAGAGCAGGAGGTCTAACACAAAAAGAAAACAAGGGGACGTACGAAAAGAGGCCTTGACCGACCCTATGCACAATAAGAGTTCAGAGACATGGTCCTGACTTGCGAGGGGCCGTGTACGATGCATGCGACATGGAACAACGGGCTTTTCGAGGTGGCCTGCACTGGTAGTGCCAGCCGATGAATGCTTGGGCGATCTGCGTGTCTTCGACCAGAGAATCTGAGGTGCAGCGGAATCCGAGACATGGTCGTGAGGGATAAAGGGATCTAGCGCAAGGAACTATGGTGGATGAAGGCGCGGCGAGGCGGCAACAAGGATGGGGGAAGTAAGGCGAAGCGAAGCGCGTTAGCGCACAGACGTCACGTGAACGAGCAAGCCGGACTCGGCACTGACTCGGCTCGGGCGTGCTCAGGCTCGGCCCGGGATGTAACCTCTACAGCGCGTGCCTTTCACGCTTACACCATTCTTGTGATGGTCACCTCGCTCGTTGAGAGCCTACGCTGGACCGTTGTCGCCATCATGGAGCTAGACGGACCCGCATCGAACGTGATCCCATTCGGAGAGGCAGCCAAAGCCGCCGTTGCGTTCGTGGTCAGCCATGTGCGCTCCCGTGGCGACTCGCCCAAAGTCCAAATACCCCGTGGTAACCATCTCTCGTCGCTTACCGTACGTACCGAGCAAGTCGACTTCGATGACCGGGATTCCTGGTAGAGGAACATGGATGACCTCATCCTGAAGGCAGCGATATGGCAGGACGAGCACTGGGTTGACCTGTCGGGGTTGTTGAAGGTTGAGCAGTAGAGTGAGCGACCAAAGGGTATTGCCAAGGTTGTCCTACTCAGCCTTGATCGCAATCGTGAGTTTCTTCAGTTGAGCGACATTTGATTGGTTCTTAACGGCTTCGGTTTCCCAGTTCGCTTCAAGGCGCGGGCAAGACATCTTGATGCCGCCAATGAGAGTGACCTCGGTGCGCTACTAGCAGCAACGACTTGACCATGACGCCTGCCTGCGGGCCGTTATTGTCAACGCTCATTCAGTGCGCTTGCCAGGGCTTGTATATAGCCGAAGCGCATAGGATTAGCTCTCGGTAATGTCGTGACGACATGAAACAGGAATATCGCCATCAAGTTTATGGAGACGATCTGAAAAGATGGAATGTCCGGGTTAGTAAGATGCTCCAGGCCGTAGGATGGCCCAAAAATCGGGGATTAGATTTCGAACTTACGTTGTGGGTCACTCATAGCCCAATCGAATATCAGAACCGAACTACAGCGGATGAAGAAAGACGCGAGTCTGTATGGACGTCCCTGAGGCAACAGCATTTCCACTTGAGGCCACACCTTTGACGCGTGTACCGAAACATGATTATTATTATAATCCCCGTCGCCTGGCCTCGGCCAAGCACGCCGTCGAAGCTCACCGCTATATTCTCGTTTTCTTTTCTTTGCGTGTTCCCAACTTCCCGTCAGTCTCGCCCTCTCCAGGGCCTCTCGTTCGCCTCAAGTCTTTCCTTACGCCCGATTCGATATCCTTTCGCGCGTTCACACTCTTTTGGGAACGTGGCCTCAGCTCTCTTTTCTCTCACAATCTCACTCCTTCCAAGCTTCCACTCCTTTGAACTCGCCATCGTGGACTCGCCACCTACGCTACACTACATCGGGGTTTCGTTCGGTCAATGTTCGTAATGTTCACTTGAATGACTTGCGCCTTCTCATAGACACCGTCACGGTCACCCGGTCTGGCGACATGCTTCAGGACAAATCTTCGACCCCGTTTATCGTAGCTGTCAGACATGCAATTGCTCGAGTTCGAGGAGCCCAGTTCAAAAACATTATTAATCTCGCTCGCTCTTAGTCTCCTGTCAAGTAGTTGTTCCCGGCAAATTGCAACGGGAATGAGGCATCTCATGTGGTGAGAGGTTTTCACATGACCATCGGATGGACCTTCATCTTCCTGCATCCCAGCCCCCTTCCACAGTCACACATGTGAACAACGTGTTTCGCGCATGGCCACGTTTACAGCGACGTAGGACATCGACGCTCGAGGCGCGGTTTTGAGCGAAAAGCCGTGCTCGCGATTCCCTCGAGGGACGTGGACACCAAAGGAAGGAGGTCGCGCCAGGCGTCAGATGGCTATGGAATTTCAAAGAGGAAGAGCGACACATGGGCTATGGCCGCGCTCGGAACGTGGGGGCGTAGCGATCACCGCAAGAGGCAGAAAGTACCACTCCGTCATCACATCGTGCGCACTCGCACTCAATTAGCTCTCGGCCACCGGCGATGATGAATATTTGTCTGTCGTATTCACAACACGGCTGGTCCAGGTCTGCCGCCGTTTTGCCGTGCGCCAGGACCGCGCCAGCCCGTGGGCACGTTCAGCATCGGGCACATTGTGTCGTGTAGCGATGTGACCTACAGCTTGAGGTTGACCATTGGTAGTGGTTACCAAGGATAATGTGCCGAGGCTCGGCAGTTCATTGTATTGGATTTTTAACGATTTTTTTGGGAATTTCTACGATTTTTTACGCCATCTAGAGGTTGGGTACCAAACGCCATCAGGTCCACCCAAGAGAACCCCAATTTCAGACAATTTTGGTCCGCCCACGAGACTCCAACGACCAACGAGCTCCAACCTTTACCGGCATTATCAGGGGGGCTCCTATTTCGCATCGCAATTCCGAAATAGCATCCGTTTGCTCCTCCTCCATCTCGACCATTGCTGACTTCTTGCTCCTAGCATGAGTACGCCACGACTGTGTGGACCATTATGAAATGTTTCGGTTACGGGGATCTTCCCGGGAAACTGAATGGTGCTGGTATCCACCGTCTTGATAACATCATGACATTAGATCCCAGTATTCACGTCTTGTTTGATGAGCTACGACTCTGGTTTGAGGCCGTGGTGAGTGGTTTGTAATTTATGCTGAATGTTTGCAGGGTGGCGAGGAAAACACCTATGGTATTTGTGTGACGCATGCTGAATTCACTTTCACGGCCCCGGACAATCCAGTCGTGTTCAGAAGTGCACACCAGGGCCTTCCGTTGCCAAACCCCGCCTATCTCAAGATCCACGCCGCATGTTGTAGAGTTGCTCATTTATCTGGCGCTGGCGAGTACATGGAAAAGATTTCAGAAGACATGGAGGATATGCAAGTCCTATCTAAGGATGGCTCATCTGCGTACCTCCTATCATATGCCCTGCAACCTCATGGTCAAGAAGTCGTCGTCCTCTGATCCCCGGAATCTCCCACATGTTTACCATCATTCAAGTGAATACATTCCTGGTCCTTGTAGCCACTGTTTGTCGTTACTTTCGTTAACAACACGTAATTTATTTTCCCTCGTATGTCCGACTGCAGCGCGATAAGCTTCCTCTCATCGGAATCATGGTAAAGTCCCACTAATCAAGAGTTCTTGCTCCGGCCACAAAATACTAGAGATGTCGGTGAGAGATGTAATAGATTTATCACTGATAAGAACAACAAGTGTATGCAGACACTGATTTTGTGGATGTGGTCCCTATCTGGGTAGGCAAGTCCTAGGCGTCATCTGGTTGGGTGTCAGGCTCGATGCCGCGCTCAGGCACGGTGACTTTGGTGCTTTCAGGAGTTTTAGCGTGGACATCCTAATTACTCTCATATTTCGTCGCCCATTTCATTAAAAAGGATAGGTGAAGGACAGGTTTCGCCAGCTTGACGGGCCCCAAGCTGAGGGTGGTGAACTTGAGCCTCACGAGCCCAGCCGGGGCCCATACGGCCTTCCCAAATGGAGTATCTACGGGGGTCCGGACATGGAAGTAGCGGCACTGCTGGGCCGTACGGACGAGGGCGACCGCCCTGTGCAGACAAGGGGAAGGGAAGGGGCGCGCAACTGGCCCGGGTAATGTGATGGACATTCCCAGGTGACGACGCCCCGTGAACTGCGTGGGGCTAATCTTATTACTTCAGTGCTCCTACAGTACCACGAGCGTGAGGCGGTGTTCTAGGACAGAAGGAGAATAGGAGTCCTGAATCATTCTATACACAGTAAGATGCAAGTCCGGCAACACATGGATCCCGACTAAGGCGACCATCGCGCATGTCGTGCATGACCGTTGTATGACAGCTATCATCGAGGAGGCGTGCACTTGTGGCTATCAGCCTGCGAGATTGGGTGAATCGGGGCGATCCACATGTCGTTGGCGGTGAGCTTGAGGTGAGGTGGAGAGGGATTTTGAGGGGTAGAGAGCGAGGAGGAATGAGGGGCGAAGAAGGCTGAGGTCAAGGCAGCTGAGGTCAAGGCAGCGGTGGTTGAACATGTCGGACTCGGGACTTGCGGGCGCGCCGAGGCCATCACGTGGTCGAAAGTGCTCCGCTCCGAGGCTGCATCCCATACCAAGTCCCAATACCTTACGATGTAATGGCCATTTTAGGGCACCCATAATCACAAGGCGGTATCGCTTTTTGTAGGTTCCGCGAACTGCAACACCAAAGGCTTTTTCAAATTTCCCAAGCAAGTACATCCCACTCCACCGAACGGCGTAAAGCAACGTAAAAAGACATAGTTCTCACACTGATGTGCTTCCCTTGATAATCTGTGCCACGAGGCATGTCAAACGGGCAATGAACTTAATGAAGTAGCAGTCGACCACGTATGTCATGTGCGATTTCACTGCTCTTCACAGTAAGATTGGTAAATGCAGTCTTACCGGATCACGTCGCGCTCACTCGCGCATAATAGGGTTGTTAGTAATTTATCCGTGCCATCTATAAGTCAATCATTGCCGTCAACGGCGGTTCCTGCCAGTGTCACATGTGCGTGCACATAGTGGGGCCCATCAAAGCGTTTTTTTACCTGTATTGTTCCAGTCTAGCCCATCCCCTTTTACTCTTCCTGAGCGTGTCTGCACCTCAATAGACTAGCGGTACCTGAGAGACGAATAGACCCCTGATCGCCGCTTGCTTTTCCGCCTCATTGAGGACATGTAACAGATCGCCTGAGTCTCAGGCATGGACAGGAACGTCCGTTAAGTATGTACTCACGTTACGTATAACCTACAGCGTCCGTATGCTGGACTTCATATTACACGTTCACTTTGTGAGAAGCGGAAAAGAAGGGCCTGGCCTCTGCTCGCCATCCCTTGTGTCAGTGGTGCCTGTAGGTACGCGGTACCAGCCAAAAGCGATTTTACATCAATAGACACAAGGATCATGCGTGTTTGTACCGTGACTTCACATTCCTAGCCAGTCGATGGGACGTACTTGCACTGAACTGACGTATGAAATCAACATTTCCTCGATTTATTGTTTATACAATCTTCTATCGCGCGAAAACACGCCTTTTCCTCGTCACCATAAACTGGTATCATCTACTCGAAGATCCATGATGCCTGGTTATGCTCATATTGGATGATGCCCTCGGGGAACCACCTGGACGTAATAGGACTCAGTATTATGTACACCGCGCGGCCAAAACGAAATGAAGACTGACAGTTTGATCTCTTTCTCAGCGTTCTCGACCGAGTCAGAACCGTGGCAGATGTTGCGGCCCGTGGCAAGTGCAAAATCGCCACGAATAGTACCTTTTTTGTTTTGGCGCGTCGTGCAGGATACCGTTTAGCACACACGAGGGGGAACAGCGGTAAAACATGGGACATACCGGGCTGAGAGTTAAGCGGGTTAGTCGCGCCAAGCATCGCACGGCCCGTCTTGACGGCGTCGAGGCCCTGCCAAACCATGGCGACGACAGGGCCCGAAGCCATGTACTTGATCAGACCAGGGAAGAACGGCTTCTCCTTCAAGTCCTCGTAGTCTGCACAACAGTGAGATACATGGGCTTTGTGATCACATATGGATCAGCGGGGGGATGGGACTCACGCTTCTCGAGGTGCTCGGGCGTGGCGTGAACGAGCTTGAGGGCGATGAGCTTGAAACCACGTTGCTCGAAACGGCCGATGATGTTTCCGACGAGACCGCGGTGGACGCCGTCGGGCTGTTACACGGGACGGCCGATACGATCCTCTTTGATCAGACGCATCCAACGAGAGGAGTAGATGACGGGGGAGGGATGATTGAGAGACGGAACGCACCTTGACCATGATGTACGTGCGTTCGTTATTGTTGGGAGACATGATTGATGAAACTTTTTGCTGCTCTGGCTGGTACACCTGACAATAAGGGAGAAAAGAGAGATGGGTAGATGCGAAAACGAACGCGCAGATTTTAACCAGAAAGCTGATCATCCGTTTCTACTTTCCAAATTCGGAGATAGCCGCCCAAACTCGATCTTTTTTCGCCCACGGTCACATGCCCGTCAATTCCCACGTGCTTCACGCCCGGTTTCGTCCGTCTCACACAAACTCGTTTCGCACTGTCAACAATTTCCCAACGATGCTCTTCGGTCCTCTTGGTCCGTCCCTCGCCCCCTACGTGCGCTCATCACGCACCCTCTCGAAATGGCTCAAGCCCGTCGCAAATTGGTATGCCAACTTGTCTGGCTACCGCAGAGTAGGCCTCGTCTACGATGACCTCCGTGCGTATCCCATCTCTCCCTCCCCATGCCAAACTCCGCGCACCACCCACTTTCATCATGCTGGCCTGAGTAGCACTGAATGCTCATGACGTTCTTTTCCAGTCGTCGAGGAGCGTCCAGACGTCCAAAGGGTATGTGTTGGCTCCGTTAAGCGTTTTCTTTGGGCGGATTTTTGTTGAGAGCTTGGTCTACGTATAGGCGCTAACTCGCTTGACGCATCGCGAGGCTTACGATCGCGCGTTCCGATTCAAACGCGCATCCCAAGCCAGCGTCCTACACAAGGACCTCCCCAAATCTGAGTGGACCAACCCGGAGGAGGTCAGGCTCTCGTGATACCCTTGTGGCATGACCGTTTTTTTCTTAATTCCCCGTTTACGCACACAGGATGTCCGATATTTGAAGCCCCATGTACTCGAAGTCGAGAAGGAGGACCAGGAAAGGCACATTTGGGATACTGTCAATGTCGTTAGAAAGTAGAACCGCTGTTCGTGGAAACTGCGTAATAATCACGCTGGATGCTTGACATTGTTAGATCACACACCCTTTCAGGTTATCACCGAGTATGTCGCACAAAACCGAGTAACACATGCAATAAATGACATCGCTCAAGCCATAATCATGATACGTCAAGAGTACATTTTCAGTTACAACGCTCAAGTCAGCTACTTAGAATAACACTGGAGCAACACCCTGTCTGCTTTTCTCTTTTTTTTTCTTAATGGGGGTCAGAAAGGATTATAATGTCTAAAAGGCCTTAACCAAAGGAGATACCACCTCGCCGCCCTTTGCAGCGTAGAAATCAACCACCTTCTTTCCGACGGCTGCGATGTCTATGAAAAGGTGAGGCTCGGGCAAGCGACCATGCGTTAAAAGGAAACGTACTATCGCCGGTGATACCGAACTTTTCATATACCTTTTTATAGGGACCAGACGCACCCCAGGACTGCAAACCATATTGCTCATGGCTGTACTTCGCCCAGCCAGCGGTCTGAAATTTCCTCGTCAGAAAGCTTCCTACGCGGGAACACTAGACCGATATCGCACCGAGAGCGCTTCGAGAGATAGGATTGGTGCGCCGCTGCGCAGCACGCCGAGCCGATAGTCCTGCGGTTGCTGGTCAAATACGAGCCAGCATGGCAACGACACGACGCGAGTTCTGATGCCCTGAGCCCTGAGCTTGCCCGCTGCCTCGAGAGCGATGCTGACTTCCGACCCTGTAGCCACGATGGTCAGATGCTCGGACTGCTCCTCATGCACAACGTAGCCGCCCTTGGCTGCGCGCTCGATAGACGAGTCCTCGAGATTTGGCAGGTTCTGTCGCGAAAGGGAGAGAATCGACGGTGTCTCGGAAGACCGGAGCGCGACGAGATAGGCGGCCGAGGTCTCGTTGCCGTCTGCAGGACGCCAGAACGCAAGATTGGGAATCGCGCGGAAATGGATTGCCGTTTCTATGGGCTGGTGCGTGGGGCCATCCTCACCAAGACCGATAGAATCGTGAGTCGCTGTGTAAATTGGTCACTGCACTGACACCACCATCCCCCTAAAACGTATACGCACCGACCCAAATAACCTGATGCTTGGAAAGGGCAGCCAGGCGAACCGCACCAGCGGCATAGGACACGAAGTTGAGGAACGTCCCGACAAATGGTATGATGCCACCGTAGGCCGCGATACCGTTTGCGATTGCACCCATCCCGTGCTCGCGGACACCATAGCGAATGTAAGCACCCTTGTAACTGCCAAGGCCTGTACTCTCATGCTGGAACTCAACAGCTCCCTTGGCCTTGGTAAGGTTGCTGCCCGTCAAGTCCGCAGAGCCACCAAGAAGATCTGGAAGCGCCGGAGTGATTGCCGTGAGGACGATCTCCGACAGCTTGCGGGAGGCCTGCGCAGGATCGGTTGCCTTGTATACGGGGAGGGACTTCTCCCAGTTATCTGGAAGCCTGCCAGAAATCCGGCGTGTGAGCTCCGCATGCTCATTGGGGTACGCCTTGGCATAAGAACTAAGGAGAGAATTCCACTGTGTTTCCAGCTTGGATCCACGGTTGCCAACGACTGCCCAAGTCGCATAAACCTCGTTCGGGACGTGAAAGCTTGCGCTTGGGTCGAAGCCCAGCTTAGTCTTGAGGGCAGCAATGTCATCCGCCTTCAAAGCTACGGAGATAATTCGGACACTCGAACTCATGACGGATATCAAATACTCACGGGAGCCGTGGATACCGTGAGTACCTTGCTGCTTTGAACCGTAACCAATGGTGGTGGTCAGACGAATCAGTGTCGGTTTGTTCTTCTCGCGACGACCCTCGGCGATCGCGTTGTACATTCCTTCCAAGTCACTGAACTAAGGTTAGGCAGAGAAGAGTTCTAGAAAGTGCATCTGGCTCAACTGATCGCCATCTCTGACATGCAGGACCTGCCAACCATACGCAAGGTACCGTTGTTCGACATTCTCGGTGAAGGCGATAATGGTATCGCCATCGATGGAAATATCTGAAAGTTATGCTTCAACGCATTTCAAATGAAACATGAGATTGTGACGCACGGTTGTCGTCCCATATCTGAAAGAAGGTTAGAACGAGACTTGAGCGGAAACATGGGACTTACGGCAATCAGGTTACCGAGCTGAAGGTGTCCAGCCAGGCTACTTGCCTCGCTGGAAACACCTTCCATCAAGCAACCGTCCCCAAGGAACGCTATTCGATATGTAATTAGTATAAGACCGTGCGTATGTCGCTATGTGCCCACCATAGGTGTAGTTGTCGATGAGGTCGAAACCTTCTTTGTTATAAACCGCCCCTAAATGCGCCTGCGCAATTGCCAAGCCAACGGCATTGGAGATACCCTGGCCAAGGGGTCCAGTGGTGACTTCGATTCCTGAAGGCCGTGTAAGTATATACGTAACACCACAACGATTGAGGCTTCTCACCGTCAGTGTGGCGAGCCTCAGGGTGTCCGGGAGTCAGCGAGTCAATCTGGCGGAAGGCCTTGAGATCGTCCAGGGAGAGCTTATAACCCAAGAGATGGAGAACGATGTATTGAAGAGCACAGCTACGTGGGGAGGTGGGCTTCAAATCGCGCATGCGATCAAGCAGACGTACGCGTGACTGGAAGCGAATATATGAGACAACCAGGTATCCACTTAGAGGCTGAGAGGGCATACCCGTTGGAAAGTACGAAACGATCACGGTTGAACCACTTTGAGCTCTTTGGGTTGGCATTGAAAAAGCTAGTCCCAAGAAATCCGGTGAGGTGAAACACCGAACACAAAGACTTGTACTAACCGGGTGAAGAGGACATGGGTTACAGGTGCCATGCCCATCGGAGCACCTAGAGGGGACGTGGAACGATACAGACCTCTGTCTGCGTACTGGAGAATCACAGAGACTAACCTGGGTGCCCCGAGTTTGCTTTTCCGACGACATCCGCTGCGAGGGTGCGGATGGTCGCGATGGAGGTCGCGTCGGACGGAGAGGGAACGAAGGTAGACATCGTCGCGAACGAACAGGCAGAAAAAAACCTAGGGTTGACTAAGAGACAGCTCGGTCGGTACTATATATGACGATCGGGGATGAGTGGGAGCTCGCAAGAAAATAAAGGGGGGATGCGAGGGATACTCGGATGGGACGGGACTCGGCACGGGGAATCGTGGTGACGTGATGTGATCTTATCGCCGAGCACCTGGCTCCACGTCCAACCGCGTAAATCCGTAAATCGGTTCACATGCACCCACAAGCTTCCGACAAGAGGAGCGGTAAGTTTCGTTCTCCTCCCTTGCCTCGCCCTCTCTTCGCAACCAAAAAAAAACTTACAAAGTATGACGTAGTATGCAAGGAATTCTTTGAAGCCCTCGAACTTTGTCATGCCAATGTCTGGGCCAAGTGGACGGGCGGATGTAACCAAGCCAAGCGCGAGTTGAACAAGTGCTTACACAGCGACGTACGCCTACTCCCCCCTCCCCCCTGCCAGACTACTAATCAACCCCTCGTTTTGCTCGTGCTCCCCGTGTCTAGTCCGTGGCACGCGCAACGAGGAACAGGCAAGATGCAAAACTGAGAAATGCGCGGCGAGAGAAGGCCCTTCGAGAACTACATGAAAACGACTAACGCCGTGACCCGTGTACCCCTACTCGACTACGTACATCCCTCGACGTTGTTCTCTCCTCGTCATCCCCAGAAGTCCGTGACGGACCGGCCGCTCTGTTGGCGGTGACTGTGCATCACAAAAGACTTCATAATACATTCATCACGTCTCCTCGAGAGTTTCCAGCCGGATGATGGCATTCAACACAATGTTATCTCGCGGTTTGACCATCGAAAAGTAAAATTAGTGCTGGTTATCCTATGACAAACTAATTTCTGCGTTTCGAGCTCGTTGAAGGTTACACGTCGTCGCTGTCACGTGAATGTTCGTCCGGATTATCCGGAGATGGAGATCCGAGATCCGAACCACCATGGATCAAAAGGAAAAGAACCCACAGTTTTACCTCCAATTCAAGGTCCATACGCATTTAATATTGAAGGGCTTCCGAGGACTACCTTGACACGCTAGACGCCCGAAACCCTCTGACCAATCGTACTCGCCCAAATATCACGACCTCGCGAACATCATCCAACGCACCTGCATGACGCACGGCCCAGACCTACTACCGCACGCCGTTATACCGTCTCTTCTGGGAGTTACGCTACCATGCCTACTTCGCTACAGAGCATCCAGTCCAGGACTGAACATGCCAGGCACGCATCTAGACCGCCGTAAAATCATGCGCCATGATGGGCGAAAGTCAACCAACGCCTCTGGGTCATCCTCTTCTTCCTTCGTGAATACTTGACTGCGTGACGCTGCGTCTCGAAGTGCCTCTGCCCTTCTCTCGTAGCGCAACGGAGGTGTACCTGAAATTTCGTGCAGTCTTTGCCATGAGATTCGAAATCGATCAGATACCTTTGCATGAGGATTATTAGCAGACACGGGAAACAGCTGCATGATCTCGTCAAAATCCTCTCTGATGTAGTGAATACCATCGGGAGAATAAAGGCTAATTGAGAGATAGAACGTGGTGTTGGATGGACAAAAAGAGGTGCATGATTTACGTTTGACAAGAGAGGAGAGTACTGTCAACAAATCGTGGGCATAGAAACTGTGTACTATTGACGCTACATTAATTGTAGGTTAGACTTGTATTACGTTGTCGACAATCTCACTCGCTCGCCTGCGAAAGAACTGGTGGTTGGCGCTTAGTGATTTTTGTCTAGGTACGCTGCATCTGATCGAGTGCCAATTGGCTGTGCGTGATGTCCAAGAGGGTCACGGTATGACCACGTTTCCGTGTAGGCTTGCTTTGCTACAAGCGTGCTTCGGTACACGCGTCAAAGCGGCGATATCCATTCCGACTCGCGTCTCTTCTTTCGCAAAACCGCAAATCACCAAGCGTCCGGGACTTGTGGTTCGTCTTCTGATTATTCGATTGGGCTATGAGTGACTCACGGCGTAAGTTCGAAATCCAAACCCCAATGTTTTGGGTCATCCTACGGTCTGAAGTATCTTACTAACGATTCCATCTTTTCAGGACGTCTCCACAAGCTTAATAGCGATATCCCTGTTTTCGCCATCTCGTCGCGACATTACCGAGAACTAGTCCTATGCGCATCAGCTATAATCAAGCCTTGGCAACGTCACTGAATGAGCGCTACAATTTGTCAGGACAAGTAGACGATCTTGAACAATCGATCCTCCACTACACAGAAGCTATATTCCTCCCACACCACTTCGATAGTAAACACCGCCAGATCGTCGCCCTGAATTTCTTTGCCACAACGCGACTCCTTCTTCTCCGGGCAGGTCACACTAAACAGCCCGAAGATGTCAAGCGTCCTGTTATCTACCTGAGGTATCTCCACGGACAGTCTCTCGAAGCATTCAATAGCTCACCAGATATGATCAAAGAAAAGCTTGTGTGTGCGTTGGCGGTCCAAGTCGAGTTGGAGCTTGGAGACGTGATGCAAGACATCGAGGAGATGGCGGACCTGATCCTCGAGCTTCTTGACTCGGCCATCTGGACGATCTCGACTGACACCATCACTTCGTTTGCTGGAGTGGTTAAACTCCGATTTGGAAGATGGGGAAAAGGGAAAGAACCCCCTGCAAAGGTCATAGATTGCCTACGGAAGGCGAAAAAACGCCTCCCAGATTTGGACGGACTCTCCATCGCACTCGCCTGCACCCTTCTCGACCGCTTCTGTATAGCGTATTCGAACGATGATTACGAAGAAGGAACAGCCATCCTGGACAGGTTTCTCACTTCTCGTGACCCCGGGGATGACCCAAGTCAATTCCGAGAAGCGTTATCGTTTATTTCCGTGTTCGCACAGGCCCGACTGAGCTCATCTTAGAAGCCGGAGTATTTGGAGGAGGCGATCTACCGTTTTCGGAACTGGCTCCCTTGGATTCCTCCTGAAGATCCCAATCATGCTTATGTCGCTGATTATCTCACGTTCATTCAGTCCATACACTTCGAAGACTTCGGTGTTCGGGGCCTTCAAGAGGAGCATTCCTCCGATTCAGTGTCCTCTGGCCAGCCATCATTTTGGGATCTAATTGCATCTCTTGAATCCCCCTCGATGGCGACTGAGGATCAACGTCTCCGCGCGCTTACCTCCGCTTCTTATATCACCGACATGGCCGAAATTGAACAGGCCATCGAGCCTTGTCGACTTTTGCTTGCTTCTTTCCACCATAGCGATATCTTTAAACCCATTGCCGTCAATGTATTAGGCACTCTCCTCCACAGAGCCTTTTGGTCTACAAATAACATCGAATACGTCAACGAGGCGATTTCGATTTTTCGGGAGGGCCTCAACTTGCCTGATGCGGAACTTTTCGGAGTTGTCCTGTCACTCATTAACCTCCTTTCTATACGTTTCTACCTATGCCGCTCCAGAGAAGACTTTGATGAAATCATGCAACTATACCAAATGGCCGCCAATGACGGAGGTTTCAAGATTGCTGACCGGTTCAGTTTTTCATGTCAATGGGCGCAACTTGCACGAATCCATGGTCACCCCTGCACCCCAACCGCATATCACTACGCTCTCTCATCAATGCAGGATTCTCTTACATTCGCCCCAACTGCTGACATACAGCACTCCCGACTGGTTGCGATGCACAACGACTACGAGACGCTGCCATTAGACTGCGCATCCTACCACTGCATATCCACAAAGGTCAATTACAGAGCGCCGTCGAAACTCTGGAACGAGGAAGTGCCTTGATCTGGTCAGAAATGCGCGGCCTTCGTTCCTCGATCGACCAACTTCGCGCATCTGACTCCGAATTAGCAGACAAGCTTGCTGCGATCAACCAGGATCTCGAGGTGCTGACCTTAACCTTCCCACAAAACAACTATGGTGATGGTGGGGAAGAGGGCCCTGAAGCGATGGTCCCATTTGGCCGTCTCGTTGTGCGGCAACGCGGGTTGTTGGATGATCGTGACAAGCTCATTTCACAGATTCGAACACGGAAAGGATTCGAGTCCTTTTTGAAACCGCCGTCCTTTGACAATCTCCGTTCTGCTGCTGTGCGTGGTCCCGTCATCATGATCAACCACTGCAGATGGCGTTCGGACATCATCATTCTCCTTCGTGACTCTCCTCCCTCTCTCATTCCCACGTCGGACGACTTCTATGACCGAGCAAATAAACTGCGCGATCAGCTATTAGACGCAAGGAAGAAAGGCCTCGGTTCAGTCGAATACGAGGACGCTCTCCGTTCTGTACTCGAGGAACTCTATGAGCTTGTAGGTCGGCTAGTGATTCAAAGGCTCAACGAATTACACGTACCAGAACAATCTTGGGTTTGGTGGTGTCCAACATCTGCTCTTTGTTCTCTTCCACTTCATGCTATGGGACCAATTCCATCTGAACTGGCCCTCCTCGATATTTCCTCGACCTGTACATCCCATCTTACACGCCAACACTTTCTGCTCTGATCGAATCCAACAAATCCGGGTCACAGACGTTTGGGAAGCCTTCACTACTCCTCGTCTTAGAGCAGGATGAATCTATGGCAGACGCATTGGACGAGATGCACGTCGTGCAGTCTATCAATACTCAGGTGAAAACGCTGATCTCGGCGAGGGCGACACCCACTACCGTTCTGGAGCGCCTCCAGGATCACCGGTTTGTCCACATCGTATGCCATGGAATACTCGAACCAGGGAAGCCGTTCGACTCTTCGTTCAAGCTCTACCAGGGCAAACGGCTTACGTTGCTAGACATCACTCGATCTCGTTTTCCCAATGCCGAATTTGCATTCCTCGCTGCTTGTCACACGGCAGAATTGACGGACGGGAGCCTTTCTGACGAGGCGCTGCATCTGACTGCTGCGATGCAGTACTGTGGATTCAGGAGTGTTGTTGGGACGATGTGGGCGATGGCGGACACGGATGGACGGGACCTTGCGAGGAACTTTTACAAGTCAGTGTTCTCTCCAGTGGAGAGCCAGGGGGTACGTTATTATGAGAGAACTGCAGAGGCACTTCGTGATGCTGTGATAAAGCTGCGGAGGAGTAGAGGGAGAGGGATGACTTTGGAGCGTTGGGTAAACTTCGTGCATTATGGTGCATGATTCGATTTCACCGTTGTCAGTTAGTAGTCAAGTTCATCTTGGGGAGGTATAGGCACTAACCACTGGCTTGGAGAATAGTGCTACGAGGAGGTGGTTGTTGTACGGCATCCTGCTCCTGGGATACAACCTTGCCCCGTTATCTGGTTACCCTAGTTCGGTTTATTGTCAGGCCCGTCCACTTTGACAGCTGGTATGAATGACATGGGAAAGTATATTATCGGTGGATGTTTACTAGCGAATGTAGTGTAGAGACAATATGAAACTTAAAATCCAGTAGACAATGGCTCGTGTTGTGGATCAGCGTGACCGGGCAGTTAGACACATGGCAGATCAGGGAGTGGACTCTGGTGTCCGTGGCCATCTTTACCTGTGGAGGCATCAATGCAAGAGCGGTACAATGAATGCGCAGCTTGTGACCTATGAAATAGGCCAATAAAAGGGTGATATGATACAAAGTAGACGTACTTGATTCGCCCTGGGCCTGAGCTCGTCCCTCTCCTCAACCGATTTCTCATATTGCGGCACCTCCGTGGTCGACCTCAAGCTGGTGGTCGTATCGCTGGAATTTCGCCACGACGTTGCACGCTCAACACTGGGCCTGTTCACAGGCCGGTACGGCGCTGGCGCCCGACAAAAACGGTGGTAGAAGCGGACCAGCCACCCTGTAATAGAACAAATCTTGGTCGTCACCGGTGGCCGAGAGCCAAAGCGAGCGTATTTAGATGAAAAGAGCTGTGATCCCTACCTCTTGCAGTGATCACAACGCCTCGCGTGCCAAGCGCGCGCATGTGCCGTTCTTCCCCTTCAGAATTCCGTGGTCATCCAACGCCCAGCATGACTTCCTCGTCCTTTGGCATCCATGGCCCCCGAGGGAAGCGCGGGACCAGCTTTTCGCTCGACTCCGCACCGAGCACGTTGCGCACAGCCGTG
>Ga0307512_10002159_pt1 | contig 25722 bp, 21 predicted proteins | sample 14_EM_MG_FD_200267 | JGI IMG/M metagenome (GOLD analysis project Ga0307512, IMG submission 200267) | Populus trichocarpa ectomycorrhiza microbial communities from riparian zone in the Pacific Northwest, United States - 14_EM | ecosystem: Host-associated > Plants > Roots > Unclassified | place... | reverse complement strand
GGGGGGGCAAACCCCGCCCGCGCGGCCCCGGCCACGTTCACCCACCCCGGCATGCTCCACAACGCCGGCGACATCAACCGTGCCAAGGTCAGGGTCGCGGCGGGAACCGACCCCTGGCTGTCCGGCTGGAACAAGCTGACCGCCAACTCCCACGCGCAGTCCACCTGGACCAACAGGGCCACGGCCACGATCATCCGCGGAGGCACCGGACAGAACTACAGCCTGCTCTACAGCGACATCGCCGCCGCCTACCAGAACGCACTGCGCTGGAAGGTCGGCGGCACCGAGGCCAACGCGGCCTGCGCCGCCAAGATCCTCAACGCCTGGTCCACGACGCTGACCACGGTCACCGGCAACGCGGACCGGTTCCTCGCGGCCGGCCTCTACGGCTGGCAGTTCGCCAACGCGTGCGAACTGATGCGGGACTACGGCGACTTCGACCTCGCCGCCGCCCAGCAGATGCTGGCCAAGGTCTTCTACCCGCTCAACAACAGCTTCCTCACCAACCACAACGACGCCTGCATCACCAACTACTGGGCCAACTGGGACCTGTGCAACATGGCCTCGATCCTGGCCATCGGGATCCTCAACGAGGACAGCGCCAAGTACGACCAGGCCGTCACCTACTTCAAGTCCGGCGCGGGCAACGGCTCCATCGCGCACGCGGTGCCGTACCTGTACACCGACTCCGACGGCTACGCGCTGGGCCAGTGGCAGGAGTCCGGCCGCGACCAGGGCCACACGGTCCTGGGCATGGGCCAGATGGGCGCGATCTGCGAGATGGCCTGGAACCAGGGCGACGACCTGTACTCGTACGACAGCCGTCGCTTCATGAAGGCCGCCCAGTACGTCGCGAAGTACAACCTCGGCAGCGACGTGCCCTTCACCACCTACACCTGGGGCACCGGGCAGAGCTGCGCCCAGTCGTCCCAGACGGTGGTCTCCTCCGCCTCCCGCGGCCAGATCCGGCCCGTGTGGGCGATGCTCCACTTCCACTACAACCGGCGCATCAACCTGGACGACAGGTACATCTCGTCCATGTACTACGACCTCGTCGCCCCCGAGGGCGGGGGAGGTGACTACGGCTCCGACAGCGGCGGCTTCGACCAGCTCGGTTTCGGCACCCTGATGTACGCGAAGTAGGGGTTCGTCGAGTGGCCGTGTACCCCGAGTAGCCGCCACATCGCGCTCTGCACCGGAATACCGGGGCGACCTGTGGTGCTCTGTTGTTACCGGTGCACGAGCGCGGTGAGAAGGCTGGTGGGCATATGACGGCAGCAGTCCAGGCGGACCCCGTGGTGAGCACGCCGTACGGAGCGGTGCGAGGCAGGTACGAGCACGGGATCGCGGTGTTCCGGGGCGTTCCGTACGCCGCGCCCCCCTTCGGCGCCCGCCGGTTCCGGCCGCCCGTGCCCCCCGAGCCCTGGGACGGTGTGCGCGACACGGTCTCCTTCGGGCCGACGCCGCCGAAGACGCCGTACTCGGAGGCCTTCGAGAAGTACCTGTCCGACCCGGTCGTGCCCGGTGACGACTGCCTCAATCTGAACGTGTGGACGCCGGAGCCGGGCCCAGGTGCCCGGCTCCCGGTCGTCGTGTGGCTGCACGGCGGCGCCCTGACCAGGGGATCCTCCGCCGTGCCCGTGTACGACGGACGGGCCTTCGCCCGGGACGGCGTCGTCTTCGTCTCGGTCAACTACCGGCTGGGAGTGGAGGGCTACGGACTGTTCCCGGACGCCCCCGCCAACCCCGGCCTGCGCGACCAGCTCGCCGCCCTGCAGTGGGTGCACGACTCGATCGCGGCCTTCGGCGGCGACCCCGGCCTGATCACCCTCTGTGGCCAGTCGGCGGGGGCGATCAGCATCGGCGCCCTGCTGGCCGCCCCGCAGGCGCAGGGGCTGGTGCGGCGGGCGGTCCTGCAGAGCGGGCCGCCCGAGGCGTTCGAACGGGACAAGGTACGGCGCATGGTGCGCCGTATGGCGACCAGGCTGAAGATCCCCGCCACCGCCGCGGCCTTCGCCGAGGTCGACCGCGAGCTGCTGCTGCGCACCCAGGCCGAGGTCGGCAAGCTCAGCAGTCCGGTGCTCGGCGGCCCCTCCTTCGGCATCGTCGTCGACGGCGACCTCGTGCCGCGCGATCCGCTGGAGGCGCTCATCGACGGCGACGCGGCGCAGGGCGTCGACCTGATGATGGGCTGGACCAGCGACGAGTACCGCCTCTGGCTGGTGCCCGGCGGCCTCCTGGAACGCGTCGACCGGCTCGGCGCGGTCGCCCTCGCCGGCGCCATGGCCCGCTGCCGCTGCGGCACCGAGGTGCCCCGCGGCTACCGCACCCTGCACCCGGAGGCCGGCACCGCCGAGATCGTCGGCCAGATGGTCACCGACCACCTGTTGCGCGTCCCGCTGCACCGGCTGGCCGACGCCCGCCCCGGCTCCTCGTACGTCTACGAGTTCGCCTGGCCCTCCAGCCTCCCCGACCTCGGTGCCTGCCACGCCCTGGAGCTCGGCTTCGTCTTCGACAGCGGTGACGCCCCCGATTCCCGCAAGCTGGCGGGCGAGGAGGCCCCGCAGGAGCTGGCCGACGCGATGCACGGGGCCTGGGTGCGGTTCGCGGCCGACGGGAACCCCGGCTGGGAGCGGTGGGACGACTCGCATCCAGTGCGGATCTTCGACGCCGGCGAGCCGCGCACCGTCCTCGGCCCGCGCGACGCCGAGCTCGCCCTCTGGGCCGCCGACGCCCTCACCCCGCCGGAATCCACCCCCGTACCGGCCCTTCCCGACGGTCCGCCCGCGCGCAGTACGGAACTGCGCTCAGTGGTACGACGTCTGCGTCTGCCCGGCTCGGTCCGTCGGCAGTGACCACGGTGACCGTTCCCGCAGACCGCGGGAGCGGACCCTGGTGCCGGGACGGGCTCGGGGGCGGCTGCTATGCCTTCGCCACCCCCACCGAGTCCCGCACCACCACATGCGTCCCCAGCAGCAGATGCTCGTCGGGGGTCTCAGCGGTACGGCCCAGGGCCGTACGGACGGCGAGGCGGCCCAGTTCCTCGTACGGGACGTGCACCGTGGTCAGGGCGGGGTGCAGATCGCGGGCGAACGGGATGTCGTCGTAGCCGGCCAGGGAGACGTCACCCGGGACGTCCAGGCCCGCCTCGTGCAGGGCGGTCAGCGCCCCGGCCGCCACCATGTCGGTGGCGGCGACCACGGCCGTGAACTCCAGCCCCTCCTTCACGGCCTCGCGCATCAGGCGGTGGCCGGAGTCGCGGGTGAAGTCGCCGTGCAGGAGGAGGGCCGGGTCGGGTTCGAGGCCGCGGGCGCGGTGGGCGGCGAGATAGCCGCGTTCGCGTCCCTGGGCGGTGGTGTGGTCCGGTTTGCCGCCCAGGAACAGGACCCGGCGGTGCCCCTGGGCGAGGACGTGGGCGACCAGGGCGTAGGCGCCGCCCTCGTTGTCGTACTCGATGACCGTCACCGGAGCGCCGGGGCCGAGCGGCGGCCGGCCGCACAGCACCAGGCGGGAACCGGCCGACGCCAGCGAGTCGGCCATCCGGCGGGTGCGGTCGCGGTACTCGGGGGTGTCGGCGGCGCCGCCCACCAGGATCACGGCGGCGGCGCGCTGGGCGCGCATCATCTCCACGAAGTCCAGCTCGTGCCGCACGTCCCCCTCCGTGCTGCACACCAGGCACAGATGGCCGAGCCGGGTCGCCTCGCGCTCCACTCCGTACGCCATGTGCGCGAACGACGGCCCCGTGATGTCCTCCAGCACGAACGCGAGCGTCGGCGTCGCCACGCCCGCGACCGCCTTGGCGCGGGCGTCGGCGACGTAGTCCAGTTCGCGCACCGCCCGCATCACGCGCGTACGGGTCGCCGCGCTCACCGGATACACCCCGCCGAGCACCCGCGACACCGTCGACGCGGACACCCCGGCGCGGGCCGCCACGTGCCGGATCGTGCCGCGGCTCGCGTCCTCGCTCTTTCTCGTCATGCTCTCTCGCCCCCTCGGAACTGCGGAAACACAGAGGCAACCGGTTCCCGTCCGGAGGCTAGCAGCGTGGCCGGGGAGCCGACAGCGTTACGCCGCCAACGCCTTGGCGATCCCCGCGATCGCCTGCGGCCCCACCCGGCAGCACCCCCCGATCAGCCGTGCCCCGGACTCCCGCCAGCCCGCGACCTCCGCCGGCGTGAAGGTGGAGCGGCCGTGCCAGGCGCGCGCCCCCGCGTCCCACGCCTCGCCGCTGTTGGGGTAGACCACGACCGGCTTTCCGGTGACGCGGGCGGCGGTTTCGATCACGCCGTCCGGGCCCCCGAGGTGCTCCGGATCGCAGCAGTTGACGCCGACCGCGATGACCTCGTCCACGTCGGCGGCGAGAGCGAAGGCCTCCTCCAGAGGCTGGCCGGCGCGGGTACGGCCGCCTGCGACGGAGTACGACAGCCAGGCCGGCACGCCCAGTCCGCGCACCGCCCGCAGCAGTGCCTCGGCCTCGTCGGTGTCGGGGATCGTCTCCAGGGCCAGCACATCGGGCCCCACGGCGGCCAGTGCCTCCAGACGGGGCCGGTGGAAGGCCTCCAACTCGGCCACGCTCAGCCCGTACCGGCCCCGGTACTCGGAGCCGTCCGCGAGCATCGCCCCGTAGGGGCCGACCGAGGCCGCCACATACAGCGGCCGATGGACGCCTTTCGCTCCCGCCTCCTGCGTCGCGTCCAAAGCCAACTCGACGCTCAGAGCGATGAGTTCGGCCGCCCTGTCGTGCTTGATCCCGCGTTTCGCGAAGCCCTCGAACGTGGCCTGGTAACTGGCGGTGATCGCCACGTCCGCGCCCGCCTCGAAGTAGGCGAGGTGCGCCTCGGTGATCGCCTCCGGCCGTTCGGCGAGCAGCCGCGCCGACCACAGCTCGTCGCTCAGGTCGTGCCCGGCGGACTCGAGCTGGTTGGACATGCCGCCGTCGAGTACGACGGTTCCGGCGGTGAGGGCTTGGGCGAGGGCGGTGTTGCTGGTCATGCAAATGACGGTAGTCGAGCCGGCGCCGGAAGCCGTACCGGACAGTGCCCACTCCATGAACAGGCTGCCCGGCATGTGGATTGCCGGGGCTTGGGGAGCCGTGCGACGCGGGGCGGTCGGTCGCTCAGGAGTCGCGCAGGATCCCGGGGTCGTCGAGCCGGGTGAGGTCGATGCGGATGCGCCCGTCGCTCAACGAGCCCGCGGCGAGGGCGAGTTCCTGCCACTGGGGGATCGTGAACGTCCGGGCGTCGACGACGGGCCTGCGCGGAGCGCCGTCCGAGCGCACCGCCCAGAGCGACACGAGGGAGTCGTGGCTGCCGTAGTCGAAGCTCAGGTCGGCGATCTCCTCCCACCGAAGGGTCAGCCGGTCCCGCCAGCGGGAGCCGCCGTGGCCGCGCATCTCGTCCCGTACGACGATGCCCCATGCGTGGACGGCGAACTCGGTGTCCCGCTTGCCGTTGCGGACGGTGACGGGGCCTTGAGGCCGCCGCTTCGCCTCGGGCCGGTGCGGTTCCGTGGCCGGTGGGGGAGGCCCGCCGACCAGGAAGGACAGCCGCAGATCGCCGTCCGGGTGCTCACGGCCTCCGGGCGCTCCCCCGTCCGGCACCGTCATGGTGCTCCCGTGTCGCACCCCGGCCGGGATCCTGACCTCGCGGTTCAGACGGCCGACCGCGCCGAGTCCGGTGCCCAGGCACCTCCAGCACGACCCCAGTCGCCGCCTGCCCCTCCCGCCGCACCCGGAGCAGGGCACCCGCGCGGTCAGGGGGACCCTGGCGGTCACGCCTCGGCGTGCCTGGTCGGAGTCCAGCCGCACGATCGCCTCGACGGTACGGGGCTCTCGGCGTCGCGCGGCACGGCTGTTCAGCAGGCGGGCGCCGCCGACGAGAGCCGCTCCGACGAGCGTGCAGGCACCGCTCAGCAGCCACGCCCCGGCATCCGGCAGGGCCGTGAACGGTGCCGCGAGGCCGGCCGCAACCCCCAAGACCCCGACGACCACGGCGACATGCCGCGCACCGCTCGACCTCTCGCCCACGACCCCGTCCCCCCACCGCCGAAGACGCCTCCCACATCGATGACGTTCCCCGGCCGGGTCACGGTTGCAAACCCCTGATCATCCAGGGGAGTCAGTGCTGCCCGTGTGCCGCGTGCCGTCCACCCCGGCGTCGGCCACCACGCCCGCGCCGCTTCACCGCAGGCACCACCAGCCCGATCAGCAGCCCCACCGCGAGCACATACGGCCACCAACCGAGTCCGCTGCTCGCGGTGTTGGCGGTGCGAGGGTCGGCGGCCGCCGCCGTGCCGGACGGCACGGCGTCCGGGTGGGCGGCGGGGGAGTGGCCGGCGTTGGTCGCGGTCAGGGTGACGTCGTTGCCGTCGCCGCCGCGGTAGGTGATGCGGTACGTGGTGTCGGCGAGCTTGAGGTGTGCGCCTTCCTTCAGCCCCCTGAACGCGCCCTTGGTCTTCGACTTCCCCGAGTGATCGAGGACGGTGATCCTGCGGGCGGGCTTGGTCCCGGCCGCCGAGAAGTCGAGGTCTCCGGCCAGCCGGACCGACGGCCCCGTCACCTTCAACGGCTTCTCATCCAGGACGAGTTCGCCCTTGGCGCTCTGTGTGTAACTGCCGGCGACCGTGACCCCGCCCGCGACCACGCCGGCATTGGTCACCGCCCCTTTCACCGTGCCCCTGCCGCTCAGCGTGGTCGCCACCCGCAGCCCGGCCGCCCCCGCGTCCAGCCGGGCCCCCGCCGCCGTCAGCCGAATCGCCTTGCTCCGTACGAGAGTCGCCCCGTCGCGCAGTGCCAGCGTGCCTTTCTTGACGGTCGTCGTCCCGGTGTACGTCACCGCGTTCCCGGTCAGCGTCGTCGTGGCGGCGCCCGACTGGACGAGTGCGCCCGAGCCGCCGATCCGGGACAGGGAGACGGCCCTCGATGCGTTCTGTACGACGAGCGTCCCGTCGTTCACCACCCGGCGGCGTGCCGTGCCCGTCATCAGGGAGCCGTCGCCGTCCTTGCCCGAACCCAGTCCCAGCCGCAGCACCGCCCCCTTCTCCACGGTCGTGGAACCGTCGTAGTACTGCTTCGCCGCGAACGTCACGTCGTTCCCGCGCGTTCCCGCGATGACCACGTCACCGGCGCCCGGCGCGGCGAGGGTGTCGTGGTACCGGCCGCCGCCGATCGGGGCACCGAGCGTGACGGGACCGTCGTAGTCGAAGGTCAGCCTGGAGCGCCGGCCGCTCTTCTCGTGCATGTTGATGTAGACGGTGTCCTTGGTGCCCGGCATGAAGATCCGGTGGGTCGTGCCGTCACCCCACTGCACGTCCGCGCCCTCGATATTGGTGCCCCTTTTGTTCAACTGGTGTGCGATGGCACGCCAGTTGAGGTCCGGGTCGCTGAGCGAGGGGTTGGTGTCGCCGCCCCGGTCGCTGTAGCTGTACTGGCCGGTGAGGACGACCTTGCTGCCGGGCCGGGTGTGGACGTTGACGTCGCTACCGTACTCGCGCTGGTAGAAGTTCTGGCGCAGCGTGATCGTCTGGTACAGGGGGGTGTCGATGATCCAGGAGCCCTGGTTGAGGATCGCGCGGGCGCCCGGCAGCGCCACCGGGTATTCGGGGCGCCCGACCGCCATTCCGGTGCCGTTGTCGATGACTCCGGAGAAGGGGTGGGTGCCGGCCAGGTCGAGGGTGCCCCACATGTTGCGGGGCTGGGTGACCAGGCCCGAACCGCTGATGGTGCCGATGTTGAAGGTGCGGGTGAGGGAGAGCCGGAGGGTGCCTTCGACCCGGACGTTGAGCTGGTTCAACCGGTAGCCGGGGGTGCTGTACGGGAAGTGGCCGATCAGGCCTGTGCCGCCGCCCGTGCCGTACTGCAGCGTCGCGCCGCGCTCGACGGTGATCGCGGGCGGGTCCGGGTTGGTCACCGTGGTGTACGGGTGGTTGCCGCCCTGCGTCTTCACGACCTGCCGCTGCCGGGCCTTCGGGAGCGTGAAGTCGCTGTCCTTGGTGAGGATCAGCGTCCCGCCGCCGCGCACGGTGAGTGTGCCCTCGCCGCGCAGGACGCCGTCGTAGGTCGTCGTCCCGGACGGCACGGTGACCACCGTGTCGCCGGTGAGTGAGACGTCCCGGTCGGCGAGGACGTCGGCGGTCACGTCCCGGGGGCCGGCCGCCGCGGCCGGGGAAGCGGTGGCGAGGAGGGCGGCGACCGCGGCGAGGGCGCCGGCGGCTGCTGCTGTCTTGTGGATATGACTGCGCACGGGATCGGAGACGGGCCGAGGCACCTTGGGATAACAGAAATTCGGCAGCGGGTGGAAAGCGCTCTCTCTTTGTCTCGTCGGACCCGTTGACCTCGTGGTGGCGCACCCTTACCTTTTCGGCGTTCGAAGTCGTTCGTAATGACAGATGGTGTTCGCCATCTCGAACGTTTCCGAGAGGCAGCCGTATGAGCCGCAACGACGACCTGCCCCATGCCCCCAGCCGAAGACTGATGCTGAAGGGAGCCGCCCTGGCCGCGGGCGCCCTGGCAGCCACCCCCGCCGTCGCCACCGCCGCGCCGAACCCGAAGGCGGCCCCGTTCGTGAACCCGCTCGTCCGCCAGCGCGCCGACCCCTACATCCACCGCCACGCCGACGGCCACTACTACTTCACGGCCACCGTCCCCGAGTACGACCGCATCATCCTGCGCCGCTCCCGCACCCTGAACGGCCTCGCGACCGCCGCCGAATCCGTCATCTGGACCAAGCACGCCACCGGCGCCATGGGCGCGCACATCTGGGCTCCGGAGATCCACCGCATCGGCGGCAAGTGGTACGTCTACTTCGCCTCCGCGCCCGCCGAGAGCGTGTGGGACATCCGTATCTGGGTGCTGGAGAACGCCAACCCCGATCCCTTCAAGGGGACTTGGGTGGAGAAGGGCCAGATCAAGACGGCCTGGGAGACCTTCTCCCTCGACGCCACCACCTTTACCCACCGAGGCACCCGCTACCTCGTCTGGGCCCAGCACGAGCCCGGCATGGACAACAACACCGCCCTCTGGCTGAGCACGATGGCGAACCCGTGGTCCCTGACAGGGCCTCAGGTGCGGCTCTCCACACCCGAGTACGACTGGGAGCGCATCGGCTACAAGGTCAACGAGGGGCCCGCGGTCCTCGCCCGCAACGGCCGCCTTTTCCTGTCCTACTCGGCCGCCGCCACCGACTACCACTACTGCATGGGTCTGCTGACCGTCGACGCGAACGCCGACCTGATGGATCCCGCGAGCTGGTCCAAGTCGCCGAACCCCGTCTTCACCAGCAACGACACCACCAAACAGTACGGCCCCGGCCACAACTGCTTCACCGTCGCCGAGGACGGCCGCAGCGACGTCCTCGTCTACCACGCCCGCCAGTACAAGGAGATCACCGGCGACCCGCTGAACGACCCCAACCGCCACACCCGGATCCAGAGGCTGGGCTGGAACCCGGACGGCACCCCCGACTTCGGCATCCCGGCAGCGGACACGGTGGCCGACACGGTGAAGGAGAGTGTGTGACATGAGACGTGCGTACGCGGTACTGCTCGCCCTCTGCCTGGGGCTGTTCGGTGCCCTCGCGACCGCCGGACCGGCCCAGGCGGCGGCCCAGACGATCACCAACGGCACGCAGTTCACGGACACTTCGGGCAACGTCGTGCACGCCCACGGCGGCGGGGTCATCAAGGTCGGCTCGTACTACTACTGGTTCGGCGAGGACCGCAACGCCGACAACACCTTCAAGTACGTGGACGCCTACCGCTCCACCGACCTGAAGAACTGGGAGTTCAGGAACCACGTCCTGACCCAGTCCAGCGCGTCCGAGCTGTCCACCGCCTACATCGAGCGGCCCAAGGTCATGTACAACGCGTCCACCGGCAAGTTCGTGATGTGGATGCACAAGGAGAACGGCACCGACTACAGCGAGGCCCGTGCCGCCGTCGCCGTCTCGTCCACCATCGACGGCACCTACACGTACCAGGGCAGCTTCCAGCCGCTCGGCCAGTACATGTCCCGGGACATCACCACCTTCGTCGACACCGACGGCACCGGCTACATGGTCTCCGCCGCCAACGAGAACTACGACCTGCACATATACAAGCTCACCGCCGACTACACCGGCATCGCCGGCCGGGTCGCCAACCCGTGGGCGGGCGGGCACCGCGAGGCACCGGCCCTCTTCAAGCGCAACGGCGTCTACTTCATGCTGACTTCGGGCGCCACGGGCTGGAGCGCCAACCAGCAGCAGTACGCCACCGCGACCTCGCTGACCGGCCCCTGGACGTCCTGGACGAACGTCGGCGACTCCACGGCCTACAACTCGCAGACCGCGTACGTCCTCCCGGTGACGGGGACTTCGGGCACCTCGTACCTCTACATGGGCGACCGCTGGGGCAACTCCTTCGGCGGGACCGTCAACGACTCGCGGTATGTGTGGCTGCCGTTGACCTTCCCGAGTTCCACCTCGATGTCCATGTCCTGGTACCCGGAGGTCACCGTCGACACGGCCGCCGGGACGGTCGCCGGCACGAGCGCCACGTACAACACGCTGATCGCGCGGCACAGCAGCAAGTGCGCCGACGTGACCGGCCAGTCGCTGTGGCAGGGCGCGCAGATCAAGCAGTACGACTGCAACGGCGGCAACAACCAGAAGTACTGGTTCAAGTCCGTGGGCGGCGGCTATTACCAGCTGATGGTCAGGAACAGCTCCCTGTGCGTGCAGGAGAACGCGAGCACGGTCACCCAGGAGAACTGCAGCAGTTCGGCCACCACCCAGCAGTGGTCGCTGACCACTTCCGGTTCCTACGTCAGCGTCGCGTCCCGCGCGAGCGGCGAGTGCCTGGACGTGTCCGGCGCGTCCACCGCCAACTCCGCCGCGATCATCACGTACACCTGCAGCGGAGCGACCAACCAGCAGTGGACGCGCGGAACCTGACATCAGCTCAATGGAGCGATCAGGCCAGCAGATCGATCGCGTCGACCGACGTACCGGCACTCAGGAACGACGTCGTCCCGGAGCCGCTCGCCACATAGATCTTCAGCGTGTTGTACGCGCTCGCGTCCGTCAGCCAGGCCGACGCCGGAACGCTGTACGTGAACGTGTTGTTGTTGCCCCGGTACGAGCCCACGGTCAGCGACCGGGTGCTCGGCTGGGTCGGCGGCGACGGGACGGCCGAGGTCCAGGTGTCGTTGACGACGATCTGCGGCCGGCCGTTCGCGTACGCCGTCGTCACCCCGATGCGCAGGGTGTGCGCGGCGGCCAACTGGGCGGCCGTCAACTTGAAGTACACGATGATGCCGCTGTTGACGTCCTTCCACAGATAGCAGGGGAAGGCCGAGGTCTCGGTGCCGCTGCCGATGACGACGTTGCCGGTCCAGGCGGCGGCGCGGGCGTCGGAGGGATGCGCGTACGTCATCAGGTCCGCGTTCTTGAACCCGTTCGGCGAGCCGTTCCAGTCGCCGATGCGCCAGATCGCGCTCGCGTTGCCCGGGTCGTTGGTGGACGGGATCGCGATGGTGTTGAGGGCGGTCGTGCCGCCCGCGGTGACCGTCACCGAGCTTGTCTGGACGGCGAGTTCACCCTTGAAGACCGTCAGCGTGTACGTCCCCGGCAGGACGCCCGGGATGGAGAAGTAGCCGTCCGAGGAACGGGCCGAACCCCAGTACTGGGCAGTCGAGTCGGCGAGCCCGACGGTGTACGGGAACGCCGTGTTCCGGCCGGTGATCCCGACGCCGGTGACCTTGCCGCGGCCGCCCGCCGCGACGTACCCGGAGATGCCGAGCGAGTCGGCCCACGAGGTGGTGAGGTTCGCGTGGTACAGCGACGAGGAGGGCGCGCCGCCGTCCGTGAGGGCGATGACGTACGGGCCCTGGAGGCCGAAGCGCTGGGCCTCCGTCTGGTTCTCGCCGTAGTAGAGGATCTCGTACAGGCCGCCGCCGTCCGCGCTCTGGTGTCGCAGCAGGGAGCGGTAGAAGGGGCCGCCGGAGGCCTTTTCGTGGTTGGAGCGGACCACGTACAGGCCGACGCTCCCCGTCGTCCACCCGATGTAGTCGTAGTCGGCGACCCGCAGCTTCGAGTAGTGCTTCGAGCGGGTCTGGCCGTCGGACTTCTCGAACACGTCCGAGGCCTCGATGGTCGTGGGCGCGTAGGTGTACGAGTCGGGCTCGTCGTTGAGGAACGCGCCCGCCTTGACGCGGACGATGTAGCGGGTCGCGCTGACCGAGGTGTCCGCCTTGTTGGTCCACAGATAGACGTTGTTCTCGCCGCTGCGGGCCGCGTAGTAGTGCTTGAGCGTGCCGTACGTGACGGAGATCAGGATGGTCGAGCCCGACTGACCGATCGTCACCGTCGAGCTGCCGAGGCCGGATTCGATGTGCGAGTTCTTGCCGCCGTAGCCCTGGTACTCGGTGCCCTTGTAGACCAGCGAGGTCAGGTCTCCGTTGGTCTTGCTGACCTTGAAGACCAGACTCGCGCCGGTGTCGACGACGTAGTTCGAGCCGTCGTCGCTCCAGCCGAAGCTCGCGGCGGACGCCGACGCGGCGAGCGGCCCGGCGAGGGCGGCCGTACCGGCGGCGGCCGCGGAGCCGAGGACGAAGGTGCGGCGGCCGACCGGTCTGTTCGCGGGTTCGGACATGGGGGTGCCTCCTTCTCGAGCCGTGCGTGCGGGGGTGGTGCGAGTGGTTGTGAGAGTGACAGTTGAATCGTTTTCGCGAAAGGGCTTTCGCTCGCTTGAGGTTGGCAATCCCGCCAAATAAGTCCAAGGGCTAGAAAGCGCTTGTCGACAGCGGTACGGTCCCTGCCGCCAGGCCTTGTCGTCCGCTCGTTTCCTCGGAGGGATGCGCGAATGAGACGTTTCAACCTCGCCGTACTGGCGGCGCTGACACTGAGCGCCGGCCTGACCGCGGCGCCGGCCCAGGCCCACCCGGGAACGCCCCACGCAAGGCCTCTCGGCATCGCGAACTGCACCGCCATTGCCTGCCACTTCGACGTTCCGCCCGGCTCGTACGACGTGCGGGTCCTCCTCGGCGGCGCGGCCGACTCCCGTACGAGCATCAGCGGCGAGACCCGGCGGTCCCTGCTGCCCGAGACTCCTGCCGGGGCCGGTGAGAGGGCCGCCCGCAGCTTCACCGTGAACGTCCGCACGCCGGAGGGCGAGCCGACCGGCCCGGAGGGAACTCCCGGCCTGGACCTGGTACTTGGCGGCTCGGCACCCGCCCTCGCCGACATCAGGGTGGCCCCGGCCGCGAGCCGGTCCCGCGAGATCTTCCTGGTCGGCGACTCCACGGTCTGCGACCAGCCCGGTGACCCGTACTCCGGCTGGGGCCAGCAGCTGCCGCAGTACCTCCGCAAGGGCGTGTCCGTCGCCAACTACGCGGACTCCGGCGAGAGTACGGTGACGTATCTGCAGAACCCGCAGCTCTGGGCCACCGTCCAGCCGCTGATCCGCCCCGGTGACCTGGTCCTGATCCAGCTCGCCCACAATGACAAGACCACTGACGAGGCGACGTACCGCGCCAATTTGGAGACACTGGTGGCGGGTGTACGGGAGAAGGGCGGACGGCCGGTGCTGGTGACCCCCATGGTGCGGCGCTGGTTCAATGCCGACGGCACCCTGAACAATGACACCGCGCTCCTGGTCAACAGCCTCGGAGTGGACCATCCTGCTGTCATCCGCTCGGTCGCCGCGGCCGAGGACGTGCCGTTGATCGACCTGACGGCGAAGACGAAGGCGTTGGTGGAGTCCCTGGGCGTCGAGGGCTCCAAGGCGATCTATCTGTACAACGAGAAGAAGGACAACACCCACACCTCCGCCCACGGTGCCACGGTGTACGCAGGACTTGTCCGCGACGGACTTGTCGCCCAGCATCTGGTGCCGAGGGGCCTGGTGCGGGTGGGATGAACCCCTGGGGCGTCTCGACCGGAACCGGGGCGCCCCAGGTCTCCCACCTGATGCGATGCCGAACGTCCGGAAAGTCCTGGGGTCTTCGAAACCCGGGTGTCCGAAAGAGAGCCGATGCACCTGCCCCCCGACGACCGCACCCTCAGTCCGCACACCGGCTGCACCCGTGCCCACTGGGAGGCGGCCGCCGACTCCCTGCTGGCCGCGGTCGAGCCGTACGCGGCGGAGGGCGGCGCGCTCTACCATCTCCCCGGCGTCCGCACGAGCTGGTCCGGACGGCTCTCCGACGGTCTGGAGGGCTACGCGCGCACCTTGCTCGCCGCGGCCTTCCGCCGGGACGAGACCATGCTGCAGCGGTACGCCGAGGGACTCGCGGCCGGTGTCGCGGGCGTCTGGCCCCGGATCGAGGACCGCAGCCAGCCCCTGGTCGAGGCGGCGTCGATCGCCCTCGCGCTGCGCCTGACGCGCCCGCTGCTGTGGGACCGGCTGGACGAGGGCGTACGACAGCGGGCGGCCGCCTGGCTCGGGGACGCGCTGACCGCCGAAGCCTGGCCCTGCAACTGGGAGTTGTTCCCGGTCACCGTGGGCGGCTTCCTCCAGGAGATCGGTTACGAGCCGGAAGCGTCCCGCAAGGCGATCGACCGCGGCCTGGAACGCATCGAGAAGTGGTACGTCGGCGAGGGCTGGTACACCGACGGCGACGGCCGCAAGTTCGACTACTACAACGGCTGGGCGATGCACCTGTATCCGGTGCTGCACGCGTGGCTGGCGGACGATGCCGGGCTGCTCGACCTGTACGGAGGCCGCCTCTCCCGCCATCTGGAGGACTACGCCCGCCTGTTCGGCGGCGACGGCGCCCCGATGCACCAGGGCCGCAGCCTCACCTACCGGTTCGCGACGACGGTACCGCTGTGGCTGGGCGCGCTGACCGGGCGGACGCCGCTGCCGCCGGGGGAGACGCGCAGGCTGGCCTCCGGGGCGCTGAAGTACTTCCTGGAACGGGGCGCGGTGGACTCCCGCGGCCTGCTCACCCTCGGCTGGCACGGCCCCGACCCCGCCGTCCTGCAAGGCTATTCGGGTCCGGCGTCCCCGTACTGGGCGAGCAAGGGCTTCCTCGGCCTGCTGCTGCCGCCGGACCACCCCGTGTGGACGGCCACGGAGGAGCGGGGCCCGGCCGGGCGCTCCGACGCGCTCACGGCGATCACCGCCCCCAACTGGCTGCTGCAGTCGACGAGTTCGGACGGCGTCGTGCGCCTCCACAACCACGGCAGCGAGGATGTGCGCTACGACCCGTACTACACGCGCCTGGCCTACTCGACGGCGACGCGGCCCGCTTCGTCGTACGACAACAGCGTGATCGTCGGCGACGATCCGAGCCGCACGGAGATCGTGCCGCTCGGCGTGGGCGACGGCTGGGTGGCGTCCCGGCACACGGCGGGCGGGGGAGCGCGGGTGACCAGCGTGGTGCTGGCGCGCGGGGCCGCGGAGGTGCGGGTTCATCTGGTCGCGGGCGCGGAGCCCGGGACGCCGGTGCGGGTGACGGGGTGGGCGGCGCAGGACGGCGTACGGGCCGAACTGCTGCCCGCCGTCGGGCTGTCGGATGCGCTCACCGGAGTCACCGGCGACGGCGACACTCTCTTCGTGGCGCTCGCCCGGCTCAGCGGTGAGGCGGATCCCGCGCCGCTGGGGGAGACGGTGACCGTGGAGGCGGCCGCGTCGGGGGAGTTGACGGTGCGCTGGAGTGCCGGGCCCCAGGTGCGGGTCCTGCTCGGCGGACCCGCGGGCGAGATCGTCGTCGAGGAGCCGCGTCCGGCAGGATGACGCCCCACGACGAGGGGAAGAGCCGAGCTCGCGGAGCTGTTGCGGCGTGCCGGGCTGGAGGTCGTGGGGGAGCGGCGGGTCGAGGAGGTGCTGCCGCCCCGGTCCGCGTGGCGTCCGGTCGGAACACTTCGGCCGGCACCGAAACGATGCGCGCCTACCGTGCCGGTATGACCGAAAGCCCGCAGGAGACCCCCGCACAGGCCGTCACCGGCATGGTCGGCCACGTCCTCGCCCTGGCCGCGACCTGGACCGCCTGGGACGGCAAACCCGTCCACGTCGACGACCGCGTCCACACCCCGCACAAGGCGATCCGCCGTGTCGCCGACCACCTGATCGACCACCTCGCGGAACTGGAGGCCCGGCTGGCCGGCGAGGAACCGCAGCCGGATCACTGGCACGCGTCCGCCGTGACGACCGGGGCGGACCTCGCCCCCTTCACCCAGGAGGACCTCGACGAGGCCCGCAGCCGCCTCACCCGCCTCGCCCGCATCTGGGCCAACCGCCTCGACACCCTCACCGGCGAACAGCTCGACCGCTCGCCCGGCGAGGGCTGGAGCTTCCGTGAACTCGCCCTGCACCTCAAAGGATCGACGTACTACGCCGACTCGGTGGGTGACCTCTCATGACCGGGTTCGCAGACCTTCACCACGCCGCTGAGCCCTTGCTCCTGCCCAACGCCTGGGACCACGCCTCGGCCGTGGCGCTGGCCGCTCAGGGCTTCCGCGCCGTCGGGACGACCAGCCTGGGCGTCGCCGCGGCCGCCGGCCTGCCCGACGGGGCGTCCGCGACCCGCGACGAGACCCTCCGGCTCGCCCTCACTCTGGGCACGGAATCCTTCTTCCTGTCCGTCGACGCCGAGGGCGGCTTCAGCGAGGACCCCGACGAGGTGGGCGAGTTCGCGCGCGAGCTGGCAGCCGTCGGAGCCGTCGGCATCAACCTGGAGGACGGTCTCGGGCCCGTCGAGCGGCACGCCGCGAAGATCGCCGCCGTGAAGGCCGCGGCACCGGACCTCTTCGTGAACGCCCGCACCGACACCCACTGGCTGGGCGACGGCGAAGGCACCCGGCACCGCCTCGACGCCTACCGACAGGCGGGCGCCGACGGGGTGTTCGTCCCCGGCCTGACGGACACCGGCGAGATCGCCGCCCTGGTGCGGCACTTGGGCGACCTCCCCCTCAACATCCTCTACTCACCCACCGGTCCCGCCGTCCCCCACCTCGCCGACCTCGGTGTACGGCGGGTGAGTCTCGGCTCGCTGCTGTACCGAAGGGCGCTGGGGGCGGCCCTGGAGACGGCGGCGGACATCCGGGCAGGCCGGACCCCACGGGGCACGGCACCGTCGTATGCGGACGTCGCGGCATTGGCCCGTGGGAGCGATCCGGCTCACAGCGGGATGCGGTGACTCCTTGGTACGGTGGATACTTTCGTGGGTATCAGACCCTTTGGACTCATCTCCGGCGAGGGACCGAGGAACCATGGACATGGACATCCCCGGCGACAAGCGGCTGGCGGCTGCCGTCGTGATGGACGACGAGGGCCGGGTGCTGCTGGTCCGCCGCAGCGAGACGGAGAAGTTCCTGCCCCGGGTGTGGGGTGTTCCGTGCGGCAAGCTCGAACCGGACGAGAGCGCCCGGGACGGCGCGCTGCGCGAGCTGAAGGAAGAGACCGGGCTCCTCGGGGAGGTCGTCCGCAAGATCGGCGAGTCGTCCTTCGTCAGCGAGTACCGCGGACACGAGGTCAAGAACTGGCAGGAGAACTTCCTGGTCCGGCCGTTGAGCCGGGCGATCACCCTGCCGAAGGCCGACCAGGATCACGTCTGGCTCACCCGCTCCGAGCTGACCACGGTCGACATCGACGAGTACAACCTCGACATCGTGGACCAGGCCTTCACCAACGCCTTCACCAACGCCTTCCCGAACGCCTTCACGAACTCCTGAGCAGCTCGGCGAGTCCGCCCAGCGCTCCCAGGTAGTCGGCCACGTCCAGCGGCACCTTCGCCACAGCGCCAGGATGCGGGCCCGCCGCCGTGAACACGTCGGTGTGGGCCCGGCGTTCGCTCCCCGTCTCCAGGAACAACGTCACCGTCGGCACATCCGTGTCGCACCAGGCGCGGTGCAGGGTGTGCGCCGGCAGGGCGTACGCGCTGCCCGCCGCGTACTGCCCCACATGCGTCAGCCGCAGCCGTGCCGGACCGGTCGGCTCCAGCAGCCAGTCCGCCGAGCCCTCCTTCAGCGACTCCTCGTACCGGGCCGCCGCGATACCGCCGTCGTCGCCGTCGACGTCGTACAACTCCATGGCGAGCCGCCCGCGCACGACATAGGAGGCAAGAGGGGAACGGTGGTTGTGGATGTCCTCCTTGCCGACCGCGCCGGCGCCCGGGTGCCACAGGTGGGCGCGCAGCATGTGCCGCGGCCCGCCGTCGATGAGCAGCAGCTTGTCGAAGCCGAGGACATGCCGGTACGAGAGCCGGGCGCACCCTTCCGGATCGCCCTCACCGGAGGCGAGTTCGGCGATCAGCTCCAACAGCCGCTCGGGCGAGCCGAGTTCGGCGACGACGAAGCGGGCCGCGGCAATCAGTTCGTGCTCGGGCAGGTCACCGTCCAGCGTTCCGGTCAGCAACCGCCGCGCCGCCAGAACCTGCCGACCGCCCATGCACACATCCTCCAACTCTCCAAGTCCGGGGTCCATCAACCGAGTTCGTTCTTCCGGGCTCATTCCTCCGGTCGATACATCCATACGGCATGTGCCCGCAGCGCCGAAAGACCTTGATAGGTCATCCACATGGGCTGCCGCAGCTCACTGTTCTCGTGCCGCCCCATGGACCAGATGCCGTCGGTCTGACCCGCCCACACCGCGGCGGCGGCCCCGTCGAGCCGCTCCCGCCATGCCTCCTCCAGCCCGTCCTGTGCCGCGACCGCCCGGGCGCCGGGTGTCATCAGGGCGCGGACCACCCAGGAGGCGGTGAAGTGCCGTACGTTCAGCACCTCGTGGCGTGAGGGGTCGTCGGTGCGCGGGCGGCGCACCTCCTCGCGCAGGTTCCGCAGGTCGGGGCAGCGTTGGTGGGACGCGCCGGTGCAGGCCAGCAGCCAGCGGACGCCGTCCTCCCGGGCCGAGCGCACCCCCGCGCCCTCGGGCTCCTCCAGCACCCGGGAGGCCCGGTCGAGGGCCACGACCGCCTGCGCCGTGTGGAGTGCGGAGGGCATTCCGTACGGCGGGTCGAGACGGTAGCTCCAGCAGCGCAGATGATCACGGCGGGGGTCGCTGATCGCGCCGTCGGCCAGAGCCTCGCGCAGCACGGGCAGGACGGCGGAGTCGGGCGCGGCGCGCAGCAGTCCGCGCAGCACGGTCGTCACGACGTGGGTCGACTCCCGCCCGGCACGGTCGAGTTCACGGGTGAAGCCGGCCGTGCAGCGGCCCACCTCCTCGGCCAGCCGCTCGCCGGACGTCCCCGCCCGGGCCAGCGCACCCAGCACCAGCGCGGTGACCTCGGGCCGTGCCTCCGCCCCTTGGGAACGTGCGGACCATCCCCCGTCCGGCAGCCGCAGCCGCCACAGGGTGTCCACCAGATCCCCGGTGTGCAGCCGCCCGTCGGGCACACCGAAGTCGAGCATGATGTGCAGGCCGTACGCGGTGCCGACGGAGGTGGGGCGGGGCGGGCTGCTCTCGCCGAGGGAGTGCGACCAGCCGGTGAGGCGGCCGCGGCTCGGGTCGTCGACCACGGACACCCTTTCGGCAAGCGTGCCGTGTGCGGCGGCGAAGAGCTGTGGGAGCGGACCGGGCTCGCGCCGCGCCACGACGACGGCCGTTCTCATGGCGGGGCCGGCCGCGCCCGTCCGGGCCCGGACCAGTGCCGCCGCCAGCCAGGCGGCCACGCCCGTCCCGATCCCGCTGACCCCGGAGATCAGATATCTGGCGGCCTCCCCGTCGAGGGAGCCGGGCAGCACCCCGAACAGGAACTGGAACACCGCGTACCCGGCCGCCGCACATCCGAGACTCCCCAGCCAGCCGAGGAACCGCGCGGCCTCGCTCGGCGTCCGGCGTTCCGGTGGTGTGCCGTGGGATCTCAAGGGACCGCGTCCCAGCTGCTGTTGAGACAAGGCGCGCTCCCTCCCCCCGGGGCGGCATGTGACTTCCGCGAAGTTTCCAGTCTAAGTGGTCAGCGGGGCATGTGAGTCGGCGGCCGGAACCAGCGTCTCCGCGAGCAGCTCGGCGAACGCGACGGGATGCTCCGCGATGCCGATATGCCCGCCGGGGAACTCGGCGAAGCCGCGGCCGGTCTGCTCGGCGAGGAACCGCGCGGTGCGGTGGAGGAGGTGACCGCGGGAGTCGGAGCCGGCGGCGAGGGTGAGACGGACGGAGGACTCGCGCAGCGCGGTGAGGTCGGGTGCGTAGGAGGTGAACTGGCGCAGGACACGAGCGAGGAAGAGAGCCATGGGGTTGGCCAACTCCTGTTCACATGTGATGGGTTGGGGCGGCTCGGTGTACTGCCCCGGCTCGCTCCCCGTCAGCCCGGCGCCGAGCCGGGCACCGGCCGCCTGCGGCCCGGCGGCGCGGTAAGTGTCGTACACCTCCCGGAACATGGCCTGCTGCCGTGCCCCGTCCGGCAGCACCCCGACACAGGGCGGCTCGTGTGCGACGACGTGCCGCAGCCGCTCGGAGTGCCGGGTGAGCAGGTCGAGGACGGCGATACCGCCGGAACTGGTCCCGAGGGCGCAGGCGGAACCACCCTCGGGCAGGACCTCGTCGAGCACGAGGCGCGCCCCGTCGCTCCACTCCTCCACCCGCTGGTCGCCCACGGGTTCACCGAGCCGCCCGTGCGCGAGCCCGAGAGGGTCGTACGTCACGACGGTGAACCGCTCGGCGAGCACGTCCGTCATCCGGTCGAGCCCCATCGGGTGCCCGGCACCACCGGGGACGACCAGAAGAACCGGGCCCTTCCCGCTGACGTCGTAGTGGAGCTCAACCATCGCTGCTCTTCTCCTTGTTCCTGTCGTCGTTCTTCTCGTCGCGGGGCCAGTGTTCGAGCGTCACGTGCAGGGCGTCGACGGCCTTGTCCCAGGACTTCTGCACAGCGCGCGGAGCGCCGAAGCCGCCCGTGGCCTCCAGGGCGCAGTAGCCGTGGAAGGTGCTGCGCAGCAGGCGTACGGCGTCGGTGAGGTCGGGTTCTTCGAGACCGTAGGCGCGGAGCATGCCGTACGTGATCTCGGCGGTGCGGCGGAAGGTGGGAGAGGTCGTGACCAGGGCCTGGTCGATACGGATCTGGGTGGCGGCGTACCGCCCCGGCCGCTCCAGTGCGAACTCCCGGTAGGCGCCCGCGAAGGCGGCCAGCGCTTCCTTGCCGGCCCGCCCGGCGACGGCGGCGGCGATGCGGTCGATCATCTCGCCGCCCGCGAGGAGCGCCATGCGGGTGCGCAGGTCCTGGAGGTTCTTGACGTGCGAGTACAGACTCGCGTCCTTGACCCCGAAGTGGCGGGCCAGGGCGGAGAGCGTGACGTTCTCGAAGCCGACCTCGTCGGCCAGGTCGGCGGCGGCGACGACGATGCGGTCGGGGGTCAGACCGGCGCGGACCATGTGTGAGACCTTCCAACGAGAGAACCTAGGACCACTAGGCAATATCCTAGCTCAGGCAGGATGTCGTTGATGGTCGATAACGTGGCCGAGTGATGGTGGGTACCGAAGAGACCAGGCTGGTCGTCGTGCGCGGAAACAGCGCCTCGGGAAAGTCGTCGGTCGCGGCCGGCATCCGTGACCGGTACGGGAGGGGAGTGGCGCTGGTCGGTCAGGACAACCTGCGCCGCGTCGTCCTGCGCGAACGAGACCGCCCCGGAGCGTCGAACATCGGACTGATCGACACCGTCGCCCGATACGCCCTCGACGCCGGTTACCACGTGGTGGTCGAGGGCGTTCTCCACGCCGACCGCTACGGCGACATGCTCACCGGGCTGCGCGCCGACCATCGCGGGGCCACATACGGCTACTACCTGGACGTCCCGTTCGAGGAGACCCTTGCCCGCCATGCCACCAAACCGCAGGCGAACGAATTCGGGGAAGCGGAACTGCGCTCCTGGTACCGGCCGCTCGATCTGCTGCCCGGCGGCGCCGAGACCGTGATCGCCGCCGACAGCACCCTGACCGGGACGGTCGACCGCATCATGCGAAGCACGGGCCTGATCGGCCTGCCCGCGCGCGAGTGAGGGGGCGGCTGAGGGTCAGGGGCGGTTCATACCCCACGTCTGCAGGGCGTAGGGCCGCCCCTTGTCCTCACCCGTGATGAGCGGCACGTCGAGCAGTCCGAAGCCCGCCTTGGTGGCCACTGCGACGCTGGCGGCGTTCTCGGCCTCCAGCTCCAGGATCACCTGCCCGGCGCCCAGCTGCTCGAAGGCGTACGCGGCCATCACCCGCACCGACCGCGCCGCCAGCCCCTGGCCGCGGTGTGCCGGGCCGACCGCGTAGCCGAGCTCCGTGCCCTCGGGGGCACGCCGCAGCATCACCTCGCCCAGCGGTGCGCCGCCGTCGACGGTGATGGCGAGCAGGATGGCCGTGCCCTCCGCCCGCAGCTGACGGTCCCGGTCCAGCCGTGTGCGGGCGGCCGCTTCGTCGAAGGGGGAGACGATCGGCGTCCAGTACGCGATGTCGGGGTGGTCGAACAGCTCCGGCATCGCGCCCAGGTCCGCCTCCGTCCAGTCCCGGAGGACGAGACCCTCCCCCGAGAGCTCGATCCGCTCGGGAAAGGACGACGTGGCGCTGCTCATGGTGGGGAACCTCCCTGGCCTGTTCAGGACGAGGCAGGATAACCGGGGCAGGTTCTTGGTCGCCGTGCCGGCCGAGGAGTGGGGCGTGGAGCTGCACCCGGCCGGCACGGGAAGGCGGCCTCGGGGGCGCCGTCAGCCGATCGGCGCGTACAGCACCCCCAGCTTGTCGATCTCGTCGCCCGCCCGTCCGGTGAAGCCGACGATCTGCCGGCCGGACGGTGCCGTGAAGGTCTTGGTGTCGGATGTCGCCGTGCCTGCCGACAGTGTGCGGGCCTTGTCCGTGGTGAAGGCGGCCGAGAAGATCCTTGTGCGGTCGTCCTTCTGACCCTCTGTCAGTTTTACGGACGTGAGGTGCTCGCCGGACGCGAGGGTCAGGGACGTCGCCGTGCCGCCCGTGCCGCCGTGGGACAGGGTCGTGCCACCGTCGTGGGTCAGGGACACCGCATCCAGGCGTGAACCTCCGCGCAGCGTCAGCGTCCGGGGTGCGAGCGTCGCGGGCAGGTCGTCCGCGTCGTTGAAGGCCGTGCCGTGCGGGCCGCCGAAGAAGTCGCTTGCCTGGAGGGCGGAGTTGAGGGTGTACGAGAAGCCGACCGTGTGCGGGAAGTGGTCGGAGAGGTTGCCGCCGGAGGAGTCCAGGAAGGACGCCCACTCGTTGTTGTAGCGCGTGGCGTCCAGGGAGAGCAGCTTGCTGCCGCGGTAGAGGACCTTGTCGACGACCTCGCAGTCGTTCGGCGGGGCCGTCGTCGGGCACAGCAGCGGGTCCGCGCCCTGGGTCGGTGCCGTACCGCCCTTCACCAGCTTCACCCACGCGTCCGTCAGGCCGTTCTCGTTCACCAGCGTGCGGATGTTGTCGCCGGCCCGCGTGTACCGCGTGTTGGTGTCCCCCATGACGATCACCGCGTTGCCCGCCGAGTTCGCCTGGATGAAGTCCGAGAGCTGCTCGATGTTGGCGCGGCGGGCGGCGAGCGCGTCGTCGGTGTCGTCGGCGTTGGGGTGGGCGTTGTACAGGTCGACGTACACGCCCTCGGCCAGCCGGACCCGGGCCAGCGTGAAGCCCTTGGGGGTCAGGCAGTTGGTGCCCGTGCAGTCGTTCCACTTCACCCGCTCGAAGTCCTCGAAGGCGTAGTCGGAGAGGGTGTTGAGGCCGTCACCTATCCCCGCGCCGCCGCTCGTCGCCGTGCGGTACGCATGAGTGTCGTTCGCGTACAGCGCCGCGTGGTAGTTGAAGTCCTCCTGGACGTTCACGATGTCGTAGGGCGCCAACCGCGGTGAGATCAGCGGGGTGTTGGTCTCCGGGTGGCTGGAGCTGAGGCCCTCGGGGAGGCCGGCGACGTTGTACGTGAGCACGTTGAAGGAGCCGGTGGTCGCGGCCGCGGAGGCGGGCGTCGCGCCGGTGGCCGTCAGGCCCGTGAGGGCCAGTGCGGCGGCTGCGAGGGTGCCGATCAGTCGTCTCATGGCGGGGGGAGTCTCCGGTCGGGTCGGCGGGGAGAGAATCAGCGGGCAGAGAAGCTGAACGATGCTCAGGTTCGGCGTCGAACAGTGTGACCGGAAAGAACGGCCGGGGAAACAGTGAAGGACGAGTTCACAGCCTCCGTTTACGGCGGGGGCGGCGACGGCGCGAGCACGGCGCGGGGCGGAGCGGACTGCACGAAACGCTCGTAGACGTCCGTCGTACGTCGACGCCAACAGCAAGTTCAGCGCGGCCCGTTCCGCCTTCTTCGTGGCCGGACCTGATCTGCCACATACGCGCAGACGGCGTCCGACGGCTGGACAGGCCGAGGTGTCCGCAGTGAGTTGGGGAGGTGCGAGTGCGGGGCACGGCGTCTCCTGGGGGATGGGATGCGGGTGCGGAAAGTCGGTTCCGTGTTGCCGCACAGGGCCCGTAAGGTTGCCGGGTTCGCGGCCGGGACCGGGGAGGGGCATGACGCACGAGGCGCGGAGCCCCGAAGAACCCGGCAGTCGGACACCCGGCCGCCCCCGCACCGGCCCTCCCGACGGCCCCCGTCCGCTGTGGCGGCAACGGGACTTCGGGATCTTCTGGACCGCGCAGACCCTCTCCGTCCTCGGTGACTCCTTCGCCCTGATCGCCCTGCCCCTGCTGGTCCTCCAGGCGACCGGCTCCCTCGCCCGCATGGGCCTGCTGACGGCGGTGGGCGGAGCCGCCGGTGTCCTGGCGGCCGTGTTCGCCGGGGTCGTGGTGGACCGGGCCGACCGCCGCGGACTCCTCATTGCCTGCGACCTCGTACGGATGGTGCTGTACGGAGTGATCCCGGTCGTGTGGCTGTTCGGGCCGCAGATCTGGCTGCTGTACGTCGTGCTGCCGCTGTGCGAGGCGGTCGGCACGCTGTTCGCGGTCGGCTACGTCACCGTCGTCCGCAGCCTCGTCGGCACCCAACGGCTGACGGAGGCCAACGGGCGCCTGAACGCGACGGCCGCCGCTGCCGGAGTACTGGGCCCACTGGGCGCGGGAGTGGTCGCCGCCTGGACCGGGCCGGCCGCGGCCGTCGGTGTGGACGCGGTGAGCTTCGCGGTGTCGGCGGCCTGCATGCTCCTCGTCCGTTTCCGCCCCCGCCCCGCCGACGACGAACTCCCCACACAGCGCACCGGCCTGTGGCGGGACCTGCGCACCGGCATCTCATTCCTCTACGGCCACCCGGTGCTGCGCTCCCTCACCGCCCTCCTCTTCGTCTTCAGCTTCTTCACCCTCGGCCTGACCGACCTGGTCATCTACCACGTCAAGCACGACCTCGGCCAGGACGACGGCGCGGTCGGCACCGTCATGGCGTGCGGCGCCCTCGGCACGATCACCGGTGCGCTGCTGGTCGCCCGGATCCGCCGCAGCCTGGGCTTCGGACGGACGTGGACCGGAGCGGTGGCGGTGTGCGGCCTGGCGTTCGCCGGGCTGGGCTGGGCGCGCGATGTGCCCGTCGTCGCGGCCCTGAGCGCCGCCTTCCTGGCCTGCGTCGGCATCGCGGGCACCTGCTCCATGTCCCTGCGCCAGGAGGTCACCCCCGAGCCCCTGCTCGGCCGAGTCACCGCTGCCTTCTGGACCCTGCACTACTCGGCGGCCCCCATCGGTGCGGCGATCCTCACCTGGGCGGCGGAACACCGGGGCACGGCACCGGTGGGTGCGGTGGCGGGCACCTGCTGCGTACTGATCGCGGTGACGGCGCTGTTCACGCCGATACGGAGGTCGGGGCACCGCCGCTGACCGGCTCACCGGCACGAACATGCCGTACACAGCGCGCCGAGCGCC
>Ga0307512_10002158_pt1 | contig 25740 bp, 29 predicted proteins | sample 14_EM_MG_FD_200267 | JGI IMG/M metagenome (GOLD analysis project Ga0307512, IMG submission 200267) | Populus trichocarpa ectomycorrhiza microbial communities from riparian zone in the Pacific Northwest, United States - 14_EM | ecosystem: Host-associated > Plants > Roots > Unclassified | place... | reverse complement strand
GTTGTAGAGAACATCAAAAGGAAGCACATGACAGAGAGTTTTGAATTTTTCGACTTTTTTTGGTGGAGTAAAGGCGGGCTAAAGTTGAGGCTTAAAAATACACCGAGTTAAGGTGTCCCCAACCATAACCACAAACACCCCACCAAACACCACAGCCACACCAGCCATGTCTTCGGCCACGAGAAGATCGTTTCTCACGCTCGCCCGCGCGCGGCCATCCCAATTCCTCTCGCGTCCGCCACCCAACATCCCTTTCATCCGCCGCTACCAGAGCAACGACTCCTACTCCTCCACTCCTACCTCTTCCACCCCGCTCCCCGAAACCCACAACATTCAAGAAAACGGGCTCAACGACGAGCCAGCCCTCAGTCTCGAGGGTGAGGGCCAAAACGGCAAGACCGACTGGTCACGGTCATTTCATGGCCTTTCTATTGAGCCGTTTCCAAAGGATGTGATAGAAGTGTTGAGAGAGCCGCTTGATCCGGAAGATGTCGAGATCAAACCTGGTATTTTTCTCAGGTGGAAGTTAGAGGGTGAATGGAGACTGACAGGAACTAGATGGGATTATATACCTCCCCGAAATCAAGTACCGGCGTATCCTCAACCGAGCGTTTGGGCCCGGAGGCTGGGGTCTCGCTCCCCGTGGCGAATCAATCGTTACCGACAAAATCGTAACTCGTGAATACGCACTCGTATGCCATGGAAGGTACACTCACCCTGACCCACATCGGATAGTATCAACGCTGACAGATCGACAGATTAGTGTCAATCGCTCGTGGCGAACAGCAATATTTTGACGTCAACGGGATCCCGACTGCGACGGAAGGCTGCAAATCGAATGCGTTGATGCGCTGCTGCAAGGATTTGGGGATTGCAAGTGATCTGTGGGATCCTAGGTTCATCCGCAAGTTCAAGAAAGAGTACTGCGAGGATAAGTTTGCGGAACACGTGGTGACCAAGAAAAAGAAGAAGTTGTGGAAGCGGAAGGGAGACGCGTTTGAGTACCCGTATAAGGCTTCGTCGTTTGGTAATTAAAAGGCGGACGGGAAGATACGACCAGAATCGTGAAATACGATTGGGGGAGGGGGCAATGTACACTAGACCTACATCACACCAACCTGTGGTTATTCACTTACAGATGGGTAGAATGGCATTTCAGCGCTCACTTTGGGACTCTACTACAATATACGTCTGTGTTTGGTATCAAATTATGTCTCGAACGCACCAACAAGCATAAACGTCACAAGGTCGGACGAGTGGTACAGGATAGCCCGATAGCAAACCAACATCACCCATTCGTTGTTGCTTCCTAGTCCAACAACTCCTGGCTGTCACGAGATGTCAAAATCCCTCACCCTCTTCGGCTCTGCCTTACGCTGACCCAACCACCTATTTTCATTGCACATCTAACAACTGATATACCTACAGAGTTGATATGGAGACCTCCGCGGATCTCATCGAGCTGACAATATCAACGTGTAATTCGGTTGGTTCTCTTTATAGCTGCAACAACGTTGCAGTGTTTTAAACCCCATTGTTTTCCCCACCCCTACTTTCCCATGCAACAGCCGGTAATCTCGACAAGAACTCTGCTTGCATTTCAATAAAAGGGGAAGCTGAGATGGGAGATCGGCGAAGCAGTCACATTGCCACGGCCTCTGATTATCCCATCCGCAAACTGTGGGCGCAGGGAACCCATGATAGCCGGGATACTGTATTTATACGAGACTACATCTCGAGTCTCTCTGCCACTGCTGAAGCATGGAAACTTCATGTTCTTCCTTCCCATACACAAACATAAACCCAATAAACCGCGTGATACACTGTGCAAACAAACTACATTTACCTCCGAATAACCCTGTCAAACATTAAATGGTTTCGTGGTGTAGTTGGTTATCACATTTGTCTAACAGATTTCCGAATCCGGATATCTGGGCACAAAAGGTCCCCAGATCGAGCCTGGGCGAAATCATCTTTTTGATTGTCGGCGGTCACTTTTGTTTAGCGGGGATGGACTAACTTTAAAACCCCCGTAAAGGAGCGGGCGGATGAAGTTTGCAATGACGGCGGTGCCCATTCATCAAACCCTCACCCTTAGAAGCGTGATGCTTTAGTGGCCTGAAATATATTTCCCGTCACAAAATCAAACAACTCCGATGGGTCTTCTGTCTATCTACATAATTCCTATTCCTATCCTATATCTTCTTAACCCCACCCACACTCCACTCTTCATACTTCCGCCGCATGCTCAGCGTGATCTGTGGCACCGCCTTCTCTACCGCAAGCTCAAAGTGTCTCTTGCCAACCGCTTCGACATCAAAGCTCTCCCTCATCGCGTAATGAATAGCTTCGTCACAGATATTCACAATCTCGGCGCCCGAGAACCCATCCAGTCTCTCGGCAAGCTTGCCGATATCGACTTCTGGAGAAATCGCCATTTTCCGCGTCTTTATCTTCAATATCTCGCGGCGTGCTTCTAGGTCCGGTGGGCCGACGTAGAGGATCGTGTCCAAGCGACCAGGGCGCATCAATGCGGGATCCTGGTTATGTTAGAGTGGCGGGGAAAGTCGCAGGAGGAAGGGGGGATTTACAATGATCTCAGGCCTATTTGTAGCGGCCAGAATAACGACGTTGTTAAGCGTCTCAATCCCATCCATCTCATTCAACAGCGCGGTAAGCACGTTCACACCTCCGCCCTTTCCACCCTCACGGGAAGCGCCAAGTGCATCAATCTCGTCAAAAAAGATGATACTTGGGCTTGCGGCACGTGCCTTTCGAAAGATCTCACGGACCGCCCGCTCAGACTCGCCGACGTACATACTGAAAAGTTCGGGGCCTTTGACGGCCATGAAATTGAGGCCAGCTTCTGTGGCGAGTGCCTTTGCGGTGAGGGTTTTGGAGCATCCTGGGGGACCGTAGAGAAGAAGTCCCTTGCGAGGAGTACCGCCGAGACGTGCAAATACCTCAGGATGTGTTAAAGGCCATTCCACGGCTTCACGGAGTCGCTGCTTCACTTCTTCTTGGCCGCCAATGTCGCTCCACCGGACTTTAGGTGCTTCTAAGAAGATTTCTCGCATGGCGGTGGGCTTAACCCCTTTAAGGGCCATTTCTAGGTCGGTCTCGCGGAGAGTGACTTCTATCTTTTCGGCGTTGGTGATTGTGACAGCGGAAGTTCCTTTGTTTACAAGCGTTACAGAGGCAGCATTCCGCCGCCGCTCTAAAGCCAGCGTAAACCCTCCGCGGACCACTGCTTCCAGATCTGCACCCACGTATCCGTGGGTCCTTGATGCAAGAGCGGTCACAAACTCTTCCTTCGACTTGCTGGGGTCGCTTTCAAAGTCGAGTTTCCGCATCAACAACCCTAATATTTCTCGCCTGGCATCCACGTCTGGGATCCCAATTTCGACCTCCTTCTCAAACCTGCCTGCCCTTCTTAGTGCTTCGTCTATAGCGTTGGGTCTATTCGTCGCCGCCACAATTGCGACTCTCGTAATAGTGCCGTCCTCAGTGGGCGATTCTAATCCATCCATCTCCGTTAATAACGTAGCCACAACCCGTCCTTCACTGCCCTCTCCTTGCGACCTCTTTGGAGCCAGGCTGTCCACTTCATCCATAAAGATTATGGACGGTTGATTTTTACGAGCTTCGTCAAATATCTTGCGGATTGCCGCTTCAGATTCGCCCATATATTTCCCCATAACCTTGCCGTCTAGAACGTACGATTTGACTTTCATCTCGCAGGCTGCAGCCTTGAGCATCATCGTCTTTCCTGTACCTGGGGGCCCGTAGAGAAGGATTCCGCGGGGGGGAACTAATCCCTTGCGCGCGAACTCATCAGCATCTTCTAGCATTGACATGAGAAGACTTCGGAGGCTTTCAATTTGAGAGCTGAGACCTCCAATTGAGCCAAAAGTGATGGTTGAGGATGGCGCAGTTACTACTTGCACAGGTTTTGCGGCCGTCTTACCGGTTTTGGCAAGTACGGTGGCTTTCGGCTTCTCCTCGTCAGCTTTGTGTCCCACTGCTGATCCTTTCTTTTTGGAGGGCTCAGGAATGGTCTCTGTCAGTAGTTTGATTGTTGAAGTCTCTGTCATGACGTAGGCCGGTATTGAGGGGCTTTGTTTCGCATCCGGTGGGTTTTCGGCTGCTTCATCTGCGGCTGCGACCTTTTCCACCCTGAAGGATCGTTTGCAGCGCTTATACTCCACGTCGGTAAAGGTCAGGCCTTCGAAAACATATTTCGTCTCCACTATTCTCAGTCTCAGTTCTAGCCCATGACAGGAATATGTTGATCCACCTACTAAGAAGATTCTCCAAAAAGAATCTCCACCCATCTCTTGCCCCCGCCCTCATCAAGTTCGCCGAATCGATGATCTCAGTCATGATCTCGTGTACCACAACCTTCTCCGCCTCCCTGATTTGCCCCTGATATTTCCTCACCATAACTTTGTTCTCAAACCCTACGCCCACAAGTGTGCGCACAGTCTCAGACACAAGCGTCACATGTCGTGCCAAGTGGGGGTCTGCGGCGAGCCAGGCGACAGCCGGCCACCATTTCACTCCACCATCGTCATTCTCGGATCCCACGGCTGAGATCTGGCAAAGATCGCCGGACTTGAGATCGTAAGGTGCGAGAGTGCTGCGGTGGAGGTTCGCGCGGAGGAAGGTCTTGTGAGTAACTGGAGTCGGGAGCGGACGACTGTCTTGTATTCTCCGCGGTCAGATGGAGAAGCGTAGGTAGATAGGGAGTAGTACACCGTGAAGATTCCGCCGTCCTGGGAGTTTCGGGGGTTGAGACTGGCCGTTTTGGGCGGCATTTGGAGAGCCTGAGTCTAGCTTACTCGCTAGTGGGGTAAGGTGGGGTTGCAAGATGCAGATGAAATAAGTAGGGTAAAAATTCTGGGTTTGGGTTGCAGCGTGGGCACGGGAGATGGTGAGCTGCAGGTTAGTTGATTATTGACTATTGATTGATATTTGATGGCCCATTTATGACAAGTAGTAGTATCTTCATTAGACAGGCTTACAATAATCGTTTTTCATTTTTGTTGTAGATTGCTGTCGGGTCTGCAATCAAGTGTCGTCGTTGTGTTGAGGGCAAAAACCCTCTCGGTTGTGCCCCAGTCTCATTTTGGATCTTTGGGAATTTGGATTTTCGCAGAGTACCCCGCCATCTGCCATCTCAACTGACGAACTCGAACGCCGAGCCCCCGACGCAGTATCGTTACCCGAAGTCTCAATCGTCAACTGTGAAGTCAATTTCTCGAATTTCGAATTTTTCACCATGATGGCGGCACAGATGAACGGTGGAGCCTCACGGCTCACCCACGACGATGACAGTGATGACGAAATGTTGGCAACCACACTCGTGGAGGCCATGCAAGAGGACGAGGGCGACTACGACGATGTCGGCAGCATTTCAGGGATTCAAGTGACTGGCGACGATCTTCAGGCACGGTTAGCAGCTGCTGCGACGCCGCTAGAGTTCCAGGCCGGTTTGCCCGCGCGATTCACCAGCTACGACAATTACTGCAGTCTCTTCCACTTCATTCTAAACTCAGATGGGCCGGTGGATTTAGAGTTACCAACTGTGAGTGCATGGGGCCGATGCTTGGGGAGGTGCTGCGAAGGTCGAACGGAACTGTCGACTGACTATATGCGGGGCATAGTATTACTGGGCTTGGGATGTCATCGATGAGTTCATCTACCAGTTCAATAGTTTCTGCACCTACCGCCAGAAGGCTGCACGGAAAGGGCAGAATGAAGAGGAGATTCAGGTTCTGCGCGAGAACCCACAGACATGGGGATGCTACAGTGTTCTTAACGTGCTGTACTCCCTGATCCAGCGTTCGCAAATGAACGAGCAACTTGCCGCTATCAAACGAAATGAGGATCCGAAGTAAGCATTGCGCCCTAGAAAGTTTACGGGCGTCTATGATACTAATGTATCGACGCTGTAGTGAGGTTGCTGGAGAGTATGGCTCCCGGCCGTTATACAGGATGTTGGGTTACTTCAGTATTATTGGACTTCTCCGGGTTCACTGTCTGTTGGGTGACTTCACACTGGCACTAAAGACCCTCGATGATATCGAGCTTAACAAGAAGGCCGTCTTTGCCAAGGTCATGGCCGCTCATTTCACTACGTAGGTTGAAATATCGTTAACTGATGGAGCACTGCAACTGATTGTCTTAGATACTACTATGTGGGTTTCTCTTATATGATGCTCCGCCGATATGCCGATGCTATCCGCACCTTCTCTCACATCCTCGTCTATGTCTCGCGAACAAAAGGCTTCCAGAAGAACTCTCAGTTTGATTCAGTAAGATCTTTCCCCAGATACCTGCAGATAACACCCATTAGTAACACCATTCCCAGATTACCAAAAAGAATGACCAGATGTACGCCCTCATCGCCATTTGTGTCGCCCTTTGCCCCGTCCGTCTTGATGATACCATCCATGCCACACTCCGCGAGAAATACGGTGACCAGTTCACGCGTATGCAGCGTGGCGGCCCTGAAGCCCTTCCCATCTTCGAGGAACTTTTCCTTTCTGCCTGTCCCAAGTTTATCTCCCCGATCCCCCCGGATTTCGACAATCCCGAGCACAACGTTGACCCGTCGGAGCATCACCTCAAGGTCTTTATGAACGACGTCAAGAACACCGTTTCCACACCCATTCTCAAGAGCTACCTCAAGCTGTACACTACTATGGACCTGAACAAGCTTGCCAAATTTGTCGAGACCGATGCTGAAACCCTCAGGAAACAACTGGTAGTTTATAAGCAGAAAAATAGGCAGCTCAGGTGGACGGAGGGCAGCCTTCTCGAAGGTGACATGACGCATACCAGTGATCTGGACTTTGCCCTTCAGGGCGACATCGTTCATGTCTCAGAGGCCAAGGTTGGACGGAGGCTTGTGGACTGGTATCTCAGGAACTTGCAGAGGGCTTATTAGGAATTTCGACCTCTATTTTCTGAGACAAGGGTATTAGTGGTTGGTTAAACTCCTATGCATGGGCCTGCTCATGAATAAGACAAGCGAGGCGGAGTGGAAGACATAACTTAGAAGTTTCTCATCAGAGATGAAGTTCCAGAGCGATATGTTGGGATAGGTTTTAGAGTACTACTTCTTCGGGCATTGGCTTTGGTGGGGGGGCGTACTGTAGGCGGGAATAAAAAAAGGGATTTGTTTGGTTCTGGCTGTAATTGAGTTTGTTATTATCTTTCTATATCATGGCGTACAGTACTCTACATTGTTGTCAGTGCATTAGAGGGATGACTCTTTTTTCGTGGACAGAGGTAAACTAGGTGTCGTGTATCATGAAATTAACCTATTCCTGATGCAGGTTTTGAAATAGTAAGATGGTGAGCTCTGTGAGGCTGCTGAACAGTACTGTAGTTCGCCTTAATCTATGATTCGATAGGCTTGAGCTTGGAGTCAGACCTCTTGAAGAGGGTTACGTGGACCTGCCATCTAGAAACCGTTACCTACTGAGCAACCACATTTCGTATCAATATATCTGCTCAAACCGTGGATATATATTCGCGTGCACTGTCCCCTCGAACCGTAAGCCTTGAGCCATAGCAAAGGTGCCTGTGATTAATCAGCCTGACCTTGTTTTTGGCGGCTTGGCAGCTGATTCTCTTTTGCGCGAAATTTTTCTGGACGTGTACCCTTCCCCCTTTCTCTACTAATACCAACTGCTGTGCCCTCACGACCAGCACCGCACGCACCTTTTGTCCCCACTCCCCCTCCTTCTGTTGTTTGATCACAATCAACACAAACGTCAAAATTTCCCTCCATCTTTCGCTCACTTAGTACCGATTTACTCCATCAGTCGTTTCGGACAGCACAAGAAGCAAACCATGTCGTATAATGATCATCGCGGTGGCGGAGGTGGGTATGGAGGCGGTGGTTATGGAGGATCCAACGGATACTCTGGAGGAGGTGGTGGTTACAGTGGTGGCGGGTTAGTACACTCCATTCTCGCGATTAATCCAGTTTAATACAAGCTGGCGATGTCGCGGTGTTTGATGAACTTCGAGTTGACAATATATCAGATACGACAGAGGTACCGGTGGTGCCGGAGGATTCGGTGGTCCCCGTGGCGGAGGATATGGTGGAGGCGGCGTTGGAGGCGACCGTATGAGCAATCTGGGGGCTGGTCTCAAAACTCAACACTGGGACCCAAGCACTTTGCCCAAGTTCGAGAAGTCTTTTTGTATGCCTTTCACTATCACCTTATCGAAAATTAATGTTTACATATGGCAGACAAGGAAGTGCCATCTGTGGCAAGTCGTTCCCCCCAGGAGGTCGAAGCTTTCCGAGCCGAGAAACAGATGCGTGTACAGGGGACCGACGTGCCTAAGCCCGTTCTAACTTTCGACGAAGCAGGATTCCCCAGTATGTGCACTATTTATGATATCACCTTACTATCTTCACTTGCTGACTTCTTCCAGGCTATGTAATGAACGAAGTCAAGGCTCAGGGTTTCAGTGCTCCTACAGCTATTCAATCTCAGGGTTGGCCTATGGCCCTTTCCGGACGCGACGTTGTCGGTATTGCCGAAACTGGATCAGGAAAAACCTTGACCTATTGTCTCCCCGCTATTGTTCACATTAACGCACAGCCGCTGCTATCTCCCGGTGACGGGCCAATCGTTTTGGTGCTTGCACCCACACGTGAGTTAGCTGTTCAGATTCAACAAGAGGTCGCCAAGTTCGGCAAGTCGTCTAGGATTAGGAATACCTGCGTCTATGGTGGTGTGCCGAAGGGCCCTCAGATTCGCGACCTTACGCGTGGAGTTGAGGTTCTGATTGCTACCCCCGGTCGTTTGATTGATATGTTGGAATCTGGAAAGACTAATCTTCGCCGTGTAACCTACTTGGTTCTCGATGAGGCTGACCGTATGCTTGATATGGGTTTCGAAGTATGCATCTCCAAAATCACAAATTAACTATACGTGATGCTGACTTTATTATATAGCCACAAATCCGTAAAATAATTGGTCAAATTCGGCCTGACAGACAGACTTGCATGTGGTCTGCCACTTGGCCGAAGGAAGTTCGACAGCTCGCCTCTGACTTCCTGCACGATTTCATTCAAGTTAATGTTGGTTCCTTGGATCTCTCTGCCAACCACAACATTCAACAAATCGTTGAGGTCATGAACGATCACGATAAGGTAGGTTATATTGAAATTTGCACTATATTGCGAGTATTAAAGCTAACAAACCGTAGCGTGATCGCCTTATCAAACACCTTGAGAAGATTATGGACGATAAACTCAGTAAATGTCTTATCTTCACTGGAACAAAACGAACTGCAGACGAGATTACAAGGTTCCTCCGTCAAGATGGATGGCCCTGTCTTGCAATTCACGGAGACAAACAGCAAAACGAGCGTGATTGGGTTTTGAATGAGTTCAAGACAGGAAAATCCCCAATCATGGTTGCTACCGACGTGGCCAGTCGTGGCATTGGTATGATATTTGCGATCTTTTCCCCTTCCCCTTCCTAGTGATGCCCTCACCTTTTTTGTCGTGCGAACAGTTGCTCTGCTCTCCATGACTGCCAGGACTATAGCATGTCTTGCCTTTTTGCCAGTGTCTGTTGGTTTTCGCCCATGGAAACTTGTGAACTTAGAGTGCAGCGAAGTTTTTAGCTTCTCTGGACCCAGGCCATGAATGATTCGCGTTGACTCTCCAATGATTTGCGGGAGTCGAGGTTGCGTTGATTGCTCTGAGCGCTGCACTTCTGAGTTTCAGACAGCACACAGGACTTTGCAGTGATGCAAATGAGGGTTAAAGGATGTCGAGAGTGAGATGCAGGAAAACAAACGCCTAGCACAAAAAAGGAGGGAAATTACTGCACGTGCTATTCAAACAAATTTGAGATGCTAACTTAAACTGCCCAAAAGATGTCCGTAACATCACACACGTTATTAACTTTGAGTATGTCTTATCTGTATTCTATACTTTTGGTTAGCGATACTAACAGTTCCCTTTAGTTACCCAAATAACTCTGAGGATTATGTTCACCGCATCGGCCGAACTGGTCGTGGAGGGTATGTTCAAAATCTATCCTACATACACCCTGATCGGTAGCTAACTATATCACAGTGCTAAGGGAACTGCCATCACTTTCTTCACGACTAATGATAATAAGCAGGCTAGAGACCTTCTTACTATTTTGCGTGAAGCTAAGCAACAGATCCCCCCGGAGCTCGCGGATATGGGCCGCAGCGGCTTCGGCGGCGGAAATAGCAGATACGGTCGCGGCCGCGGTGGAGGCCGTGGCGGTGGTGGAGGTACCTAATAATACACAACCTCCTTGTAGTAGTACTTGGATGCTAACTATCTAAACTAGGGTTCCACAACTCCAACAGTGCGCCTTTGGGTCGCAGTCGCTTCTAAACACCCCACAGTAGCGGCCTTATAAGCTTTCTCCGCGTGCAGGTTTAGATTTCTTTTTCCTAAGTTCATAGATTGGGTCACTTTTGCTTTTCCACAAAAGGGTTGTTTTTTCGGTTCACGGGTTCGCTTTACTTTATGCATTCATATCCTTTTTTTTTCCGCTTTATCGACTTCGATAATGCTAGGGGAGGTGAACTTTGGCGTTTCACGGCCGTTCACACAAGACTCGAGAGTATCTACTGCAGGCAAATCTCGCTAGATAGGAACAAATGGGATTGTTTCGAGTTTTAGTTCTAGAAGATGCTATATGATTTTCTTTCAATTTGCTTTGACAACGCTTTGTGTATCGCAGTTGAATTTGAGTAAGTGATTGCGTAGTCACAGAATTGGGGCATCATAGCCGCTACCGTTGTGAAAATGGCGGCAATGAAAGTGCTCCCAGCCGATTTTGTTGAAGTTAGTGGCGATTGACTTGGACACGGTTCAGTCGCCGCCGCTCGAAATGCTGGAGATCCGTACCTATCGTATAGGTTCGGCTGGGGCAGTATGTTTTCGATTATTGATTTTCACTGCGTGCGGCACATGTAAAGAAGTTCCAAAGAGTGTGCAGGTCGCCGCCGGGACAGATCAACGGGGCCGGTTCCGAAGCGGACCGCTTTAATATCAGTTTCTTCAAAACCTTCGTCATTCGTATCACAGCCACGGCATCCCAGACCCAACGAAAAGCAGCAGCACATGTTGACGAATTGGTGGGTGGGTGGTCAAGGATACGGATAGGGATTACGAATAGGGGTTTCCGAGTTTCCTGTGGATGGGTGGATGGTACTCTGCTTGCCTTTTGCCTTTTTGGCTCAGTAATCATGTGTTTCTGGAACCGAAATTCTCCAAGACTTTGCGAAACTCAGAGGAGAAGCGCGAAGAGACGGGGAGAAGACAGTGACAGATTTGTTTGGAGTGAAGGAGTGAAGGAGAACATTCCACGGAACGAAGCCGTGGTGTTGCGGGTTGGTTGTGTGTGGTAAGATGGCTATCGTCAACTTTGGGTCCGTGCACTGCTCCCTCCGCACATTTTTTTCGGCTCATGAGAAAAAAAAACCATGAACAGCTCCGTCGCGCGTTCAGCATCGTGTGATTCATCATCAGCAAAACCCTTCGCTTAAACCTCCCTGTCCTAGCACACACGCCCCCACTTCGGATGCGGAAATGTCCGACTGGAAGGAGAGCGCGGGAAAGTCCCTGTGCGGTGGTGCGGGCTAAATGCGCCAGCGCGGGGAGAAGAACGGCTTCTGCTGCTTCGCTCCTCTTCGCTGAGTTGTACTTGTATTGTTGTACACACATCACCGTAACTGCCGCTAGGAGAGAAAATAGCCATCAAGCCATTTCATCATCGCACTGATCCCATCCCCCCTGGCACACCCACCCTCTCTCACACGTGCACGCCGTACCTACATGCCTCATGTATGTACGAGGTATGTGAGTACTTCATTTAGGGCGGGCGTTCAAAAAAAAGTTTGTTTCCACTCCAAGTTCCCAATATACCTTTCCTCTCCTGCGTGAGTGCTGCTGTCCAACCTCAGCGCACTGCCGAGTATCCGGATTTTTGTGAGGCGAGCGTTTTCCGCCTGGGATGGGTGTGGCAGCGAGGAACGAGGAACCATGTCATATTTATTCGTGTCGGCGTTCTGCCGGGGACTCCTCGGGTCCCGCTTGCTGTGGCTGCAACTCTTGTGATCAGTGACTTGCGTGATTGATCGGCTCCGATCCTCCTGGCTGGTGCTGGTCGTACAATACACCTCAGCAGCAATAAGTACCAAGTACCTAGCACCCAGCAATATCTATGGCTTGGTTGAAGCGAAAGAAGCGAGTGTTTTCACAACAGGAGCCCGATAAAGATAGTAACTGGAGCATAGCTGATTGTTTTACGGATCTTGTGATGGCAATCATATGCGGCCGACGTTAATAGAACACAAAAGGGCAAAAAAAACGTGTGTTGCGTGCTAGGTCTGGCTGACCTCTACAGTTGCTACCTTTCGTCCCAAGCAGCAAACTGTTCCGTGGCTCTGGATCCAGTCATGCCTCTTGGAGCAACGCGTCCAATTTCCACCAAGATCTGGAACTTTTGCCTTGCTTACTCTTCGTTCTTTCCGCCCCTGTTGTTTACATTTCAACAATTGACTGATTGATCTCGAGACCCCCGTATGTCGGTATGTCGTCTCTGCACTTGCAACAGAACATCGCCTTCATGAGTAGTCCGAGACAAATTGAAAGTGCACACCACCGCCACCAGCTTTTGCTGTCATCCGCTGTCTTGGATCCTCGTTTCTGACCGCCTGCCCAGATTGTGAGATATTTGTGGCCGATTGCGGTATATCGAAGCGCTTTAGCCGGAAGAGAATGTTCTCTTTCCGAGTTTGACGAGCTCTGAAAGGAAAGAATGCCTTTGGGCAGCCCCGTTTGGCATCATTATCCCCTCACTGATAAACTCCTGTTCATAGCGATCACACTGAATCGTGGGGTCCACAGCGATTACTCCCTGGTCAGTCTGCTCCCGGGTGTGGATGCGATTTCAAGGCGATGTTTTGTCGACACAGGCAGCGAAGCGAAAAGAATCGAAGGTTATAGGCAGAAAAAAGAGATCATGAGGGCAACTTGTCCGTATGGTAATGGTTTTCTGCAACGGGATTCCCGCATACATATTCTACAGGACATGGCTGTTGGGGAGACCCAATAGGCTAGAACCCTGCAAGACGTGCGATGTATGAGAGCATTCGTCTGATATTTATTTTTTCGTGGCCCACCACATCCTCCAGTGATTCGTGGATTGCACTACACGTTTGGAAGCCTCCCAGCTCGTGCGCGTCATCATGGAAGACAGAGTGGGCATGAGATAGAGAGAGGCGAGATCATCACTCTGTGGCGGCGGATATTCTCATGGTTCACACGATTCCCACTGACTTGATTGGATACCCCAGTCGAAAGGCAGACTCGAGCAGAAAAAGGCAAAGAAAAATTCGCTTTCCTTTTTCCCACGCAACTGGAGCCGGGAAAGGCAACTTGATTGGTTAGAGCAGGGATTGAATAATGGGTTGGTGGGTTGGGCTAGTTTCTGTGTGTCGCCTGGCTCACTTCTTCGAATCACGAACGATTTCCCTAACCCGTCCGGTACAACATTCATTGTATTTGCCCCAACCTCCTCTCCTTCACTTACTCTCCACTGTTCACCCTTTTTTCCCCTCGACCGCCGGTCACCCACCAGCACCAGTACCATCTTGCACTACTCCCATCCAGCGCGGCATCGCCAGAGTAGTAGCAATCTCGCCGCCCTCTCTCTACCTCTCCCTCCTCTCCTCCCATTTCCTCCTTCTCCCTCCCCTCCCTCCTCCCTTCTCCGTTTCCCCTTTTTCCCTGGCTCCGCCTCCCTTGCTTTCTCCTCACATCACCCATATAGTTCCCCTGCTTCCGAGGTACTGCCGATTGCCGCGTGCCATTACCTTGCTTTGACTGACTTCCGCCATCCGACCGAGCTCGAAGACGAGTTTCGCCGCCACCGCCAGCACTTCCACTCAACCACTACCAGTCGTCATTTTCGCGGCACCATTACAGTGGCTAGTGACATAGCGCGGGTCTAACGGGCGCAGGCATTCGGGGTATCTGGCAGAGGAGAGCTACTACAGCATACTAGACCACGCACCACCAGCTGGGCCCGACGCTAAAAAAATTAAAACTTTCAGAGGAAAGAAAGGCAGCGAACAGAGAACACGACCCTTCAGTCAATCAGTCAATCAATCAATCTCTCAATCTCTCTCGCTGTCCCTGCCACAACCCCCGTAACTCGCACTAGATCTCGTCTGCCCCTCTTCCCTCTTTCTTCCCTCTCTAGTCTCCTGTAACAGCCACCCACCACCTTTCCTCGGTGTGAGTTACTTGAGCTAGCAAACTTGCCCTAACTTTGCTTCCTCATCATCACCACGCGACGCTCTCGCCTCCCGACACTAAAACCCAACCACTTTAACACCAAGCCAGACTTTTCCGGAATCCACCATCCACCTACCACCTACCACCACCAGTCCCAACTCAAGGTTTCACCCACACACCACCTTACCACGCAGACTCTACCGACACTGCACACCAACGCACCACCACCCAACCAACCGCTACTGTCACCTTACTGTGCACCAACGAACGCACCGCTACTGTTCACCTTACTGTGCACCAACGAACGCACCGCCTCTTCTGCAACCGTCCTCGGCTCGTCCTGGTCTGAGTTGAGTTTCCGCTACGGTCAACCTACTTCTTACACCTTACACCCCACCCAACTACATACATACTACTCCCATCCGCTACTGCCTATCTCGCAACCTACCAACTGGCCAACGTTCCCTAGAGTAGGCAGACCCGTTCGTTCGTGTCACGAAACTCTACTTGGACATCAGCCGCGCCACCACAATCAATCAATCAGTCAAGGCGGGTCAGTATTGTAATTAATTGGCACCAATTGATTGCTCTCTAAGTTTCCGTTCCGAGACGGATCACCGACTCTTACCCATTCGTTCACGTCGTTTAGACCATCTTCAACTGGCTCTTACTGCAATAGCATGGTAGTGCCTTATCCGTTGTCTACTGCTCAATATCAACAGAACGGTCACGCGCAAAGTCAAGAGTATCGTCCAAATTCCTCTATGGACAACAGGCCAACACCTACAGAGTATCCATCATCAACTCTACCGACGTCAACATCATACACAGGCTACCCTCCAACACACATCGACCCACAAAGCGGAGACAACTCTGCAAGCACCCCTCAACATCAACAATCTGCACCGCAAGACTCAAGGTCAACCTACTCGAATTCAGCAACTCCAACATCTGAGACCAGTGCTATTTACTCGAACAGGACTCCCACTTTCGGCCCAGATCAGTTAATTGGTGCGCCTCGTTACGTGGACGGCCATCGTTACCAATCAACAAGCACATCAAGTGGAGGTATGGCTCGAAACGTTTCTACGTCCAATTCTCCAACAGTCAAGTCGGATCCTGAAGTGTCTGAAGATTCAACCGTGGCAGCTCCTAGTCCTGCCTTTGCCTCGCCAGGCCATTACGGTTCTCAATATCCTCCCGGCCCGCACGCGATGAGTGAAGGCTACCAGCAGCACCCTGGTACCCCTAACCAGGGATGGAGAGCAGACTGGGGTCCATATGGGCCGGCTCCTCACCAGATGAACAGTCCATATGGTCACTCCCCGTCCCCCACCACAATGACTGGGGCTCCCGGCATGGTTTCGACTGCGCGTCCTGTGTCTGCACAGAAGCCTAACCGCAAACGCGCTGGGGATCAACCAGGGGCAAACCACCCTCTGTCGCAAGTCTACTCCTTCGTTCCCATACCCGGTGCGACACAGAACAAGCGTCCACGTCGGCGTTACGAGGAAATTGAGCGTATGTACAAGTGCGGCTGGCATGGATGCGAGAAGGCTTATGGCACACTCAACCACCTTAATGCTCACGTGACTATGCAAGGTCATGGCGCCAAACGCACGCCCGACGGTATGTTATTTATTGATTTCCTGTTTTGTTACTAGTTTTGGGCTTGCACCTACCACGTCCAACTTTATCATGTCAGGAACGTGTTAGCCTAGCGCAGCCCCCACCACACCACACCACATCACACGCACCCCTCCATCTTTATTTTGTGTCTAGTCCTAGTTTAGGTAGCTGCTACTAACATACTAGAAAAATAGAGTTCAAAGAAATTCGCAAAGAATGGAAGGCTCGCAAGAAGGAGGAAGAGGCTCAAAGAAAGGCCCAGGAAGACGAGCAGCGTAGACGAGCTCAAGAAGAAGGTGCCGCCACTACTTCTGCTGAATCGCAGCCTTCGATCGCCGGGTCCCCCTACGTTGGCGGCATGGCTCCGGGACAGCGCCAGCTCCCACCACCGCTCTCATACCAGCCTAACGTGTCGATGGCTGCCAACGGTGTCCACTATAGCCCTTCGAGTGCTCCTACCGCCCCCATGGAGAACATGCAGCAGTACACTCAACAGCCGATGTACACCGGATATGTTGCCCCTCCTCAGTATGGAGCACAGCCACAACAGATGTTTGCTGGTCAGCCGCGTGCTGCTACCACACAGAGTAACGGTAACACCAGCACCAATACCGGTGGTGAGGAACCTGACGCGGATGCTGAGCCAGACCCTGATGTTACTGCAGCTCCTACCTATAGTTCCTGAACACGACCTATTACGACTGAATCAGTAAATACCGTTTTGTCCCCCGGAAGTTGCTATACATACTATTGTGTCGAAGGAAAACGAAGAGATGATATTCATGAAGGTAGTGGGGGGATCTCCTTTGGGTGGTGAGGGTTTACTTTCTTCATTATACTATTTTGTCCTCTTCTGTGTTCATTGTTTGAAGCCCACTTTTCATTAACCTTTCCCATCTGTTCACATTCTACTCACCCCACCGACATTTCTTTTCGGTGTTTATACTGGTGAAGGGCTAGATCTCACATGGGCTCCTGCTTTTAGTTTCATTGTGTTGCTTAGAACTGGCTTAGGTGCATTCTTCCGGCGAGAGCGGTGAGGTACGGGGAAAAGGCGTGTTTGTTGCTGCTGTTGATAAGGGGGAGAGGTGAGGGATGAAAAGTAACCGCCTGTTTGTTGTCGTTTTGTTTTCGCAGACGAGTATATCTAACCCCTTCCACCATATCTCTTCCTTTGGGTAATTTTTACCTGTGTTTCATTTAACTCTGGGTTGGTTGAGTTGTTTCTTGTTTGTTTTTCCTCATTGTGCTGCTAAATCTCCTATGTCTCCGGTTGGTGAAGTGTGTTTCTAGTTCTCGCTGACCAGACTGCTACTGGCTGCCTGTAATTACTTTTTGCGTCGTATATACTTGTGTGAGCTTGGGGATCAAACAATGGCATATCATACTTATGGGGATGCGAATTCTACTATTCCTGTTCTTCCTTCTGGCTGCGGGGTTTCGGTTCGACCGTCATTGAAAGTTTATAATATATGCTCTTGAGTTACCTGCTATATATGTAAGAAGCAATATTTATTTTTCCTCAGGTAGTGGATGGAAGTGCACTTTTGAAGCAATATCAACCAAGGGATTGGAATCTGAGTCTTCTAGCGTCATTCCAATAATGCACTTTTCGACAATAGATTGAAGCACCATCTACCGTTACCTCTCTAGTGGCTGTTGATAGAGTGCGTCGTCTGGCTCTAGTTCTCTTTCTCTTTAGCGCAGTCCTTGCTTTTTGCCATGTTGAGCTGCTGCATGATCGAGTCGAGACCGAAGACGCTATGAGCACCAATAGGCTTTGAGTGGATACTTTGTTGATTGTACCAGCGACCTCACCATGGAGCGGGGAAAAGGATTTCATCCGGAACCCCGTCACTTTTTTCCCCATCCTTTGAGTTTGACAGCTGGACTAAGTGGAGTGCTAACTTATCATTGCAGCGGCCAGAGGTTTATTCCCATCGTCATCCCTCAGGATCGGCACAGTGACTTGCATCGCGCGAATAGGACCACTCCCTTGACCAACCGCACAACTCGGCCCACCCAAGCAACACCATTGGGTCCGCATACGCCCCATCCAAAACATCCGAAACGAGGAAGGGGAGGCTGTGGTGGGTATGGAAGGTAGTAATGGATTCTCCGTAGAAATCGACCAGCCTAGCCAACCAGGTCCCACCGTGCACCTATGTGGGTCCCAATTACCCATCACTGCTATACCAGCCCCCCCTCCCTCCTGTTGCCAAGAAGGACGAGCGCTGCAAAAGACTAACGGTGGAGATGGGATAATTGGTCGGCATGTATTCCAGGCCGGCATATCCCACCTTGCAAATCGCACCGCGAACAATCGACGAACGGCGGGTGGAGACGAACGACACAGCCCATTTGTGTTGCGTGTGATTATTTTTTTCCGACCCCAACCGGATGGCCGGTTGGATGGGCGCTGTGCAATTGGAATGGATGGATGCGTCACCTGTTCCGGAAACCTTTCCTCAGGTTGCACTGCACCGGTGTAGTTGCCGGCGATCCTCCTGTTTGAAGGGGATATGATGAAGGGCACATTCATCAACTACCTAATGACCTTCTATCCTACTTGCCGCCGGTTAATTGTTATACAGGAAATCAGATAACGCATATCGGCGATGGCCATATTGTTGAAATTGGAACTGGCCTGCCCGCGTGTCGAAGGATCCTCGGGGATAAAATAATGCAATCCAGATAAATACATCCGTGGGGGGAACGGCCACGACGACAAACTGCATATGCAACAGAAACATGGAAACGCCCTCACAATAACTAAAAAAGGAAGGAATGACGATCATAGCTTGGATTGGAGTGTACCGAGTTATGTACGGGAAAGGGGGTGGTGGGAGAGGGGAGATTGGGCAAAAGTGCAGAAACACAAAATTTTGTTGCGGACAACAAACTCGCATATCGAAACCCGGGGTTCACCGCGAGTTACTTGTGACAGTGCAACCAAAATTAATAGAATTAGGGAATTAGGGTATGCTTCAGCGTTCATCCGAACTGAAGGAGAGGGGAGGAGTGGGGGGGGATGCAGGAAGCAGGATATGATAGCTGCTCTCACTAACGGTCGATCAGAATAGCGTCCAATTTGCACTGTCCAAACAGCCGAAATGGAAGAACTGATGTGGTGTCCCATGTTTGAATACATACCAGGTACCCTAGGCATGAGTACTTTTGTAAATGGAACCCCGCGCTCAAGACAACGTCGATGATGTCAAGCGACCACGCTGTGTGACAATTCCTGCAGCAGCTAGGCCAGCCAACACGATCACGCATTGTGATTCAAGTCGGAGTGAGCTCCTTTCGGGTGAAGAGTGGGATACATATTGGTCAGAGGTATGCGCGGTTCGGTAACTCCTCGGAGCGAGAGTGTGCGTAATGAGCGGACGGATACGTGCGCGAGAATCGGAGAAAATGAGCTTCATCATTATAGTATCCGGGCTGTTGATGAGGTGTCCGACAGCTATTTTGTCACAGCTGGGAGATGCTTTTGGATCTGAATCAGTGTGGCGTATGGATAAAGTCGCTGGTGTGGTGCGTTGAAGCTTTCACCAACTGGGAATTCGAGGGACATGTAGGGATTTTGCTCGCCGGTCGAAGGAGGCGGTTAGCACCTCCAGGTTTGAGATCTTACTGAGATCTACGGTACCCGAGATCTTGGAGGTTGGTTCGACCGGAAGCGTTCCTGCCTTGGAGGTGGTTCCCTCCCTTTCCAAAACCCAGACGCGCAAAGGTTCCAGTCCAACTTTAGTTAACCGGTGATGCGGTTCGGGATAGGCGCACGACACCATCGCCGTCAACTTGCGGAAGGGACTACTGTATTGGGAGGAAGGAGGAAGGGAGTCGTGTATGGACGTGTACGACACGTAGACGTTTTGGCATGCTGCATACATATCAGACGCGTTCTCGTCTGTTCGTGATATTCCCAAGTTCTCGTCAAGGCTTAGTGCAAGCCTGAGCCTTGTCTAACAGCCTTCTGGCTGATATTTGACTAAACGTAGATATCATCCAGCGAACGCTGAACAGTACCCACGTGCACAATCCACAATTCTCTCATATCCAATATCACCACCCCAAGGGGGGCACTTCATTCCAGCTCAGACAAGGGGATTGCACATATCCGCATGGAAAACTCCTTTCTCCGGGGAGGATATCCGATACGGCAAATATCCGAAGCAAAGAGCACCAACACGTGTTCCCGGTCGGCTTCACTCCGGTTCCTTGATGATTGTGAGACAGCAAACCTTTGCCTTTCATCTGATCATTTGTCTCGGCTCTACGGTAATGTTCTGCTGCACGCTGGGCTTCAACAGCAAGTTGAAACAGGCAAAAAGGACAACCTTCCCCCCTCCCCCTCCTTCCCCCCCCCTTCCTTTCGTCATATGACAGTCATTTGATGCGAAGTGTGCAAAATCAACATGTGAAAGGAAGGGTGATGCATGTGTGAGGGTGTGTGTGTGGGAGGAAATCTATCGGACGTTTTTATTATCGGACGGTGCAGTTTGCAATTGCGTAAGGGACTTCTTTTCTTCTTCACACATATCTAGACGCCGTCGAAACTTGCATATGTATATATAGTTGGGCTGCACGATTTATTGGTTACCACACATTCATGGATTACTGCCTATCAACAGCACAACCTATATGCTTGTTTGCAAAGAAAGGCAGTAGCGACTGGAGCCCTTCTGCTGCCATGTACAGGATCAAAAAACACAGTTTTTGCAACGCCCCTCTCTTGCATCGCGGCCGATGGAATTGGATGAGAACGAACGCGAACTGCATCAGCTGTCACCCATAGTATACGCAGCCCAGCCAGCGCCACTTGCCCGCCGAGCCCAGGGCAAAGCAAAAAGCATACGTACTTTTTTTTTCCCTTCCAACAACGTGCATGGCTTGACTGCCTTAAAATCGTTGAGGTGGCACGAAATCCATCGTTCGCTAGTTGGGATAATAGCAGCAGTCAAGGATTTTTCCAATGGGAACTTCCCAGCTTCCAGGTCACCAACTTATTTTTCCCACTACTCTAACTTTTTGGTGACCAGCGGTTTAGTCCCAGCTACCTAACTACTGCTGCATAAATTATCAACAACCCGTTTCAATCTGGGAAGACAAACTGTGGCTGGGTACATTGTATATATATATCTAATCCGCTCACTATGCATTAATATCTAATGTTCCCCACCCAAGGATTACCTACATACCCCAACCGCTTAGGGCTGTAAACTCTAACTATCTATCTCTAGATAAGACCGAACAATCGCCTGGTTCAACCAAAGGTCGCTTGTTTAGTTGACGTCTGCTTAATTGCATGCGTCCTGTCAATCGCAGCCCCTCCATACCTCCTTCGATATCGGGGGGCTTGGTATCGAGAAGGAACGATAGAAGCTTAAGAAACGGCGATACCGATACCATGATCATCGGGAAACCCACTACCATTATAGTAAGCCCCAAAAGTTCTTGTGTTTCCTGAGAACCCTCCCCCCCCCTCCCCCATACCCCTCGTACTTATCAGAGGAGTTATTTTGGCCATCAGCCCACTCAGGGCACGGCTATAATCCCGTGGCTCAGGGTAAATGGGGAAGGCTCCGCTTTTTCTTTTTTTTCTTTTTTTTCGTTGTTCTTCTTGTTTCGTCATGTGCTTGGGGTGATGTGCTGGCTGGCTGGCTGACTGGCTGTTTTATATAAAAGAAATGAGTTGTGGTTTAAAAAAATCCCCGAAGTCACACTTAGCCACAGCCTGGGGGGGGAGAGGTATTAGTGAACTCGCTCCCTTTGTGTCACCAAACGTTGGGTGGGCCGTTGGATTTCAGGACTTAGTTAACGAGATGGGGATGCGACGGTAAATAAACATCCGAGTTGTGGGCTAAGAGTTGCTTTTTTTAGTGTGTTGTAGTGTGGGGGGTTGTTGGTTGGCGGGCATGCGCGGGTACCGGCGGCGGCCTGGGCGGCGAGTCATCGGATGTGCAGCTGCGTGTTGCACAAAGCCTCGGTGAAATGAACGTCTCAGCTACAGCCTACGGTTTTCTAAGCCAGCTTAAGGGATCTTGTTTCGGAGTAGATTTTGTCTTTAGAGCTTTTCCTCAATAGACCCAAAGGAAATTTCGGTTACGGCGAAGCCTGCACAGGATTTTCTGAATTACTTTTGTCCAACTTCCAGAAAGTTCGGCAGCATGACCCCGTTCCGTAAGGATTGTCCGTGGACTTCTCTGCAGAGACGTCGCCTGCCTCCCCGCCCGCCTTTGAACCACCAAACCTTAGTTGCGTACATTTGTTTATCTCTTTCACCTCCAACAACCCCTTCAGCGAAATTAAAAAGAACTTTCTTCAGGCGCGCATGTCACCGCCGCGACTATTTGAGGTAAATGATACCTGTGGGTGGTACCACGCGGGGGGGTCCGTCCTAACTGCCTTCCTTCAAATCTCGGTCTTAAGAGCATGAAAAGATAGAAGATAGGAGGTCCCACAAAATATCTCATGACAATATCAGCCAGGCCCCCCTCGTAGATATGTTCGCTGACACTTCCTAGACGGTGGAATCCTTCAACCCCATCAGGATGAAGAAGGAATGTCACGATCTCTGTTTATATGAGTTTGCTTGTGTTTTGTAATCATATTGCATTTAAACGCCTGCGGCAATGGCATAACTCTCTTCATATCTCCACATCTCCGGATCATTAACCGTCCCCTGGATATAATCATTTTCTCGACCCCCATCCTTCACGATAATGTATTAAAGCCGAGGGAAGTCTACCTTAGGATTCGTTAGGCTAGGATGTAGGATTTATTAGTTAATCAGCGCCAGCAAGGTGGTAGGTAGTTCAAGAACTACCAGCCACGGGTACGGTAGATTCGTATTGGTATGGTAGAAAAAACAAACTAAGTGGTGTGCTCTAACTTTGTGCACTGTCGCGCGATTTTTCTACCTAGGACTGCAATTCTGAATTCCGAACGCTTCCTCCCGCCCATCACAGCACAGCGATTAGAATGGGTGGCTTTGCCAATTGCTGTCGTGGGTGTGAGGTATGTGTCCTTATACTTGAGCCACGTTCGATTTGCCGTGTCAATGCAGTCATCGCGCTCCTTCGGTCAGGAGCCCGTTGTTGATGTTTAGAATAGGATACTCAGTGCGAATTTTTTTCCCACAGATGTCAATGAGGTGAATATGGATAACTTTTCCACTGTTATAAAGATTAGATATATTGCTTTCCCTCACGGCACGTACTGTGCTTCTCGTGTTGGTGTTGGCAGTTGTGAATCGCAGTTTAGTAGGGATCTTTAGTCCTTTACGCGTGTTGAATGCCGCACAGATTTCCTCTAGCGGTTGTGCAAGGGCTTGCGATTACTCTGTGGATCCAGAGCCATTCTCCGTATGGATATAACTCTCTCTGTGTCGCATGACCAATGACTCAATTTAACACACGTCTATGAACTGAACTCCCGGAGGATTTCTAGGGTACTTTCTATCTGCCGGATCCGTCCAGAGTAGGTGTTGGTCGGAGTGTCCCGCTCTCACTGCTTCCAGTGTATATCTCGATATTGTGTTTATCATTCCATCCCGCATATCCTATCGGCCCGTATGGCATTCTGGATAACACGGGGTGACGTCGTAGTCATCATCTACCCTTCCACCGATGATTCCATCAGAAGAACGCTGTGTGGTGATCTGAGAAACAGGTTGTTTAGGCTGCGGTTGTGAGTAGTTATAGTAAGAGTAAAGCTCGAGATTTTTTGCAGTCAAAGAGTTTAAGGGATCCCGAGACGAACTTGAAAATCCCAGAGGGAACTATCATACCAATCTCGAGCAGTATGAACTGTCTGGTCAATTATATATCATACAAGAGTAAATAGAGATTACTTTATCGCATATAATCACTTATGGTATGGAGCTAGAAGAATCCCAGATTGTGGTAGTATGTGCACAGGTGAGTGATCTACCTTTCTGCCCGTCGACGACGGTTCCTCTTGACTTTAGCCACCCACCGTCTAGATATTTAATGATATTCCTTCATTAGTCAAGTCTTATGTACCATTAAATATACTACTTCTGGAAAATGGTACCGTCAGTAACCTCGTCCTGCATGTTTGCTCGTCCGAGTTAAGTGTTCGAGCTAGGCCACACAGGGTTAGGGCTTGATGTCCTAATATCTAAAATATAATGAGTATAAGCATATAAGACACAATCCAGTTGATCATTACTGACTTAAACTCCCACACAACCGGCCCGCAACAGGCGCATTACGGCCCCAATCTAAAACATCTCATCCAATGTGCTCAACTCCCCTCCGGTGACCTGACGAGGAAGGGCAGCTGTGGTGGTATTAAGAACATCCAAGCCGGAGAGGAGCGGGTTAATTCACGGTGTTGGGCCATAGTGCGTAGCGTTTCCACTCAATCACCTTTTCTTCGGTAGGACTATTGAGTGGGGTAATGCAGTCGAGGTACTCTTTGGTCTCCGAATCGCTCGGGCCGGGTACGAGGATGGTTGCATGGAGGGCTGCAGTTTCGCAGAATTCCCACTCTCGGAGACGCTGTGTTTCGTTAATACAAATATCCTCCTGGGGTTCGCAGTTATTCCATACTGAACCGGAGGTAGTCGGAGCCCCAGAGGAAGAGGCGTTCGAGGTCGGAACGTCTTCGTCGACGGCATCTGGCATCGGGGATCTAGTATTCTCGGGATGCTCGTCAGCGGGATTGTACTGAGTTAGCTGGTCGTGGGAGGCTTGGTCGGGCGTTTTTAATAGGTACGGTGTTGAGGTAGCGGGATGATGGGATGATGGGATGGTGGGATGTTGGGGTAGGTAGATGTGTTGTGAGCTGAGTTAGGTTTAGAATTGGGAACAAGATGGATACGATTTCGGGTCACTCGGTATCCCATCTTGCTTCCCTTCTACGTTCGACATAAACAACACCAACCGCCCATACCCCAGTTTCTTTTACAACTCACCTCTTCTACAGATAAGACGAAACACGCCGTTTCTACGAGCTCACTAAGCTCTCTTTCAAACCGACCAGCCGTTTTGTTATTTGTGGTCAAACCATACACAAGTTCTCGATAAGAGTCGGTGGGGTGGGTGTGCATTTCGATCCCCTCTGAAGGGATATAACCCTGGAAAGAGATTATGTGCCATATAAAGAATCTCAGGCTGCAGAATCAAAAGAGGCGGTCTTGTTGAGCAGCTCTTCATACTTTCCATGAAGGTCAACTATCTCTGCAATCTCGGGGCACAGTGCTCGCTTTCTTGCAAATTTTGAGTGCAGTTCACATATCAAAGACATGTAATGGGAGTAATTCTGGGTCATGCATTGAAGGATCTTTTGCCCTCCATTTGGAACCTGCTGTTCAAGGATCACTTATCCCTTCGCCGGTATTGGGCCCACGAAAGGGCCCACTTTCATGTAGTATGCTGCGCCTTGTCGCTTATAACAACACAGCCACCCACTTAAACCCCCCCCTAGAATATTATGAATTGAAAGATAACTAGTAGAAGCTTCTATTTACAAATTCTTGTGGCAGTGTGACAAGTTCTGTGGTGCTGAGTTGCATACAAATAGCAGTACTTTGGAGATTGTGAGAGTACCATCCTTCAGCCCAGCGGCAACCACCTTCCCACTTCCCATCTACCACACCACAACAACCATGAGCAGAGAAGCCCTCAGACCTCGGAACCTTAATGTCAACTACCTACCCCCACCACTTATACTCTCATCTTCACCATCCTCACCAAAAAATGTCAAAAAACAAAGTGCCAAGCATTGCATCATGGACAATCACTCTGGTCCAA
>Ga0307512_10002156_pt1 | contig 25774 bp, 22 predicted proteins | sample 14_EM_MG_FD_200267 | JGI IMG/M metagenome (GOLD analysis project Ga0307512, IMG submission 200267) | Populus trichocarpa ectomycorrhiza microbial communities from riparian zone in the Pacific Northwest, United States - 14_EM | ecosystem: Host-associated > Plants > Roots > Unclassified | place... | reverse complement strand
AGCGACTGCTTCTTTGATCTGGGGTAGGATGGGTTCCTGAGGAGATAGTGGCGATACTCCTTGAAGTGTGGCAACATGGTGAAGTCCTCCTGCAAGGATTTCTTCTTCGGCACCTGGGTGTGCTTCAATTGGAAGGTGTGGTCCTTCGCTTGTTTCAACAAATTGTTCTGGGTTGACGTAGTCGGGGTGTTGGGGATCATCAAGACTCCACCAACCAAGGTTCCACTGATTGTTCTTGGTGATAAGTGCTGATCTGGCTGTATACCAATGATCTTCAGTGCTGCTCCAATTGAGGGCTGTCCAATGGTCCTCTCTGTCTACTTCAACGAATTCTACTGCACAGTGTTTCTTGTTGGGTTTGTCAATGTAGTACCCAGTGCTCTGGTTGAGTGACCCTCCTGTTCTTGAGTAGTCCTCGAAATATGCTTGTCCTTTGATGTGGCTAGGGAGATTGTCGACCTGCCATCTGTTGACCTTCTTTTGTTCATTTGTGAGGTCTCCTAAAAGTATGATTGCTGCCACTTTTGTTGATTTGTCCCTATGTTTCAAGGGGAGTCTGGGAAAGCCTGACTTGTGTTAAGGTCCAATGGCCTTAAGGTGTGATGTGCATGGGGGATCTGGCAACGCAGATAATCACAAGGGGCTGACACCCTTAGTAGTAACAGTAGTGCCTTGAGGAAGAGTCCCAAGACGTATGTCTTGAGGTGAAGAGGGAGTTTGGAGGAAGAGTCTCAAGGGACCTTGAGACGATCTAAAGAGAAAGGAGGTAAAGGAGGATGAAGGCACACAGATTTGGTAAGAGCAACAACACTTGGATTGATAAACCAAGTCAGGCTTAAGGCCTCCTCTATGATACAAGCAGGGCTTATATACTACTAAGGCAGCTACCTGACTAAGCGTCAAAAAGGAGACAAACAATGGGTCCTAGAGAACAATGAGGACCAAGACAATAAGCAAGAACAATGGTAAGGGGGAACAATAAAAGGTAGAACAATAGGCATCCCCTAATGAGGCAGACAATGGACTTTATGAACAATAAAGCAGTCAGAACAATAAGACGGTCATGTGATGAAAGTCAGGTGACAGGTCAGGTGATGGACCATGTGACATAAGGTCACATGACTGAAAAGGTAGAGGGGAATAGAAAAATAAATGGGGGGCAGAACCAGATCATAACACCTCATCTCCGTCAGCAGCCTTACACACCTCAACCCTGATGCTGGGAAAATATGAGCATTCCCCCTCCTCCCCTCTCACCTGTGAGGTCTTAGCATTGTGGCTTGTTCCAGGGCCTCCCAGCCAGAAATGGACCTGGGACAGCCTCCAGGCCTACCATGCCAGTCTGCGTGCCCTCAAGTGCCAGAAGGATAGCCGCCCCCTGCAAGCCTCCCCCCCTGTCACTCCTCCTAAACCCTCCATCCCCCTACCTCTCCCCCCCATTGACCCGCTCCTGGCTCAAGCCTAGGAACTCATCCTCCCTTACACCTTCAAACCACATGTCAAGTCCAAAGACCATCTCATCAAGCAGGCACACCAAATGCTTGTAGTGGGCTCATCCCTTGCATTGGTTTGAGACATCGTCCAGACCCTCATGGCCCCCCCTGTGGTCCCTGTCACCCCACCTCCTCTCCCTTCCTTTGCTGACTCCCTCCCACCAAACTGCTCTGCTCAAGAAACACAAGATGATGCCAACTACAAATGGGGTGTTGAACGATATATAGTGGGCATTCTCAACAAATGTTGGTGACGTCTTTCCACAACCCCCTCCTTCTGACTGCCCAGGTCCCGTACATGCAAGCCTGTCATTCCACTTTCCCTCTCCCCTATTTACCCATCTATATATATACAATGCCCCTCATTCTTTTAAATGTGATGCTATGAAAGCCGAATGTTAAGGTCCAAGGGCCTTAAAGGTGCGATGTGCATGGGTTTGTTGGTTTGGTGGATGTCGGTTGCCAACTGGAAGTTGTTGGTCTTATCTGTGCACAAGGGACTAACACCCTTAGCGCCTGGAATGTATGATAAATGGTAAGGCGCAAGGCCAAAGCTAGTTTATGGATCAAGAGGGGAAGGGAGAGCTTCAAAGGGGACTTTGAAGCAACTCAAGGGTAAGGGAAACTCTTCTCAAGAGCACTGTGGAAGCTACAAGTCTTGGATTGAAAACCAAGTCAGGCTTAAGGCCCAACTCTAAGGAATACAGGGGGTTTATATATGAACAAGTCCCTGTGCTAAAGATAGATCCTAGGATACAAGCTACTAGGAAATGTGGGTCAGTGATGTCATGGCTAGACCTATGATGTCATGGCTAATAGGAAATATGGGTCAATGACATAGAACAATAGGAAGGAGAACAATAAGGAGGGAGAACAATAAGGAGTCCCAATCAGGCGGACAATAGGAACTGGTACTTTGGTGTGAGTCATGTGATGCTGCTGACATAAGGTCAGGTGACTGATCAGGTGATTGGTCATGTGATCGGTTAGGTAATAAGGCAGGGGAAGGTCACATGATCTGGAAAAGAGAAAGGTGGGCAGAAAAGAAAAATGTACCCTGGAATGTAACACCAAATCCCCCTCATCTCCCCCCTGGACAAGACACTCCGGCCCATTGAGCGAGTGCCTGCTGATATGTCAGACCGGTCCCACTAGTAAGGCTGCAGTTGATGGAGCAGAAGTGTGACAAAGGGTACCCTGCAAGAACATGGAGAAATGTGAAGGATGTCTGGGTTGATTGGTTGGGTGTTACAGTTGTGCGACCGCTGTAGTCCCTTAGAGATCACGCACAGGTTTTGCCATAGTAGTTTAGCAACTCTTGTTGCTTGCGCAGTGGAGTATAAACTTCTAATACAAAAAAAAAAAAAAAAAAAAAGTCATGTGTTTGATATAAAAAGATGAATTTTGTAGCACATCAATTCGTTTATTTAGAAAATAACATCACTGTTCCTTTGAGGAAATATTTATTCGGGGCCGAAAAAAGATAGGAGGTATGTGCATGTTTAACCTGTATGACCACTGCGCAAGTTAGGGCCACAAATAGGAAGATAAGTTAGCAAGTTCAGAAATGTTGGTGGGTATATAATGATAGAGGTGCTGTCTCGTGTGCGGCCTCTTCGTTATCGTAGTCACAGTGAACTTGGGAACTAATGGGGATGTGGGCCAAGCCGACACAATAGATAAACAGTTCGGAAAGTTGGCTTCAGTACAGTATTTTGGGTACCTCAGGTCTGACGGCTCGCTCCCTCGCTCACCATGAAGAACTGCTCAGCTTACAACTTTGGGGGAGAAGGCCTGCTCATCGGCGAACGAGGGAAACAGAATGACCCGCAACCTCGCGTGCGTGAATGAATGAGGCAAAGGCGTCGTCAACATCATCGCTCGCAGAATATACCAGCTCCTTCAACTTGGACAACAGGTGTAGTGGTGGTTCTCCATCGTCCTGTCGTAGGGAAAGAGAGAGACCCTTGGTGAGCCCATCGTCGATGAGAAGGGTTTCAACGTTGCTGAACGACCCAAGAAATATGCGCCACTGTGTGGGATCTACGTCGATGACATTGTCCCCCTCTGACGGTGATTCACGTTCCCCAAATTGAAGATGAAGACGCTTGACGGAGGAGAATGCAGACCCAAGTGTACCGAAAATCTGCGCCGCGCATGCCACTTGCCAATCGAGGGATTGGCAACTGACATGCATGTAAAATGCGTCCACCTTGGCCCCTTCACGAGGCAACGCACGCACGACAACTACGGCTCCAAGGAAGCTGACCGAGAGGCTGCTGAATCTGACACGCTCTGTTGTCCTCATAAACTGCAGGGGGTACGGAACAGAAAACAAGGGCCTATTGAAGAAAATGATTTGGAGTCTCTCGAGAAGGGGAGTGGTGACGTGAGGAAGAAGCGCTTCCAAGTAAGCATTATCACCTCCGAATGCGAACCAACGAAGGTGAGGAAGAGTGACGTGTTGCGTGATTGGGGTCTCAGATGGCAGTGTCTCAAAAGCGCGGTTTTGACTAGGGGAGTGAAAGGTGATGCCGAGTGTCTCCAGTTGAGGCATGAGAGATAATTGCGCGAGTAAGTCATGCGGGCTGAAGTAGGCGGATGGGTGGATGTAGTCGAGCGCCAATGTGACGAGGCCTGGGGCCGTCGCAATTAATGGGGATCCAATTGGAGTGGCAAGGTTTATCAGTATGAGTTGGCGTAGTTGTGGTGCTCGGAACGTTTGCGGAAACACGAGGGTTATATTGTGCTTCGTCGGAGGTGCGATATACAGATACTCCAACATCGGAAATTCTTTGTCCATGGCCAATATGAGCTTCTCCAAATTCGAGACAGACATCCGAAAACGGATGCGGCGCACGCGATCAGAGTGCTGGAGTACGAAGGTGATTCGCTCTTCATCTTCTGCGGAGATGTCTTGGAAATTGTCGACGGTATCGATGACGAGCGGAAGGGGGGGTGAATGTGCTAGCATGTCCGCTACAGGCGTACCATATGTGCAAACGAGGCAAACACCCAAGTGGGCTGCCGATTGAAGTATGAGGTATCGCCATCTCCGGCAAACGTGCACGAGCTTGTACCACCAGCGTTCGCGACCCCACTCTCCCCCTTGCAAGATACGAATGTCGACAACCTCATCCTCGTCCAACAGAGGCGGCCGGTACAATGAAAATATCCTGAGAAGGCAATCGTCGTTGAGGACATGTATTAGAGTACGACGTAATCTGTTGTAGAATGGCCGTGTTAGAATCATATAACATATCGAGAACAGAGCACTCACCGCCAGAGACGTCCAAGGTTTCCAACACGGCACGGAAAGAAAATCACAGACATGGAAGGGAGGTAAATGTTCACTACTAGGGAGTGGCTGAAAATGAGGGTCCGGGTCTTGGTGTCACAGACGTGACTTTGCGTTGGGCATCCTGAGTCAGAGGGATGGCACGTTTCCTATTGTGTCTTTGACAAGTAGCTTTTCCACGGTACATCCGCCTCGCCCCAGCCATTATACGGATCAGCTACACGACTTGCCAGTGACAGCCAGTCAGGGGATCGGACAAACTGGGTCCTGGAAGTGTGTTAGGGAAACTTTCTGGCTACATGGTCCAAACATTTTTTGATTTTGCTTCGATCATTCTTGGGGAAACTCATGAATCCTATCAAGACTTGGTGGTGCAGCGTATGGGACTTTCCGTGTGATGATACCGTCAGGTATGCACGCACGCGTGTAGCCTCGTAAACGAGCACTGTTCGACCACGTGACGCCCACCATGCGCGTCGCCACGCGCCCTCCTCGTCTTGCACGCCTCGCCTCCAATCCATCTTCAGCCGCCCTCGCTACCTTACATTTGAACCGCTTCCCCTTGCAACTGAGTTCCCTCTCTCGTCGCGTCCCAATCCTTACGGCCGAAGACACATCAGCTGACGCCACAAATGCGCACCACCTCGAAAACCCCGTCGGTCCACGTCGCACACGTCGTGCATGGCCCCTCGCAAGTCTGGACCACGTCGACGCTGGGAAGGGGCATTACTGTGTATAGACTTGATCAGGTCTTTTTCGTACGTTCCATCGTCTGTCTTTTCGTATTAGACCGTACGCTCTCCATTCCACATCTTCCTCTTTTACCTTAGCCTTTTACCATTGAATGTTGCCGCGTCTCCCTCACCCTTGTCGGCCACGCGCTTGCTGTCAGAATATAATCCCATCACCTGCCCTGGTCGCAGCCAGGCAATCGAGCCCGTTTCTCTCCTCTTTTCCGTGTTGTGTGCTCCGACCACTTGATGGCAAACTGAGCTACTGTGCCGTCGTTCGTCTTGCTGGTCTCGTTCTCTCTCTGTCCTCGAATATCTCTTATGATCGTTTCCTCTTGCGCGTTCTTACCCTTTCGGGAGCGCGGCCTCTGTTCTCTTTCCCTTCCTACTTCCGAACTCACAAGCATAGATACAGATTTACTCCAACTAACAAATGTCCTATTCCCACTTTTCTCGACAGGTTCGCAGAGGGCTGCCTTGTTTGCCGCACTCACTGTATGCCAGTAAACGTTGCAGGTCGCTGTAAATAAGTGATCCCAGTCCTGCACCGACAACGTGCTTACCATTCCACGTTCCACCTAAGCTGATGAATGCGAACGAGGCCTAGCTATGCGCGATGATGACGACGAGTCACAACGAAATCCCACCACGAGGGGTGGGGATTCATTGCGTTTGTCGAGACGAGGCCCCCAACACGCCTGTCTACTAGGTGATCTCTTCGCCCCGTTGCCTTACTCCACCGTGGACAATCATTCGCCTACGTCAGATACGCATGTGCTGTAAGGCAAGCCTTATAGCCACGCATGAACGGCCACAACGGAGCACCTGACAACACCACAAGTCTTCTTGTCACTCATACTCTCCTTGCATTGCCTTGTTCGTCTGTACATACTTTCCACCTCGCTTCAACCTCGTCGACATCGCCTCCCTTCATTCACAACATCTGCCGTCACCGCCTCCCGACAACGCCGGCACCACCGCCTCTTTCTTTCCTGTATTTCTTCCCCGCTTTCGCCTTCGCGGCCTCGTTCCTCCAATACACTTACATTGCTATGAATCTCCGTACGTAGCGCATGTGTATAAACAATGCCTCCTGCTCTCGCGGAATGCATGCGGCCTCGACCCCCAAACTGACACTTGGATGTTGATATACTCACACAGCTGACCAAATGGGAAGGTGCGTGGGCAAACCCTCGGCGGACGGAGTCGGGAGTGGGTGTACCTGGTATTAATTATCGACCATCATCCGATACAAAAAGATATCTCTGAGACTCAATGCTTTCTTCAAACCCTATCCCAGGTGAAACACCAGAAGCTGTCCGCAGCAATTGAATAACGTTGACTCTGGCTACTAGTATGACTTAAATGATCACCTCGGTCAAGGCTATCCAGTGTGGTATCAGAGGTCCAATTCCCGTTCTACTACCTCCGCCATCTGTCGTCCGCGGCATGGGGCTCGGGCTGAGGTCATGTTGGCCAAGGGTGAATGGTATTAAAGCTGGTTGGGTGTGATATGACGCTGTTCCATCCGACTCCTCTCCCTGATCATTTCTCATGGATACCTTGATTGGCTCCGGACGCTCTCCTTCCCCTAACAAGGAGAATACCTCTGATATCACCCACAGATTGCATGGAGATGATCGCGAGCAGAACCAGGCTGTGGACCCGAAAGTCCTCCAGAGAGCGACTCTCAAGATAGATTTCTATCTCATTCCCATCGTTGGCATGTTCCGTGTGTCCTTTCTGCCACTCGTCTCGTCTCACCTTCTACCACTACTTGTTTTGCCTCTCGTACAGATCTCTTGGCATCCTTGGTGAGTGTACTGTTGCTGCACCTCTGGGAGCTTCATCAATAACCAAACGCTTGCAGGATAGAGGGTACGTGTCTCTGAGTGATTCATCTGTCTTTCTGACAAGACCCGAAAGGAATATCGGTAATGCCCGAGTAGCTGGACTCACAAAAGACCTCCGCATTACGACAAATCAGTTCTCGACTGCATTGTCTATTACTTAGTATGAATCTCCGTTTTCACTGATATTTCTTGACTGAGTATCAGAAAGTGTCCCGCACCTTCTCATGGAACTTCCCACGAACTTGCTCATGAAGCGCATCGGTGCCAATGTGACCCTCCCCATTATGGCCCTCCTCTTGGGATTAGTCTGTACATGCCAAGGTAGCCATTTTCCGCTGGTGCTGCCCTTAGCACTCACCGTACAGATTAGGCGCCGTACATTCCTATCACGGACTTCTCGTGTGCCGGTTTTTCCTCGGCGCCCTTGAGGGTATTATCCATTAGTATGGATCTTTCCCAATACTGATACCATGCTTCCTCAGGTGGCCTCACATCTGGTATCGCCCTCCTCCTCTCCAGCTTTTATAAACGTCATGCCCTGCAGCTCCGCTTTGCCATGATGTTCAGCATCACCTCTCTTGCTCACGTCCTTTCTGGCCTTCTGGCCTTTGGCATTCAAATCTCGATGGCAAGCATGGAATTGCGGGCTGGCAGTGGATCCTTATTGTTGTTCGTGTCCCTCTCATTTGACATGCCTTACATATCATTGACACCTTTACTCAGGAGGGAGTTGTCACCATCGCCTTTGGTTTTCTTGCTTGGGGTTTCGTCCCCACTTCACCTGGAGCCATCAAACTTCTCACCGAAGAGGAGCGTGAGGCATATTGCCAAGACCTTGCCGATGATTGGAGTGGTGACACCGATACCAATGGCAAACATGAGAAGGAATTCAGTTGGAATGAAGTCACAAGTGTATTCACAGATGCGCCCCACGTTCTTATGCTCTCAGTTTCTGCGTTCTTCAATGGCTTAATGGTGAGCTAGCTCTGCATTCTCTTGCCCAAATCGTCATGAATACGTATTGTATATTTGACAGGGTTACGGTCTTTCCAATTTGTATTGACTCTCGGTTTCCTTCTCAATTGGGTTCATAGACTGACCTTTATGCCCTAGTACACCAACCATCGTTTCTGCCCTTGGACATCCCCCAGCCGCACACAGCTGCTAATGGTACGTTCATTATACCACCAAGAGGCCACATGGGATCTAAACATCATTACTACTAGGTACCTCTGTTCGCTTGCTCCTGCATTTTCAGCATTGTTTGCGCATATTTCTGCGATAAGTACAAGAACCGTGGGGTGATGGCTGTAGCCTGTCCGCTTTTAGCTGCAACAGGTTACTCTATGTTCCTCAGTACGCTGTGCCGTTCAATCTTCCCTTTATAATCTCTGAAGTGGCGGTTGTTTGTTCACATATCCAGGCTCAAAGAACAAAAATACAGACTATGCCGCACTGTATTTAGAGATCATAGGCAATTATGGCAGCGTTCCCTGCCTGGGCACATGGCTTGCGAACAACATACAACCGCATTACCACTGCGCGACTGCGGTTGCTATCCACTCATCGGCATCTAAAATAGGTGGAATTGTGTCCCCATGGTTCTTCACTGACCCTCCACGGTTCCACAAGGCAACGTCTATCAACCTGGCTGTCTCACTTGGCATAGCTGCTTCATCCGCCGGTATTATTGTTTACTTCCAGGCCAGCAATGCGAAAAAGCGCAAGACGGTGGAGAATTATCTACAGACCCATGGGAAGGGCCTTGGATGTGGGGAGTGGGACTCCCCTGAGGAGAGGAGGCATCTTGGAGACCGTCATCCCCAGTTCAAGTTTACACTGTAAATGCTTCACTTGACGAAGTTTTTGTCATTGGTACAACCTAGCTGCTCTACAAAACTCCGCAAGGTTCAACTTGAACTCCGTACATACTGCATGACTCGATCGCCTTGCTTGGTCACTAGTCTACGGCGCCGTACTTCAGTTTGTACAAATATTTATGATGTCCCAGGACTCCTTGAGCACAATGATCCGGCGTCATATACCTAATGAAGTGTTCTCTGGACTTTTCGACTGAATATGATTTCCTCACGTTACGTAGCATGTAGTGTTAATGCGGACGCTTCTCAGGACTCTGGGGCACATATGACTTCCATGGTCGCGACAACAGCGGACCGATTACATCCAGCGGTCGGATGTGAATATGTGAATAATACAGTGAGAGGCTATTTGCATGTGGAGCTCCGGCTTCCCAGAACGCACGATTATAGATGTCGCGAAAACCGCGGTCGGCCCAGGATTCCATCACGTCGCACAGATTGGACTACTGTACATACAATCGCTTCACCCCGAAGACATGGACTACAGCGCGCGCCCGCGCTAACGTCACCCGTGGACAGCTTGAATGGACTACTTTAGCACATCCCCTCGGTTTGCTCCAATACACTACCCCATTTCGTATTCTTTGACCCACAGAATCCCGCTCGTTTTATGCCTCGTACTTATGCACGCGCCTCCCTCAGTTCTTGTGCACTCGTTCGTGCCAAACTGAGTCCTGAATCTGCGTCTTTTGCATAGCTGCTCCCTCTCGCGCTCGCTCGCAATTCCATGTTGAACACGCGTTGTACATTAGCGATACTAGTACATGCCTGTATGTAGCCGGCCCGGATATGGGACCGTAGATCTGGAGGTACCTTAAGTGCCCCAAATAATTAACGTACATCAAAGCGTTCCGGCTATCCCGAGGTTCACGGACCGCGTAACGGGATTACCGCTTTAGGCATTACAGGTGCTGTAGATAACGGACACATGCCTTCCCAGGTTGTGGCCAGGATCACTTGACCATCGAAGTCGCTTTTATCAATCCAGTCAAGAACGAAAACTCCCTGTACTTTAATCAGGCCAGCGAATTCCTCAGATAAAGATTTACGGTTCCCAAAGTCGCGGACCTTGCGATTATAACCAGGTCCTACTGAGGCTATCACTATGATCACGGACGATGTCCTCAGTGCCGCAGTGCGGGGCTTTCGTTTCGATAGTTTGTATTTCCTACTGAATCTCTACAACAACGTACACACACAAAAAACATACTCCGAAACATACAAACATAGGTTCGATTCTCCACCGGTGCTTGCAGCTCCGCCTTCCTCTCCTTCCCTTCCCGGGTCCAAAATTCGAAACGAAGAAGGCTCCTTCCCCCAGAGAAAGACTACACGCTACAGCAGTCAATGGCCATTGGCGATTACCAATCGTTTTCAGAGACCCCTTAGGCCTTCCACCCAGGAGCCCCATCGACAGAAGCTCCTACTTTAGGAGTAGCTGAAAGTAAAAGGTGAGCAACAATTAGCGATGGGGGGCATGGTAAAGAAATAAATAAAAAAGGTGGGGAGAAGGTATGAGATGACACACCTGCTTGCGATGGCGTCACCTCAGGTTTGACTGGGTCAGGACCAGGATTCGCAGGAAACGCGATAGCTCCAGCGGCGAGTGCGAGGAGCACGAAGGACAGGTTGGTGGTGATACGCATAGTGATGGGCGGGGATATATAAGCAGGTGAAAGTGTGCGTATGTAGATTAGATAGCGATGAGGGGTATAGCCCGGGTCTAAAGAAAGATTAGGCTATAGTGAACGGGGATGCGCAGTGGGGCGAGTGGCACGAGGCTGGCACGGGGTAAGATGTGAGAGGTGACGCACAAGGACAAACGCTGCCCGAGTGATGGACAGCAAGGCGATGCGGGTGCGGGCGTTGTGCTCGAAGGCGATAATAGATGTGCTGGAGACGATGGGAATCAGATGGGCGGACGCAGACGTTCGAGAAAATGCAGATGATAGTTTTGGTCCCCAACAGGCGCATTTATATACTCCCAGAGCACGGAAAACATTTAGGACACTATCGAGTGAAGCCTCTGGGAGAGAATGAATCACACCACAATCGCGCGGACGAAAGGAAAGAGAAATGAGAAAAATGAGGGCACAGTATGAGCAGAAGCCCGTGAAATATGATGGAATATTAGAGAAGCCACCACGGTAGTGTAGCTTTATCAGGGCCGCACGTTATTAGTGCTGCCCGTTATCGATGGGCAAGGACCCGTGCACAAGAACACTTGTTCCGAAGTGGAAAGGGACTGGGGTGGCGCCCTGAGATACAATTGACATCAACCCCGAGGAAAGAGAATGAGTTATAGTCAAATGGAACAAAAATTGATGCGCCTACAGTAATACGTTAGAAAGTTAAGCGAGACCATTGGTGTGGGGCGTGCCGCGGCCTTCGAGTTCCCCGCAAGCACCCTTACAGGAATTCACGATGCGCCGAGGATCAACCCTTCGTATATATCGCACATCGCTCCCGGGTCAAAGCCACAGGGTGGGTTCGTTTGGTCGTCAAGATCGTTTCACTTCTGTAAGGAGCTATGGCAGACCGACCTAACTAGTGAGTTCGGAAGGAAGTAACAAAAAATAGAAAACAAGGCTACGTCCCCGAAAGATCGAGAACGTGCATGGAAATCGTAACGGGGCGCAAAAAGTCTGATGCGAGAGAAAGCGCGAAACAGGGACGAGAAAGGGGGCGCGAGACCAGCGAGGCGAGACGAACGACGGCACGGTCCGGTTTGCCGTCAAGCGGTCTGACGAGGACGAAAGCACGCAAACGAAAAGAGTGGGATAAAGTTGAACTCGATTTGTCTACCTTTGATGAGGACAGATAAAGGATTTCATATACGCGAGTAAGACAAGTATTCTATGAGCTAGTTGAGTATCGGGGAAAGGGGGAGAAGCGAGGTTGAAGGCGAAATGGGGTCCTGCCGGCGACAGACCCGCGCGGCGGCGTCGACGAAGGAAATTTGACTGAATCATTTCTAGGTGCACGACAGCGCGCGCATAGACGACGAGAGTGAGGGAAAAAGCGGCGACGTTCGAAGTTAAAAGGTCAAGCTAAAATTGGAATGAGAGCAGATGACCTAGAACGAAAAGAAAAACAAGGAGACGTACGATTGATCCTATGTACATTAGGAGTCCTTCCCAAAAGAGACGTGGTCCTGCCTTGCGAGGGGCCGTGGAAAAGGGTCAACCACATGGCAACGAGGGTGATGAAGACCAGTCGATGGCGAGGCGTGCGAGGCTGTGGCTGTGGCGGGCTTGGCAGGCGCGGGGACGATGTCACGTGGTCGTGGGTGCTCGGAATCGAGGCTACTGACAGCGCGTACAACGATAGATACTGGAAGAACATATCTGACGAAGGTACGTCCAGAATTGTCGCGGCTTGTGGGAATGCACTTATCTGATTTCAGGCCCTGGTACCCTACACCACAACCAAGAGCTTTATCCGTGTCCTCCTTAATCCCAACCTCACGCGTCGCCTACCGCCGAGCAAACACTGTCGTATACATGGCTCACGAGCTTCGCTACTTCGACTGAACACGACCTCTGCGGTCTGCGCGAGAACTTTGATCCACGCTCACGCTGGCACGGCGTGTGCCTGTCGCGGTTCACGAAAAGCAATGGCACGAACAACAACAAAAAGGACCAGCTGGCACTCAGCTCTGACGTTGAAGACGAGGGTGGGAGTAGAAGTGGGTCGCCTTCGTGGTACGCGACGCCGGAACCAGACTCAAAGAGACGAGAACACTTATCGCCTCCATCGCCGGATGATCGTGCGCCCCGCGGGCGGGCTGGGGGGACTCGTGGCGAGAGCCCCAAAACAACAAAGGCGAAGCGTCTCCAATGACATTTTTCCGAACGTCGCAACCACGCAAAACAGAGGAATATACGGAAGATGACGAGGACGAAGAGGTCCCGACACACGCACTCCTCATTTTTGGTGTCTTAGTGGTGGACAGTTACTCGGTGAGCGTAGAGTTATCGAACTGCTCAATGGCTTCCTTGACGGGACCCGATGACAGCCAGCCATATGTCCTTAAGAAAAGATTTCGTAACGCAGGTTACACTTCTGTTTGTCTTTCCCCAGCAAGTTTTTGAAGAAGAAGAGGTGAGAAAAGCCGAACCGAATCCTCGTGTACTAGGGTCACTTTCTTCACAGAGGTGAACAGGTGTAAAAATTCTCGCTACTGGATGACCTCAATTTTGCCTTCCCAATTTTCACGAGATACTGCGATCTCGAGGCTTTCTAAAGTTGGGAGGGAAGACAATAATGAGTTCAAGACCTGTGTAAGAGCAGAAAGCTGCCAATCCACCGGTTCGCAAGAGATTTCCAAGTCCAGGGCTTCCCTATTGTTATTAGCCATTTCTTCTCGTCCCGAAAGTCCGACCCGGACCGCTAAATTGAGAAGTTCTACGCGTGCTGTCATGAATGCTTCCGTGCGACGGATGAGGTGCCCAAAGTAGTGGAGTGTCTATTACTAGTTGATTGGAGAAACAAACATAATTTTGGTTGGGCATGGGCGTTTCGATTTGTCCTCTAAGTACTCGAAATCGCCTCTGGAGGATAAAAAGGTGAGATTGGGGAAGAATAAACGAGTGAGCGGGCGTCTAGTCAAATGGGACAAAAGTTAATGTGCATAGTGCGTTAGAAAGTGAAGCGAGGGCATGGGTGCACCATGGGGCGCAGCTGAAATGGACCATCTGCTCGAGGGGATGTACTAGGCGTTGCCATGCTACAGGCTTGCAATGTAGGCCAAGCTCGGGTGCACCGTCAGGATGCCTCGAGTGCCTGTACTTGCTCAACTCCCTCGTCACCGTCGGGTTCACCATTACCCCCCCTAGGCATTGGCATTTGACATCTCAGTACCTTAGTGTCTTTAACGAGCCTTTGCGAACCAAAGCAACCCTTAAGCAGGCATAAAATGGAAGTTTAAGGCTCGCTAAGACGTTTGGGGGGCTAAAAGGCTTTCTGATGGCACTTGAAGAGCAGGCCGCGGCCTTCAAGTTCGACGCGAGCTCCTGTACAGTAATGAGTGGTTCGCGAGTCCAGGCCCAAAGCCTGAAAGCCCGGTCAGGGGAGCCCTAAAAGCTTTGGCCGAGCCGAGCCCTTGTGCCAGTGACGGCATTGGAGGGCCCAAGGATTCTGCAGGCCTGAGCCGACCCCGGGCTTTCGGTGCCTACGGGGTATGAAGTTCTACCATCAAACAAACGCTTTGATCGTTCAAGTGGAGCACCAGCAACAAGATGAAGAGGATGGCATATTCGTGGTCGGGATGGAGCCTCTCCCGCCGCCGGCATCGAGCAAGTTTTCGAGGCAGACCCTTATGCGGATGAAAGTGACGGAGCGCACCACCTTGCGCGGATGAAGGTGACGGAGCATATCAAGTCATGATTCGCCCAGGATCAGCCCTTCGTATACATCGCACATCGTTCCCGAGTCACAGGCAGAGGGTGGGTTCGTTTGGTCGTTGTCGCGTCGAGATCGTTTCAGTGCGCAAAGTAAGACTCGCTGATCAATTCTACCGTCGTTCCCACACAAGTTGGGGACAGAGACTTGGAGGCCGGCGGCTGATTCAAAGACATCTGACGATCCTCGCCCGTACTACTACTGTAGTGTTCATCGTGCATCGTCATCATCATCATAATCAATCAAGTCAGGAACTACAAATAATCTTGCGGGGGCTCACCGAGGTCCGCGTGTTTCTCGAATGAAAAAGTACTCGTTCCCGAGGCTGCGGAGCGTCCTCGAGAGTCGAGATGATGTGACAAGACAGTGACGGCGGTGAGCATGACGGAGCTAAGGTATCAATATTGGCGACGGAAGTTGGTTGGACTTGGCCTGTGGAGGTAACCCTAACCCAATGTAGGTCGCGACTCGGAGCGGAGAGTCGGAGACGAACAGGATGACCGATGACTGGTCCTTTCCTGCAACCTTTGCAGCTGTTGCAGCCTTTATCATCGAAAGGTAAAGGGACTTATACCCCGATACGTGCGATCTAAGAGAAGTACTCCTTGGTCAGATCTCGCCGCAATTTGATGGGTTCTCGAATGCAACACTGACCCCAATCGCGGGCGAGCCATGTAGCCAACGATTCTCTCCCAGTGCGTCATTCAGCAAGGTCAGTGTAATGCGGCTAATGAGCTTCCTGCTTGACACTACATACACGCTCTCCGAGACTTTTGCCGCATGAGTGGGCCTGCAAACACCTGCAAAAGTCCCAAATTCTGAAAGCGTGGACAGCTACTGCGCGCGTCCACCTGTTTTTTTCCCTCTACCCCCGGAAGTACAATACATGCCTCGCAGTTGAGATAGTTCTAGTACTCGTTCATATTTCTGTATTTTGTTTTTCACCAGCTTTGTGGTATTCTTTTTTTTCGATTGATCAAGCAGTAGCCATTGCTATTTCCATTTCCCGGGCCCGTCAGACCATTTGCGGTGTCATAGTTCACGCTCACGATCCTTCCTTGCATTGACCAGGGGTTCCCATATCACGCTTCGTGGCTACTCGGCTCACAGAGGAACATTATCCATGCAAACTTTCTAGGTGCAGTAACATTTCGTCATCAACCTATCACATTTGGTCGCTTTGGCGGCTTGCCTTCTGGAGAACTTCGGTCCCGCTTTTTCTGCTGCTCCTATTTCTGGCCTGGCCTCTTCTCCTTTAGCATTCCTCCTCTTTCTGCATGGACAACTCTTCGATTTCCCATCGGGAAGGGTTAAGGTGAGCATTCGGGCTGTGCACATCACCGTCTCAATTGACCCTTGGTTTAATCGTTGTTTTTTATGATTCTTGACATACCTTATGGCCCTTTCATTCATGGTCGACCTTTAGCCTGTGGAGGCACCGGAGTCACATCATGCCGTATGACCTGACCGTTATCCATGGTACCATCCCCTCAGGGCCAGTCCTCCCAGCCGCATATATCGAGCGTTTGCTTCACTGGCAGAGGTTGGGTTCCCTCAACCTTCGGGATATTTTTCCTGCACGGAGTAAGATTTGCGCTCGCTGGTTAATCCTACGATACAAAGAACAATGACTCGGAAGAACCGACTCAGGTTATAAACACTTGCCGTACTTAGGCCCGCGAGTGTCGTCAGCAGCCCAGCAATCAGTTGCAGTTGCGTTCATGCCAAAATTGGCTCTGATTGGCAACTCAGCTGGGCTTCTAAATAATACTTTCAGTTGACACTACCCAAGCTGATTCAGGGTGACTTGATATGGGTTGTCTGATGCTGCCCCACTTGACTAGCTCTGAATCATTTTAACTGGTACTTACAGGCCCTTAGGACCTACCTGAGTTGCAATCATTTGACTGGACAGGTATGTAAGACATGTATAAGCGAGGCCGAGCTCGACTTTGTCTGGCAATCCCATTAATCCTTGTCTTCGATCAGTGAGAACCCTCTCAAGCTCTACCGATACCCATGCCGCTTTCGAAGCTTTCGATTCTGTGCTACACTCTGGGAGAAATCAGAGTATTTCCTGGAGCCACGTGGCCCCTTTGATCCACGCGATCCTTCAGAGTCATGCCCTGGTCGACCTCTGTATGGCATTACCAGGCTTGTAGACGGCACTGTGGGAGATGATCCTTCCGGGAGTACTGTTTGTGTCAGCAGGCGTGGCGTGGTTGTGCCTTCGAATATCTGAACCCTATAACCTGTGCGCTGGAGGAGGAGGGCGGCATACAAACCAGCCATACCACTGCCAATAATGCCAACTGACGGCGAACTGGCTTTTGGAATACTGACATTTGAGCTTTTCAAATCAGAAAGCTTCAGATGTCTGTAAAATGACTTCGACACTGACCTCATGTAGGAGAGGCGCGTGTTTGATATCCTGTAATCGGTCCTGGTCTTCGTCCGACGAATGCCGCCAAATATTTTCTGGCTCAGATTCCTCGGCGGTGCCAGCAGACGTACAAGGCGGCCTTCACGTTCTCGAGTTTCGATGAAAGTGGAAAACGCGTTGTATGCATCGTCGATCTCGAGTTGTACTTCAAGGTCTTGCAGATCAGGTAGGAGCTCCACCGCGTCCGACGTCAGAGCATCAGAAAGTTCCGATGTAAGTGCAGAGCCGATGTGGAGCCTCCTCACACCCCTAAATGGCAGGAGAAGCTCACGCCACAGCGTGCTGTCAAGTGCATTCTCCCCATCGAGCGGCATCCCGGCCTCTAGGTCAAGTGTGAGCTCCTCTATAGAGGATAGAACCTGAGCCAGAGCGCCGCAGACCTGAGTTATTGAATCTATTTGCCAGTCGAGGGGCTCACATATGACACTGATGGTGAGAACTCCACCGTCCCGTGGCTCGCCATTGCTGGTGACTATAGAAGCACGGTTTCTCCTGAAAAGGACCCTGGCAGAGGGACAACTAAGCCGTTCGGTAGTATGAATGAACTGGGTCAGGTTCACGAGGGTAAACGCGAGTTGAAAGAGTAGTGTGATATCGAGTTGCTCGAGAAGTGGGGCATAAATCTGAGCAACGAGGTTCTCTAGATAAACGACCACACCCCGGAATGTGAACCGCTTGAGGATGGGCAATGTCACGCGTGGTATTGGTGCGGGTAACAGTTTTCCCTCGGCACTAGGACGAGGCATTGGGACTGCGAAACCAATCGATAGTTCCTCGAGATAGGGAAGATCTTGGAGTTGCGTGACCAAATGCCCCGGATGCAAGTAGAAAGGGGCTGGAATGTGCGTGAGTGTGAGTGTGACGAGGGCAGTTGTGGAAACAGATAATGACAATTGTTCCGGAAGGCCGATGTCATGAAATGCGAGGTGGCGAAGATTTGGTGCCCGGAATGTGCCAGGAAGCACCAGGCCCGCCTCTTCCTTCGTCGTGGACTCGATAGAGAGGTATTCTAATTGCGGGAAAAAATCATTCAATGCTATGAGGCAAGGACGCAAGCTCGGCGAAGGTGCCTGAAGGGTAATGCGTCGTACGCGGTCATGCCGTTGTAGTCCAGTAAATATGTTCTCTTCATCGTGTAGGACCCAGGCTGTAGTGTTATTCCTGCACTCGATGACGAGTGGCATGGGTGGTAAATACGCAAGCGAGTCCATGGGAGGGGAACCGTTCGTGAGAAGAAGATACATATCCAGGAGGGACGACGAGTCATATATGAGGTATCGCCACTTTCGACAAACGTGGGCGAGCTTGCGCCACGTAAGTTGGCGATTCCAATTATCAACATCCTCCAGCCGACAGTGATTAAAGATGTTGAGTAGTGAATCGTAGTCGAGCATATTGATATGAATAGGATTCCTGTACGCAACGCTGTACTGAGGTTGTTCAGAAATTGGTGGCAAAGGGGCCAGAAGCTATGCCGAAGTTAGGACAAAATACCAGTGTTGATGTTGCAACGTACCGAGCTGTCGAGTGGGGCTCGCCCAGAACAGAGACGTAAATTGAAATAACCAGAATAACCAGACCTGCGTAGATTGTCAATCTGCTGTTTCCAATTTTCACACGGGCATTCCAGTGCAAGAGTAAGCCGGCGTCTATGACCATTCCCTGGGCGCTCAGGCCCTGGATAGTGGGACCCGAAGGGCTGTGCACAGAACCGCCAGTGTGCAGTTTTGAGAGGTGCCTTGATGATATTCTCGGCCTGAAGTCTCCCCCTGATGTCTGGAAAGACATCAGAAACGGCACAGGGCAAGGGAAACGAAAACAGAACGTGCTCACCCTTGAAAATGACGGCACTGTTTGGGCACCAGACGTTTCCAAAACATCGCGAGTACTGATCAGTCTTAATATAGACAAGCCCCGGCCTATCCGTGAGGACATAGAACTTGTTCGCATGCCGAAAGTCCTCTGTTGGCTCGATCTCAAAATTGCCCCCATATGCCTCCGGCGATGCCGGGAGATATGTGTAGAAGTGTGGATTTTGCTTTAGAGTAAGATGTCTTTTGTCCTTGAAACGGCCGAAATTCCACAGAATTTCTGCCGTGCTTGGGTTTTCATTTAGCTCCACTAGTGTCCAAAATTAGATACCGAGATGCCATTGATGAGTCGGAGCTCACGCTTGACAACGATGGGACATTCGTCAGAAGGGAACCTTAGGAGAAGAAACTCAACGACCCTCGTCGGCACTGATGATTCGTTGCCCGTTCGCTAGGAGGGATTAGCTGTGAAAGGTGGAACAATGATACAGGGCCCACTTTTGGGTATAGACTCCTTTTCAGCCCATCTGCTAGGTCCCAGGACCTATCGTCCGTGTCTGCTGTGGTCATTTCACTGGTAACAGCCCTGTCCCTCTTCTGGTGCAGGACAGGTACGTCGGAAGGTAAGTGCTCCTTGAAATCACTTGTCCCATTGATTACTCTTCTAATTATCTCGATCGCGTCTGCCATCTTGGCTTCGGCCTCCATAGCGGAGTACAATGCATCATCGACAAGTTGGGACACACTATCGAGGGATCGTCAGGACTGAATCATGGGGCGCATCTCGTTCGAAGCCTTACTTTCTCAGCCGAGCGTATGAATCAAGGCTGGATTCGTGTGTTTGGACGAAAAGTCGACATTGAGAGATTGCTTCGAGAATCTGGGTTTGCCGCTTTATTGTGAAGCTGTTAATGTCCTTCATATAGTGCACAAATGACGGTTCGCCGAAGTTGGGGAATCGATCTAGAATATCGATGGAAGAAGTGAGGAGCGGAAAGATAGACGGGCGGAAACAGAGTAGTGGTGGATGACTGGTGTCGAAAAAGTGAGATCAAGTAGCTTATTTCGAGGGGACCCATGGCAGTCACGCCGCCGGGTCACCAGGTGGCCATGCATTTGCCTTGAGGTCCGCCGGCTAACATCAGTCAGGCAGGCACAAGTCCACAAAAACCCCATTACGTCATGGCACGTTCTAATAACTGACTCGGCCTTGACCGGTTGACCAGCTTGACCTCGCACCCGCAGTCGTGCCCCTCGGTGACTCGATATATCACATGCATCACACTCGTTTCCCCTCAAAATCTGGATACCGAACGTTCCCTGATTAACATCGCCGTGTGCGGGATTGTCGCCGGCTTGAACGCTTCCATTCATTTTCATTATTTTCTCCCTCTATTCTACCCACTTTCGTCCGAAGCAAACTTGTGCCTAATCGCATCAGCCCCGCGTATAAATATCCATCGCCCGGCCTCGCTGAAAAGCAGGCAACCGTGGCCCCTTACCCCTCTTTCTCATGTGTGATTTCTCTCTTCTTCATCTGATCAGCCCCGAAACAGCGTCGCTCGCTGTCGACTGCTGAAACCCTTCGAAGACTCGTGCGTTTCCCTTTTATTTCTGATACCGAACCTCCTTTAGATCGTGGCGCGACTGAGCGTGTCCACCGGCGGTCGAGCGATTAACGACCACCAACCCGCCACCCTCTTCTCGCCCCATCTTGTGCCCCGTTTTCGGGTGTCGCCTTGATTCTATTTCGCATCTCTCCATTTATCGAGCTCACAGGCGTGGACTATACGTCTGCGCTACAACACCTTTCCCCTAATGGCCAAGTTTCTACCCCCCTCGTCGCGCCCCAAGTCCTACGGCCAGCGGATCGCCCAAGCCTGTCAGCCGACATCACAAGTGCTCGCCGCCTCGAAAAGCCCGTCGCCCCACGTAGCACACGGCGTACACGGCCCTTGCAAGTCGAGCCTCGGTCTGGACCACATCTCTGTTAGGAAGGGATTTTACTGTGAATAGGCTCATTCAGGTCTCTTTTTGTAAGTTTCCCTATCTCCTTTTGCTTCAGATCTTCCGCTCTCCATTCCAGTATTTCTCTTTCACCTTAGGCTTTTATCATCGAATGCCACCGCACCTCGCTCACCCTCGTCATATACACGCCCGCCATCACGCACTTAGCTGCGATTCAGTAAATCTTTGCCTTTCAGACATCACTGCTCCTCGTCGACGTCGCCATGTGGGTCTGTGGCCGGCAGGCCCGCCTTCACGTTCGTTTTTCTCTCCCTTTCCCTTCTAACTCACCTTATGCGTGGAGTACTTGTCTCTTGCTACCTCGGACTCGCGTATATAAACCCCTGCGCCTGGCCTTTTCAAAGCCAGGCGTCTGTGGCCCCTCTCTTTCTCTTTTTGCGTGCTCTTGCTCTTGCCCGATCGTTTGACGACGAACCGCCGTGCCGTCAGTCGTTCCTCTGGTTCTGTGTTCTTTCGTGTTTCTTTCGCCATTCTCATTCACCTTAGCCGAACACCTTACGTCTCGCCATCGCCTACTACCTTTACGCCGCATCTCTCGCACTGTTTTCACCTCACATTGCTCAACACACACACACTCGCGCTCTCGCTCGCCCGGGATCGCGGCCCCGTCTCCTCAACAACTACTCCCGGACTCACGAGCTAGGCTTTTACCGGCTTAGCTACAGAGGGCCAGTTGTAGCCTCTCATCCACTCGCGCCCTCGTCTCATTCCCTCTCCTCCTCCACGTAGCACATGTCGCTCGCGGCCCCTCGCTAATCGCCCTCGGTCTAACCTTCGTTGTATACGCACTCATCGCACGTCACTACCATTCAGTAAAACTTTAGGTATTCGGACACCGCTGTTCATCGTCTACGTCACCGTGCGGGTCTCTCCTGGCAAGATCGCTTTCAAGTTCGGCTCTCTATCTTTTTCCCCTTCCAACTCATTTTGCGCGTCGAGCACTTGTCTCGTACTGTCTCAGTCCTGAGTATAAAAACTCCACGCCTGGCCTCGTCAAAGGCGGGCATTCTGCGGCCCATTTCCCCTCTTCTTTTGCTTTGCGTGCTCTTTGTTCTTGCCAGACTCTCCGATGACGAACCAAGCCAGCCGAGCCGTCACTTGTCCTCCTGGCCCTGCGCTTTTGTTGTTTCTCTCGCCGTTCGCGTTCGTCTTGAACGACCGCCGTACGCCTTGCCCCCGACTACTGTCTTACACCTCGCCACTGACGACCGCATACGTCTCGACCGCTTTACGCTTTGCCGTCACCGACCGTTCTACGCTATCACCGACCGCTACACGTCTCGTTCAGCTTTCATTATGAGTTTCATTTTGTGCGTTCTCGCTTGTTCGGGATCGTGGCCCCTTTTCCTCAAGAACTATTTCGAACTCACAAGCTTGGACTTGAGTCCGACGCTACAGTACCGCAACAATACACGATGGTACTTCGGGCCGGAACGTCGAACCACTCCCTCCGGGCGTTTAGGCGTCTGGTTTGGAACCTCGCTAATTGCTTAGCGACAGCGACACTCAAGAATCAAGAATCAAGCATGATCACAGCACTTTCAAGTTATCGACGGGCATAGGTTACCGCATTGCAGAGTGACTTTCCTCATCTCACCGCACGGTTGCATTTTCTCACAAAAAGCGGAATGCATTGACATGAACACTGGATATAGTACGTTCAGTCGAAATTTGGCGAGATTGAGCAAGGAATCACTGGGATGTTTGTACTGGCTGAACGAGGGTCCGGCTGGTAAATCCGTCAAGCACGCAGCATTGGTAGTACGCCGCATAATTTTGTCTACGACGACCGAAATTGACTGCTCAAGCGGCGCCTTCTCGAAGCCTACAGAGCTGTCTACTAACCGAAACCGGTGTTGTGATCGTGCCGGACTTGAGAACTGGGGTACTAGTGACTGAGGAGATTGTGCGCGATATCATGGCTCGACTCGGAATGTGTACGGATCACTTTCATCACTAACGGTCATACATCGCAGACAGAGAGATTGAATAAACATTGGGTATGTTAGTACAGCGCTCCCTGGATGCATAAAAGGTCCCGAAGGGTTGTGTCCTCACAGGCCTCACATCTCCAGTACTAGCCCTCAGTCGACTCGGACTACAGTATCCCCCCTCATCGCTATCCAAATCCACCTAGACACACTTTCACCTGTTTATCCATCCCTGCCCATTACTATGCGCATCACCACCAACCTGTCCTTCATGCTCCTCGCGCTTGCTGCTGGGGCTGTCGCGCTTCGCCGTCCTTCTCCTGACCCAGTCAAACCCGGGGTGAGCGCACTGGTAAACGGTGTGTCATCTCATACCTTCTCCCCCACCTTTTTTTGTTTGTTTTACTATGCCCCCATTTGTCGGTTGTTACTCACCTTATTTCTTTCAGCTGCTCCTGGTGTGGCCCGCGACTCACAAACACGACCTCGCCCGTGGCCCCCTGTCGCATCCCAATAGAGGGAAACTGGTGTGTCATCATCCCATCCCACCCCTTCTCCTTAGCTTTTTCTTTTCTTTTCTTTTTTGCTTATTTTACTGTGTCCCTGTAGGTTCGGTTGTCTGCCATGTGTGGCATTGTGCGGAGAAGTGTGTGTGAGAGACAACAAGATGGGGACGAAGAAAGAGTATGAGCGATGATTCGAGAGACTGGGCTATTGAAACCTAGCGAGATTCCCTCAGTGCTGTGGTCACAAACAAAGACTGATATTCTTGTACCTAGCGAGGATCTGGTGAACAATTAGTAGAATGGTTGTACGTGCGAAGTGTGTGACCATGTTATGTTAGTGACCCCCTCTATGCATTCGAGGAGCGGGCGGCGTGCCGCGGCTTTTAAATTCGGCGCGAGCTCCCTTACTGTGACAGCAATATTACAATATTATACATGACCATCGACCAATCGTCCAACTTTTAGGAGCGCTAGGGCTACAGTAGTCATTGCAGGATCTGGCTGATATCAAGTCACGATTCGCCCAGGATCACCCCTTCGTATACATCGCACATCGTTCCCGAGTCACGGGCAGAGGGTGGGTTCGTTTGATGGTCGAGATCGTTTCACTGCGCAAGGTAGGTCTCGCTGATCATTTATACTGCCGTTCCCACACAAAGTTGGGGACAGAGACTCGGAGGCGCGTGGCTGATTCAAAGACATCTGACGATCCTCACCCGTACTACTACTGTAGTGTCATCATGCATCATCATCATCACCACCACCACCATCATCATTATCAGCATCAATCAAGTCAAGAAACTGTAGCAAGTGCATGCCTGCTGGCCTTGGAACTGGCCCTACTTCGACCTTTGCCTGACCTGTCCGCATGCACCACCCGAATCCAACCGACGCCCGACTCGACCAATGCCACAGGGCAGCGCGCGTGTGCTCCCATCATCTTTATCTTTCTTCTGCTCCACACTCTTTTTTGTAGTAGCCTAGGCCTTATTAGTTACTTTTAACCCTGTATTTAACCCCTCTGGCCTGACCTGGATCTGTGGAATTCAAGTCCCTTTTTCCCCCAATTCGTGTGTGCTTTTTCCAGCAGTCAAGCGATTAACAACTGCCATTCCGCTTCATCTTTTGCTCCATCGTGTTCTTGGATTCGAGCGCGTTTGGTTCTATTGCTTATTGCCTTCCCTTTTCTTCAAACTCACGGCAGACTTTCCATCTGCGATTTAAAACTACAATCAATCTTGCAGGGGCTCACCGCGCTCACCAAGATCCACATGTTTCTCGAATGAAAAGGTATTACTGTTCTCGAAGCTGCGGAGCGTCCTCACGATGATGTGACAAGACAGTGATGGTGGTGAGCATGACGGAGCTAAGGCATCAATATTAATTGGCGACGCAGGTTCAAGATGGTTGGACTCCAGGTTGGACTTGGCTTGTGGAGTTAACCTTAACCCAGCGTAGGTCGCGACTCGGAGGAGCGGAGAGTCGGAGACGAATTCGAACTACTAGAGTTCGGGAACATCTTCATGCGCATGAAAACGTTATTTGGGTCATGTTAACGCCAGCCAAGTCCAAATTCTACTTGGACCCTCGATTTTGTCGAGATTGCATGACTGTGTGACAGCCCGTGTGACTCACATGTGACTTGTGTGTTGCACACATTGTGACAAGTCACCTGAAAAGGAAAGCTCTGCACAAAACCATATGATACATAAGGTAGGGTCGTCTTCATCCATCATAAATTCCAATGGAAGCACCATGTGACAATCATAGCAAACCATGCTCAGTCTACCATACGCAGCCTCAGCATCCTCAGTAACTCTGTCCGCGGTTTAGACTATGCCAATTGGCGCCATGTCTTCCATTCCCTCATCCTCCCCATCCTCACATATGGGTTCCCCCTCTATTCCACCCAGAGTCGTACCAAGGGCATCCTCAACATCCTCCAGGTTGCCCAGAACGACGCAGTCTGAAAAATCTCTGGCTGCTTCAAGACGACCCCCATCATTCCCCTCCATTACCTCACCGCCATTCCCCTGATCAAACTCACCATCAAAAAACTTACTTCACAATTCAAAATCCGCATCACTAATCTCCCTCCAAACCATCTATTACATACAATTACTACATCTAATCTGGCGGCTGACTGGCATCTCTCTACAAACCCCGAGACCACTCTCACTTGCATCCTCCCCACATACTCCCCTCTATTCACCTTCCCTTCCCACCCCTCCCAAACAAAATGGGTTCACCCCCAAGTCTGGGATAATACCGTCTTCCCAATAAATCCCAAGACTAAAGAGTACACCCAATCACTTATACGCACACCCCCTTATAATTCTTATTCTCTTTTTATTCGCGTACTAACTGTCCCGTCCCCTCCCTTTGCAGCTGGCTTTG
>Ga0307512_10002155_pt1 | contig 25778 bp, 23 predicted proteins | sample 14_EM_MG_FD_200267 | JGI IMG/M metagenome (GOLD analysis project Ga0307512, IMG submission 200267) | Populus trichocarpa ectomycorrhiza microbial communities from riparian zone in the Pacific Northwest, United States - 14_EM | ecosystem: Host-associated > Plants > Roots > Unclassified | place... | reverse complement strand
AGAAACCCTCTTCCTTCCAAAAGCACAAAAAAAAGTAGAGTTAAAAGCGCCGAGAATGATCCCCTCCTAAACCAAGATACAGGAATTATAAAAAAACCAAGAGATAAACAAGAAGGGGGGGGGGGGCTGGGGGTAGAGTTGACAGTCATAGAAAAGCCAAAGACAAAGACAAAACACAAACCCCCCAATTCTAACACGCTGATATGTCGAAAAGAAAAAGAAGAAAGTAGCCATGACGTCGTCTCATCATCAAAAAAACTCCCAAAAGAAAAGCCATTCCCCAAAAGAAAAAAAAAAGAACCCCGGATTTCCGATTTCCTTACGAAGAAGCCTGACTATACTGAGTGGGCATGTTGACGCTTCCCTCAAAGCCCTCATCCTCTTCATGCTCAATCCCGATTCCCGAGTCTCCGTACACTCCTAGCCGTCTCTTCTTGCTCTTCTTGACCGTCTCAACGCCAACCATTCTACGGCTAGTGCTGGCGGGGCTGAGTGGCTCTGTGACCATCTCCTGTTGCTGTTGCGAAGATGACGCTTCGGCGTGGGACCGCTTCTTGCTCTCGCGCGACTTCTGTTCGCGGATGTACTGGCCCTTGCGATCTCCAAAACGGATCAGGAATCTTTCTGCCTCCTGTTGCAGACTGTCCATTGCCTCTCTACCCTTCTCACGTTCGATCTCGAGCTCTTTCTCTAGCTCGTACTTGTCGGATTCGAGCGCGGTAACCCTGAGTTCGAGATTGCGTTTCTCGGTTTGGTAGATGGCGAGGGTTACTTGGAGGTCGTTGAACTGTTGTGTCTTTTCGGTGATCATGGTATGGAGACAGGCGTTTTCGGCGTTCAACTGGACTCTGAGCTGCTCCATTTCGTCTTGAGTCTGTTCGAGTAGGACTTCAACTTCGGCCTTCTGCTCGAGGAGTGCGTTTTTCTCGTTGACGGTTTCTTCCTCGTAAAGCTGGTGTTCGGCGTTCAGCTGGGCTTCGCGACTCTCGGCCTCTTTGAGCCAGTTTTTTAGTTGAGCCTCTCTTCCCTGGAGGTCTGAAATGCCCTGCTCGTGTTCTTGGATGATCTGCTCGAGACGCACTTTCTCCTTGCCAGCCTCGAAACGGACTTCTTGCAGCTGTCGCTCAAGAGAATCTATGTTTTGCTCTAGTGATTCCTTCTGGGAGGCGTTCTGACGCTTCAGCTCCTCAAGATCAAGCGCAAGCCTCTCGATCTCCGCAGTACGCTCCTGGAGCCGGGCTTCCAGTTTCTCTGCCAGCTCTTTCTGTTCGGCAAGTTTGGCCTCGACTTCCTGGATGCGATTCTCTGCCAATTCTTGGGCTTCTTCGAGCTCAGTCTGGAGAGCGACAATGTCGTTCGCTGCTTGGGCACTGGTCTCTTCGAGTGTCTGTAGAAGATCGGCGATCTTCTTGTTGGCATGGTTGAGGTTTGATTGGAACTGCGCGACCTCGGCTTGGTGATCGCGTTTCAACTTGGCAATGTGCTCATCAAGGCCCTCGATTCGTTCCTTGGACTCTGCGACAAAACCTTCGAGGTCATGGATCCGAGCAACGTGTTCTGCGATGGTGGCCTCAAAGCGAGCCTGGAGTTGATTTTTTGCGTCAACTGCTTCAACCAACTTGTTCTGAACAGCAGCCACAGCAACGACCTTCTCACGATGCAACTTCTCTAGTTCTCCCTTATGCACGATAGATTGCTCATTGAGTTGTTGATAGAGCTTCTCTTCCTCAAGCTTACGAGTGTTAATTTCATTCTCAAGCTCGTCAATTTCCATGCGGTTTTCCTCGGCGGCGGCGTTCAGCTTCGCAATTTCTTGCTCGGCATTAGTAAGTTGCCGGTGAGTGGCGTCTCCAGCAGCCTTGGCTTCGACAAGCTCCTTATCGACGTTAGATTTCTGCATATTGACGTCTTCAAGGTTAGCCTCAAGTTCTTGAATGGTGGCGTCCCTGTCTTGGATAGTCTCCTCGAACTCCCTTAGCTGGTCTTCGAGGTTGTTAATCCGAGAATCAAGTTCGAGAATATGCTTCTCGACAAAAGATGGGATGTCAGACGCCTTCAGCTGGGGGTCCCCAATATCGAGATGCATGGCAATATCTTCGAGATAGCAGTCGAGGTCGGCAGCATGTTCCTGCTCCGAGACGAGGTTTGCACTAAGAGCCTTTGCGTTCTCTTTGGCATCAAAAAGCTTGCTATCCAGATCCTCGATAAGGGCTCCAAGAACTTGAAGTGCATGGTCGTTGCTACCAGTCCAGGCAAAATCTTCGAGATCATGGCCGGTGAAAGGAGAGTCTTCAAGCTGACGTCGTTGATTGAAAAGGGTTTCGACTCGCTTTCGAATATCCTTGAAGCGATCTGTCAACTTCTCGACTACCTCCTCGGGGGAAATTTCGCCATCGCCCTCCCGAGCCAGAATGCGAATCCTCTCCTCCAGCTGTTGCCTTATACGTTCATTCTCGCGAGCCCGGGCCTTTGCCATGACGAGTTCGGTGATCACTTCTTCCACGGCCATGTCGAGTGGTTGTTCTCCGATGATATAGGGCTGGATCTTCTGAGCGATGATAGACTTCTCTTCATCCACAGCTTGGGCATTTCTATTCATCTCGACCAGTTGTTCCCGGAGATGTTTGAGCTCTTGTTGATATTCGATCTTCGCAGAGTTGGAAGACTTGAGTGAGGATTCAAGAGATACAATCTTCTCCTCGAGTTCTGCGATGGACTGCCTGAGGAACTCGTTGTCTTTCTGAGAGATGTCCAGGAGGTTGGTAAGATCAGTAACTTGGGTCTGATAATTTGTGATTTCTTGTCGCATCAGTTCTTTCTCCGCCTTGAGAGCACGAACTTCCTCCTCCAACTCTTCGACTCGCCCTTCCAAATCCTCAATTTTGGCCTCCGCATCCGACTTCTCATTCTCGGCAACCCTGATGGCTCTCTTTGATGCCTCGACTTCCGCTTGCAAGTTCACAATTAGACTCCTCATACCCTCCATTTCCAATGCAGATGAAGCTGCAGCCTGCTTGAAACTATCGATCTGGGCCATTTTGTCGAAAAGGTCTTTGCTGAGGCTGTTCTTATCGCCGGCTGCAGATTCAAGATCGGCCTCAAGTTCCTTGACCCTAATCTCAAGACGACTGATATCTCTCTCGAAGCTCTGCTTCTCGTTTTCAGAGCTCAGAGCCGCTTTCTGGAGGGTGTTGATTCGATTTTGTAGTCCTGATATTGAGTTCTCGAATTCATCTTTGGCCTTGTCTGCAGCCTTTGCAGCCTTTTCAAGTTCGGCAATTTGGTCTTCCAGGGATGTGATTGTCTTTCGCAAACTCTCATTCTGCCCATCCAATACATTAGAATCCTCCTTAAGCCTGCCAATATCCTCTTCCAAGGAGATCTTGTCGGACTGTAGAAGCTCATTTGCGGCCCGGAGCGCATCTTGGATTTCATTCATGCCAAGGACTTTCTGTTCGAGGACTACTTTTTCGCCGGTGCGTTGTGTGAGTTGTCCGGTGAGGTTGAGGTTAGTTTGGCCGAGATCTGAAACCTTGGCGCTCAGCTCCTCGACATTTGACTCTAGATGATTCACTTTGGCGTTCAAGGATGCATTCTCATGTTGGAGAGTTTCGGCGTTCCTGGCGGTGGTCTCAATCTCGGCCAATAGTGTTGCGTTCTGTTCTTCGAGATCTTCAATGCGCTGCGCCTTCTCGGCTAGCTGAACTTCCAGCGAAGCTTTGGCCACCTCAAGATCCCGAACCTTCTCGTTCGTCTTTTTGAGCAACTCCTGAAGGTTCGAAAGCTCGCCATTCAAATTTTCAACCTCCTCACTCAGATTATCAACCCGCGACTCAAGCGACTCCTTCTCTGCCTCAAGATTGCTGATAGCTTCTTCTTTTTGTGCACTGTTATCCAGAGCAGACCCCTTGGCTTGAGTGAGAGCCTCAATTTCCTGATCCTTTTCCGTAATTGCCTCTTGAACCTCCTCAAGCTCCCGCTTTGAAGTGTCGAGGTTCGTTTCCAGTTGATCGATCACCACCTCCAACTCCGATTTCTCCGCTTTGAGATCACCGATTTCATCGTCCCGTTCGTCAAGTTGGCCCTGGATGCGATCTTTCTCGAACTCCAGAGTCTCAATCTCCTGCTCTTTTTGCTCAAGCTGCTCCTTAGTAATGCGAACTTCCTCCGTCAAGCTGTCAACACTAGATTCAAAGTTGGCAACGCGGGTATTGAGGGTTTTCATTTGTTCAGTCAAGTCCTCAACCTCCTGATCCTTCTGCTCTTGAAGCTCCTCAAGCTCCAGACGAAGGCTCTCAATTTCTGCCACAGCATCTTCGGATTGTTTCTTGAGACCGCCAATCTCAGACTCCAGATCGTTCTTCGTAGCCTCGTCATCTGCGATCCTTGCTTCGAGATCCTTGATAAGGGCTCTCATCTTCTCAATTTGGTTGTTCACCTCATCCTTCTCTCTGGTGCCTGTCTCGATGGTGAGCTCTAGAGCTTTGACACTGGCTTTAAGTTCGGCTACCGCAGCCTCAAGAAGACGCTTCTCCTCGGTGACGGTAGTGTGCATGTGCTTCAGTTCGTCGATTTCGGCCTCAAACTCAACCTTCATAATAATTAGTTCTTCCTTTTCTTGGTCGAAGATTTCGTCGGTTTGGACAGCCCCAGTTTGAACATCTTGTAGCCGTTCGCCCTCAAGCTCTTCCAATCGGGTGATCTTGGCGGCGAGGGTATCGCTGTGGATTCGGAGGGTGTTGTTCTGTTTTTGGAATGCCTCTGCCTTTTGACGGAATTCTTCGGAAGCAGCGAAGGTTGACTCGCTCTCCTCTTCGAGATCATGGATCTTGTCGTTGAGGGCATTCAAAGCGTGCTGCAGCTTCTCGTTGTCGGCTCGGAGATCCGCAATTCTTGGGTCTTCCTCTTCCTCTTCGTCTTCCTCTTCAATTTCCATAAGATTACTAGAGGTTGCCCTCCCAGAAGATCTGAAAGGCATATCACCACCGGCCGACGAAATATCGTCAGCGCCGTAATCACTAGTCATGACAGATGTCGCTCCTCCAAATACGGATTCCTCAACCACAGTTTCAATCTCGACTTGCTCGTCGAATACAACCCTTCTTGAGGTAGGGCTTCGTGCCTGAAGTTCCTCTAATTCCTCGATATGTTGTGCAAGAGATCTGTTCTCTTCGACTAGGATTTGCTCTTCTGCGTCGTGAAAGACTTCATCCTCCTCCTGCCGTCGCTGTGCCTCCTCTGCGCGAGCTTGAATCTCGTCACGAAGAGTCGCAATCTGAGCCTCAAGGTCACGGATTCTCTGATCTCGTCTGGACGGTGGCGTCGTCTGGCCGCCATTGTTGCTATTCTGCCGTGAAAGAGGAGTAGGTGATGATCGGAAGGGGGTACGCAGTCGATCTTCTGGTTCGGGAGAATGTGCTGGAGTGTCATCGGCATGATCGTCTCCGAAATCCATGTTGTCACCCATCCCCATCCCCATCCCCATTCCCATTCCCGCATCCATATCCACATCCCCATCCATATCAACATCCCCGTCCTCAGGCTCCCGTTCCTCCATGACAGGCTCAAGGTGTTCTGGCTCCTCCGATGGCGCGTGTTTAGCTGCTAATAATTCCCGTTCCAGTTCCCTGAGTCGCTGCTGAGAATCAGCGAGCTCGGCACGCAATTTCGCAAGCTCCTCGCGGTTTTTCTGACGATTGGCGTTCATCTCAGAAGTAATGTCATTCATCTCTTGGCTGAGGCCGTTACGACGTAGGGCCCGCCGTGTGCGGAGTGAGAGAACCTGCCTAAAAGGCAAGAACTGGACTTCCCTAGATATGCCGGAAGGCAACTCTATCGATCTTGGCTCACGAGCTGGAACTGCAGCTAATGTATGACGGCGATGGGGCTTGCTGCGACGTTTCCGCTGAGAAGACACTGGTGTGTTTGCTTGGCTACCACCAGATCTCCGTCTTCGAGAGGAGGAGGCAACAGCATGATGGAGCCGTGGACCAGGATCTGACTGTCGTGACTTCTTCTTCAAAGGGGTTGCTGAAACAACAATTCTATCCGACAGAGTTGGTGAGCGGGATGCCTGCGCAGCAGCCTCTTCTGCGTCCTGCTCCAGCTGGTGAGAGTCAGGCAGGCTGAATCGTGTACTCCGTCTCCGTGCCGAGGGAGCAGGAGTGCTTTGTGCAGGCTCATCCTCGTCATCGTCGTCGGCAGCAGCTGTCTTCAAAGTCTTTGCAACCGCAACAAATGTCTTCAGCTCATGGTTAGAACGAGGAACTTTCAAAGCGATCTTTTCGTTTGCGATAATCCGGCGTAACCGCGGCAACGGTGTATAGGTATCAGTGTCGTCATCGGCCTTGCCTTTGGTAATCCATCCGTCCGATTCGAGCTCATTAAGTGTCTACACAATTTTCTTGCGTTAAAACAGTTCTAATTATACAGTTCCCATTAATGGTGTAAACTCACCAGTTGTACCCGTTTCATCCATGCTGCAGGGATCGTAATGTTATTTTCCTCGCATAATGTTTTGAATTTCGATTCTACCACACAAACATCGTCAGCAACAACAAAACTGGGGAAGTATTATCGCGTACTTATCGATTGCAAAGAAATTGCTTTATTAGATTCTCTTGGGTTGATAAGCAAGTCTATGGCGGCAAGCACCCGTACTTTGTATGGATACGAAGGCATAGTCGATTATGGAGTTTTTCGGTTTGTTTGTGATTGTTGTGATTTATGGTTCGATGGTGAAGGGAGAGGAAGCTAGAGCTTCCCTCTAGGCTTTAAGCTGTGGACCGCGCGTGGTTGGTCCCCGTTCGCTACTATATGACGTTTGACCTGTCAGAACCCACGTTTCCTATGATGGACGCGATGCTATGACGCGTGTAGAAAGATGAGGGTCCACCAACTTATATCGCAATGGATCCGGAACAGTATTCAAAACTCCGGTAGTGGTCGTGGGAAAGATCCAAAAAGATAAATATTGGAAGAGCGGAATGGTGAGTGGGAGGTTGAAGAGGAGGGACAGAGAGAGGGGTTGGTGATGGTAGTGGTAGTGGTTTTCCTTGATGGGGATGGGGGGTTCGAACGTTCGTTGGCTCGGTGGTCGAAAACTACCGGGAAAAGCACAAAGATAAAACATGCAGTGGCCCGTTGAGCTTGTCTTGATTTGCTTCTAGCAGCGTGCGACAGGATGGGTGGGCCTATGACTCTGATCATTAACCCCTGCAGCGTAAATGCACGAACAACAAAGCAGCGGGAACGATTTGATGAGAAACAACCACGAAAGGACACATCGAAGGCTTCTAGATACGGTTGAAGAATTGTCCAGTTCTTCTACATGCACCTCGCCGCAGATTCGGGAGATGCAGATGTTGATGTTGTGCTGATGCTGATGCGGGATGGGCGCCATTCGCGTCAACGTCACAACTCGCCAATCGCGAAGTCATGTTTTCATCATTTCGCAGGTCCGAAACTTGCATGCAACAACAGCTCATCAGAATCAAGTTTCCACGAGACACCCCAACAACTTCAACTTCAACTCCCATCTGTTCCACCGTTTATCTTTCATCGCATGTAAATAGAGCAGATATTAGATTGGTGTCGCAGAAGGACAGGACATTCTCCAGCGGTTGCTGCGCTGCACTGTAAATCCATCGCGTTACGCTATCACATGATAGCAATGTGAAGCCGAAATGGCGGTGAGGGCTTTCATGTTGCCAAGCGACGGTCGGTTAGCACAGTGGGATCCGGGAAGTGCAACTCACAACGTTTCGCTATGTCAATCTACGACGATGACGACGAGAAATGGGAAGCTTCATCTCCCGCGACAATGTCGAGCGAAGAAGATCTCGAAGCTGATCCGAGCGTTCGCAAAACACACCTCCTAGCTCTCCCAAATGGTTCCCCTCCTCTCTTAGAGCTCCCGATCTAACTCCCTCAATGCTCCGATCTAACCCATACAGAACTCCTCCTCCAAATCCTCTCCTACCTCTCTGGCCACGAACTAGCCTGTGTCTCCGAAACTTGCACCCGTCTCTCCGCCCTCTCCTCCACGCCCTCCCTCTGGATCTCCCTCCTCTCCGCCTTCCACATCACCTCCCCAGAGCCATACCCATCCTTCAAACACCTCTATGGCCACCTCTATCCATACCTCTGGCTCGGCGCACGCCTCTGGTTCTCTGACCGGCGCTTCACCGGACACGTCGCTGTCTCCCACTACTGGCCCAAAACCAGAGAAATAACCTTCCATACCCTCCTTGCACCTCCGTACCACGGGGAGCCAAGTTTCTGGTCTCTGAACCCCACCGTCTCCATCGACTCCTTCGCCCCCGTCCTAAAACTCTGGACCTTATCACCATTCCTCACCCTCCCACCCAGCCCCAGGTTAGAGATAATCGAGACCACGCTCCAACGCGCAGCGCCGATCCCAACACACAAGCAAACGCCATCAATGGCATTATGGCCGCCGCTACGGGTCCCAGCCGAAGAGCGGACACGGAACCTGAGCCAAAGCGGATTCTTGGGTGCATGGCACAACCCCGCGCCAAACGCCGCCGGAACCTCGATATTCCGTGTCTGCAAGAAGATGCGGAACCACTCCAGCGGTGAGTCCGAGACGTTTGCGGCCGTGGAGGAAAAGAGGTACACTCCCGATGCGAAGCACCCGTGGCGTGGGGTGTGGGTGGGTGATTACTCGGCGCATGGATGCGAGGTGGTGTTGTTTCATCAGCCGGAAAGGAAGGAGGGGCGGGTGCTGAGCGGGATCAAGTTGAGTGGGGATATTAATGTTCCCCGTGGGGAGTGCACGTTCCATGTTCCCGACCTTCTCGACGAAGTGAGGATAGCCCATGAGCGCGAGTGGCCGGGGGCTAGGGTGGTGAGGGGGTTTGGGCAGATTGCGGATGTCCAGCACCGAGATCGTGAGAGTTCCTTCCTTTCTGCGCATCGCAAGTCGAGCTAATGGGACATGATAGCCAACTACATCGACTGCGAAATAATCTTGATCAATCACAACGAGGTCGCTTTACACTGGATCATCCCAAACGATTTATATCCAGAGGAGCCATTTGAGTGCATCAGTAGGTTCCGACGTGTGGATGTGGACCGGTTCATATTCGGAGACGGAGTTCAGGACTTCGCAAAGGAGGACTAGGAAGGGCACTTGTGACATTCGGATTTTGGTCAATAGTTACGGATTATTGAGCATATACCCCTCCGCCAGAGATACTCAGTGTATTTGAGTAGAAACCTAGAATACAAAGTCAATCATGCTCGCAACTCACGATGTTCACAAGGCATCACTCGCTCAAACACGATTACACGACTGATACACATGCCTTTGTTTTCCCCAATCGCTCGCAATTTCTTGCCCATTTTACCTAAGTCCTAATGCATGCTCGAACTCATAGTAGTAGTAGTAAAAACAAAGAGAAAGACATATACTACACAAAAAGCCCGCACCACCGCATACTCATACCACTTCAAGAAAATAAAATATAAAAACATAAACTCATGCAGACCGAATTCCAAAAGGGAACAGACAGAATGCAGTTAGCCTCGATTATTGCCCGGAGTGCCTGCCCAAAGAACGCGGCAATGGCGCTGAAAATAAGAAAACTTATATACCGTTAACCAAAAGGAATCAGAGAACGAATAAAGAGTGAATATCTCTCCCCTCCCTTGAAACTACTGCCAGCTCTGTGATGGAGGCGTCCCAGCCGTAGTATTGGATCGCGGAAACACAGGTACAGTCTCCAGCGTCTCCAGCCCACCTATGGTCCCCGACTGCCCCGAAAAGTTGCCCTGCATCTGAGCCTGCTGCTGAGCCTGCTGCTGCTGCATCATCATGCTCGTCCTAAATGGGTTCGTGCCGCCGGGTACCGACAGCCCAGATCCACCCGTTGCTTGCGGTGAAACATTTGTATTGCGTGCGAAGGGGTTTGTTCCAATGCCTGCGGTGGTTGCGGAGCGTCCGAGCATGTTGTTTTGCGGGGGCGATTGCGGGGTGAAGTCTTGGGTGGTGAAGGAGGGGGGGCCGCCAGCTGTTGCCGTGAGTGTGGTTGGTGAGGTTTGTGTCGTGCGCGCGAAGGGGTTGGTGGATTTTGGTTTTTGTGATGGAGGGGAGGTAGCGAAGTTTGCAGCTCCAGTGTTGGGCACTACCATTGACTGTCGGAAGGGATTTGTGCCGGTTTGGCTGGGGATCTGTAGGCCTGCTGGAGGCGGGGGTTGTTGGAAGTTTTGGGGCTGTTGCTGAAAGTTTTGGGGTTGCTGTTGTTGAATGAATTGTTGAGGGATGGCAGGGACTGGTGACTCTGCCATGGCGAGCTGCTGGTCTTGTGGTGTGTAACCGCCGAAACCGGCACCTGTGAAGTGGGCTTGTACAGGCTGAGCTTGGAGTTCTTGTACGGATGGTTGCGATACTTGCGGGTATGGTTGAACTGGGAGTTCTTGTACCGGCTGTGGGAATGGGTTGGTTTGTTGAAAGCCAACGGGGAATCCTCCCGTCTGGGTAGGCATCTGGGGTGTGGGGACCATCTGTGGCATCTGCGGCTGAGACACATATACTTGTTGCTGATATGGATTGACCATAAGCTGAGGTGCGGGTCCAATTATCTGAGGTATTTCTTGTGGAGCCGGTTGGTTCCCAAACATTGGGGTCTGCTCCGTTTCTATACTCTCAAAGAAGTCGATAAGATCTGGCGCAATCTTTGGAGGTTCTTTTGCTAGTGCCGGCTCAGCCGGTGTAGGTCCCGGCTGTGCAGGAGAAGTCTTGCCAGAAGTAGATTGAGCCGGCTTTTTGGCCCCACCATTCTCCTTTGCCTCTTTCTGTGCCAAGTACTGTCTCCTATTAACGTCGAAGTCGGGGTCGTTCAAGTATTCCTCCAGTGATGACGTTAGACTGGTGGGCGCGTGTTTGATGTTGGGAATCTGTAACCGCGTTGACACCTCTACCCTGCGCGCCGCCTGGAGGAAATCCACCACATCAGATGTCTGATTGGTGAACATTTTATATATTTTTAGTGCTCGCTCAGCATCAGGGCGCGACATTTCGAAATAGTGTTCTACGAGTAGTTAGAATGTTTCTCCGGCAGACATGTGCAGAGAACAATCGAACCTAGGACATTGATTACGCCTTCATTCACGACATGGAACAGCTCCAAAAGATCTGATACCAACAATCGAAATGCAAGAAGTGTGATTTCATTATCCACTTCGTCGTCCAAGAACTACAGATCCCTGAGTCAACAAAGGCTTTACGGATAGACCAAAGTGATAATCTTACCGTACACTTCAACAGAGCTTTGATCTGCATCTGAACGCTCTCAACCTCCCGCAGTAGTCCTTTATCGACACTTAATTTCCGTAGTTTTCCCTCTCCATCTCGGACATAATCCGTCCGCACATCTCCGTAAGTCCGCGCGCGCTCATTAAGATAATTTGAGTAGTTTCGTATGTTCCTTCCTTGGATTTGACCTGTCGCCTTGTCAACCTCCATCTATCGTGATGGTGTGAAGCCACTAACCATCCGAATAGTGCGATAGAGCTATCACCCGGGGGTTACGTCGAAGGTATCGTAGTGTTACATCCTTCTCTCCCTCGCGCATCATGTAGTGGACGACGATAAGAGCTTTGAAGATAGTCTAACAATGGTAAGCAACCCAACTTCACAAAACTTCATACCTGCGAAATATTACCGTCCATGAGTTGTCTCTCAGCCGATTGTTGAGGGCTCTAAAAACCTCAGCGATTCCCGCCTCACCAACATGGGTCGCAATGAGAATATGTTCGACATATTTCGCTTTCGGTGCCGCAAGCTTGTGTTTAGTAGCTCCCTAGTACTAGTCAGTATTTCGCTTCGAATACGCCTTCACCGCATTTGCCGCAAGCCGCCACAAAGTTCATGTAGGTTGGAACTGACCTTCACCGATTTCTCAAACGAGCTCGCCATTGAGATCTTCCCAGGGTCCCCGACGTCCCTCCGCCGGCGTCCCAAATAGTTTATCTTTCCCAAGGTGATGGGATGCAGGATTATATCCGTAGAGTTTGCACTCTCACGCCGTCTTGCGTCGCTGATGTGCTATGCGCGTGGGTCGCTTTGTTGATTCTGGCGCGCTCTATCACGGAGCTCAATCTCAGACTATCGGTGATTCTTTGGATGGCACTCGGAATAACGAACGTAACGTATAGTGCGGTAATTATTTGTGAATAAGTTTCGCAGGGCTGCCTTCGTACTCAAGGAAGGAAGCGGGGCGGTGCAGACACAAGCAGGAAGATGCTGTGACCGCAGCCCGTGGAGATGGAACAAGCGAACAAAAGTCGTCGGCGCTCGAGCGGTGTTTTGTGTTTTTGGTGTTGAGCTTGCGGGAGTCGGAGAGCGCTGTAGAGTAAGCAGCCGTTACCGGTTGCTAGTTGGAGTTGATGGAATCTCGGGATGGACGGCGTACATGAGCGACAAAGCCAAGGTTCCCCTAGCTGCTTAGCGACTCTCCAATCAAGATCAAACCATGCTTACAGCAACGCGATTGAAGCTGGCGATTGGGGATGGCGCAGTTACTGATAGGTCACGATCTTTAAGAAGCACAGCAGTCGGAATAACTAATTTGCGATATTGGGCACGAACAGCCGATTTGGAGCCACTCTATGCAAGACCTGACCAAAATGACCACTCAACTGGATATATCCATTATTATTGATGAATGAAATTCAAGTTTTTTTACCGGGTTACAAGTCTTAGCACGAAATATCCTGGTGGCTCACATCAGACAGCGAGTGATAAATGATGCACGCCTCTGCAGTTGCATTGGCTCTCTGTTCACACTATCTCGCTGTATGCAACTCTCACATCTAGCTTCCAATAGTTGGGTCGAGATACCCAATCATAGAACCACCGGCGAAAGAAGTATCGGCAATACCTTAGACATACAAAATGTAGCAGTTCCAGAACACCAAGTAGCATGAAGGCTAACAGGATGTCTAGACGGCTCCTAGAACACCAAGCAGCATGAAGGCCAACAGGATGTCTAGAAGGTCAGCACCTCTAAAGAGAGTAACTAACCGGGCTAGATGAATCACAGGTACTTTAAGATCCATCTACAACCCCGACTGCCGGTATCATGATTGAAACCAAATCTTATTGTATCGCAAACATATACTGAGCCAAAGGATGCCTCGCCTAGGACCCCACCTGGTGTGCGAATGAATGGGTATATGGAGTATATGGAAAGAACGGGTGTATAGAGAGATATCACAGAATTGAAGACGAATCGAAAATTTTGAATTTGAATTACGAAAAAGCATAACTCCAAAAAAACAAAAGGAACGCGAAATGATCCTTCCAAGTCAAAGGTCAGAGATGCCAAAAAGCGCCTGTTATAGTAACAAGGTGGGTGTGCCAAACGCCTATATCAGTGCCAATACCACCGCGTGACAAGAGACCCTTAAGCCAGCTCCCGAAGGAGGGAGAGTACACCTGTACGAGAGTATGGAGACAATTCATAGACAACACGCTAGGCTTTCATCATTTGTTGAACTGGAAGGTCATGTAGAGAAAAGAGGAAGTTGGAGCGATCGCAGTCAGTAATATATTCTCATACCAGACATTACCCGGCCCTAGAAGAACTTTTCGAATGGGCCTGCCAAGCCTAAATTCACCGTCCTCCGGTGGTTGATGAAAACAACGAACAGGTGAGGGATGACTCAAAAGAAATAACAATTTGTTTTAGTCTGTTTTGTACTTCTATTTTCGTGATACTTATTCGATGCGGAATTTTTGGCATTGTGAGTGATACTTTGTGCTACTATAAGCATTGTTAGGACTCCGTCTAGCTCCCTTGGCGTCAGATTCACGAAAACCTCAGTTCCAACCAACCCCACACAACAGCTCTCCTGGGTCAAATGTCGACAGTTTCGCGGATATGTCTCCGCTGTCAAATACGAATTCTTAGCAATGGCCCAACACTGCCGTCTGCGTTCCTTCTACAGTCTCAAGATACAGGCCAACGTAGTCTCTCGAGGGCAGCAAGACTACGTACCCGGGGTCATCCACCGCAATCGAGATTGTACTCCACGAGGTCTACGAAGACCACAGACACCCCCGAAGATTCAGCGGCTCCTACATACCGTGCCAATAGACCCAGCACTGACTTTGACCCGATGGCGGATCCAGTGCTGGTCAAACTAACTGGCGTAGTCGAACCACTGGTAGACACGCCACCAAAACGGATGTCTGGGGGGATCACCACAGTCGACGTTGAGCAGTTCCTTGCCAAGGCAAAGAAAACGAAGCAACGGAACGAAGAAACTCTTCCGACTGGTATGGATGCCCACATGATCGACGAGAAGTATGAAGAGTTGCTCTCGGCGAGTATGAGCCATCGGAGGTGGCCCGATACTGTCACACCGTCTAAATCCCCTCCGCCACTGGAAGACCTGGAAGCGAAGTGTGATTTTGCCCCCGCCCAGCTCTTGACTACGGGTAACCTTCTAACGAGAGGCAGTCAAATACCCACCTGCGACACACTTGGTAGAACAGATCGACTCACATATCGGCGACAAAACAGTAGTCATCCATGGGTTTATCAAATCAGTACGAAAGCTCAGTAAGAAGCTTATATTTCTAGATCTTTATGATTATCGTAGCGGTCCAGACATCATAGTTCAAGTTGTTTCCAACATTACAGCAAATTCTCCCCAAGAGCAGAAGGCTATGCATAACACCCTTCTTAAGCTCCCACCGTTTGTTCCAGTTTGTGTGAAGGGGATAGTTACAAAGACGAAATCGCCGCCACCGCCTGGAGGACTGTCAGCAGATGAGAGTCAGAAGTGGGGGGCAGGATCGCCAATGCACAGGCCAGAGATTCAACTCGAATCATTAATTCAGCTCAACTCAGTGTCCCCCGATCTCATATACACCCCCGCAACCGTTTTCCCACCCGAGAAGCGGCATCTCCAGCTCCGTACATCGCCGCTACTCGCGAACGCTCTCCGCATGCGGAACAAGGTATCGGATATCTGCCGGCAATCTCTCAAAAAGTCAGGGTTCCTGGAAGTTGAAACTCCGTTGTTATTCAAGTCAACTCCTGAGGGAGCACGGGAGTTTCTCGTCCCGACTCGTACCCAGGGAATGTGTTATGCCCTCCCGCAGTCCCCCCAGCAGTACAAGCAAATTCTCATGGCAAGTGGTGTGGCACGCTACTTCCAATTTGCAAAATGCTTCAGAGATGAAGATCTTCGTGCCGATAGACAACCAGAGTTTACGCAACTTGACCTGGAAATGTCGTTCGCAAGGAAAGAAGATGTTATGAAAATCGTCCACAAGCTTATTTGTGACATATTCTACAAGGCCATGGGCATTGATCTTCCCTTCGGGTTTAGAAGTATGACCTATTCTGAGGCCATGCAAAGTTACGGAACTGACAAACCCGATCTGCGACACGGATTCTTAAAGGTTTAGTTCTATCCCAGCGTGATGCACCACCACCATGGCTCACACTAACTGGGTCCAGATCCATAGAGTTCACTTGGAACATGCGGATGGGGCTCACGAGAGTGTCGAGGCCTTCCATATACGTAGAAAAGACAAGTCCCCCAAGTCGCTAGAGACGATGAAAAATGTTCACGACCAGTTCGTAGCGGAGTTCAAGGGCGAAGACAAGTTTAGATTTAGGTCGTACGTTGCGGGCGAGAGCTCGGCATACGGTATTCCAGAACACGGTTTGACAGCATCGTATATTGAAACCATTAACGAACGACTCCGTATTGAAGAAGGTGACATTGTCCTTTTGAAAAGGAGACACGGGGGATTCATAGTGAGTCAGCACCGTTTCAACTTACCAGATACAATACAGTTACTAACTATCCCCCAGGGCGGCAGCACTATAATGGGACGTCTGCGACAAGCGTTGATCAATAAAGCAGTTGAGGCTGGTGTTCTTGTCCGGCCAAAAACCTATGAGTTTGTCTGGATTACAGATTTCCCGCTTTTTACCCCCGTCACCTCAGACGAACCCGGACAGAGTGGTACAGTTGGTTTCGCCTCAACTCACCACCCATTCACTGCTCCCCACGAAGAGGACTTCGAGTTGCTTGCCACCGATCCTCTCAAGGTCCGAGCGGAGCACTATGACATTGTTTTGAACGGAGTTGAGCTGGGCGGCGGGTCAAGGCGAATCCATGATCCAGAGTTCCAGCGGTATATTCTGGAAGATGTGATCAAGGTGCACCCGGACAAGCTTCACCAGTTTGACCACCTAATCGATGTTCTTGGGAGTGGTTGTCCGCCGCACGCCGGGATTGCACTTGGATTTGATAGGTTGATTGCGGTGATGATGGGAACAGACAATATTCGGGATGTTGTTGCATTCCCAAAGAACTCGAATGGGGCAGACCCGCTTGTGGGATCGCCTTCATTAGCGACGGACGAAGACCTTGCGACGTATTGGTTAAGGAAGACAAGGCAGTAGAAGGGGCGTACATGTACATCATTAGATCTCCGTATGAGAATATTATCGGCGTTTATTAGGCTAAATCATGTGTCGGTTCATAGGATTTAAAGTTCATCAGTGTAGGGCATTCGTCCTTGTAGTCTCGATCAGATGCTTTCTTCCTGCTGTGCGGAAGCTTCACACCAACTTGTTGGGTGAGCGTCTAATCAACACTACTGTACTGGCCATTAAGGTTGGGACATGGTCTACTGCTAACAGCCTTTTTTCTGTGGGACAGGGTATAGCTGACAGATATTTTAAGGTGGGAATACATGTGGGACATATGTCACTAACGCTGACAGCGTGTAAAAAAGATGGGACAGACACCCCTTGCTGACTGCTGACGTCGCAACCTTTATGGCCAGCACAGTATCTTCCACATCCTCATTCTCACTCTGATTTGGTTCTCACGTCAGAACGTTGTTTACTTTTTCACTGCGCCTCAGCCGCTCGCCGCCATGGCCCGCAAGATAAGAAGTCCGGGTAATGAATCTTACGTCATTGTTCAGCTCGTTGGTGTGCTTGGTTTTAGTGGCTGGTTGGACAATGAATAAAAATTGAGCCTTGAACTCGATCTCGATCTCGATAAGCCACCTCCTTTCCTCGAAATCTTCAATAAAACCACCATCATTTCCTCCTTCTTCTCACCATTCACCATATCATACACAATGCCTTCCACTACCCCAACATCAACAGCAACCGCGTCGGCAAGCGCCACCCGCATCCCTCCGCATCCACCAAAATCTTCGCTCCCACCCTTCCGCCCTCCTCCACTTACCCCCAGCTTCGGAATCAGAACGAGCCACAGCCGGGGATCGCCACGGGTTCCTGGGGGAGGAATGGCTGCGAGGAATAGGATTCCTACACCCTTGAGTCCAGAAAAGTATAAATACGCCGAGCGACGGTATATTGACACAAACTATCAATGGGGTGAAGATCACAGCTAATGAAGGAATGCAGAGTGCGAACAGCAATTATTGCGCTGCCGATTGCGATTGTTACCAGCTGGGTACTGTACAACCGACTCGTCAAGGGCGAAGAAAGAAAAGTTCTTGTCAACCGCGCGGCCGTCGCGTAGGATGGACAACTAGGGAGGAAACGGCGTTGCTAGATTTTGGGTTTGGGTTTCTTGGGATATAGATGGAACGGTGGGAATTGGGGTATTTTTTTTGTTTGGGACTTGGTTGTTTTAATACCTAGATTGCGCGTTTGCAACAGCAATAATTTTTTTCTGCATGTTGTGTCATGCTATCTGATTATATTAATTGGCGAACCACAAGCAGGCATCGATGTCGTGACACCAACACCAACAGCAATGGTATCTCCATCAAAACCCTTCGTGCGCCGCTACGACCCCAAAACTGACCACGACGCCATCATCAAAATCGTGCCCCCACCTCTGACCTCGTCTCTTGTACTACCCGCCACTGACCCCGCTAGTGCGAAGCCACAGCGCACGCCTCAGTTCATCCCGTGCGGGAGCTGATCCCATACCTCTATGCAGTCCCATACCTCCAAATCCTATCGTCGTACATCCATGTCCTCGACACGCCCACGGGAGTGGCAGGCTACATCATGGGCGTGCCTTCGACCACCACCTTCGTAGAAAAGTACAATACAGATTACGTCCCTACGATCGAGAACCTATCGCTCCCAGATCCACCGTCGGACCAGGCAAAGGAAACCATTGCCGCAGCAAGGAATGGGGACAGAATGCTAGTCCCCGAGTTGATCCATGAGTTCCCGGCGCATTTACATATAAATATTATCGACGAGTACCAGAGTATGGGGTGGGGGAGTAAGTTGATGCACACGTTGCTTCTGCAGCTTGTGGCAGAGGGCGTGGAGGGAGTACATCTGGGTATGGCGGCGGATAATGACCGTGCTGGAAGGTTTTATGAACGCCATGGGTTTGTGGAGGTGGCGGTTGAAGGGGAGAAGGGAAACGGCGCGAAGTGGTTTGCGAAGAAGTTGTCCGCCTAGGGAGACTGTATAACTATATCTATTATGCAGTCACAGATGTCCCCCAAGTATGCGCCTCAGTAAACGAAATGGTTGATGGGGCATTCAACGATCAGACTGGAAACTTTAGCCTGGAGGAGATGCTGGGGAAATAGAGAAAACTTGCTTCTCAGCAGTTGCTAGTTCAATATTGGTACGTAGATGGGAAATGAGGGCTGTAGTCCATACACGGAATCTCCACAAAATTTCCAGACCTGAGGCAAAGTCCACTGGTCATAGCGATTGCTGGTCTAGATGCATTGATATCAAGTTGCTGTGTAGAGAGACTGTTCGTGGACCGCTCGGCGCTGGACGGAAGATTGGTACACGCCCTGGTGAGGACTGCCGCTGGGTTCGAAGAACAAGAGGAGTCTAGTAGACATGGCCGGCGGTGATAGAAGCTGCGAGCTGTCGTTGATATTTGGCGTCGTTTCTGTTGGAGATCACTACCACTGAAGTAACCCCAAAGCAGCTAAGTCACGTCGTTGTTACGGTTTTCTTGGATGAAGAGGGGCCTACTAGATACTAAGAGCTCTGAGGTTTTCATGTTGCTTAGCCAATGGCAAGATTCTTAGCACAGTAATCTTTCCTACAGCCATTACCTCTCACGGGTAGCCGTTTCGCCCTAAACCTGCTGTATGAAGCAGTGACCTTTAAAGTTACAAAGGAGTTTCCAAATCCGTTCGACGCACGTTGAACGTTAGAGTAGTCTGTCAGCCGGCTGACAGACTAGCGTTGGAGCACGATAGAGCGTTGTGAATGTGTTGACTGTTAGCTGCGGATGATGATGCCCTCGTTACAGGCCTCGCACTGCCCGGCACTATAACTGACACTGTTCTAGCAGCTACACTCGACTTGGTGCTCATATTATCCTATTCATTGCTACGATTGACACCACATACTTAAATACTCTATCATTTATCATTTCTCCATTTAACTATTACTAGTACCCCTCCTAGCCGCCCGCCCCACAAAACCCTATAAAACATCCCCTACATCTTCATTCCGCATCTGCAGCCTATAGCCACCAGCGGGCTCAGACTATTTCCACTCCACAACATCGCCACCTTAACCCTCCCATTCCCCGAGGTGGCACAATGGACACAATTCCATCCATTCAGGTCTTCCTCCCATAGATTCTCAACCTCTAGTCCAATCTTGGCCAATGCAAAGACAATGTATGACACTGCAACCATAACCAGTATAGTCTATCACCTGAACTCATTCCACAGCTACTTACTATTGTATAAAGAGTATAAGATCAACACCAGCGGTGTTTTGCCCCAGCAGGATAAGAATGCGAAGAAGAGCTCGTACGCACTGATTATAGTTATTAGTTTATCGACTTAAGTATGTAAGCGTGTGAGAACTTGTGTACCAATTATAGGAACTGGTCCCATATGGGTACTTGATCCCAATTAGTAACATTCCCCATGAAGGCTAGTGAGAAACAAACTTCGGCCAATTCCATCCGGCAGCTCTCGAAAACCGGGTCCTCCCGATCCCACTCGATGCAAATGACGCTTCGGCGCCGAGGCAAGCATATGGGGTTTGGAGGGGGTTGAACGTCTCAAAGCAAACGCTCTGCTTCGAAATCAAAACTCCAAACACCAACTCGTTCTATGAAGTCGTCCATTCAACCAAAGATTACACCACAAAGCAACTAGCATTTCTGACAAAGTAAAAAGGAATGACATTCCTAATAACCAGAGAAGCACAACACACTAGCAAACTACAGATTATCGCTGTCAGTTATTATGACTATATTATTCGTACCGTTGTAGGCTAACATACCAGTCGACGTTAAATGGGCTAGCTTTCTACGATCTCTACGATCTTTGCACCCGATGAACTCATTCGCGTAGAGGTATCGGAAGATGTTTTGAGCTTAGTATTTGTTTGTCGCTGTGTTTGTTTTTCGGCACTATCTGTATGTTCATTTTCATCGACAGCCTTCGCCACCGGAGCTCTCTCGAAAGCCTTAGTTCTGAGGTTTTTATATTCTTTCTCTAGCATGGACTCCACCTCCAAACTATGGAGCCACGCTTTGCTCAAAACGCGCTGTGTGATCTCTATGTCGTGTCCCTCGGCTCGTAGCAGAAGTTCTATCAGTTCTTTGCCGTGCGTTCGATTATCTATCGTTGCAAGAAAAATCTCTTCGGTAATCTTGATATTGGGGTCTTTGGCTAGTAGCAACTTCATCACCCTTGGACTGCAGTACTTTGCGACTGCCACAAAAGCTGCCCCAGTGATCGTGACCTGGTCATTAGCTACTAAGGCCTCTATCGCCATGGCCCGCATCTTCGCCGCCGCCACCCAAACTGCCTCGGTAATCTGGATGTCGTGGTATCTGGCCAGTAGCAGCTCCATCACCCCTGGACTATAATTCATTGCAGCCGCTACCAATACTGCCTCGGTAATCTTGATATCGTTGTCTCCAGCCAGTAGCAGCTCCATCACCTCTAGTTTATCGTTCCCTGCGGCCGCTACCAGAGCTGCCTCAGTAATCTTGATATCGTGGTTTCTGGCCAGTAGCAATTCCATCAGCTCTCGACTATGGTATTTTGCGACTGCTAGGAAAGCCCTCTCGGTGATCATCTCGATATCGCAGCCTCTGTCCAGTAACAGTTGCATCACCCCCGGACTATGGTTCTCCGCTGATGCCACCCAAACTGCTTTAGTAATCTTGATATCCTGGTCTCTGACTAGTAGTAGCTCCATCACCCCTGGTCTATGATTGTGTGCAGCCGCTACCAATGCTGCCTCGGTAACCTTTGATATCATGGTCCCTAGACAGTACCAGCTCCATCGCCTGCGGACTATGATTCATCGCGACTGCCAAAAAAGCAGAATCAGTGATCTTGATATCGCGGTCTCTGGCTAGTAGCAACTCCATCACCTGACTACGGTCCATTGCGACTTTCAACAAAACTTTTTGTGTGATCTCGATGTTGTATCCTTGGGCTTGCAGCAGCAGCTTCATCAATTCGCCGCCATGGTTCCGATTACTTATCGCTCCAAGCAAAACCTCCTCGGTGATCTTAATATCGTGGCCTTTGGCTAGTAGCAGTTCCATCACTTTCGGGTCTAGGTTCTTTGCGGTCGTCAACAACGCTGTCTCAATGGTTTCGATATCGTGGTCTCTGCCCAATAGCAGCTCAATCACCTCCAGGCTATATTTTCCCGCGACCTCTAACAAAACCGTTGGTGTCATCTCAATGTCACGTCCCATGGCCACCAGTAGCTTTATCAATTCCTCGCCATACTCCCACACTCTTATCGCTTTCATCAAAATTGCCTCAGTGATCTTGATGTCGGAGTTCCCGGGTAGTAGCAGCTTTAAAACTTCCGGGCCACCTCCGTTCCTTGCCACTACGGTCAAAATCCTTTCATTAATCTTGATATTGGGGTCTCTGGTCAGTAGTAGTTTCATCACGTCCGGACCAAACCGTTTGCTCCCCGCCACTGCTGCCAAAACGTTTTGTGTAATCGCGATGTCACGTCCTTCGGTCTACAGTAGCAGCTTCATTAATTCCTTGCCATGCTGCCAATTCCTCATAGCTACAAGCAAAAGCGTCTCGGCAATCTTGATATTGGGGTCTCTGGCCAGTAGTCGCTCCATCACCACCGAACTTTGATTCTCTGCGGTAGTCACTAAGATTCTTTCAGTGATTTCGATATCGCGGTTCCTGGCCAGTAGTAACTCCATCACCTCCGGACTATGGAACTCCGCGGCCTCTACCAAAGCACTCTGCGTAATCTCGATGTCGCGCACCAACCGAAGCTGTTCTATCAGTCCGCTGCGATGCCGATGGGCTTTCATCAACCCAAGCAAACCGCATCAGTGATTTTGGCATCGGGGTCCTCGTTCAGCGGCTTTCTCACACTCGAACCAGAGCATCTACTCTCCTCCTCTTCCTCCTCCACCTCCTCCCCCGCCACAGCCGTCGGAGGCCTCGCTGAAGGTACCCCGATGACGTTGAGGTTGGGCATGAGCTCTCCGGGCAGTCCTACTGGCTTTTGAAGCTGTTTGTCTTGCTGTGTACTCATTAGAAGAGGGGGCTGAATCAAGGCCTTCTGTCGTCGCCGTGTGCGGGCTATGTCAAGGTCACGGAATGCGCCGCGAAAGGAGAACGTTCTCCCAGTTGTTACAACCCCTTCTGGATTGGAAGCAATCAATTCCGGTGAAGGTCGGTGAATACGGGCTTCATCCAAGTCATTTAGTCCTTCTCTTAGTCGACCAAAAGACGTGCGTACGGCGTTCTTAAATGCCCTCATGACTCGTTTAAAAACTTGTGCATAACCTCGTACTGTGTTAGTCGGTTTTGAGGGTCCTGGAATAACTGGTTCCTTCAGATGGGATAGTGACCCGTCTGTGGGAAAAATAAAGTAATATCGTATAAGCAGAGTAATCGAAGATATGGTGCTAGATCTCTTACCTGAGGTTGAGTCACCCGTACTATGCGCCGACGATTCGGATTCCGTTGCGAGGCAGGGTGGGTTCGCTGGGGCGTTTAGAGAGTCTGGATCTGCGTAGGGCGGACCGCTAGATCTCACATTAGACTGGAAATAAATTCAGAGAATAAAGAAAACTCACTTGCTCTCTACTTGAACACTCCTGACTTGGATGGGCTCGGAGATAACCGATGTCGTAGGTCGGACCATCCAAATCAACCATATAGCTCGTAATGCCGTTCCTACTGCAATAAGAATAGCAATGATCTGTCCAACCGTGTAAACGCCAGAGGTCGGTTTGACGTTGTGTCTCACCAAGGATACTTCGGCGATGACAATGCTTGATATTGTGTAGGTCATGTACTCCAGGCCTGCACTTGATACAGTTGTGTTAGAGTTAGAATAAGTTTTAGGGGTCGCCGAAGTTACACAACTAGGGCTGAACAAGGCGTTGTGGGGGTCTTTTTCCCCATGGTGATACACCGTCATTTTATGCAGTGATAAGTATGTCACATGTGCAAAGCTGAGCCATCGCAGGGCGTAATAAAGCCAAAATGTAACTGGCCCCGATGATGTGTTTGAACAGTTACTGATCCAGCCCCACCAGAAGACAGTAAAGCAGCTGCAGTTGCTCGAAGTAAGCGCTCCAGTTGTAACCTTGCATCCGTATAAGCCTCTTTTACAATGGAATCGATTGAAAAACATACTTGACTTACGATCGTCCCTACGAATGACAATCCCACAATTTGTCCCATAGTAACAAGAACGATCTGCCATCTTGCGGCCAATGTCTCCTTGAACGAACACTGCACAGACAAGGCAGCATTCTGAGCATCAAGAATAATCGCGGATATAATTCCGTCAACAGGCGAAAGAGTATGTCGTCCAAGCTGGACCATAATCGCAATCGCAAGAGCCGAATGTGTGAGAAGCAAACCAGCGCCTAATTCTTTCGCTCCCACTGGTGATTTTATAGCTAAACCGACGATATTCTGCAAAAACAGACAGGCGGCCTGTATAATGATAGACACCCGAACACCAAGCCCGCCGATGTCCGCATCTATATTGGCGTCACATTGTGAACTGCTCACATCTGTGGTTGACGGATTTTTAAAAGATACTGCGATGACAACTAAGAAAGCGCCACAAAGTAAGATGGTGATGAGGAGGATATTCTTGATTCTGCCGAATTTTCCCCTCAATAGGACTCCTGAGGGTATCTCATAAACGAAGAATGCAACTCTCAAGAATAGAAACACAGTTATCACTGCTACCCGTGCTGGCCATGAGACAAAAGACATATTTAGTGGTGTTGAAACGTATGAAAGGAATTCAACAATAGAGGGTTGGCGGGTTGGGTTTCTAGCCTGGAGCTTACTATATAACATGTGTGCGAAGAAGCAATAACCATGATAGCTTTGGCTTCGCCTCCTCCAAAACCATGGCTGAGGCTACTAGAGACTGGTCTGACCTTTGGTGATGCGTTCACCTGCGCGGACGGGTGTGGCTAATAATTGTGCTGTTGTGGATGTTTCGAACAGCTAGATCTTCTGCAATTCCCTATTATCCATGCTTGCCCAGCGCTTGTATTTTATGTGTGAAGATTAGCCATAAATGTTTCTATGAAACGAAACAAGAACCGGAGTCTGGCTCCGTTGGAGAAGGGCGGTGCACGATCACGAGCAGTTGCAGCACGTTAAATATACTGTAGAGTACAAGTAAAGTATTTCGGTTAATTACTGGCTGAACAATTCGTTTTACTGCCCCTAGTGCTTGGGTTTGAACCTATCCGCCTTCGTGAAGCCGGTGTCGAGTAAGGGGAGCAAATTCAGGTTTGCATCTTTGGTGCCAGAGTTTTGACCGGCGGAATTGTATACATATGTAGCGGAGCCAGTTGTGATTAGAAGATTTTCTTTGCCAGTGTAATGCGGATGGACAGTGGTGAATAGGGAGTTGGAAAGAGTGTAGTCGTTAGTAAAGCAAGCTTCACCAGTTGGGTGTCCTGCTTCACGTACCGCTCCCTCCACCAGCGGACAAATCGTACTGACTTCCTTAGCCACAGCCCTCCTCCTCGATTTAAAGGATTGAATCATATACTAGTTGACTATACTTTACCCTGCACTCAATGAGACTGCACACAAAGACCGCGAAGGTTTCAACTTACGGAGCAGGCGGCCTTAAACCTCCACTGCGAAGATCCCCTGCCCGCATCCGCCGATGATTTGTTTAGACCTCCTCCTTGTACGTTGAATCTCCAAAAGTTGCCCTCCTTTGGTAGTTTTGATAATTCTTCTGTACTTGAAAACTAGGGATGGCTTGTCCGACCCAAGTGCTTTCTTCCTTGGGGGCTTTGCGGGGGAGTCTTTTGTCTTTGACAGAGGTGAACGGTCATGAGAAGTACGGAGGACTTTGGTCTGCGGCTCTTTAGCTTAAACTAACTTTAAATATTTCTATTAAATAAAGTATCTTAGGTAAACCTAGAGGAAGAGGGAAATCGAGGGGTGTAATATTGTAAAGTATCAGAAGATTCAAAATATTACACCTCTACAAACAAGGGAAGCTTCTAAATATACTCCTATACCACCGGAGAAACCATAAATATTCAGAAGAATAGGCCCAAAGTCGCCTACTCTAGTCTGAAGACTTGGGATCAATTTGAATAGCTCGGGCTGAACTCTTCCCAAGGCCTACCAAACATGCGTCCTGCAATTTCGCCGATAGCTTCATCAGCAGCCACTGCAGACATAGCATAATATCCATCACCTGTCACCCCCACCCACTAATACTGTGGGGCAATAGCAGCAGTAGCAACAAGTCTCTTGCGCAGAAACTTAGTTTCGCCATCTA